>Ga0247727_10004875_pt1 | contig 27916 bp, 19 predicted proteins | sample WisWelCaveWW1625_FD_202498 | JGI IMG/M metagenome (GOLD analysis project Ga0247727, IMG submission 202498) | Biofilm microbial communities from Wishing Well Cave, Virginia, United States - WW16-25 | ecosystem: Environmental > Aquatic > Deep subsurface > Groundwater > Cave microbial mat | place...
TTTCTCAAGCCGCAACCTTCATCGAAATCTCCTGTTGCAGATGGGCGTAATATTTTTCCCACACCCATTGCACGATTTCCGCGAGCGTCGCGTTTTTCACGCGCGGGTCACAGATGGGTGTGACTTTATCGCCTTCGTCGACGGATTGAACGGAAAATCGGCGTGAAATTGGTTTTTCCTGCAGGCCTTTGAGAATACGATGATAGAGATGAGGCAAGCTGTAACTCATATAAGCCACCACCTTGCCGCTTCGGTCGTCGCGGCCAATTTCAAGACCGGGCTGACCTTCATCGCCAAAGGCGATATCCGTCGCTGGGCCGAAGATAAATTCCACGACCGTATCGATCATTCTTATTTCCATTTTTTCCATTTGAATCCACCTCGGATGTAGAGAAAATCGGTTTGCGAAATCTTCTTCTCTCTTATGCCTTTAATGGTAGGAGCTTTGTGCATTGTCGTGACAAACCGCAAATCATCTTTCTGATGAACGGCAATGGCCAAAAGAGTTCCTTCGGCGACTTTATAATATAATTGAGCTGTCTCAAATTCATAGTTCGGCGCGATCAAATCCGGATTATTTAGAAAGTGAGGAAAATCCGTTTTATATCGGGCCGCCTTCGGATGTTTTTCTACGTGCTGAAGAGCTTGCTTCGAAACAATAACGTAATATCCCAAAGGCGTCAAGATCAAGTACGAGATTTCGTGCAACAGGCCTTTATGGTCAATGAACGTCTCTCCGGCTCTTGAGAAATCCCGCGCCGCCAAAGCCTGCTCGCGATTGAGCGGCTTCCAATTTTCCATCCCGGATTGTTCGATAGCTCCTTCCTCCTTCGATTGCTCACGCTGATTCTCATCACTTCACGAGCATTGCGCTCACTGGCGCTATTCTCAAGCTGCAACTTCCATCGCAGTTTCTTGTGCGAGATGGGCGTAATATTTTTCCCACACCCATTGCACGATTTCCGCCAGCGTCGCGTTTTTCACGCGCGGGTCGCAGATGGGCGAAACGGTGTCGCCCTCGTCAACGGATTCAACGGAAAACCTGCGAGAAATCGGCTTTACTTTGAGACCTTGGAGAATTCGGTTATAAAGATAGGGAAAATCCAAACACATAAATGCGACTATCTTTTGGCTTTTTTTATCACGGCCAATTTCGAGACCGGGTTGACTTTCGTCGCCAAATACTATGCGTTTCGATGAACCGAATATAAACTCAATCACTTCGCCGCAAAATCTTATTTCCATTTTTTCCATTTGAAACCACCTCGTAAATAAAGAAACATATTATGTGAAATCAGACCTTGCTTTAGGCCTTTTATATGAGGTATTTCGTACATAGTCGCTATATATCTAAACTCGTTTATAACATGGACAGGTGTAGCCAGAAGTTGCGTTCCATTAAAGACTTTATAGAAGATGTGCGTATCGGGATTCTCATAATTTGGAGTCACTAAATCCGGATTGTTCAAAATATAGGGAGTATCATTTTTATGCTTGGAAGCGATTGGATGCTTTTCAATGTACTGAAGCCTTTGGCTCGAGACGTAAGCGTGATAACCCAAAGGCGTCAAAATCGAGTACAAAATCTCATTGATTTGGCCTTTGTGGTCAATAAACGTCTCGCCGGCCCTCGAGAAATCCCGCGCCGCCAAAGCCTGCTCGCGATTGAGCGGCTGCCAGTTTTCCATCTAAATTTCCCTCCTCCATTGCCGTTGCTCGTCACCGCGTTTTAAAATATGTTAGCATGAATTGTTTTGAAAAGCAAGAAAAAACTCTTATGAAGGCCTCAATCGTTCCAACCGAAACAGGCTCAAATCAAAGCGCGAGCGGCCTTCCAGCAGCAGATCGGTGAGAATCTCGCCAAACGCGCTGGAGAATTTAAAACCGTGGCCGGAACAAAGACTCGCGAGCAAAACTTGTGGATGATGAGGATGGAAGTCCAGCAGAAAGTGCGCGTCGGGCGTGGTCGTATACAGGCAAACCGCGGTCGCGCGCGGCGGCGTATCAATCGCCGGTATGATGCGCCGAAGAATGCCGCGCATCGCATTGATGTCGTCCGCGCCAACTTCGCGGCGAACATGATCGGGATTCGTATGCTCGCCTTCGTGATGGATGCCGACTTTAACGCCTTCGCCTAAATTCTGGAAACCGTAAATGATGCGATCGGGTTCGTGTTCCCAGATATAAATCGGGCAATGTGGCGGCGCAAAATGTTCCGGATGCGTTTTGGGCGTGAACCACAGAAGCACCTGCCGTTCAATCACGAGCGGCAAATTCAATTCGGCAACCAGTTGATTAAACCACGCGCCGGCGGAGAGCAGAAGCCGCGAGGCATGATATTCGCCCTTTGCAGTTGACACGCGCACGCCTTCGCCGTCACGTTCCCATTTGACGGCAGGCTCATCGTATTGCAGCGTCGCGCCATGTTGCAACGCCATTTGCAAATGTGCTGCAATGCAACGCTCGGGAAAAACGATTCCCGCGCGCGGCTCCCACACCGCGACGGTTTCTTCCGTCGGTTGAAACGCGGGAAAACGCCGGCGAATGTCGGCGGCATTCAGCAACTCATGCGGCAGATGATGAAGCTGCGCGCTGCGCCGCGCGCCCGTCACCAGGACGCCATCCGGCGGGCCGATCATCAAGCCGCCGGTTTGTTGGAAGAGTTGTTGTTTCGTCTCGCGCTCTAATTCGGCCCAGTTTTCATAAGCGCGCTGCACAATCGGCACATATAACGGATGTTCGAAATAAGCTTCGCGAATGATACGCGTTTGTCCGTGCGACGAGCCGAGCGTATGCGGCGGGGTGAAACGATCGAGCCCCAGCACGCGATGACGGCGTTGCGCCAAATGATATGCCGCGGCGCTGCCCATCGCGCCGAGGCCGAGGATGATGACGTCGAAGGATTTTTGCATTTTGCTTGATTGGCCGGCTGAATTGGCGTACTCGAGACGTTCGCTGGTATGGCATTTGACAAAGGTGATACAGATTGGCAGCTTCGGTTATAAAGAATGCACAGAGCTTTCGAAACAAAAATCCATTTGCCCTACCAGCACTGTGCATTTTGCGGAACTGTTTGTCGCCTTTTAGGGCGAGCGGGACGGCAATCTGTTCAGCGGCAGTCGTCCGACTTTACCTATGAGCTACGGGAGGAACACCAGGCGGAAGCCGATGTTGTTGTTGCGATTCTCCGGCCTGTCGTGGTTGCGATTAGCGGAGCGGCAATTCTGCGCATTGCCATTCCAGTTCCCGCCGCGCAAGACACGGTTCGAACCCACGATTGTCGCCCTTTTTGCAGTGTTTTAGCGTAGCGCAGTCATCCTGACTGCAGACAAGATGTCTGCGCTACCCTCGCATTGCGCGATTATTTTTTTCCGAAATTCCTTCGCTGCCGCATGCTCGGTAAAAGCGATCAACGGCAAAACATGCTCCTGATATTCTTTTTGCGTCCACGCGCCCGTTACTAAATTGTCCGCATACAAGCGCAGTTTTTTGACAAAGCGCTTGCGGCTGCGCTGCGCCAGGCGCGTGCGCTCGGGATATAATAAATAGCCGAGAAAAGGCAGTCCGTGTGAGTTCCGGTTCAAGCAAAACGGTTTCAGGGTTAATTTCAACTCGGCGGCGGAATGCTGTTCTAAGCGCAATCCTGCGTTTAACAAAATTTCCTTGTCGTCGTGCCACAAAACGCTGTCATCCATATAACGAACAAAAGTCTTGATTTGCAACACTTCTTTGACAAAATGATCGGCGCCGGCCAAATAATGATTGGCAAAATACTGGCTGGTGAGATTGCCGATCGGAACGCCTTTATTCGGACCGGCGTGGTAGCTGTCGATGATGTTGTCAAATATGTTCAACAGACGGCTGTCCTTGAACAACGCGCGAAGCTGATTCTTGGCGATGGCGTGATCCAGGCTGTCGAAATATTTGCGATAATCCAGTTTGAGAAACTATTTGTAACGTTTATTAAAGTGCTTTGCGCGCTCGAGCGCGGCATACGTTCCTTTTTCAAGGCGGCTGGCGTAACTGTCAAAGATCTGGATTTTCTCAAAAAACGGATGGCAAACATTCATCAACGCATGATGCAAAACCCGCTGGCCAAACGGCGCGGCGCAGATCAGCCGTTTTTTCGGATCGTAAATGGTAAAGTAATGGTAATTGCCGGCCTCGACCTCGCCCGCCAATATTTGCGTTTGCAGATTTTGCAAATTTGCCTGCAGCCGTTTCCCATAATCCAACACCTCGCTTTTGTCCGCTTTCCCCTTTTGCGCTTTGTAATAGGCCAATTGGAGATTGTCGAAATCGGCGATTTTTGCAATGAGACGTCCGGCTCTTTTCATCTGGTTTCTCCAGGAGTGACAAACTTTAGTTTGTCGCGCCGCTGGAAAAAAGCAGGGGCTGACAAGCTGAAGCTTGTCACTCCGGTTTAAACAACGGTTTGGTTTTCTAAAACCGCATCGCTCGATTTGGGTTCCGTGATAAAATGTTTGGCAAAGCGCTCGACTTTCTTGTCGCCGACGCCTTTGACGGTCAACATGCTTTTTTGAGTAATCGTCTCCAGTTTGGCCAAACCGGCCAGCTCTTCGTCGGTAAACACGGCAAACGCCGGCACGCCTTCATCAGCCGCCACCTTCTTGCGAATCTCCCGCAGCTTCGAAAATTTTTTAAACGTGGCCTCGTCGAGAATTTGTTTGTAATCCACTTTGCCTTTCGGCTCCTCCGCGGGAATGAAAGCTTTTTCGATGTAGCGGACGCAAAAACACCAATACGCGCCGTTCTCGTTGCTGATCAACTGGTTTTGCACTTCCAGAATTTTATTTCCTTTGAGGAAACGGTTCATTTCCTCGAGCGCGGTTCCGCTATCGCCAATGGGGATGGTAAATAGTTTGATTTGCATAGTTTGAAATTTTGTTACTATTCAACGTTCACCTCGAACCAGTGAGGTTCGTTCGGCAAATAACAGTTTCCTGTCATTCCGGAGGAATCTTTTTAGTATCAAGCACAGTGCTTGCACCAAAAAAGATGCTTACAGCATGACATGTTACTTGGAAGCGTTCACTACTGCTATAGTTCGTTCTGCAAGTAACTTTATCATGTCATCACGGAATGACAGTTTCTTTTTACACCTGACGAGTTACGATTTTTCCCAAAAATTTTTTTTGGGGCACAGCCCCAAACCCCGACTCGTTGTTCTCGCTCCGTTCGCTTGCGCTCGTCCCTCGCGCTCGCTCTCTTCGCTCCAACAACTCGTTTTGCTCATAGGTAAAGCCGGAACGAGCTACCAACTGACTACGGGACGAAGACCAGGCGGAAGCCGATATAGGCGTGGCGGTCGTCGGGGCTGTCGTGGTCGCGACGCGCGGAGCGGCAATACAGCGCAAGGCCATACCAGCGCCCGCCGCGCAAGACACGGCTCGAACCGGTTTCCGGCCCCGTAGGATTTTCGACTGTTCCTTTCTCTTTGCATTCATCATAGTATTTCTCGTCAAACCAATCTTGACACCACTCATAAACATTGCCGTGCATATCGTAAAGCCCCCATTTATTGGACGGGTAACTGCCAACTGGCGTTGTCTTCTGCAAATATTTGCCTTTGGGATTTTTCTTGTACGGATAATTGCCATCATAATTGGCCTGCGTGGTCGTCAAATTTTCGCCGGTATTGAACGGCGTGGTGGTGCCGGCGCGGCAGGCATATTCCCACTCGGCTTCGGTCGGCAGCCGGCAGCCCAGCCAGCGGCAGAACATCACGGCTTCATACCAATTGACATAAATCACCGGCTGGTGGTCTGCGTTGGAAATTTCATCGCGCGGCTGGCGATGATTCGGGTCAAACAACTCGTACAACTTGTTGGTGATCTGATAGCGGCTGATCAAAAAATCGCGCCCTTTAACCGGATGTTGGGTTTCGTCTTCACCTCTCTCCGCTTCATTTTGGGGGCTGCCCATTTTGAACTGGCCGGCGGCAATAGGCGCCATGTCTTTGGCAAGATATTGTTGATAGCGTTGTGGCGCGCCTTCATCCAGTTTTTGCCGAACGATGTCTAAAGCCCCGGGCGTCTCTTTTCTTGCTTCGAGAATCTGCACGCCCCAATAGAGCACCTCGCCGTTGGTTTCCCAGCGAAACAACTCGTGCAGGGTTTCCACGATTTTGTCGGGCGCGGAAATTTTTTCGGGCAAGCCTTTCACGAGCTCGATGCGCTCGCTCACCTCGGCTTGATGCAAGAGATTCTTGATTAATTCCGGCTCCACCACTTTGTCCATATCCGGATAACAACGCAGGGCCAGCGCGCGATCTTTTTCCCAAAGCTGTTTGATAAACGGCGTGCCTTCGGCGCTGGAGGTGATCTGCGCCGCATACAGGCGAATCGGCTTTTCCCAGCGGGTTTGGGCGGCTCGTTGCAGCACCGTCTCCGGCGCTGCCGCGCGCATTTTGCTGGCGACGTAATATTCATAAAAAGTGCGATGCACGAAAAGATGATCGTCCTCGCTCTTTTGCAGCAGCCCGCTATTTTCGCGGATTTCCTGCAGAACTCTTTCCTCGTTGTTCTGCTGTTTCATTTCTGCCAGAGTTTGCGCGACCCGTTCGATTAACGGCGCATAAGCAAACTCTTCCGCTTCCTGGCAGAAAAAGTGATACGCCAAATCTTCCAGCACCCGCTCTTTCAACCGCCGGGTGAAGCCGTTCACTTTGTCCACTTGTTTTTCATCATACAGCGTCAACAACGTGATCGCGCATTTTTCATAAAGCTCCAGCCGGCGCTCGGGCAGATTGTGGTCCTTTTCAAAAATAAAGCAAATAATGGAGAGCAGAAACGGATTCTGCGCCAGCTCATGAATCTGGCGTTTGGCGGCAATGCGGCCAGCCAGATCGGTGGCTTGTTCAAACCATTTGTTGACAAAGCGGGCAATCTCCGCCAGCGGCAATTTATCGATTTCGAACAGGCGATACGGCGCCTCGTGGCTTTGAAACCCGGCCTTGCGCGAGGTGACGATCACGCGGCAATTTTTATGGCCGGCAATAAAAGCCCGCAGGCGCTCGGTCACCGAAGTATATTTCTCGCGGCTCACCTCGTCCAGGCCGTCCAGCAGAATCAGCACCCGTTCATCGCGGATGGCGTTTTGGGCCGTGTCCCGCATGGCCGCGCCGGCAATATAATTTTCCACCGCCGCGAGCAGAAAGGCTTCCAACGGCTCGCGGGTTTTGCAAAAATCCGACAGCTTCACCAAAATGGGAAAAAGCGGCGCGGGTTTTTGGCTCTCCCGCAGCGCCAGATAATGCAGCATGGTGGTTTTGCCCATGCCCGGCTCGCCCAAAACCACGGCGACTTTATCGGGAAGCTCGAGCAGGTCTTCGGCCTGGAGCGCGCGCGCCGCGAGTTTTTCGCCCGGTTGGCCGGCAAAACGGGATTCCGGATCCGCGTGCATGGTTAAAGGAATATAGATGCCGTCCATCGCAAAACTGCGCTTGAAGCCGATCATGTTCAGCGTCGCATATTTTTCGGCAAGGGCCTGATAGTAAATTTCGCGCGGCTCCTGTCCCGGTTTCAAGACCCCGCGCACAAGTCCGGGCCGATTTTTCGCCAGCCAGTTGCTCAGGTCTCTGATGATATGATTTTCCAAAGTCAGCGGTTCTTTAAAAATTTCCCGTACGCGTTCTTTAGAAAGGTTGTTTTTAAAGCGCTTTAATTTTTCCCTGGCCGGTCCGTCTTCAATAAAATCAGGTCTCCAGGGAAATTTTTCATCGATTAAATAGCACAGACGGGGAATGCCTGAATCTTTAGCATGTTGATATTCCTGCTCGGTAATGGAAATCTCCAAACCGTCCGGAACAAAACCATAACGCCAGGCATAAATGCCGATAAAAAGACTGCACTGTTCAACTAAATTCAGGCAGGCTTCGGTAGGTTCCTCATCCTTCGCGCCCATGTATTCCATGCCTTCATATTTTTGTCCCAGGCCATTAATCGCTTTCTCCGCGGCCTGGCGGTGGTCGATTAAATCGATATAAGTCGAGCTGACAAAAATGCGAAAGAACGGTTTGGCGGATTCGGTGTTCATGGTTTTGCCCATCGTTTTGGCCATTAAGTTGAGCGAACGATTTGCGGAAATCTTGTCCTGCAGGGACAGACGACAATAGCCCCGCAATTCATTGCGGGGAAACTTTACCCATCATAACCTCGCCAGTCCCGCAAGGGACGAATGAGAGCGCGGTGGTTGTGATATTTATATTCGTTTTTTCAACCGTAGAAAATAATTTAAGCTACTCGCGCGACGATGCGAGCCACTATCGCGCCGAGAGCATCCTCGCTGTGCGGATCGTATTTATTCTCATAATTCAAACACGTCGCGCCGATGCAATCGTCCTCGCAGGTCGAGCAGCCGGGATTGAGTCCGGTTTGGCCGTACTTGCTGCGGAGGCTCAACAATTCCTGCACATCGTCCTTCGGGAGAATTTTCTCGCCGCCGAGCTGGCGCGAGATTAAAATGATGTGGGCATAATGCTCGAGCCGTTCCATCTTATAGTAAGCCTCCCACAGGTCTTTGCCCGCCGTTACCGCACCGTGATTGGCGAGCAGAAACGCATCGTGATGATGAATGTAAGGCCGCAGGGTATCGGGAAGTTTTGGCGTGGAGGGCGTGCCATACGGCGCGAGTGGAATGGAGCCGAGCGTCACAATAATCTCCGCGGTGACGCAATCTTGGAGCGACAACCCGGCCGCGGCGAAACCGGTGGCGTGCAGAGGATGTGCATGCACCACCGCCTGCACATCGGGCCGTTCGTGATAAATAAAAAGATGCAGCAAAATCTCGCTCGACGGTTTGGCGCCATCGGAAAGCGGGCGACCTTCAAGATCGACGATGACCATGCTCTCCGGCGTCATGAAGCCCTTGCTCACGCCGGTCGGCGTCGTGAGAATGCGATTCGCCTCGAGCCGGACGCTGATATTGCCGTCGTTCGCCGCGACAAAATTTTTTTCATACAGCCGCCGGCCGATTTCGCAGATTTGCTGGCGGAGGGAGAGATCGGTCATTGCAGTTTTAAATTGACTTCTATTTCAGTCGTCTAAAAAATTCCCAACGGATGAAGGCGGCCAACGGATTTTGCCTCTGAATGTAGTTTCGAGGAGGGTTCGCCCTTGTATGAATGTCATTCTGTAAGAATCTTTTTTATTTGGAGCAAATGTCTTGAATTGTAAAAGATTCTTCCAGAATGACATTTTACAAAAATGATGCTTCTCATGCGAATGAAGAAAAATTGTAAGCCAACAACGAGCAACGAGCGACCAGACCTCACTTCAAAATCTCACACCCCACATATTTTCGCAACACCTCCGGCACCATCACCGTGCCTTCGTCGGTTTGATAATTTTCCATAATCGCGATGATCGTGCGCGGCAGCGCGAGTCCCGACGCATTGAGCGTGTGTACATATTCCAACTTGCCGCCGCCTTCGGGACGGTAGCGGATGTTGGCGCGGCGCGCTTGAAAGGCTTCAAAATTCGAGCACGAGGAAACTTCCAACCATTTTTTCACACCCGGCGCCCAGACTTCGAGATCGTAGCACTTCGCGGCCATGAAGCTCATATCGCCGCTGCACAGCAGGAGCACGCGATACGGCAGGCCGAGCAGTTGCAGAACTTCCTCGGCGTTTTGCCGCAGCTTCTCATGTTCATCGTAGCTCGTCTCCGGTTTGGTGAATTTCACCATTTCGACTTTGTCGAACTGGTGCAATCGCATCAGTCCCTTTGTGTCTTTGCCGTACGCGCCAGCTTCGCGGCGGAAACACGGCGTGTACGCGGTGTAATAAATCGGCAACTCCTCGCCGCGCAGCGTTTCGTTCGCGAGCAAATTCGTCACCGGCACTTCCGCGGTCGGAATCAAAAACAGATCGTCCGGGTCGATGCGATACATATCGTCTTCGAGATTCGGCAACTGGCCGGTGCCAAACATTGCCTGCCGATTGACGAGCACCGGCGGCATGACTTCGGTGTAGCCGTGTTTCTCGATGTGCAAATCGAGCATGAAATTGATCAACGCCCGCGCCAGCTTCGCGCCTTTGCCTTTGAAATTCACAAAGAACGAGCCGGCGACTTTGGCACCGCCTTCGAAATCGATGAGCTTCAGTTTCTCATTCAGTTCGATATGATTTTTGGGTGCAAACTCGAACACCGGAATATCGCCGTGTGTGGCGACGACGACATTGTCTTCGGAGCTTTTGCCAACGGGCACGCTGTCGTGCGGCAAATTGGGAATGCGGATTTGCAACTGGTAGAGCTGATCTTCCACGGTTTTCAATTCGTCATCCAGCGCTTTGATGCGCTCGCCGACTTCTTTCATCTCGGCGATCTGGGCCGCCGCGTCGCCGCCCTTTTTCTTCGCCTGCGAAATCTCTTCGCTCGCGCGATTGCGCAGCGCCTTCAAATCTTCGGTTTGCTTGAGCAGGCCGCGGCGTTTCTCGTCGAGAATGGAAAACTGTGACAGATTGATTTTTGCATTTTTCCTGCGCACGCCCTCTTCGACTTGCGCGAAATTTTCACGGATGAATTTGAGGTCCAACATAACTTGTTCGTCCTTCTGTAAAAAATACCTTGACATTTAAAGCGCCGGTTAGTATATTATAAGCAATCCGGATTTCCGGAGGTGGATGGCGAATGCCATTGGGCCCGCAAGGGCCTTTTTTATTTCCTAGAGAAATTTCTTGCCCAATATTCGCCCTTCCTGGTGATCATATTTATTCTGCAAGATTTCAATCACTAATTTAGCAAAAGGGGCAAAAGCCTTTCCTAACAAGCCTTGCTCGTGAAGAATTTCATTTCGGCTGGGGTGAGCGAGCAGGTCGGCCAATTGCAACCCTGAAACATTATTCGCTTTTACTTTGACTTTGAGTTGTTTGCTCGTTAAGGCCTTTTGAAATTTTTCTGATACAACATAATCTGTTCCATTCTCCCAAAGCCGGGCAAACGATGCCTTAAGTCGCATATCTTCTTTGCCGCCTCTTGATTCTGCCATAACATCACCTCGACTAATTTTACGATTGAGAAAGAGAACAAATCTTTCCAATAGCACCGCTAAACAATAATGATAGGGATCGTATCGCCAGGTTGGATATGTTTCCCGGTGCTTTTGCTTATCGAGACAGACCGTTATAACTGTGTATTCCCATGACGACAGTAAAGACAAGAGCTCCAGATTAAATTGTTCCCGTACCTCATTATCTTTCAGAGCTTCAAATGGTGGCTTGGCATTGACCATTTCAGTTCGATGAAATATCACCGGCTCATCCGGATGAGAACGAAAAAATTTAGCTTTCAGTGCTTCCATCTGAGGATGAACAACTGATTCTACGTGACCTAATTCAAGGATTACTCCCGTAAGGCTCAAAAACCGATGATTCGGATTAATTGAACTTTCCAAATCCGGATTGCCAACCTCATCAATATAAATGCGGTATTTCATGCGCTCCACACTTTTATCGCAGCAACAGCAGCGTCGACAGCGGCATCTCGACGATGCGCGGATCGTCGTTTTGCTTTTCGTCGGTCAGCGTGATGAGCAAACCGAACGGCGCGTTGTAGGCGGCTTTTTCAATGAAACTGCGCAGCCCAAACGTGTCTTCGAAACGAATGCGGCGGCGATATTTGACCTCAACCGGTATGCGCCGCACGCCGATGGTCAAAATAAAATCGACTTCCGGCTCGATGTCGCGGTCGGGAAAATGGGCGATGTCGAGATTCAAGATCGAGCCGAAAAAATAGCCGGCGATGCTCTCGGCAATGTGGCCGGCCAAAACCGGATAATCCGGATGCGTGATCAGCTCGGGCTCGGTGAGCGGGAGCACTTCCTGCAGCCAACTCGCGCGCAGGGCATGGTCGCTTACACAGATTCGCGCATGGCCGCGCCGTCGTTTCAGCCGCAACTCCATCGGCTCAATCAACCGCAGCAAGAGCGACTCATCGAGCAAGTCCAAATAATCCAAAATTTTCTTCTGCTCGACATCTATCTTTAAGGCGTGTTTAATTTCGTCGATAAATAAATACGGCTTGGCCGATTCGCCAGCATAGCGGCATGCCGCCCTGAAAATTTCCTCAAACACTTGCTCATCGCGGCGGCGGTTTATTTTGCCGGCAATGACGTCGTACTGAATGACGCGCTTGATGACCGTTTCATTAAGTTGATCGGCCAATTTTTCCCATTCCATGTCCGGATAAATGTGGGCAATGGGATAAGCGCCGCGAGCCGAAAACAGAGCAAAAGCGGCATCGCGAATGGCGCGTTGCTGCTCGCCATACGCGCGCAAGTCCTGCCAAAAGCTTTTTTCTAATAATGGCGCCAGACCATTCGGCGGCAACCTCGGCTCGAGGTCGCCAAGCCCGCGCAGTGCAGCAATCTCGCGCAGAAACAGCGGCCCCATTTCAATGGTCGTAATGCGTCCGGCCAGACTATCCTGGCCGGCGGCGATGCGCAAAGACGAGCTGCCGGTAATCATGACCCGCACGCCATGAATATCAACGAGGTGTTTCAGTTGCGGCGCCCAGTAAGGCAGAATTTGCAGCTCGTCAAAAAAGAGATAAGCCTGGCGACCGGCGCGTTGAGCGCTATTGAAGGTTTCGCCTAAAATATTCTCCTCGAACCACCATGACAATTCCAATATGGGCTCGCTCAAGTTTGAACGCTTGGGCAACTCATCAAATTGTACCCTGAAAATACGATGCCCGGGAACGCCCTCGTTGAGCAGCGTTTCAATGACCTGTGTTTGCAGAATGCTTTTGCCGACCTGCCGGGGGCCGCGCAGCGCCACAATCGACACGGGCCAGTTTTTCAAACGATCCCGAACGGGCGCAAAAGCCCACCGCCGAAAGTTCGGCAACGCTTTTATCGGATTGCCTTCCCACCACGGATTCATTTTGCGCAATCCGGCTTCCACTTTGCGGCTGATCTCCTGCCGAAGCTCGCGTTGAGCATTTGAGAGATTGGGTTCCATTTCACCTCGTCGGTTTATACCAGTCTCGAATTTAAAGTATCAAAGAATCGCCTGAAAATCAAGGTTATATTTTATGAAGATTCTCGAAAAATTCACTTTGACTTTCGGCGATTTTTTGGCTAATTTAAACGCGTGCTGAGGAACAACCAACCGGCTTAATCACGATCACAAAGTGCAACGAGCGGAGTTGGATCGCAACATGAAACCTCTCGAAAATCAAGTCGCCATCGTCACCGGCGCCTCGAGTGGCATCGGCGAGGCGACGGCATTGGCGCTGGCTGAAGCTGGCGCGAAAGTGACACTCGCGGCGCGGCGCAAAGATCGCCTTGGCAATGTGAAAAAGAAAATCGAGGCCATGGGAAGCGAAGCGCTGCTCATTCAAACCGACGTGAGCGCGCGCGCGCCGGTCGAAGCGATGGTGGCGCAAACAAAAAAGAAATGGGGCCGCGTCGATATTCTCGTCAACAACGCCGGCGTCATGCTGCTCTCGTTTATGGATAAATTAAAAGTCGAGGAATGGGAGGAGATGGTCGACCTCAATCTCAAAGGCGTGCTTTACGGGATCGCGGCGGTGTTGCCGATCATGCGCGAACAACGCAGCGGGCACCTCATTAATATTTCTTCCGACGCCGACCGCAAAGTTTTTCCGGGCAGCGCGGTTTACAGCGCCACCAAAGCGGCAGTGACGCTGCTCTCGGAAGGCTTGCGCTTCGAGCTGGCGCGTGAGAAAATGCCGATCCGCGTTACCTCGATATCCTCCGGCGCGGTGTCAACCGAACTCGCGAAACACATCACGGATAAAGATATTTTTGACTTCTTCAGATCGCATCCCCCGATTGAGTTCATGCAACCGGCGGACATTGCCGCCGCGGTTTTATTCGCTTTGACGCAGCCGCCGCACGTTGATATCAACAACATTCTCGTGCGCCCGACGCAACAGGCGACGTGATCGCGAAGCGTGGCGCGGCATTCATGTTGCGCCATTTTTTCCTTCACGCGGCGGGGCCTGGCTTCGTGAAAGAATACTGCCGAAACAGGGCGCGCCGCAGGCTCCACGTGTCGCCGTGCCGGGCGTGGCCGAGCCATGCCTGCACGGAGGCGTGGATTTTCTCGCGCGGAATTTTGCCGGCGCGATAGCCGCGGCGCAGCGCGTTGAGTTTTTGGCGCGCCCGTTTAACGCCGCTTTGCAGCAGCAGCCGATGGGCGGGAAAAACGCGAAAGCCGAGAAACGGGATACCGTTTGCTACGGGATAAATCAGATTTTTGTGCGGGCAATTTCCGCGAGCAAAATTTGATGATCGAGGCTCGGAAAGTATTTGCGCATGTCGAGCTGCCAAACATAGCGATAGCGCCGGGCGTAATGCGTGCAGCGCTCCAGCGCCACATGCGTGCCTTTGCTTGTTTGATTGGCGTAACTGTCGCGGATGAATTTTTTCTCGAACAGCGGCCCGATGATATTGATCAGCGCATGGTGCACGACGCGGTCGCGATACGGCGCGGCGTTGATGAACTTCAGCCGCATGCACACGGACAGGAGGCGGCGGAATTTTTCGAGACGGAGGTTGGCGCGCTCCAGTTTCTCCAGCTTTCCCGCGCTCTTGTTTTTGCTGTAATAGGCGTCGGCGAGATCTTCGAGAATATCCAGCAGAATCTCTACGGCGCGGTCGCCGAAGAGGAATTTATGATTGCGCGGGAAATTTTCAATGTGCGGCGCAAACCACACGATGAAATCTTCCATGCGGGTGAGCAGGTTGTCTTTTTGGGACATGAATTCATTTCTAAAGAAAAATGTCATTCTGAAAGAATCTTTTTTGAATCCAAGCTGTGGGCTCGAATTAAACAAGATTCCTCCGGAATGACAGCTTAGTGAACACTTACGCCAAAAGCGCCTGAAGGCGTAACGACGAACCCCCAATTGCCGGCCGCGGCGTTCGTCCAGCTTTGGGCGGGACTACCAGTCGCAGCCGCCCTTTTTTATTTTCGGTCCCGTTTTTATGCGGAACACCGGACCAGCGCTATGAACACCCATTGTTCCACGCTCCGTCAACCCGTGAGCCGCCAAATTCCGGGAAAATGGGCCTGACGATAAAAAGCTTTTTGCCGTTTGCTCTTTGTTTTTTAGCCCCGGGTGTTTTGGCGCAGCGGAAGCCGATATTATTGTTGCGGTCATCGGCATCGTTGCCGTTGCGGATAGCGCACACCACATTCTGTGGTTGATTGTTCCACGCTCCACCGCGCAATCCCGCCCCACGGGACACGATTAGCACTTGCCCGTACAACGGATTTATGAAACGAGTCGAGGTCGATAGAAGTTGCAAAATTTTAAAAAAATTTTCGAGGCAAAATCCCGCACGGCGGGATTTTGCCTAAAGGCGGTAAAAATCAAAAACAAAAGCAGTATAAAGGGTAAAAGGACAAAGTGTAGAGTGTACTAAGTTCTGGCGCAGCGAAAGCCGACAAAACTGCTGCGGTCATCCGGCTCGCTGCCGTTGCGGATAGCGCACGCCACACTATGTGGTAGATTGTTCCACGCCCCACCGCGCAGCACCTGCTTGGACTTTTGTTCATCATAAAAATCTTCACCCCATTCCCAAACATTGCCGGCGCTATCAACACAACCATACGGCGATGCGGTTTTGAATTGGCCCACCGGCGTGGTCATCATTTGGCCGGAAAATTTTTGCGGAAATTCTTTTTCCCACCACGGCTTCCAATCTTTTTCATAATCCCACAAATCCTTTTCCGCCCAGAAGCTCGCGCTGTTGCAGTTGGCGCGATCCCACGCATTGCCCCACGGATAGCGCCGGCCGTCGAGGCCGCGGCCGGCTTTTTCCCATTGCTGCTCCGACGGCAAAATTTTTCCGGCCCATTTACAGAACGCTTGTGCGTCATTCCAACTGACCTGAGTGACCGGGTGTTGCAAAATTTCTTCGAGCTTGCTGCCGTGTGCAAACGGATCGCGCCAAATAGCTTTTTTATTCTGTTGCCAATTGCCGCCGATATACGTCCAACCGCCGCCGCTGTTTTCCGCTTCGGTGACATATTTTGTCGCTTTCACAAAGTCGCGAAATTGCTCGACGGTTACCGGCGTTTTGTCGATCCAAAAACCTTTTTCGAGAATGGCGATTTGCGGTTGCAGCGCGTTACTTTCAGCGCCGAGCACGAACGGGCCGGCCGGCACGTAGACCATTTTCACGTCCAGGCCGCTGCGCAATTGCGAAAAAAAGCAGCCATCTTTGGTTTTTTTAATCCCTTCCGGCAGGCCGTCTTTTTTGAGGCCGGCTTCTATCTGGCGGCGATAAAACTCGCCGTCGCGCACGTTTGGCCAGAGCAGATAATGAATGAAATTGATGGCCGCCGTGGAAAGCGCGAGAGACTCCATCGTCTCGCCGGCCAATAATCTCGCGGCCAAATCTTCGGCGAGCAAATATTCCTGAATCGAGCGATGCGAAAATTTGTAATGCGCGTCGCCGGGGCGGATCAAAAACGAGCAGGTGAGAAAATCGCGGCTGCGGGTTTGAATTTCGTCCGCCTCTTTTTGCGCAAATTCTTTTTCCACCAGCGCTTTCACTTTGGCCGCCGGAAAAGTTTGCTGGTCGCTTTTCCAGGCGTCCACCGCCAAAGCGCGCATGAGCTTGAAGCGCTGCGGTCGCGGCGTTTGTTTCTTCCAATCCAAACCGCGTTTTTTCTCCTGCCGCTCCAGCTCGCCCTCGAGATAATCGCGGTAAAGCACCGCCGGATCGACGTCCTTTTTTTCTTTGATCAAACGCGGCAAGGATTTGGCGATCATGTCGAGCATCACCGCGCGCTGGCCGAGATCAAGCAGGTCTTCGATCTCGCCCATTTTTTGCAGATAGAAATCGACGTCGCCCTCGGGTTTGTCCTCCAAAAGCGGCAGGCGGCGCTCAAGAAACAAGCGCATCTGCGCCGGCGTGAATTTCGCCAGCCGCAACAAGGCCCAGCGGTCGCGGCGCTGGTTGATTGGCGCGGCCAGCGTTGTCCTGGTCTGCGGCCGCAAAACTTCGTGCTGCTCTTTTTCGCTTTCAAAATATTCGCCGCGGCTGGTGAGCACGACACGGCTGAGCGCCGGCTTGGCCAGTTCCGCCAACTCTTCAAAGGCGTTTTGGATGGCGTCGAAATCGCCGGCCTGCGCGATCATCTCGTCAAAGCCGTCGAGCAAAATCAACAGCAGACCCGCGCGGTTCATCTGGTCGAAGGCTTCATACGAAACCTCGGGCATGCCGTTCTCCGCCAGCACGGCGCGAACGAGTCCTTTCACGCCGACGTTGTATCTGGCGCTGTGCAGGCGGATCAAAATTGGCAGGCGGCCATGCTTGCGGCCGGCGAGCTCATAAGCCAGCTTGCGGGAGAACGAAGTTTTGCCGACGCCGTATTCGCCGACGATGGAGAGAAAATTTTGCGGCTGGGCGAGCCAGTCGTTGGTGACATAGTCAAACAAATCGCGGCGCTTGCCGTCGTCGTCAAATTCCGCGGGCACGTAATATTCCGCCAAACGATCTTCATCGTCTTCCCATTCCTCGCGCAGTTTCATCAAATAGGGCCGGAAGTTGATCAACTCGGCGATGAGCTGATCGTAATAGCGCAAACTCCAGCCGTTGCTCTTGGCGAGCGTGTACGCATTCGGCGAGAAACCGAAGTTGGTGACGAGCACGCCGCCCTGCGCCTCTTTTAAATTTTTCGCGGCGCCGAGCGTCGGCAAAATCGAGGCGAGCATCGTCTCATTGACGCGGCCTTCTTTGGTGTCGACGCAATGCACGAGCAAACGATCCGGCTCCGCGCCGAGGCGGGGTTTGGCAAAAAGAAAATCCACCGGCTGGGCGGCCACGGCCAGATCTTCTTCGGCGAGATGCCAGCCGCCCCAAAGATAAATGCGTTTGACCTGCTCGCGAAAGGCGCGATGGCCGGGAGAATCGGCCGGCACCGGGCGAATGGGAAAAAGGTTTTGCTTGATCCAATTCGCCTGCTCCACGCCCAGCGCTTCCTGCGCCGCGGCGAGGGCGTCGATCTTTTCGAGCAAATGCTGCATGCCGATCAGCAGGGCGTCGCTCTTCTCGGCTTCTTGCTGCAATTGTGAAATGATCGCCTCGAGCAGTTGCTGCTTCGCGGCCTCGTTGCCGGCGGCGTCCGCATCATAATAGCGTTGGATGAAATTGGCGAGCAGATTGCCGCCGACGCCGCCAACGATTTGGGCGAGCGCTTGCGCTGCTACGCCCGCGCCCAATGCCGCCAGCGGCGTGGCAATAGCGCCAAGAAAAATGCCCATCAAACAGCCCCGGCTCAATTGCTTCACCGCGGGCCCGCAGCGTTTCAGCTCGGCTTTGAGACGCCCGTGAATTTCCGGTTTGATGGCGGCGAGGATTTTGTTCAGTTCCGGCATGGCGATTCGTCGCGTCCTGATGGAGACTTGAAAGTTAATTCTTTTGGGGTGATTTTAAACTCAGATTAACTTAAGGAAAAAGAGGGCGAAAAGCAAGGGGAGGAGTGACAAACTTTAGTTTGTCGTTAACTTTTCAAAAGGCAAAACGATTGAGGGCAAAACGATTACAAGCCTTATTGACCGGTCGCTTAAGTTTTCTGTTCATCACAAATCGGTGGATTTATAGCGACCGGTCAATGAGTTGCCTGGAAGCTATAATTCCGCTATGACGGAATTCGTAAAGTGAGAAACGGGCAAGGCTGACAAACTAAAGTTTGTCACTCCGTTGTTTCTAGGAGGTGACTCTCCAATGGGCTTTTAGGCATGACGGGAATTACCGTTCGAAGCGCATCCCAAACGCAAAACCAACGCCCTTGCTCTGCGCCGGCAAAAATCCGCTCCACGTGCCGGCGGCGAGATCGAGCTGAAAACTCCTCGTCGTGAAACCGAGGCCAAGCGTGGAGTTGAGTTTGCGCTTGCCGCCGAAGCCGATTCCTACGCGCGGCTTCACATATTTAAAATAATGCCCTTCCGCACCGAAGCGCAATTCCGGCGTTGTTGTCGCGTGCAAACGATTTTCAAGGCCCTGCACCAACTCGCCGGTGATGATCAAATAGCCTTGATAATACGCCGCGCCGATATGAACGACCGCAGGCAAACGATTGGCGAAACCGGCGAGGTTTCTTTTCTCCGAATCATTTTGAATGACCGAGTCCTCATGGCTCGACGCCCACTCCCAGGCCGTGAGCGAATCCGTGGTCACGCCGTATTCATATTCTTTCGCTTTGCGGCTCCATTTGATCGTGCCGGGAAAATTCCGCAGCGTCATGCCGAGAATGAGTTTTTTGCTCATCAGCGCCGCCGCGCCGAGATCGACCGCAATGCCGTTGCCGCCGCCGGCCTGTCGCACCGTCGCCTGCGCATCGCCGAAAATTCCTTCGAATTTCGTGGTCATGCTGCCCCGCGCGCCGAGCACTTCCGTTGTAGCCAGGCCGCGGAGATATTTCACCGTTCCACCCAGCGCGAATTTTTTCACATACGGTTTTAAAAAAGCCGGCGTGAAAGCTTTGCCATAAGAAAATCCGACATTCACAAACGCCAGCCCGCTGCCGGTCGTGCCGTCAAAACTATAGCTATGATTCAGTTTGTTGCCGTTCAAGACGACGTCGACAAAATCGTACGAAAGATTGGCGTCCGCAGCGAAATCGAGACCAATGGTCACGGCATAATTCTGATAGGCAAATCCGATCAAATCCGTTTCGCCGGTGAGATTGAAACGCCAGCCTTCCGCCGGAATCCGCGCGAGAATCGCCGCTTTTTTGCCCGCATTCAAATACGCGCCATTATAGAGATCGTAATCGCTTTTGGTAAAGGCATTGTTAAAAGCGCCGGCGCCGAATGAAGCAAAATGCATGGAAAAGTTTGGCGACTGCCGCAGGCCAAGATTCGCAGGATTCCAGCGGCCCGCGTCGACGCCGGTTGCCAAAGCCGTGTATGCGCCGCCCAATCCGAAACTGCGCGCGTTGGTAAGGCCGGTCTGGCAGAATGTGGTGGTATTGAAAGTGAATAAAATAATTTCGACAAAAACAAAAATAGTTCGCCGTATTTTCCTGATGCAGCATTGGCCGCAACCCAATTGCACCACAAAGGCACAAAGGACACAAAGTTTAGCTGTTTTTCTTTGTGCTCTTTGTGCCTTTGTGGTTAAAAAAATTTTTTTGGTCATGATCGCTTTTGGGGAGTAATATTATTTTGAGTGCGGTAACACTTAACCGGCAAACCAGACAACGCTTTTTACTTGCCTTCACTCACCGCAAAGTTGATTTCCGCCACGGCCTGAATGTCGACATAATCATCCGCCACAACGCGAACGAGCTGCCCTTGCGTTCCCGGAAAATCAATCAACACGCCCGTGAATAATGGCGCTTTCTGGAAAAGCTCTAATTGCTTTTCGGTGAGGCTGACTTCAACGGTGTTGGCTTTGGCCTGAACCACGCGTCCCGTGGCCGGGTCGACCTCCGGCGCGAGAATGCCGAACGGGCCGATGCTCAAATCCGGCGTCGTGAATACGCTCGTTTTTTTCGACGCGATATTGAGCGAAATCGTCGCGCCCACCGGCAGATGATTGTTGAAACGCATCATCACTTTGCCGCGATTCAATTTATTCTTCAGCTCGTCGCGCGTGGATTTGTCGATTTCCAGCACATCGATATCGGTTTCCACTTTTTGCGCCGGCAGCGCAAACGCCAGCGCCGCGTCAAATTTAAACGTGCCCTCGACGTGATCGATATCGCGAACCAGCCCCGTGTAAGTCGGGTCCCCGAAATTGACTTTGCCGCGCACGGTGAGGAATTTGGGCAGCGCATTGAAAAACGGCACGATATTGCTGTTGGTTTTATCCAGCAGGATAATCGACTCGACCGCCGCGCCGTCGGTTTGGCCCGCTTTGAGATCGCCGCGCACCAGCATTTTGACCGGCGGTCCTTGATTGGGAAGGCCTTCGACTTCCAGATCCGCGCGCATGGGAAAATTAATGCCGTTGCGCAAACTCAGCCGCAGACTGACTTCGCCAAGACGGAGACTATCCAATCCGGCCGGCAGATCGACTTTGAATTTTTGCGGCGTCAGCGCAAGCGCTTTCGCATTGAAGCGGCCTTTAATTCTGGAAAAAATAATTTTAGTGCTTTTAAATGTCGCCTGAATCTCATCGCTGCTCGCAAGCGTCACCAGCTCGGCCGGCGTATTGGTGGTGCGAACGCGCCAGCGAAAGCGAATTTTCTGTTGCCCGAACGCTGCGGTCTGTGGGCGAAAACTGTAGCCGCTCAAATCAAAATCCTTGGTCGAATTGCCTCTCGCCGTCATCAACACCGAATCAACGAGCGTGCTGTTGTTGGCCCGGTAAAAATCCGGCAACGTCACAATCATCCACGCGCCGGCGGAGAAATTATTTTTCACGGCCAGCGAAAAACTGCCGCTTTTGGCGTCGGCGAAATCGACGCTCAACGAATCGCCGACCGCGGTTTCACCGGCGTCGCTGACCGTCTGCGGCCCGATTCTGGCGGTGGCACGGCTGACTTGTAATTCGGAAAAGGTGAAGGTGAGCGCCATTTTGCTATCCGGATTAATGTTTTGAATCGGATTGCCGCCGCTCCCCGGCGAGCTGCCGGTGATGACAAACGCGAGACGATTGCCAAAACTTTTTCCGGCAAAGCTCACGGTGCGTTGCGTCGATTGCCCGGGCGGGATCGTCTCGTTGATGTCGAACGCCACCACCGCGGTTCCCGGCGCGCCGTTGCGAATTTCCAGCCGCAGCGGATTGCCGATGGGCACGGGCAAATTGTTGCGCAGCGCGAGCGTTAAATTTCCGCTGGCAATCTCGACCGCGGTGAAGTTGTCGTACGGCGGCAAAGTAAAAGGCTGCAGTGAAAAAGTGAATCCCGGAATCGGCGCGGTTTGTCCGGCCAGATTGGCGGAATTAGGATAGAGATCGCGGAACGCGAGTTGTGTGCTGACCGCACCGGGCGCCGGCACTTTGAACAGGCCGAGTTTGGTCGCATAAGTTTTGCTGAACGCTGCAATCGTCAGGCGATCACCGACGCTGAACGGCTCTAATTGCGAGGCGGAAACAAAGTGCACCAGACCGTTGCCGTCGGTGTAAAGATCATTTTCTTCTTTGATCAGCTCTTGAATGGTGTAACGTTTATTAATAATCGGCAGATTGATGTTGGCATCCCAGCGCGGGGCATGCGGCGGCGAGAGGGTGCAGGCAACAAAAAGCAAACAGCAAAGGGCAAATTTTGCAAGAACCTTAACGGCTTCGGCAATTGGCGTTTTGCCGTTTTCTGTGCACTTTTCGATTTGCGCTTTTTCTTCACTTCTAAGCTTTGGCAACATCAATCGTGGCTTCCAATAAAATTTGCCAATTCTTGGCATTGGTTATCCTGGAAAATTGTTAGCGGCCCTCACGCATATAAACCGAGTGCAATTTATATACCGACAAAGCAAGCGGTTGGCGTATATATTCATCGGCTCTTTTCACCTCGGCGCAACATTTGTCGCCAAACCTTGACAATTTAAAAAAAATGTCTAACTTGTATAAGAAATTCACCGGACTGATCAATGCGTATTTACGCAAAACATTCAGGCGCGATAACCACTCACAAAATCGCCAAGCATGGCGGAATCTAATTTAGGAGGATGTTTATGAAAACTTTCATGGCCAGAGGTCTCGCTTTCATCTTTTTGTCGGTGTTGTGCGGGGCGCTCATTTTTCATCAGGCGGAAAATAAAAAGCGCCCCCTCGCGGAATTGCAGAAACTCGGCATGCCGCACGCGCGTTCATCTTTTTCACCGCACAATCGCCGGGAGGCGATTGAGCGAATGGAATACGAGTTGCGACGTTTGCGCGATCCCCAGACCGGGCGCATTCCGGAAAAAATGCGCGCCCGGGAATTAGCTTTTGCCCAAAAAATTCCTAATCGCGGCCTCGTGCTGAAAAAAGGGGAAACGCCGTTATTTGCTGAAACGTGGTCACGACGCGGCCCGATTAATGTGGGCGGCAGAACGCGCGCGCTTGCCATCGATCTAAATTATAATGGCAATTCCAATCGGCGCATTCTTGCCGGCGGCGCTTCGGGCGGCATGTTTCTCTCCGAAGATGACGGCGCGAGCTGGAAGCTGACAACCACTTTGGCGCAACTGGCAAGCGTGACCTGCCTGGCTCAGGATCCCAATAATAAAAACGTCTGGTATTATGGGACCGGCGAAAATTCCGGCACGGTTGAAACCGTCGGCGGTTCTCCGCTTTGGGGCCAGGGCATTTTTAAATCGCTGGACGGAGGCAATAACTGGACTCAGCTTGCAAGCACCATCCAAAACAACAAGGTGACTGCTCCTGACAATGCGTTAGACGTTGTTACGAATATTGCCGTTCATCCGCAAAGCAGCGCGATATTCGCCGCGGCCTTTCCTGGCATCTTGCGTTCCACCGATGGAGGCGGCAGTTGGCAGTTAATCCTGGGGCGGACACAGTTTCCCTTCAGCTTTACGACGGACGTGGCTATCGCAACGGGTGGAACGATTTACGCTGCCTTAAGCCGCACGGGCGGCAACTTCGCCGAATACGGTGTTTATCGCTCAACCACCGGCGGCAATCAATGGTCGAATATTACGCCCAATGCGTTGGCAACTGATCCTTATCGTATGGTGCTGGGCACGGCGCCTTCCGATCCTAATACACTCTATCTGATCGTGCAAGCCAACCGAGCCGGCGCCGTTGCACTAGACCATCAGTTGTTCCGTTACAACGCGGCGAATAACACGTGGACCGATCTCTCGGCAAGCATTCCGAATGAGCAAGGCGCAGAGGGTAACGCCTCGTTCAGCTCACAACGTGGATATGATCTCATCGTCAAAGTCAAGCCGGACAATCCTAATGTCGTGTGGATTGGCGGCACCAATTTGTATCGTTCCGCCAACGGCGGGCAAACCTTCACGCGGGTTGGCGGCTATTTGCGTCCGGAGGATTACGCGGCATTCGCCAACCACCACGCGGATCAACATGCCATCGCCTTTTTTCCAAACAATCCCAACGCCATGCTTTCCGGCAATGATGGCGGGCTCGCGAAAACCACGAATGTTTTAGCGCAGCCGCAAACCTGGACTTCTCTCAACACGGGATATTTGACCACGCAGTTTTTTACGGTTGCGGTCGATCCCCAGGCCGGAAGCGATTTGATTATTGGCGGCACGCAGGATAACGGCTGCTGGCTGACGGAAGCCTCGGCTTATGAAACGCCGTGGTCTTCGCTTCCGAGTGGAGATGGGGGGTATTGCGCGGTCGCACCGGGCGGCCTGCCATTTTATTTCTCTTCGCAATCTGCCCAGGGTTTTTTGCGCGCCAATATAGTCAACAATCAAGCCGTCTTAAGCATCGTCAGGCCGGCGGGAGCTCAAGATTTTCTGTTCGTCGCGCCTTACCAGTTGGATCCAAATGATTCGCGCGTCATGTATTTGGCCGCCGGAAATGCGATCTGGCGCAACAGCAATTTGGATCAGATTCCGGCCGGCAACCAGCAACCCACAAGCATCAACTGGAGCGTTTTAAGCAATTCTGCGGTTGCCAACATGCAAGTAACAACGCTGGCGGCCTCTAAAACACCGGCGAATCGTCTCTATTTTGGCGCAACGGATAATCAAAGCAAACCCGTGTTGATTCGCGTCGACAATGCTCCGGCAAATCCAGCCGGCACTAACATTGCGCCCCCGGGAGCCGCGGATGGCGCATATCTTTCCTGTGTCGGCGTCAACCCGCAAAATGCCGATGAGATTATCGCCGTATTCTCGAATTATAATGTGAAGAGCCTCTGGCATTCTACCAATGGCGGCGCCAACTGGACGGAAGCGGAGGGCAACCTTGGCGGCGAAGACGGCCCGTCGATTCGTTGGACAACGATCGTTCCCACGAATAATGGCAAAATTTATTTTCTCGCCACCAGCACGGGCATTTATTCCACGACGACCTTGAACGGCGCGAACACGGTTTGGGCGCCAGAAGGGGCCACGCCGATTGGCAACGTGGTGGTGGAGATGATTGTCGCGCGTCCATCCGACGGCGTCGTCGTTGCCGGAACGCATGGGCGCGGCGTTTATAGCGCCAAGCTTGCCGGTGTCGGCGGCACCGCGAGTTTGAACGTGAATGTGACGGAACTCAATATCGCTTTGCGTCCGGGCACGACGCGATCAGTGCAATTCAATCTTGGCAATACCGGTACCGCGGCGCTGGATTATAATATTACGACAACCGGACCGACGACGAATGGCGTGATCCATGCGCCGGCGAATGTTGAAAATGATTTCAGCGCGCCGATGCCGAAATTTAATTTCGCCGCCATCGCCGCCGCAAGCGGTCCGGCCAGCCCCGCCGGAGAATCTTCGCCGCCCACTGGCACGTTGACGCCGGGAAATTTTGCCGACGAGGCGCTGGTGTTGGATGACGGCAATAACACCGCCGATGGTTTTATTGGCCTCGGCGCGAACAGCGCCAATGATTTTTTCTGGTTGAATACGTTTACGCCTGCGGGATTCGGCTTTCGACTGGAAGCGTTCGATTTTTATATGCGCACCGAAGCGGCGAGCATGAATCCGGTTTCTGTTGCTGTGGTTGATGCGAACGGCAACACACTGGCGCAGGGAAACTTGACGCTGGCGACGGCGCCCAACGGGAGTTTTTATAACATCACCGTCGTCCCGAATTTAACTTTTAATGACGGGCAGGATTTTGCGATCGTCATCGGCGCCTCGCGCGTGATTCCATTTCCCGCGGGCGCGGATGTCGATGCGGCGGTGCGCAATCAAAGTTTTTATCTCAATCCGAACACGAATCAGTATGTGAATCTCAACACGATTTCCGGTTTTGAAAACGGCGCGTTTATCATTCGCGCGCGCGGCACGAAAACCGGGCTGCCCAATCAACCGCCGATAGCGCGCGCGACGCTTTCCCAAACGCAGGCACGGGTGAATGAGAGCATCTCGTTCGATGCGTCGACGTCTTCCGATCCCGACGGCCAGATCACGCAATACCTGTGGAATTTTGGCGACGGCGCAACGAGCAATCAGAGAACGACGACCCATGCTTATGCGCAGGTGGGCAATTTTACTTACAGGCTGACGGTGACGGATAATGGCGGCGCCACGGGACAAACCTCCGGTCAAGTGTCGATTACCGCGACACCGACCCGGCTCACGGTGAATCCGGCGAACGGCACGGTGGCGCCGAATGGCTCGCAAACCATCACGGTGAACTTCGATGCGCAAGGATTGGCCGAGGGCAATTATCAGGGCCAGCTCAGCATCACCAGCAATGGCGGCAATCGTAATTTGCCGGTGCGCATCACGGTGAGCAATTCCGTGAAAGTTGATGAGGGGCGCAGCGAGCTGCCGCGCGCTTTCGCGTTGGAACAGAATTATCCGAACCCATTCCGGAGCGAAGCGACGTCCATCGCTTTTGGCGGGGGGACCGTGATCGGTTTTCAGTTGCCGGTGAGCAGTGAAGTGACGTTGGCGATTTACAATATGAACGGGCAGCTTGTGAGGCAAGTGGCAACCGGCGAATTTGCGAGTGGCAGGCACAGCCTGGTTTGGGATGCGAGGGATGAACGCGGCCGGCGCGTGGCGAACGGTGTATATTTGTATGTGCTCAGGGCGGTTCCTTCGACAAGCTCAGGACAAGCATTTGCGGCACAGAGGAAGCTCGTGTTGATGAAATAAAGCCAAATGCGTAAGATTTACGTTTTAAGCTTTACGAATTTCGTCGAGGTCAATTGCCTGATTGCAATAAGGCCAATGCAGCCCGACTTGCGCAAAGCGCCTAGCAGATTACCGCGCGCAAGTCGAGCTGCGTTCGGCCTTTACTTTTTGTGGCCGTTTTCAGATCGCGCCTGGGCATGAGCGTGAATGAGCGCCTCTGCTTCCGCAACGGTTTGCGCTCGTTTCAAGCCGGTTCGAATTTTTCGGAGTGCTTCGAGGTCGGTAATCGGCTCAACAGGATCGAACAACTCCAGTCCGGCCATGCCAAATTTGATCTCCAGAATATCGGAGATCATCTCTCGTAAGCCCAGAAGCAGCCCTTCTTCACGTCCTTCCTCAAGTCCTTTTTCATGTCCTTTTCGCTCAGCAATGGCTAGAATGGACATATGCTTTTCCTCCGTGGTTTGATTTATTTCTTCATACAACTCTTCGTCTTTGGCCGGCGGCAGAGCCATGATAACGCCGATGAACTCGTAAAGCGCAACAATCGTATCGCGGCTCAGGCCGCGGCGATAAAGCTCGCGCAAAAAATGTTTCTTCCATTGGTAACGCTCTTGATCGTTGCCCTGGGTTTCCACGGTTTTCAAAAACGCCATGGTGGCAATGGCAAACGGATTGGGATCGTTCTCCAGTTCATCCCACTTGTCTCGATAGTCAAGCAGTTTGACCACCGGGAACTCAAAGTGGAGCCGAAATCCCCATCGCGAAATCGCATAGAGGTTCTCGCGAAACTCCGGAGTATCATCCGTTAACAGCGCCACACTGATGAGGTCTTCGCCGAGGCGGTCGAAGATCCGATAATAGCAATGAAAAACTCGTTTGGCGAAATTGATCTCGCGATAGCCCTGAATTTCGATATGAATCAGCAGCCATTTTTCACTGCCATCGCGCAGAAAGACCTTGACGAGCTTATCAACGACCCGCTTGCCGGCGTCATCTTCCTGCGGCAGAATCTTCTGCAATTCTTTGTCGAGAAATTCAAATCCCTTGTCGAAATCAATGGCCTGATGAATTTCGCGAAAATAAAACGCCAGAAAATCCGGCAGCAATTTATCCAGAATTTTTCTCCAAGAGCTATCTTGTTTCATCGGCGGCTCGCTTGTTTGCACAATTCTGTTGGCTCGACATAATATAGCAAACGCGAGCTTTATTTCAAATCCTTTTTTCAAATAAAAAATTTCGCTTTCATT
>Ga0247727_10004876_pt1 | contig 27916 bp, 22 predicted proteins | sample WisWelCaveWW1625_FD_202498 | JGI IMG/M metagenome (GOLD analysis project Ga0247727, IMG submission 202498) | Biofilm microbial communities from Wishing Well Cave, Virginia, United States - WW16-25 | ecosystem: Environmental > Aquatic > Deep subsurface > Groundwater > Cave microbial mat | place...
CCCTTCCCTTCACTTTATATCCTGTTCTACAAGGCTGGGGAGAGGGAACATCTTCGGGTGGTGAAGCGGGTTCGGCTGCAACACCGACGGATGCCACCTGGAGTTCCGCGATGTTTGGCTCAACTTTGTGGGCTTCGCCAGGCGGAGATTATGGCGCTCCATCGGCGGTCAACCTCCTGCCTCCGTCATTGGGAACATATATCTGGACCGCTCCGGATATGGCCGCCGAACTTCAAATCTGGCTCGACGCGCCAGCAACTAATTTCGGATGGATTCTGATCGGCGCTGAAGGTACAAATTGCGCCACGCGTCGTTTTGGTTCCAAGGATTCAGGTTCCCCTCCGGAATTAACTATAGAATATACCTGTCCGCCTCCGACTGCAATGTGTCAGGACATCAGTCTTTATCTCGATGATCTGGGTTCCGTGCTTATACTAGACGATGCTCTTGATGGCGGATCAACTGCAGTCTGTGGAGTGACCGGATTTTTCGCCAGCGAAACGTCCTTCGATTGCAACGACATCGGTGGTGGATCGGAAATGTTAATCACAGCAATCTTTGACGGTCCGCTCGCGGGTGGCCTTCCAAAAGGTTGTGAAGTATATGTCCGTTCAGATATTGCCGATTTGAGCCATTTTGCGCTGGGTTGGGCCAACAATGGTCTGGGAACCGATGGTATAGAGTTTACCTTTCCAGCAGTTGCAGTACCGGCTGGTACCTATCTCTATGTTGCTTCGGAATCTACAGGATTTACTACTTGGTTCGGTTTTGCACCGGATTATGCCGATATCGACGCAAACATCAACGGCAACGATGCGGTCGAGCTTTTCAAAGACGGCTCCGTGGTTGACCAGTTTGGAGATCCGGACGTCGATGGAACAGGCGAAATTTGGGAATATATGGATGGATGGGCCTATCGCGATGATATGACTGGCCCTGATGCGATTTTTGACGATGCGAACTGGACATACAGCGGTACAGATGCGCTAGACGGCGAGACCGACAACGCTTCTGCTGCGGATCCAATTCCAATTGGAACATTTATTCCCGCCCCACTAACCGGCGTTCCCGTTACACTTACAGTGATGGAGTCAAGCGGTGCAACAGACATCTGCATTGCCTACGTTTCCGTTTTTGATACTTTGCCTCCTCAGCTCTTCTGCTCAGCATTTACCACAATCGTCCTCGACGCAACAGGAAACGCTACAATCTCAGCGGCTGATGTGGATGCCGGTACCTCCGACAACTGCTCTCTTGACTCCCTGTGGGTTTTTCCAGCGACCGCTACCTGTGCTGATATTGGAAGTTTTGATGTCACCCTCTATGCGGTTGACGTTTATGGAAACCTCGACTCGTGTGTTTCAACGGTTACAGTGGACGGTTCTGCAGTGCTGGATCCAAATCCTGATGCAGTAAATGACGTCACCTGTCCCGGAGATTCAGACGGATCGGTGGATGTCACTACAACCGGTGGAGGTGGTGGTTATGTTTTCGACTGGGACAATGACGGAACGGGAGATACAGACGACACCGAAGATTTGTCGGGACTTTCAGAAGGAAGTTATACACTGGTCGTAACAGATGCCAACGGTTGCTCCGGTTCGGTGACGGTTACAATCGGCGCTGCAACGGTCATTGACATCGGCGTCACTCAAGCTGGAGCTACACTCACTGCAGATGCTACAGGTGTAACGTACCAGTGGATTGACTGCGGTACGATGACGAACATAACGGGTGAAACGTCACAGGACTTTACTGCTACTGCGGACGGAAGTTACGCCTGTGTGGTTACTGATGCGCCTTGTTCCGACACAACAGCTTGTATCGATATCTCCGGAGTTGGATTTTCTCATTTGGATATTTCGACACTGTTGATGTTTCCAAATCCTGCCGACGAACAGGTTCAATTCTGTTCAGCGACCATCATCGAATCGTTGATGATTCTGGATATGCAGGGAAGAACCGTTTTGACTGATTCACCCGGAATGATAAATTACAACCTCAACATCTCGAAAATTCAGGCGGGATCGTATCTGGTAAAAGTGCGTTACGCCGATCAGTCCGAAGAAATTCGAAAGTTGCTGATCGACTAACCGAGGTATAAATTTGTTGAAAAAGGCGGAGAATTCATCTCTGCCTTTTTTTATTGCCCTGACGATAGGAACAGGACTACTTCCTCTCCGGGCCGTACCTGTGCCAGCCGGTTCATCCCTCCCGACGTTACAACTCCAATTCTCGGATATCCACCGATTGTCTGGCAGTCTCGCATAAGAATGATCATCGTCCCTTCTGGTGTTAGCTGAATGGTACCTGGAATAACGCCGGAAGAAATCATTTCGCCAGCCTTCGTTTTGACCGCAGTCTTTTCCAGCAGGTAGGCCTTGCGCCCCGATTCCGAGAGTACTTTAATTGGCTTGTCGAAAATAAGTTTCAAATCGTTCTCGCTGAGAATCGAAAATTCGGGTCCTGTGAATACTTCAATTCGCTGATCGTACACAATCGGCTTGGGTTTTTGGAGCGAGATGACTGCAGCATTTTCTCCCTGCGCGCTGTAAATTTTTTCACCCTTCCGTAGCTCGCCTCGCGAAGCGGGTTCATTGTTTTCATTTTCTGTTGACAAATCCCCCGAAATGCCAATATAACTTCGAAATCCGTTTTGACTTCGGCCTACTTTCAAAATCGATCCTTCAGGGACTTCGATGCATTGGTTCATTTCAAATTCCGCATCATTCACGAGAACCGAACATTTGGCCCCGGTCACCGCTATTTTCAGAGTCTCCTCAAATTTTAAAACAGGTCCGTCAAGTGTGCATTCAAGAACCGGACTATCTTCCGGATTTCCAACCAGAAAATTGGCCAAAGACGCTGCATTCTGATCCATAGGTCCACCCGGGCTGACACCAAAATGTATCTGGCTAAAATCCGCGGCACGCTGTAGTGTGGAATAAATTCCGGATCTGAGAATTTGAATTTCAGATTTCATTCCGAAAGGTATATGGATCTAATTTTCCAGAATTTTCTATGATTTTTAAAGCATCAAATTCTTCACGTGAGATGGAATAGAAACGAAGTTCGTCGCCCGGAGAAAATAAATAGGGAATTTTGCGTTCTTTTCGAAGTACACGCAAAGGAGTCTGACCGACAATTTTCCAACCACCCGGTGAGTCGCACGGATAAATTCCAGTTTGGCTGCCAGCTAAACCAATGGAACCGGCGGGAACTATTTTTCGAGGTTCGCTGCGTCTGGAAACATCAAGTCCTGTGGTGCCCAGATATGCAAATCCTGGAATGAATCCGCAGGCATATACTCGGAGATCTGCGGTGGTGAGCAAACGTAGAAGTTCGTCTTGACTTCGTTTTTCCTCCGCACAAACCTCGCTTAGGTCTGGTCCGAAATCCGTCTCGAAACAAACAGGAATTTTCCATTGAATAGAACGCGATAGGGTTGTGGGAAGCTGTTCTTCTTTCAGCGACGACAGGGCCACTATTATTTTCTCTGCCAGGGCCTTTCCACCTTTGAATCCAATCAGAAGCGAGCAGTAGGAGGGAAGGGCGAATGTGATTCCTAGCTCAGCTGGAAGCGCAAGGATGTTTTTTCGCAAACGATGCAGCGAAGCATTTATGATTGGATCAATGCGCTGTTCGAAATTCACGAGTAGGGCCGATTCACCGTATGGAATAATCTCCATCATTGGAAAACACTTCGAACGAGGATGGAATTTTCAGAAAGTGCTTGTCGCAAAGCGCTACCAATGTCTATGGCACTCGGGTTGTCACTGTGAAGACATATCGAATCAACTTTCATTGAAATAATGCTGCCTTCTGCCCTTACTTTGTCCTGAGTCACCATAAGCATCGTCTGAATCACCGCATCTTCAGGATCGGTCAGAACGGCGTCCGGATTCTTCCTTGACACCAGAGTACCATCTGACTGATATTTGCGATCGGCAAAACCTTCGCGTAAAAAACGAATTCCTTCGCGGTTGGCCATTTCCTCGAACATAGTTCCCGGCAGGCCGACAACTGACATCTCTGAATGGTGTTCTTGTACCGCTTCAAGTACAGCTTCTGCGTCGCTGCCACCCGACATCACCGAATGGTACAGTGCGCCGTGTGGTTTGAGATAAGGAATTTTTTTTTCGAAGGGGCTTAGAATTTCGGAGAGAAATTCGAGTTGAAGGCGAAGCAATTCACGCAACTCGGTTTTTGAAAATTTCATCGGTCTGCGCCCGAACCCGACTTTGTCAGGATAGGAGGGATGGGCGCCAATCACCACGCGGTGTTCGATGGCTTCGCTCACAACACGTCGGATAAATTCGGAGTTCCCGCTGTGAAAACCACAGGAGATATTGGCAGAGGAAATGAACGGCATCAGTTCAATCTCGCGGACGAATTGGTCCTCGTTGTTGCATTCGCCCATATCGCAGTTGATGTCGATCACCTTTTTCATAACCAGCCGAAAGCTGCCGCGATTGATTTTGCACCCAAAAGTACTGCAACCCCAATGATTGTTGCGCCAGCAATATTCGCCACGAGCCCGTTTTTGTGTTGTTTCAACAGTGTGGCGTCGTTCATTACCCATAGCAGGAATGCGGCAATCAGTGGCAGAATGAATCCGTTGGTCACCTGAGCAAACAAAATGATGGTTTGTGGTTTCAGGGTCGGGAACAAGGCGAAAAAGAGTCCGATGAGAATCACGGCAACCGAAACCATCCGGAAGCGAGGGGATTTCAGATTTTTTGCATCACCCAGAATTTCTGTGGTGGCGTAGGATGCCGCCAGAGGAGCTGTAATAGCGGAGGAAAGTCCTGCGGCGATAAATCCAATTCCTGTGAAGACGGTCGACCATTTTCCAAGTAAGGGCGTGAGCTGAGTTCCAAGGTCGGCCTGTGACAGCTCGCCGATTCCCGTTCGGCTTTGTCCCGCTGCTGCTGCAATGAGGATCGCCATTGTGATCAATCCACCAAAAGTGACGGACAACACGGTGTCCCATCGAGCTTTGGAAAGTGACGAGGCATCGGGCCATTTCGCCGCGGCGCTGGAAGCGTGAAGGAACAAATTGTAGGGGACAATGGTGGTGCCAATCAGCGCAACAACAGTGAGGAGCGAGCCGGACGGAATCTCCGGTATGAACATCGCTTTGAACGCCTCCACGAGATTCGGTGGAGAAAAAAAGACAGCAAACAGAAATACCAGCCCCATCAAAGCCACCATAAGAATCAGGGACTGTTCAATGAGTTTGAACCGGCCATAAAGGATGAGTGCAATTGCGATGAGTGCAGTGAGTAAGGCAACCAAAGCAGAGCCCGTTGTGGATTCTCCCCAGGCGAGACCCGCACCCAGTGAAACGCCAGTGATGTTCCCCGCCTCATAGGCCGCATTTCCCACAAAAATACTCGCTATCACAAGGATCACAGCAAACCATTTTGCAAACGGTGTTTTAAGTTTCAAGCGGATGGCTTCTCCAAGTCCCATTCGTCCCGCAACGCCCAACCGCATCGACATTTCCTGCATGACGCAGGCCGAAATGGTCGCAAAGGTGACGGCCCATAGAAGTGTATAGCCGTACGATGTGCCAGCCAGTGTTGCAGAGGTTACGGTCCCTGGCCCGATGAAAGCGGCGGCGACCATTGCTCCGGGTCCAATATTTCGGAGTCGTGATTTCACGTGTTTTGGAGATGAAGTTAATGCTTAAGATCCAGATTGGTAAATCGAAAGTGTAAAGCCGAGGAACTCCGATTCGAACAGGGTACTTAAAGATCAAATGTGCTTAATTGTATCGCACATTTTTGTTCCAAGGTTCAAAGTATTCACCACCATTTTATTTGCGAACGAATGTTGAATAGTACTGTACATCATAGTACGAATTACCGTATAAATCTTTCCAATGACCACACCAAAGCGTGTCATTCCGGACCTTAACATAACCACCGTTGGTCATTTTCATAAAGTACGCGTCGTCTGATTGGGAAAAGCTCTGAACCGGAATTGGGCCGGACCAGTAGAGTGTATCCGATTTGTAAGAGCTATAATTGAAATTTGAGGAAATTTCACCAGAAACGGTATAACCCGTTGATGCGGGGAAATAACTGTAATAGCTGTAGCCTGTCCAGGTGTATTTGTTGTAAATCGAAGTTTTCAATACCATACATTCCCAGGACCCAATAAATTTGGCCGCATACTGCCCGCCAGGGTAACCAGAATAAGTATCTTTCCGACAGCCGCCGACAAAGATGAGAAGCCCAATAAATAGAATTGTCCGTGGCATATATTGATAACGGAATTCTTCATTGAATGGTTTGCGTCTATCAGTGAATGGGTTTTCTTCCATCAGGCATAATGCCAGAGGTCAGTTTCGCCGATGTCACGGATTTGCAATCCGTGACTGAATAAGTTAATACTCAAGATCCAACCCCAGCAAATCGCGGAGCTTGTTCAACGCCGGGTTTTTCGCGGCCATAACCTCAAATGCACTTTTGGAGTCGCCTGAATTCACCTTGCGGACTTCTGCCACCGAAATTTCGAGACTCATTTTCCCGTTCTGAAGTTTTAAACGCAATCTGTTGAGAAGACTTTCCTTTTCGGCTTCCATTATGTTCTGTTGCGCGGTGTTGATCACAGCTACAATGCTGTGCGAATCCTTCAGATAGATTCTCGCAGAAGTGAGACAAGCATTCAGCCGATCCTTCCCGCTTTCCCGGACTTCGGCGGCATAGTCCAGCCAGACTTTTTTCACTTCCTCAAGTGTGAATGCATTCTCCGAAGTGATCACGACGCTTTCATCACCCAGTCCTGAATTTTTTTCATCTGGTTGAATAATTCCCAGCGTCGTAGTACCCGAAAGTTTCCGATTTACCGGTTTATTCAGGACGGAGCGTTCGGCCACAGAATCTGAAAAAGCAGACGACGCTTTTTTGTGGATAACGCTGAGCGTTTCCTGTAATTCCTCTTTATCCGCGACAACGGATCTTTGCTCGACTGCAGAAGTTTCTTCAACAACAGGAGTTAGCATCGCTGCCTGTTGCTTCAGTTCCCCCGAAGAATCGAACTGGCCTGGATAAGGCAAAATGGTTATGTCGCGGAAACTGAGGATGGCTGTTTCTCTTTAAGGTGTGATACAATAGACGTGAAACGCATCAGGCAAATTTCGACGGTGAGTCGACGGTTACGGCTCGTGCGGTAGTTTAATTCTGTATCGCGCAGCAAATCGAGCGCCAGATAAATGAATTCATTCGGCGTGTTCTTCGCTTGTGCCACGTAGCGATCTTTTATTTCCTGAGCCATTTCAAGCAACGAAGCCGTTCGGACATCTTTACTCACCAACAGATTTCGAAGGTGTTCTGCGAGGCCCGGCACAAACTGCATATCGTCAAATCCGAGCGAAAGCACTTTGTTATAGAGGAGAAGATTTGAACTGATGTCATCTTTTAATGCAGCATCCACCAAATTGAAATAATATTCGTAATCCAGCACATTGAGATTTGACAGCACACTGTCATAGGTGACTTTTCCGTTCGTGAACGAAACAATCTGGTCGAAAATAGAGAGTGCGTCACGCATTGCGCCGTCCGATTTTTGTGCGATGACGTGCAACGCTTTGTCTTCCACTTCAATGTTTTCGCCTAGTGCAACCTGCTTTAGCTGGAAGACAATGTCTGCAATGGTGATGCGATGAAAATCGAAAATCTGGCATCGCGAGAGTACCGTCGGAATGATTTTGTGCTTTTCTGTCGTAGCCAATATGAACACGGCGTGAGCGGGAGGCTCCTCCAGCGTTTTCAAAAAGGCGTTGAACGCTTGCGTGGTGAGCATATGCACCTCATCGATGATGAAAATCTTGTGGGTTCCGATTTGCGGGGCGATCCGCACCTGGTCGATCAGATTACGAATGTCGTCCACGGAATTATTCGAGGCGGCATCGAGCTCCAGAATGTTAAAGGAACGCCCTTCATTGAACGAAAGGCAGGATTCACACACATTGCAGGGTTCAATATCCGCGCCAAGCTGGAAACAATTGATGGTTTTGGAAAGGATACGGGCGGTCGTGGTTTTTCCTACCCCCCGGGACCCCGTAAACAAAAAGGCCTGCGCCAGATGTTTGGTCCGGATAGCATTTTTCAGGGTGGTCGTGATCGCCTCCTGACCCACCACAGAACCAAAGGTCTGGGGGCGGTATTTTCTTGCGGAAACGATGTAATTTGCCATATCGGAACCGTCAAATATAGTGGATTGAAGGGGGCAAAATCCGATGCAAATGCCGAAATTTTCAACAGTCGCATTCTTCGGGGATATTGAGACGCTTAGCGGTATAAATTTCTGAAAAACAAAGAATTAATTGATTTCGGCAAGGGCCATCGAAAATTCCCGTTTTTTTCGTCTTGATTTTGGTCTAACCCCTTGTCAGTTGGGATAAATGACTATCTTTGCCGTCCGAATTAATTTTATAAAACTGATGAATCGCTACGAAACTGTTTTCATTTTAACTCCCGTTTTGTCTGAAGAACAGGCAAAGGAAGCAGTGCAGGTTTATGAAAAGTTTATCAAAAAGGCCGGTGCAAAGATTAAGCACAGTGAGTTCTGGGGACTAAAGAAATTAGCCTACCAGATCAACAAGAAATCCACCGGCTTTTACGGTTTGTATGAGTTTGAAGCCGAAGGTGACTTCGTGCGAAAACTTGAAATTGAATTCAAACGCGACGAGCGGGTGATTCGATTTCTGACCGTACGAATGGATGGACATCATATCGCCTTCGCTGAAAAAACGAGGGCCAAGGCCAAGGCGACTGCCGAGGCGTGATGTATTAACCCAATTGTAAAACTTTTTAAAGACCAAATTGAGTATGTCGAATTCTGAAATCAGGTACCTTACCCCGATTACCATTGAAGTAAAAAAGGAAAAGTACTGCCGCTTTAAAAAGAGCGGAATTAAATACATCGATTACAAAAACCCTGACTTTTTGCTGAAGTTCATCAACGAGCAAGGTAAACTTCTGCCACGCAGAGTAACCGGAACGTCGCAAAAATTCCAGCGCAAGGTCAACCAGGCCGTGAAAAGATCCCGCCACGTTGCGATCCTTCCGTATGTGGCAGATTTGATGAAATAATTTAACGGATCAACAATGGAACTGATATTAAAGAAAAACGTCGAAAACCTAGGGTTTAAAGACGATGTTGTGAAGGTCCGCGACGGATACGGAAGAAATTTCCTCATCCCGGAAGGATACGCGGTTATGGCGACTGAATCGGCCAGAAAGGCACACAACGAATTGCTTCGCCAGCGCGCGCACAAGGAAACCAAAATTCGCGAAGCGGCCGAAGCTATGGCTGTGAAGCTCGAAACCGCCAGCGTTCGCGTGAAGGCCAAGGTCGGTGAAAGTGGACGGATTTTCGGTTCCATCAATACCATTGCTGTGTCTGACGCATTGAAAGAGCAGGGGATCGAAATCGACCGGAAATCCATTACGATTCTCGGTGATGGCATCAAAGAACTCGGAACCTACAAAGCCACTGCCAGTCTTCACAAGGATGTCCGCAAGGAATTCGCATTTGAAGTCGTCGAAGGTTAAGCACTGAGCTAAAAGGTTTAGCGATTGATACTGAACGGTCCGCCTCGTTGCGGATCGTTCTTTTTTTTGCCTCTCAGCGTATAAATAACGCGCTTAACTGTTCAAAATCGCCCGTTAATCGAATTGGAGTTCATTCAAACGAGAGGCGATTAATTAATTGTTACCTTTAATCGGTCACCCTAAAATCCATTTGCGAATGCCGTCTTTGCCAAAGACATTTTTTTCCATTGGCTGGTGTATTTCACTGGTATGTTCGGCTTTGGCTTTTCATTCGTCCGCGTCCGATACCCTGACGCTTACAAGGGATACCTGGACGCTCGAAGAACCCCCTAATCAGCGCAAGGTCGATTCGCTGATTATCCAATTGCAGCACGCCGAGGAAAATGAGTCTAAAGTAGATCTTCTGAACATCTTGTCGGAGGAATGTCTGGCCATTAATTTCGAACAATCCCTGGAGTACTCGACAATGGCCCTTAGTCTTGCCGAAAAACTCAACTACCAGGAGGGAGTCGTCAGCGCTTCGCTTGGAATTGGCAACATCTATATCAATTATACGCTCAATTATTACAAAGGCCTGCCGCATCTGAATCAGGCACTTGAAATTGCAGAAGGATTAGAGGATAAATTGTTGTTGATGAGAATTTATCGACAGTTTGCCAATCTCAATTTCTTGCTGGGAGCATTTAACAAGGCGATTGAATTCAGCAATAAAGCGCTGGAAATTGCGATAAAGGAAAATCTGTACGAAGAACGCTCGGAGTTGTATGCCTTTCTCGCAGACCTCTATTTGAGTTTTGAAGATAGTTCAAGCGCCAATGGATATTACCGCGACCTGATGCGCACCGAAGAAGCGCATCATTTTGAAAAAGCCAGCGGTCCTGTTTTACTCAGTCTTGCGAAATTTCAATTTTTCGAAGGGAAGTATCCGCGATCCATCTATTTCTACCGAAAGGCCTTACGCCAATTCCGAACAGGGAACAAGACGCGATGGGCGTCCTACACGTATTCCCAGCTTGCATTGGTGTATCTCGCAATGGATGAACCAAAAATTGCACTCGGTCAGGCCAGAGAAGGATTGCGCATAGCGGAACTCTGCAACCTCCGTAAGGAACGGCTGGACAATTTGTTTGTGTTGGCGAATATTTACGAAACATCTGGCGATGTGAAAAATGCTCTTGAATGCTACAAGAGCTTTACGGTAATGAGCGACTCGCTTGCCAGAGCAAGACTCGCTGAACAAACCGAAGTCTATCAGTCAAATTTTCAAAAAGTGATGGAAGACGCTGAGGCTGAACGGCGGCTCAATATCGAAAAAAATCAAAAGCTGGAGGGCGAAAACAATGCACTGACCACCGACCTTGCCATCGGTGCTTCGGTAGCCGCCCTGTTTATCGCACTGCTCCTTTTTATGCGCGTTCGTTACAAGAGCCGCATCAATCTTCAGTTGCAGGAACAACAGAATCATTTGCGTGAGTTATCGCTGGTGGCTAGCAAAACCACCAACTCGATTGTCATCTTTGATAAGGAAATCAAGGTGCTCTGGGTCAACGAGGCATTCACGGAAATTACAGGACTTACCGATACCGAGGTAAAAGGGAAGTCGCCGTTCGATTTTCCAAACGCACTCAGCCGGACGCAGGACGAGCGGAGAGAAATTGAAATGCTCTTCCGCAGCGGGGTGCCGTTCACCCGGGAGACAAAATCCACCAATCGCGAGGGCATTGAAACCTGGATCTCGATGAACGTTACGCCTGTTTTGGACAAGGCGGGAAAAGTTGATAAATTCATCAGTGTTGCAACGAATATTACAGATCTGGTGAAACTCGAAGAACAATACGAAAGTCTTGTGGAAGGTTCGTCCGATTCCATTTACGAAGCGGACCTCAAGGGACATTTTCTTTTTGTGAACGACAAGATGGCGACGCTGAGTGGTTATGCCAAGGAAGAATTATTGAATATGTCCTGTTTCGATCTGATACATCCGGATTTTGTCCTGCAGGTAAAAGCCTTGTACGAACGTCAGATCCGGTCCGCCGAGGACACGTCCTACGTCGAATTTCCGATTTTGTCCAAGCAGCAGACCGAGTATTGGATTGGCCAAAATGCGCATTTGCGCACCGATTTGGTCACTGGAAAGTTTGACCGTTTTCAAATGGTTTCGAGGGATATCACCGCGAAAAAGCTCGCAGAGGAACAGGTTGGCAAGACGTATGCGAATGCACGGCTACTCAGCGAAATTGGCAAACAAATTACCTCGTCGCTTTCCGTCGATGAGATCATCGATCACACGTACGAGAACATCAACCGATTGATGGATGCGGCAGTGTTTGGAATTGCGATGTACAACGAAGAAGCAAATGAACTTCGTTTTCCCGCAATCATTGAGAACAATGAAAAACTCGTCGATGTGGCCTTTGACCTCAGCGATGAACAACGCCTTGGTGTAATTTGTTTTCTCCAGGACCGCGACATAGTCATTGGCGATTACCGTGCGGAGATTGGCAAATTTGTTCCTTCCGCAGCGGTGGCCACGCCGGTTGCAGGAGGTCTTCCCGATTCGACCATTTACCTTCCGCTTCGGTCGAAAGACAGACTGATGGGGGTAATTACCGTGCAGAGTTTTAAGAAGAATGCCTACGACGAATACCAGGTAGATATGGTGCGCTCTATTGCAAGTTTTGCTTCCATCGCAATTGACAACGCCTCTCTCTACCGCACGATGGAGGTTCGCGTCGAGCATCGTACGAAAGAGGTCCGCCGGCAGAAGGAAGAATTGGAGGTGAATTATTCCAACACAAAAATTCTCAGTGACATCGGATTGCTGATCTCCTCTACACTCGATTTTGGAGGCATCTTTGCTTCGGTGCACGAAAGCCTGATGAAAATGATGGACGCTGAAATATTCGGTGTACGGATGTTCGACAAGGCCAGAAATTGTGTCGTTTACAAATTTGAAATCGAGAGTGGACAACGCGAACCAGAGATTGAGATTTCGATGACCGATAAAACGAATTACACGGTCTGGTGTGTGAGGAATCAAAAGAAAATCATCATCAACGACAACGAGAAGGATTATAAAAATTACGTCGAAAAAATTATTATTCCGTATGGCAAACGACCAAACTCACTGCTGTTCTATCCGATGATCGTCGACGGCCGCGTAATCGGTGCCATAACCGTTCAGAGTTTGAAACGGGATGCATACCAAAACTACCATCTCGACCTATTGAAGACGATGGCCTCCTACATCGGGACTGCGCTTGACAATGCGGAATTGTACGCAACGCTTGAACATAAAGTACGGGAACGGACCGAAGAAGTGCGGCAGAAGAACAAAGACATTACAGCCAGTATCAACTATGCCCGTCGCATTCAGAATGGAATGTTGCCATCCTTGAATTTTATGCGGCAGTTGTTACCCGAGACTTTTGTTTTGTACAAACCGCGAGACATTGTCAGTGGAGATTTTTTCTGGATGGATCGCAACAAGGAAAAAATTCTTCTCGCCGTGGTGGATTGTACTGGCCACGGTGTTCCCGGTGCGATGATGAGTGTCATTGGCCGGAATTTGCTCGACCAGGCCGTGAACGAAAAGGGAATCACAATTCCGTCCCAAATTCTCAATTTTCTGCAGGTCGGTCTGATGGTCGCATTCGGACAACTTGAAGGGGACAAAGCAGATGTGTTCGACGGAATGGATGTTGGGATTTGTACCCTTGACCTGAAATCAAAAAAACTTCAGTTTGCCGGCGCAAACAATCCGATGTACCTCATTCGCAATGGAACGCTTGAAATGATCAAGGCCGATAAAATGGGAATTTCGGCGCAGTACCAGGCACACGGCGGATTCAACGGAGTGGAGCTCGACATACTTCCCGGCGACGCGATCTACCTTTTCTCGGATGGTTTCGCGGATCAGTTTGGCGGCGAACGAAACAAAAAATTTACCTACGGCCGATTTGCGGAGCTACTCTTGGAAATTCATCAAAAATCCGGACCAGAACAATTGGAAATTCTGGAAAAGACCATCGAAGACTGGCGCGGTGAACGCGGTCAGACGGATGATATTTGTCTTGTCGGAACTAAACTGTAGTTTAGTTCAGCTTTCTGCGCCCTCCACAATTCTTCTGTGATAGTTGATCTGCCCAAGATGATAGCTGAAGTGCGTGAGTAAATGCATCAGCATAAATTCAGTGGTCACAATTTTGCCGTGTTTTTCCAGAGGAAAAGATTTTGCAAAATCCGCCGCGTTCATTCCGTTTAGGGTATTGGCGATAACTCCTTTTGTGATGTCAATTTCCTCAATCATTTTTGTCCGGAGAACATTACGCGATGAAAATTCGGTATCACGATTTCGGATAAATCCGGAATTTCCAAATACAGCGCCAACGAAATGATTGAGATTCCCTACAAGGTGCAAACACAATGTTCCGGAAGAATTCAAGATGCCCGGCTTCACGATCCAGATCGCGTCTTCTTTCCCGTACAATGATATCTCAACCTTGAGTTGGTCCAAATCGCGGGTAAATAATTCGATAAATGAATCTCTCATTCGGGTTGGTTTAGAGTCAAGTGCGGATCGACGGGTAAGGTAGAAATTTTGTTCGCAGCGTCAGATTTCATCCGTTAAATATAAAACACTTTGATAAGTAAGTCACATATTTTTTCACAAATCGACGCAACCAGCTCCAGTGATCTGGCGTCTGATTTGTAGCAAAGAAACCTTTTGTTTGAACCTCATTAAACGATTTCTTTTCGTCTTTGCCGCGATGCTGTATTTTGTCAATACGGCTTCGTCGCAGGCGTGGACCACCGCAAGCCCTGCTCCTTTACTACGACACTCTTCGGCCGCAGTGCTTTTGCAAGACGGACGTGTTATGAAAACCGGCGGATGGATGGCCGGTGGGGCCTGTTTTGGTTATACAGCCGGTTGTGAGATTTTTGATCCGGCAACCAATCAGTGGACTACCGTTGCGCCGATGGCGTTTAACCGCGGTCAGCACACGGCAACAATGCTCTATTCCGGTGAAATTCTTGTAACCGGTGGATTCTGCGGTGGAGCATCTGCAGAAAAATACAATCCAATCACCAACACCTGGACCACGGTTGCACCGATGAACGTGAGTCGCTTTCGCCACACAGCGACGCTTCTGAATGATGGACGTGTACTTGTCATTGGTTCCGACGGAGGTGTCTGGGGAAATACCTGTGAAATTTACGATCCGGTGTTGAATACCTGGACCTTGAAGACACCGATGAGTTTGCCGCGGAACTGGCACGTTTCGGTTTTGCTTCCGAACGGAAAAGTATTTGTCACGGGTGGAATGCAATTCGGAGCGGGTGCACCTCGGACAGAAATTTACGATCCCGTTCTCAATACCTGGACGATTGCCGCTGCCGATCCACTTGCCCGGGTCTGTCCTTCTGCAACCTTACTCCCAAACGGACGGATTCTAGTTACCGGTGGAAGTATTCCCGGAAGCATCGTCACACAAGCACCGTGTGCCATCTACAATCCTTCGGCAAATACCTGGGCGGTTACCGGTGCACTGAATTTCGCCCGCGATCAATTCTCTCAGGTCTTGTTGCCTGATGGAAGAATTCTTGCCATTGGTGGCGACGCAATGAACTCCTGTGAAATTTACAATCCAGCCGTCGGTACCTGGACGGTGACTGCTCCAATAACAAACACCGCAAACCAACTCTCAACTGTTCTTCTGGCGGATGGTCGTGTTTTGAATGTGTGTGGGTATACAACTCCTGAAGCCCAGATTTTTGATTATAAAACCGGAACCTGGGCCATCACTGGAAATTTAGTCAATGCACGGAACGAATACACGCTGACCTCTCTGGCGACTGGTAGGATTCTGATCGCCGGCGGCGCGCCAATTTTACCGATGGCAGGTGCTGCGATGACATCTTGCGAACTATACAACCCGGCAACTACTACTTGGGCCCTCACCGGTTCAATGATTACGCCAAGGGCTTATCACGCTTCAGTACTTTTGCCCGACGGAAGGGTGCTGACCACTGGTGGAGCCACAGGTGCACTGTCTGGAATTACCGGAACAGCGACGCCGAATTGCGAAATTTTCGATCCGGCTACCGGAGCCTGGACCGCCACCGGTGCGATGAACTATGCACGAACAAGTCATCAGGTTACCTTGTTGTTCAACGGAAAAGTGTTGGTGACCGGCGGACTTTTTCCAATTCCTGCAGAATTGTACGACCCTGCGACGGGAATTTGGACGGAGGTCGCAACGCCAGTTGGAACTTATTTCCAGCACACCGCGACTTTGTTGCCGGATGGAAAGGTGTTGATTGCGAAAGCCGGATTGAGTGCGCTCTTCAATCCGTGTACGGAAGAATTTGAACCAACCGGAGTGCTTTCTGCGGCCGCAGGACGGTTCAAAGCTCAGGCACATTTGCTGCACAACAACAAAGTCATCTACATCGGCGGAGCCGTTGGCGGTGCTGCAACGGCCAATTGTTATTTGTACGACTACCTCACGGGAATCTGGACGGTGACGGGCAGTATGATTACTCCGCGGACAAGTTTTGGAAGTACGGTTTTGCCCTCCGGTGAAGTGGTTGTGAATTCCGGATACAATGCGGCAATGGTGACTACAGCCGAAAAGTACAATCCGATTTCCGGAACCTGGTCGGCAACCGGAATTGTTCCAAACCCTCGGACGCGTCATCTTTCTGTGCTGCTTCCTGATGGTGATGTGCTAGTTGCCGGAGGAAATGATTTCGTGACGATGTTCAATACGACGGCCGAATACGACCAGGGTCAGGGTTATGCCGCCGGAGCAGTTCCCGTTATTACAACGCTTGTTCCTGCATCCATTGTGGTTCCATCTTCAACCGCCGGATACACGACGCTCTCCTTAACCGGCACGGGATTCCAGGACAATAACACCCGAAGGGGAAGCCAGGCAAGTTGTGGAGTGGACCGTACCAGTGCAACGGATTATCCACTCGTTCAGGTTTCACGAATCGGTGGCAATCGCTACGACAATGACTTTACGAGGTACCTGCCTTTTGATGTGGCGCCGGGAAACACCTGGGATTCGACCAAGACCATCGTTCGTTTTCCCTACGGCGTTCCCAATCAACTTCCACCTGGAGTTTATGCCGTTCGCGTAATTGCCAACGGAATTCCATCGGAACCTGCTTATTTGAAGGTTGCCGTAAGTTGCAATGTCATCGCCGACTTTGCTGCTGATGTGGTTTGCTTGGGCGATAGTACCACCTTCACGGATCTCTCGACAGGAACGCCGGCAAATTGCTGGCTCTGGTATTTCGGCGACGGAGATTCATCGCTCGTTCAAAACCCGAAACACCTTTATACTGCAGCAGGAACGTACAACGTGACGTTGATTGTGCACAGCGAAATGGGATGTACCGATTCCATCACGCAAACGGTAACGGTGCTCGATCATTCCATCGCGAATGTTGTTCAAACCGATTGCGACTCAGCATTGATCAACGGCAATTGGTACTTTGCTTCGCAGATGGTGAACGACACATTGTTTGGAGCAGCAGTCAACGGGTGCGACAGCATTGTCAACACGAACCTCACAATAAATTATACCATTACGAACAACGTCGTACAGACAAATTGCGACAGTGCACTCATCAACGGCAACTGGTACTTTGTTTCGCAACTGGTCAATGATGTTTTAGTCGGAGCGGCATCCACTGGATGTGACAGCATCGTGAATACGACACTCACCATCAACTACTCGGTTACGGTGAATCAGAATGTCGTGGCCTGCGACAGCGCCCAGATTAATGGAACCTGGTATTTTGTGTCGCAGATTGTGACGGATGTTTTTGCCGGAGGTGCGGCCAATGGCTGTGACAGCACCCTGATCACCAACCTGACCATCAATGGAAGTGCAATGACCGTTGTGAATGTGGTGGTGTGTTCGGGAGACAACTACGTGTATCCGGATGGAACAGTATCCGCAGGAATCATCGTTCCGGAAAGTCAGGTTTCCACGCTGGTGACTTCTCTGGGCTGTGATTCGCTCGTTACCACCAACGTCGGTGTAAATCCTGAATATGTCTTGGTTCAGAACGTGAATGTCTGTGATGGTAACGCCATCGTTTATCCTGACGGATTTGTAGAAGTCATCACTGCGAATACATCGCACGTCTCAAACTTATTTACAACGGCCGGTTGCGATTCAACGATCACAACGAATGTTACGATGGATCCGGTTTATGCCATTGTGCAAAACATCAATGCCTGCGATGGCGATCCGGTAGTTTATCCCGACGGATCGGTAGCCATCATTACATCGAGCACGTCGTATGTCTCTTCTCTGTTGACGATGGCTGGATGCGATTCGCTCATCACAACAAACGTGACGATGGATCCGGTGTACAACATTGTTCAGAACGCGACGATTTGTTCCGGGGACGATTACACCTTCAATGACGGAACGACGCATTTTGGAATCGTAGCAGACGAATCGTATACTTCGTCCTATCTCACGGTGGCAGGTTGCGACAGTTTGATTGTTGAGAACATTACAGTAAATCCGCTTCCATCGGTGAATGCAGGTCCCGACAAAACAGTTTGCGCCGGTTTGCCGGTGACGCTGAGCGGTTCGGGAGCATTGGTCTACGTCTGGACTGGTGGAGTTACGGACGGCGTTGCCTTTGTTCCTGTGACGAGTGGTCCGTATACCGTATCCGGGACTGATGCCAACGGATGTGTGAATACCGACATCGTGAATGTTACGGTGAGTCCGCTGCCGGTTGTTCTTTTCTCTGGCGATTCGCTACAGGGATGTGAGCCGCTTCCGGTCAACTTCGATAATCTTTCGGCACCTGCGGGATTCGATTGCCTCTGGGATTTCGGTGACGGTACGACAACTTCAGGTTGCGGGACCGTATCGCATACCTATGATTTTGCCGGAACCTACGACGTGACGCTGACGGTTGTAACCGTGGACGGGTGCACAGCGTCCGCTACAATAAACAGTTATATCAATGTATACGATCAGCCGAAGGCCGGATTTATGGCGGGTCAGCCTACGGTAGACGAATTTGATATGGAAGTGGAGTTTTACAATTCCTCCATCGATGCGACCAGTTATTTGTGGATATGGCACGACAGCTCACCGAATTCGAACGAAGAGGAGCCAACGCACTTGTTCAATTTCTATCCAACGACGGGCTACAACGTAGAAATGATTGCGTACAACGGAACGTGTACGGACACCGCCTGGCTTTACATTCCGCTTGACGATGTGTTGATTTATTTTATTCCGAATGCGTTCACGCCAGACGGCAATGGAGCGAATGAATCTTTCAAACCAATCTTCACAAGTGGATTTGATCCCTGGGATTATCATCTGATGATTTTCAATCGCTGGGGTGAACTCATTTTTGAGTCCTTCAACGCTGCGTATGGCTGGCCCGGAACGTATGGCGACGTCGGACTGGTCGAAGACGGCGTGTACATCTGGAAAATCGATTTCAAGGATTCAAAAAGCGACAAGCGGTACGTTCAGGAAGGGCACGTTGTGTTGATGAAATAAATTTTCCTGCCATCTCTTGTTTTGTTTGCTCATCGGGGCAGGATCTCCAGTAAATAAAATTATTTACATTTACTTAAAATGATCCATTAGGTATGGCTATTCAACGCTTTTTTTTCTGCACAATTTTTGCACTTGCTTTTACCGGTGCAACTTCACAACTCAAATTCAACGTGGTGAATACATCTGAGCCCTTGGTGTTGGGTGATGACAGAAGTCCCACGAAAATCCACGTTGGGGAGAATTTTGTCGTCGCGCATATTCCGGACAAAAAAAGACACATTGCCATTTACTCACCCGAATTGAAGTTTCTGGGAGAAATTCTGGTCGAGAAGACCGTGGATCTTGGCAACCCCGACCTGGTTTATCTGCCCGCTGATTACGATCACGTGACAAAAGCGTTACTGGAGTTCGTTCACCAGGACAAGTTTATTCGAATCTATTGCTCCAGGGATTACGTCAAGACGCAGTATATATTGAATTTCTGGATGGAAAATTTTGATCTGGCCCGCAAGACAAAACTCGAGGATGTCAAATTGTTTTCATATGAATTTCCAGAATCCATAGCGATGACCAACCAGTATGAGTTTATGAAAAAAGTGGTGGATTTGGACCTGGATACGCTGGAGGAAAACAGTGGATACGAGTTGATATTCGGCGTGCCCCAACCGGAAAGTGAAAATGAGAGTGACTTCACGTATACCTATCAATCGGTCAGTTTTGACGAGAATTTCAGTATGAGGGAAACGGAACTGATTACGACTGATACACGCCCTTCGGCTATTGATCGCGCGTTTTCAGTGGCTTTAGCAGATGAATCCGGATCTGAGTTGGTACTTTCTGAATCAAATGCCTCGGGGGAAAAGGGCTTCGAGGTCAACCTGTCTGTGGGTGAAGGTATGACGAGCACTTCCTATCAGATTGTCCGAACCGGGGAGGATGAAATTATCGCCATATTTTTTTACAAAAAAAATGACCCCAAAGTCTTTGAATACGATGGAATATCTTTTCAAAAAATAAATCTGGTCAGCAAGGACGTGCAGGTGGCCGACTGTAAATTTAGCGAAATATCGGTGGATGAAAAGTTGATGAGCGCTATCAAGGCGGCCTGGGGTGGGCGTCTGGACTATAGTTATTACGACCAGGAGACAAATATTTTCCACTACGTCTTTCAAAATTACAAGGACTGGACGAACGGGGGGTTTATCCTGAGTTCGATCGTTATTTATTCGTTGGATCTCAAAGAAATGTCCGGCGATTTGCGTTGGATCGAAATGAAGGCGGTTACGACCAGAGATGTGCAGTGCTACGCCGCGGTAAATTGTTTTGCAAAAGGAAATAACGTACAGTTACTCCTGAATATTCCGGCATCCAAGAGTATGACGAGTTTAAATTTTGATGACCCCCGGAATGTTTGTACTGTTGATGCTTCACCCACGGGCAAACTTCCTGACCCTTCCACCGCACTTACATTTGGGGAAAAGGAATACCTTTTAACCGCAACAACGAATATTGTCCGCGATGAAAATTACTTTATTGCCACCGTTCAGGGAAAGGGCTATCAAAAGCTTGTCAAGGTGACATATGAATAGACAGCGGGAACTCCTTCCTGATTCGTGGTGATTGCAAATCTGCTAATTCTTCATCGGAACCTCCATCAACAAGATCTCCGCATCGCTATCCGCCGAAATGGAAATGCGATTTGCATCTTGTATTCCCAAGCCGTCCCTTGAATTCAAGGCCTGTCCGTCGATAGTCGCGTCGCCATTGATAACAAAGGCGTAAATTCCATTCCCTTCCGCTTTCAGAGTGTACTCGCTGGAAACCCCTTTTTTGAAGCGGCCGATGTGAAACCAGGCATTCTGGTGAATCCAGACACCGTCATCGTCCGGATTGGGAGACACGATTTGTTGCCATCGATTTTCCCTGTCTTTCGGATTCAAGGTAATCTGATCGTACCGGGGCTCCACGTTTCGTTTGTTCGGAAAAACCCAGATCTGAAGCAATTTTAGCGACTTGTCGCCATTCTTGTTGAATTCGCTATGTACAATGCCACTTCCGGCACTCATCACTTGAATGTCGCCATTCCGAATGACACCCACACTGCCCAGACTGTCCCGGTGTTCGAGCTCTCCTTCCAACGGAATGGTGATGATTTCCATGTTGTCGTGCGGATGACTGCCGAAGCCCATTCCGCCAGCGATTGCGTCGTCGTTCAAAACACGAAGTACACCGAAATGTGTTCTTTCGGGATTATAGTAGTTCGCAAAACTGAAGGAATGTTTGGCTTGCAGCCAGCCGTGATCGGCAGCTCCGCGGCTGTTGGACGTGTGAACAATGTGGGTAGACATAGGAATAAAGTTAAGACTGTTTGATAAATTGCAATTCTGCGTTGATGCGGATTTCGTCACTCACCAGCACACCACCTGTTTCCAGGGTGGCGTTCCAGGTGAGTCCCCAATCCTTGCGATTTATCTTTCCACTGATGCTGAACGCAGCCTTTTTATTGCCCCACGGATCGGTATTCAGGCCACCGAATTCCACGTCCAGCGAAACGTCCTTTGAAATTCCCTTGATGACAAGTGCTCCGGCTAACGTGTAGTTTGATTCATCCAGTTTTTTGAATGATTTACCGGTGAATGAAATCGAAGGGTGCTGAACAACATCGAAGAAATCACCTGACTTTAGGTGTTCATCGCGTTTGTCGTCATTGGTAAAGATGGAGGTAGCGTCGATTTCCGCCTCGATGGTGGAAGCGGTGAAATCTTCGCCGTTTACCTGTGCAGTAAATTTTCGGAATTCTCCCTTGACATTTGAAATCATCAGGTGGCGAACCTTGAAGTTGATTTCACTGTGCGACGGGTCAAGAACCCATTTCGTCGCGGTGGCGGTTTCAATTGCTGTTTTCATAATTTTTCTTTTTTGTTATGTCGATTTGACAAGACAAAGGTCGGGTGACCAGCGGGCTGAATTCGATGACATTTGATCAAAAAAGACGTTGACATTTGTCAACAGGAAGGCTACCTTTTGGAGGATTGTTTTCTGACGCGGCTCAGTGTCTCTTTGGTGACACCGAGATACGAGGCGATGATGTGCTGCGGAAAGCGCTGGAGGAATTCGGGGTAGGATTTTTCCAGATCGGCATAACGTTCCTCGGCCGAGAGACTGATGGAGGCATTCACACGGTTCAGCAGTGCAAAGGCGTGTTTTTCGTCCAGAACGCGCGTCATTTCCGAAAAGGCCGGTATACTCTCCGTCAGGCTTGACATATCCGCCCTCGAAATAACGAGTGCATCTGTATCTTCCCAGCAATCGATGAAGTAACGGGATGGAGCTTGGTTGGACAAACTCTCCCGGTCGCCAGCCCACCAGTTTTCAATGGAAAGCCGAACTACGTGTTCGATACCCTTTGCATCGATACTGTACTGTCGCATCGCCCCCTTTACAATAAACGCCAGATTTTTGGAGATTTCATCCGCTTGAGAGAAGTATTGCTTTCGTCGGAATTTTTTCGGGACAAAAAACGCTTTGATGCTCGCAATATTGTCATCACTCATCGGAGTAACCGAACGGTCGCGGATATATCTGATCAGTTCTTCGTGCATCGCGGTGAGGACAGCTCAAATGTACGAAACACAAGCTATACAGTGAATGGACTGATTCAGTCACCCGGGCTGGTCCAGAAAAAAAAGCGCCAAAAATTTGCAAATTCCGATTTTATTGCGAAATTCGCGCCATCGATTGCGGTTCTCGCAGAGCAGCAGTTGGTTTATAAAGAAGAGGTGAGAGACAGGCTCAATGACCCTCTGGCAACCCCTGGGAAAGACCCGAAAGGTGCCAAATCCTGCCGAAACGATGAGTTTCGGACATATAAATAACTGCAAAATGAAAAATACCTGTTGTTGTTGTTGAATCAGTGCTGAGCTTTTTAGCTTGCTTGCGCTTTTGATCTGGATCGACTCGTCGTATGTCCATCTCTGAGCCCTGTCGTCCGCTCTGGCCCATACCGCATTTTCCAACACAATTCCATTCGTATGAAAAATCTATTTAAGTACCCGTCATTTTTTCAGCTTGAGTCTGGCCAAACCTTGTCGGAACTGAACATAACCTATTCTTTGTATGGACAAGAATCTGCCGAAAAAACGGTTTGGGTGTGCCACGCCTTGTCCGGAAGTTCGGACGTGCTGGAATGGTGGCCCGGCCTTTTTGGTACCGACAAGTTGTTCGATCCCGCCAAATACCGCATCATCTGCGCGAATGTAATCGGCGGATGTTATGGTACATCAGGTCCGAAAGACCTTGAGTCACCGCTTGAATTTCCGCTGGTAACGATCAAAGATATGGTGAATGCTCACCGGCTTCTTGCCAAAGAGCTCGGCATTCAGAATGTGGATGTTCTTATCGGTGCATCGCTCGGAGGTCAGCAGGCGCTTGAATGGGCTATTGAGGATCCGGACTTCGCGACAGAAATCGTGCTTATTGCCACCAACGCTTTTCACTCTCCTTTTGCGCGTGCCTTCAACGAAGCACAGCGGCTGGCCTTGAAGGCCGATAGTAGTTTCGGAGAACAGGGAGGTGGACTCGCAGGACTCAAATCGGCGCGCGCCATTGCGATGTTGTCGTACAGGTCCTATGCCGATTTTGAACTAAAGCAAAGTGATTTTGGTTCGCGTTGGGACGATTTTAATGCCGCCTCGTACCTTCGCCACCAAGGCGAAAAGTTTGTAGGTCGGTTCAACCCGGTGTCTTATTATCTTCTCACCAAGGCGATGGACAGTCACGACATCGGTCGGGGAAGAGGTGATCTCTCGACAGCTTTGAATCGCGTAAAGGCGAAGACGCTGGTAGTTGGAATCAGTTCCGATCTTCTGTTCCCACTAACCGAACAGCAATTCATCGCACGGCACATTCCGAATGCTGACCTTGCGGAGTTACAGTCCGTGCACGGACACGACGCCTTTTTGATCGAGTACGAAAAGCTTAATGCCATTATCCGCGATTTTCACCTCAATGAATTTCGTCAGTATAAGACAACCCAGTTAAAAACAAAAAATTTAATCCTGAATTGAAATGAGAACACAACTAAACATCGGTCTTTTTGGATTCGGCTGTGTCGGATCAGGCCTTCACGAAGTGTTGAACCGCAGTAACCTGCTCAACGCACGAATTTCAAAAATCGTCGTAAAGGACAAAAGCAAGCCGCGGACTTTGCCGGTCGACTCCTTTGCGTTTGACAAATCGGTTATCCTCGACGACCCGGAGATCAATCTGGTAGTGGAGCTGATCAATGATCCAAACGCGGCCTGGGAGATTGTGAGCACCGCGTTGCGCAGCGGAAAGCACGTCGTTTCGGCCAACAAAAAACTCATCGCCGAGCGATTGCCGGAATTGCTTCAACTCAGTAAAGAGAACAATGTTTCTTTTCTCTACGAGGCGGCCGTTTGTGGCTCGATTCCGATTATTCGAAACCTCGAAGAGTATTACAACAACGACAGTATTTCGTCGGTAGATACCATCTGCAACGGAACGAGTAATTATATACTGACAAAACTTACGGAAGAGGGAAGGCCTTTCGACGAAATTCTGAAATCGGCCCAGTCTGCTGGTTTTGCAGAAATTGATCCGACGCTCGACATCGACGGTTGGGATAGCAAATACAAGTTGCAGATTCTGCTCCGGCACGCATTTGGTCTCTCGACGCGCCCCGATCAAATACTCAACCTGGGCATACGCCACATCAAACCAGACGACATCCGCACAGGACTCGAAAAGGGATACCGCGTCCGGTTGGTGGCATCCGCCCGACGTTTTGGCGACTGCATTATTGCCTTTGTTGCACCTCGTTTTGTCAAAGCCGATAGTTTTGCCTATGACGTGAACAACGAATTCAATGCGGTGAGCATCGAAGGTCTCTTTGCGGACAAACAACTTTTCAAAGGCAAGGGCGCTGGTAGTTTTCCAACTGCCTCCGCAGTGTTGTCAGACATCTCCGCCTTGCAGTTCAACTATCGGTACGAGTACCGTAAATCGGATGCTAAGGTAAGTCTGCTCGACGATTTCAAGGTGCGCGTTTATATATCATCCACTGACCGAAGACTGTTGAACCTAATCGACTTTGAATCGGTGGAAGAGGAATACCGGACCGATGAATTTTCGTACAGGGTTGGCACGATTCGATTTTCTGAGCTCAATCACGATTTATACCGAAGTTATCCGGAGTTGTTTATTGCGTTTGTTGGAGACGGATTAACAGATGTTGAAGTCATTTCGAACGACAAAGCATCGATTTTAACCGAGAAGGAATGAAGGAAATTTTAGATGTCATCCTCTACGATCCCTGGCCCTGGTGGGTGGGAGGTCCGCTCATCGGCCTCTTTGCCATAACTTTGGTGTTGATAGAGGACAAACAGTTGGGCATTTCATCGAGTTACCAATTCCTCTGCGCGAAGTTGCTGCCTTGGAAAAATGAGTACCTAAATCAGAATTTGAAGTCGATTTCGTGGCAATTCTTTTTCGTTGCGGGGATGATAAGTGGTGGATTTTTCTTGTCGATCCTTCTTGTCGATAGCATAAGCGTGAATATATCCCCTGCCGCCGAGAGCAAACTTCGCGAAACCGGTCTGACCGATTTTTCAGGAATTGTGCCGCCGGAGCTTTATGGATTCAGCCTTAAGAATGTTCTTATCCTTCTTCTCGGTGGTGTCGCAATTGGCTTTGGGTCCAGATATGCCAATGGTTGTACAGCCGGTCACGCCATTACGGGATGTGCCTTACTCGCGCCGTCATCCTTGATTGCCACGTCCTGTTTTTTTGTTGGAGGAATTGCCGCAACTTATTTAATTCTGCCTTATCTCAGTTTATGAAGCGGATTCGATATTTTATTTTCGGAATTATTTTTTCGGTAATCCTCATCAAGGTCGAAGCCGTATCCTGGTATCGAATTCAGGAAATGTTCTACTTCGAGTCGTTTCATATGTACGGAGTATTGCTGTCAGGCATTGGTGTGGCTTTTGTCGGATTCTGGTTGATTCGAAAATCAGGAATACGAACATTGACGAAGAAACCGCTGCAGCCGTATGCGAATGCCTTCGGCGGAATATTATTCGGTATTGGTTGGGGAATAACAGGAGCTTGCAGTGGACCGGTTTATGCACTGATCGGACTTCAGGTATGGCCCGCCGTACTTGTACTTATCGGAGCTTTGACAGGAACGTTTATGTATGCCCTTATCAGAAATAAATTACCGCATTAATATGAAACGAGAAACCAAATCAATTCGTATCCAGCTAAAACGTTCTTCGCACCAGGAGCATTCTGTTCCGCTATATCTGACTTCGAGTTTTGCGTTTCGTGATTCGGACCAGATGGCGGCATTGTTCAACGAGGAAGAGGACGGCTATGTATACAGTCGTTACTCGAATCCAAACGTCGACGAATTCGTGAACAAGATGGCTGCACTGGAAAACGCTGAATCCGGCTGGGCGACGGCATCCGGAATGGCCGCAATTTTCAGTACGTTCGGAGCTTTGCTCAAAAGTGGTGACCACATCCTGTCGTGTCGCTCCGTGTTTGGCTCCACACACAAACTCTTCACAGAAATTCTTCCGAAATGGGAAATCTCAACGACGTATGTGCCGGTTGATGACCTGAGCGCTTGGGAGAACTCAATTACGCCAAAAACACGCTTGATTTTTGTCGAAACGCCAACCAACCCAGGGCTGGATATCATCGATCTCATTGCGCTTTCCAAACTGGCGAAAAAGCACCGGCTTTTGTTAGTGGTGGACAATTGCTTCGCGACTCCCGTCAACCAACGTCCCTTGGATTTTGGTGCGCATATCTCCATTCATTCCGCGACAAAGTTCATCGATGGGCAGGGTAGAGCGATGGGAGGAATCATTCTCAGCTCTCAGAAAATAATCGACCAGATTGAAACGTTTGCCCGACATACCGGACCGGCACTTTCGCCGTTCAACGCGTGGATATTTAGTAAATCGCTCGAAACACTGTACGTCCGGATGGAGCGCCACAACCGCAACGCATTCGAAATCGCAAAAAAACTTGAACAGCATTCAAAAGTAGCTTGGGTGAAATATCCATTCCTCAAAAGCCATCCGGGGTATAAAACGGCGAAGAAACAGATGACCGGCGGCGGCGGACTGGTCACCTTTGAAATTAAAGGCGGACTAAAAAAGGGTAAAAGGTTTTTAGATAACCTCCGACTTTTTTCCCTTTCTGCAAATCTTGGTGATTCCCGGTCTATTGCTACCCATCCGGCATCGACGACGCATTCAAAGCTCTCTGATGCCGAACGGCAGGATACCGGAATAACGCCTGGTTTGATCCGGCTTTCCATCGGACTGGAGGCTGTTGAGGATGTGTGGAACGATTTGACGCAGGCGCTAAAAAAATCCTAGAACGAATTATCAATTATCCCTGGCGTTGCTTATTCGGACCCGAAAGGATTTGTAGTTTGCGGACTTTTGATTACCTTGTGATTCGATGTGTTTATTACTCCTCATCCTTTTTTGTTTGTCGCTTCCTGTTCAAGCGCAGCTGGATCCCGATATCTGGAAGGATCCTTTTAAAGGTAAGTTCATCGTAAGGACTCAGTTCATTCCCTACAGCATTTACATCAACAGAGGTATAAGTACGATACTTGGTGCCGAATACCGATTTCTCGGTTTTCACGGAATAGGGATTGACTTCGATCATTTGTATTCGAATCGGATGATCTCTCTGGCCGATGGTTCGGGCTATAATCCTGGTTCGGCAGAATTCAAGAATAACCGCTTT
>Ga0247727_10004877_pt1 | contig 27905 bp, 36 predicted proteins | sample WisWelCaveWW1625_FD_202498 | JGI IMG/M metagenome (GOLD analysis project Ga0247727, IMG submission 202498) | Biofilm microbial communities from Wishing Well Cave, Virginia, United States - WW16-25 | ecosystem: Environmental > Aquatic > Deep subsurface > Groundwater > Cave microbial mat | place...
AAAACGACTAAATATCTTCCCGCCTTTGTTTGCCCATATGCTACATAAACGTCTTCGCCTTTCACCTTCCCCTTCTCTTCTCGGCGAACATGCGGGTCATCGAACAAAACGTGCTCAACTTCCTCTTAAAATTCTTCGCGCCGTTTTTGATGTCATGATTCCATCAGTTTAACCACTTCGTGATTTTCATCCTCGGCTAATTCCGTCGGTGCAGGCTCGAAATATAAATCAATTGCCTCGCGAATGTTACTGAGAGCTTTATCTTTAGTCTTTCCCTGCGACCAACAACTTTTTAAAGACGGGCAATGTGCCACGAAGTAGGCATCTTCGCCTCGCTCAATAATAACTTTTATTCTCATGATAATTTCTCCGGCACAAGAAAAACTTGCTGTACGCAGTTTTGTTCAAAAATTATGATGGCACTTCGACGATGTCATGTCCGCCCAGGCTTTGTAGAAATGCTTTTGTCTTATTCAAATCAAACTTCGGATCGGCCGCTTCAATACATAAAAAGAATCGATCATGAGTGGCGAGAGCGAAGCGCGGCGCGTTGAAGACCGGATGATAAGGCATGGGCAAACCATTCAGCCCCAACATGCCGAGGACGACGGTGAACGCTGCGATGAGAATCGTCACTTCGAAGGTGATCGGGATGAACGAAGGCCAACTATTCAATGGCCGCCCGCCGACATTCATCGGATAGCTGATGACCGCAGCGTAGTATTGCATAAAAAACCCAATAAGGCCTCCGACGATTCCGCCGGCCAGCACCAGCTTCGGCAAACGGTTGCGATGCACGTGCACGGCGTCGGCCAGCCCTTCAATCGGAAACGGCGAGTAAGCATCCATTTTGCGATAGCCTTCGGCATGGGCGCGCTGCGTTGCTGCCACCAACGTCTGCGGACTGTCGAATTCGATCATCAGGCCGTAGATGGGGGATTTGTTGTTCGTGCTCTTACTCGTACTCATACTCCTAATCGCTTTTGTTTTTTTGATGTGGCCAATGCTCCATCATTTTCCACTTTTCTCAACAAATCCTCCGGCAAATGTCATCACGCACATTTTGCCGAATTTGGTGTGCGCGCCGACAGAGATGCCGATGATCCGAAATTCCGGATCGAAGATATTCTTTCGATGTCCCTGCTTGGACACGCCATCATCGATGATGAGCGCGATCACAACCTGCCGCGCCTATATTAAAACTGCGGCTTGATATGGCGAGACCACGCATAGGTAATGGCTTTCGCGTCAATTTTGCTAATTGCTCCAAGCCGGAACTTCAAAAGAGTCTGCTCCAAACAATCTAGACGGGATAACCGAACAACCGATGGATAACGCAACCCTCCTTTTTGCCACTCTTTGAGTTGGACATCGGTTTTACTGCGCACCGAGGCTGAGGTCACCGCGGAAACAACGGCATCTGAACCATCAAGCCAGAGCACTAAAATCGGGCGTTTCTTTGATGCGCTTCCATCGGTAAACGGTATTTCCGCCAGCCAAAACTCACCGGGTTGGATAGTCGTCATAAAGCCCCTCGTCCTTTTCTGCGTAGCTATTTAAAAAAGCCCCATGACCACGCACTTTTAATTCCTCGGACTCAGCATCGGCCGGCTTAATGCTTATCAGCCATCTTCCGGGCTTGATTTGCTTGGCCGCCTCTTTGGGGAGCGAGAACTCTTCTCCCTCTTTTAATTCAATTTCATAGGTCAAATTGACAAGGGCGCTTTGCATGGCTACACCTCGCTATTTATTTTGCTCGTCACTCTTCTCTATAAACCCCACGGCGAACGTCATCACGCACATCGCGCCGAACTTGGCGTGGCTGCCGACGGCGACGCCGATGGTGCGAAATTCCGGATCGAAGATATTCTTGCGGTGCCCGCGCTTGGACACGCCGTCGTCGATAATCAATGCGATCACGATCTCCCGCGCTTCGGAATGACCGTAAGCGATGTTTTCAGCAGTTTTACTCTCCCACGTTCCGTATCTGCTGACTCTGTCCCACGGTTGGCTGCCATCGGAGCCGGCATGCCCGGTTTTGCCGCGCGGTCCCTGATCTTTGACATGATCGCGGGCAGCGAGCGACATGCCTCGCGATGCGGTCAACGCGGCAAGCGGTTTTTGTTTGCGCAAAAAACGAATTGCTTCATCCGCAGCTTTGACGCCTTCATTTGTCACGAGAGGTAGTTTGCCTTCACGGATGAGTCGCTTGCCAGAATAATTGCGTCTCACTTCTTCAATGAATGTTGTGTATTTTTGCGGATTCGCCCTGGCAAGGCTCACTTCCTGAACCACGGCTTTTTCGATGGCGGAGAGATAGCTCGCGTCATCTACGTCGTCCGACCGGACAAATCCATGAGACAGCCAAAGCGAAAACACCAGCGCCATTAGCCCTGAAGTTGTCGCTTTCAAAGACAGTTCGCGCCTTTTATTTCTCTCGCTTTTCATCTGTTTCCGAAACCAAAGCGCGCATTTCAAAAATCGAGATCGCCGGCAACACTCGCACGAAGAGAAAGAGCAGCGCGAAGAACAGACCGATGGTACCGATGAAAGTCGACCAGTCAAAAATCGTCGGGGTATAATTGTGCCACGCCGACGGCAGAAAATCGCGGCTCAAGCTGGTGACGACGATGATGAATCTCTCCAGCCACATGCCGATGCTGACCACGATCGAGATGGCGAACAATGCCGGGATGCTGTTTTGAAATTTATCAAACCATAAAAGCTGAGGCATGATCAAATTGCAAACGATGAGCGCCCAGTACAATGGCGCGTATGTGCCGGTCATGCGATTCAGGATCATGTACTGTTCATATTGATTGCCGCTGTACCACGCCATGAAAGCTTCCATCACGTAGCCATAAGAAACGATCAAGCTCGTCGCCAACATGATCTTCGCCATGTTTTTCAAATGGCGCATGGTGATGAAATCTTCCAAGCCATAGATTTTTCGCAGCGGGATGGCGAGAATCAGCACCATCGCAAATCCGGCATAGATGGCGCCAGCGACGAAATACGGCGGGAAGATCGTCGCGTGCCAGCCGGGAATCACCGACATCGCAAAATCGAAACTAACGATGGTGTGAACGGACAGCACCAACGGCGTGGCAAGTCCGGCCAGCAACAGAGAAGCTGTTTCATAATTATGCCAATGCAAAGCCGAGCCACGCCAGCCCATCGCCAGCATGCCGTAAATGACTTTGGAGATTCGCGCGCGGGCGCGATCACGCAGCGTCGCCAAATCGGGAATCAACCCGACATACCAAAAGAGCAGCGACACGGTGGCGTAGGTGGTGATCGCGAAAACATCCCACACCAGCGGACTGCGCGTCTGCGGCCACAAGGCCATGGTGTTGGGATAGGGCATCAGCCAGTAAAACAGCCACGGCCGGCCCATGTGCAACAATGGATACATCGAGGCGCAGGCAACCGCGAAGAGCGTCATGGCTTCGGCGAAGCGGTTAATCGATGTGCGCCAGCTTTGACGAAGCAACAACAGAATCGCTGAGATCAATGTTCCGGCGTGGCCGATGCCGATCCACCACACGAAGTTGATGATGTCAAATCCCCAGCCGACCGGAATGGTGACGCCCCAAATGCCAACGCCCTTGAAGACGAGATAGCTGATAGAGCCAAGCAAGACCATCGCGATGGAAAACGCCACGCCAAAACCGATGAACCAGCCTTTCGGAGTTTTGCTGGTCAGCACCATCGTGCTGATCTTGTCGGTCACCGAGGCGTAGGTATGGCCGGGCTCGATTACCGGCGCTTCGACATCGACGCCGGAAATTTTTTCTTCATCAAAAGGCATAGGCTATCTTTAATTTTTCTGGGCAAAAAAACTTTCACGCAAAGTCGCGAAGAACACGCGAAAAAAAACCAAAAGCATCGCCCACAGAAGTGGAACTCTCACAGAAAAGTTCTTTTATTTAACTTCAGTGAGAGTTCCACTTCTGTGAGCCAATTTTTTTATGCTTCAAATCATCCTTTGCGATGCTTTTGCGTCTCTGCAGCGTGCGCTTTAAGTTTTTGAGTTCCGGCTCATCCGTTTTAGGCTTCCTTAATCTCCGGATTTGGGTTTCGCAGCTTCGCCAAATAAGTCGTGCGCGGCTTGGTGTTCAAATCCGTCAGCAAGCCGTAATTCAGATTGCTCGTTTTGAGTTTTGAAACACGGCTGTTCGGATCATTCAAATCGCCGAAGACGATGGCCTGCGTCGGGCACACCTGCTGGCAGGCGCTCACCACCTCGCCGTCGGCAATCTCGCGATCCTCTTTCTTTGCTTCAATCCGCGCGGCGTTGATGCGTTGCACGCAGTAGGTGCACTTCTCCATGATGCCGCGCGTGCGCACCGTCACGTCCGGGTTGCGCATCAACTGCAAGCTCGGCGTTTCTTTATCGTTGTATTGTAGAAAATTGAAACGGCGAACTTTGTAAGGACAGTTGTTCGAGCAATACCGCGTGCCAACGCAGCGATTGTAAACCATCTCGTTCAAGCCTTCGCTGCCATGCACCGTCGCAGCTACCGGACAAACGACTTCGCACGGCGCATTGTCGCAGTGCATGCACATCACCGGTTGGTGATAGGTGTCGGGATTGTCGAGATCATCGCCTTCATAGTATCGATCGATGCGAATCCAATGCATCTCGCGGCCAACAATGACTTGCTCTTTGCCGACGATGGGGATGTTGTTTTCCGACTGGCAGGCAATGGTGCACGCATCGCAGCCGATGCACGAATTCAGATCGACCGCCATGCCCCAGGAGTAGCCTTCGTATTTATGCTCATCGGGATAAAGCGTCAGCCCGGGCGCAGGTTCATGACCCATCTCATGCACAAAATGCGGATGCTCGCGATATTCTTCGACCGTTCCGACGCGAACGAGGTTGCGATTCTCCATGCTGTGATGATGCTGCGTGTTCGCCAGCTCGTAACGTTCGCCGGTTTTGCGAATCTCGACGGCTTGAGCCGACCACATCGCGTTCGAAGTTCTCAAGGCATAGGCGTTGAAGCCGGTACCGCTGCCCACTTTTCCGGTTCGTTGCCGGCCATAACCAAAATGCAAAGTTATAGAATTATCTGCATGGCCGGGCAAGATCCAAATCGGCGCTTGAATCGTGCGCCCATCAGATTTCAATTCGACGAGGTCTTCATTTTTCAAAGAAAGCCGTTCAGCAAGCGCGGGGCTGATGAAGGCGGCATTGTCCCAGGTCAATCGAGAGAGAGTCTTCGGCAATTCTTGCAGCCATGCATTATTCGCATAGCGGCCATCCCAGATCGTGGGATCGGGTTTAAAAATGATTTCAAGATTTTGAGACGCAGAAGAGCGTGAAGCGTCGAGCGTGGAGCGTAACGTACGCTCTTCGCTTTTCGCTCTTCGCTCTTCGAACTTGAGGTCTACGGATTTTGGAGACAACGCTGTGCCAGCAATTAAGCCATCATGTAAAGATATTTGCCAAAACTTTTCAAAATCATCTGCGGGTCGCTGCGTCTTCCAATAATCGCGAACGATGTCGTGCGAAGAACGGCCCGCTTGGTCGGTGAAAACCGCAAGCACTTCATGCGCTGATTTGCCGCCGTAAAGCGGCGCGATCAGCGGTTGAATAATTGAACCCGTTCCATCATAAGCGCGCGCATCGCTCCACGATTCCAGCGAATTCAACTCCGGAATATGCCAATGGCACTGCTCGGAAGTTTCATCATCATACATGCTCAAATGAGCGCGGAAGCCGACTTTGGAAAGACTTTCTGTAAAATTAAAATCTGCAGGCGCATTGAAAACCGGATTGCCGCCGAGAATGATCAACGCATCGACAAGACCGGCTTGCATGTCATTCACCAGCTCGCGCAGCGATTCAATTTGATTGACCGGATTCGCCTCAACGGGATCGGTATAAATCACGGTCGCACCGATATTGCCCAGCGCATGATTCATTGCATGAACCAGCGCGTGAACTTCTGCCGGCTGATGTTCATCGGCAACGATGAGACTCGTTCCACGATGCTGCTGAAGATCACGGACAAGAGCATCTATCCATTGAGTATTTTGCTCTTCGCTCTTCGCGCTACGCTCTACGCTTATTCCTAGCGCCGCAGCAACTGCATACGCGAAATCTGCAACCTCGCCCGCCCGCATCGACAAGCGATGATCCGCCATGCCGCCGGTCAATGTCGGGCTGCTTTCAACGGCGTAAAGGCGATTCATCTTCTGCTGCCCGGATTCGACGCGGCGACGATCAGCAAACTCCCGCGCGTAGCGCAAGCTGCCGGGCATGTTGACGAGAAACTCAGCGTCGAGAGAAAGAATCACATCAGCATTCGCGAAACGATACTGCGTTTCGACATCCGCGCCAAACGCCAGGCGCGCACCTTCGCGCACATTGTCTCGCGCTGTCGGCTCATATTGATGCCACTTAGCCTGCGGAAATGCCGCGAGCACGGCTTTCATTTGCGCCGCGAGCGTTGGCGAGGTGACGGTTTCCGTGAGAAAGCGAAGCCCTGCGCCTTGCTTTGAGCGCAGCGCTTCCAGCTTCGGAGTAAGCTCGGTAAGAAATGCTTCCCATGTGCTGATTCTTCCGGCGCGCATCACGACCTGCGAGCGGTCGGGATCATACAAATTCAAAACCGAGGCCTGTGCAAAAACATCCGTCGCGCCGAGGCTGGCGGGATGTTGCGGATTGCCCTCGACTTTCGTCGGGCGGCCATCATGACTTTCGACCAAAACCCCGTTTGCAAAACCGCGATGCAGGAACGCCGTAGCAAAAAACAGCGGCTTGCCGGGGACGATTTCCTCCGGCGCGCGAACATAGGGGAAAATTTTTTCTTCAGGTTGACGTGTGCACGCATTCACTCCAGCCAAAGCCAGTGACGCGCCCATCAATTTCAAAAAATTGCGGCGGCTTACCGGATTGCTGAACTCGGCGGTGTGCTTCGGAAATTCATTGTGCAGAATATTTTGAAATTCAGGCGTTTCCGCCAGTTCTTCGAGACTGCGCCAATAGTTTCGTCCCTGCAATTGCTGAGCCTGTCGAAGCATCGATTGCAACCGCGTGCGAATTGCTGCCAAGTCGAGTTGATCTTTTTTATCTTGATGATTCATCGATGACAAACAGAACAATTGGTGAGCTTCTCGATTTTATATTCCTTCACAAGCTGCTGGCCGAGGCTGAGTTGATCCGCGGGCGGCTGCCAGTCGGTGCTGAACACAAACTTGCGCGGGCGCACGAAGCGCTCGGGCTGGCGATGGCATTCGAGGCACCATTCCATGTTCAGAGAATTTTCACGCCACGTTAATGCCATTTCTCCAATCGGGCCATGGCAGGTGACGCAGGCGATGCCTTTCTTTATATGTATGCTGTGATTCAAATAAACAAAATCCGGCAAGTCGTTGACGCGAATCCAGGCAATCGAACGATCGCTGCGCCAGCTTTCGCGAACCGGCTCCAGCATCGCGGCGGTCGAATGAATTTGCGAATGGCAGGTCATGCAGGTTTTCGTCGAAGGAATGCCGGCGAAATTGCTTTCTTCCACCGAGACGTGGCAGTAGCGGCAATCGATGCCGAGTTGGCTGACATGATGGCGATGGCTGAACGGAACCGGCTGCTCACGCACGACGCTGGCCTGGGTCACGTATGAAGATCGATCGATTGTATGGGCAATCCACCCCAGCGCGCCGGCAAAAAACACTGCGCCAAAGATGCTGACTTTGGAAAAAGTATTCGTGCTGGGATGAAAAATTTGGGACATTACAGAGTTTTATCCTCGGGAGAGCGATTCGCTTAGATTGCTTCTTCCAACAATTTCGGCTCCAAAACCAATTTTTTCACTCGAACCGTTGCGTGTTTATCCGCGTCGGAGGTTTTCAACTCCAGGAAGTGTGAAACGGGCGCGGTTTGAAGCAATTTAAGCGCGATGCGTTGTATGCGTTTTGGATAAGAAGCTAACTTGTCCAACGGTAACGGACGCCGGCGCGTGTATTGAACAAGGCGATTGTAGCAAATAAAAATCATCTGCAACGGTTTCTCATCGACGGGATCAAAATACAAAACGATGGGATCGGCTATTTCAACTCCGGCCGCTTTTTTTACCTTTGCGTGCGGGAAATTAATCGTTAGAATGTCCCCCTCGGCGTCGTAGTAAATATCTTTCATAAATCTCAATTACCCATGTATGCAGTTAATACAAAATTGTTTTCTCTATCTGCGTTGAAATTATCGAACTCGAATTTCACAACGACGATTACCTTCATATATCCAAGCGGCAAACGTGGAAACGTTTTTTCGTATCTGAAAACATCGGAAAATGGTTCGTCTTGACGGCGCTTACTGGTACGAAGTGTTGATAACACCAATGGCAAGATTGTATCGCTCATACCATAATGCCGTTTGGCATGCCGCCAACGCTCTTCGGTCATGTAGATGGTGCGACCATAACGATAATATAAATCGGCCACACGACGGGCAGCGGCATAAATCCCCACGTCTAATTGCCAATCAGATGATTAAGCTCTGCGCATCACATGATGACTACACGTGTCAGCTTCAGGCATGCTCAAAAGTACGTGTCGATTATAACAAACACGCTCCTCTTTGTCAAGCAGGAAAACGCTTTTGTAAACTCCTTAATAGCAAATCTCTACAAGAGTGATAATTCGCATACTTTTGCTTGACATTGCGCCTTCGCATCATTATAATATTCGGCGTTTTTCACTCTTGCGCACGGCGACCATCTCTTGTTCCCCGCCGGTGCGCAGAGATGACTCGTTGAGGAAATTTTCCTGAACAGAACTACCCTCGCTCTGCTCGCGCTTTTGATTTGTTGCGGTTGCAAGCGTTCCACGGAAAAGCCGGCTGCAAAGCCGTCGCCCGAAAAATTAATTGCGAAGCTACAAGCAGCAGGTCAGAGCGTTATTTCCGGACATGTTTTTTTCACCGGAGTTGCGCCGGCGCTACGTGTTTATGATGTTGATTGGGATAAGGCTTGCGGCGCCAGTCATGATGAACGAAGAACGACGGATGAGTTCGTGGTGAGTCGCGACGGCGGCTTGCAAAATGTCTTCGTTTATATTAGCAAGGGATTAGACGGTTTTGCATTCGATCCGTTGTCCAGTCCGGTCGTGCTCGATCAGCGCGGCTGCCGATTCGTGCCGCATGTTCTCGGCATCCAGGCCGGCCAGCCCCTGCGCATCGTGAACAGCGACGCGACGCTGCATAATGTGCACGCTCAAGCAACGGTGAACAAGGCGTTCAATCTCGGCATGACTGTCAAGACGCCGGAAGTTCAGCGGGTCTTCGATGCGCCCGAAGTCATGATTCCGATTCATTGCAACGTCCATCCGTGGATGGGTGCTTACATCGGCGTCGTTGATCATTCCTTTTATAGCGTCAGCGATAGCGCGGGATTTTTTTCGCTACGCAATCTTCCAGCCGGTGATTTTACCATCGAAGCGTGGCATGAGAAATTTGGCGAGCTTTCACAAAACATAGCCATCGGTGTAAGCGAAAACAAAAGTATTGATTTTACTTTCAAAACGACTCAGGTCGATTCCAATTTGCACTCAGACTGAATCGCCCCGCGCACAATTGGGCGCATGAAAAGATGCAAAAATAGTTGCGAGATTGGCGCGGTTGAATAGGAGCCGATGATGGACACAATAGCGACGGTTTTGAAGCAGTTGGGCATTACAAAGCATCGCGCGGTGCGAGATTTTGCTTTGCTCAATGCTTCACAAAAAGCTGCGGAATTCGCGCAGGAGATCGAAGCTTTCGAGAGAAAGTATCACATGCCCTTTGCGAAGTTTCAAAGCAGGTTACAGTCTCAGAGTGATGAAGTATTTGAGGAAGAAGACGACCTTCTCGCATGGAAATTTGCCGTCGATGGCGTTACGTACTGGCGCGAAAAGATTGAGCAACTGAAGCGCGAGTCGTGATTTCGCACTTGCAAACAGAAATTCATGAATCTGCCCCGATGACAATCCAAAAAGTTCTGGAGCAGATCAGCGAGCGAATTAAACCAAAACTCAAATAGTGTTGCCCTGATTTCGACGCCTACAAAAACTAGATTCCCAGCGAGGAGAGAGCTATGCTTGATTGGCTTCCGCAGAATGTTTCAACCTATGGCGGTGACATTGACTTTTTTTTCTATGTCATCTACTACATCACAACCGCTGTTTTCTTTCTAGTCGCCGGCGCGATGATCTATTTTTTGATCAGGTATCGTTATAAAGAAGGCCGGCGCGCCGCCTATTCGCACGGAAACACCACGCTGGAAATCGTCTGGACCAGCGCGACGCTTGTCGCGATGATCGTGCTGGCGCTGGTGAGCAAGCCGCTGTGGGGAAAAATCAAACAAGAGATGCCGCCTACCGACATCGTCGTGCAAGTGACCGGCAAGCAATTCAACTGGGAAGTGCTTTATCCCGGACCCGATAAAACCTTCGGCACGGCAGACGATTATCAAATCGACAACGAAGTGCACGTGCCGGTGAACAAAGTCGTGCGCGTTATACTCACTTCCAAAGACGTTATTCACAGTTTCTTCGTGCCACAGTTGCGACTGAAGCAGGATATGCTGCCCGGCCGTCAGATTCCTGCGTGGTTCGAAGCAACGACGCCCGGCGAATACGAAATTCCCTGCGCCGAGCTTTGCGGCTTCGGACATTCGGGCATGCTTGGAAAACTCTTCGTCCACACACCTGAAGAGTATGAAGCATGGGTGCAAGCGACGTGGCCAACGAATTAAGCAAATTTTCAATATTCACTCTTACTCATACTCTTACTCGTACTCTTACTCGCCTTTGGTTTTCAACGGCAAAAGCAACAGCGAGTAGGAGTAGGAGTACGAGTAAGAGTAAGAGTCGCTTATGAAATCCATTGAAAGATGAAAGGTAACCGATGAGCGACTCCTCCACTGTGAAAACCGAGCATGTCGAGCATGCCCATCAAGGATTTGTCAAGACGTATATCTTCTCGCTCGATCACAAAATGATCGGCAAGCAGTTTTTGATATTGGGGTTGTTGATGATGATTCTCGGCGGCGGATTGGCGCTGCTTGTGCGCTGGCAATTGGCCTATCCCGAAGCACCCCTGCCATTGATCGGCGCGTCAAAGCAATTCATCGAAACCGGCGAGGCGCAAACCTCGCTGGATAAAAAGTGGGAGGAATGGCTCTCTGCCGACGAGAAGGATCAAAACTGGCTGGCGAAAAACATGCCGACCGGCGCAGTCAGCCCGGCTTTTTATAATTCGCTCTTCACCATGCACGCCACCATTATGATTTTTTTTGTGGTTATGCCGATTCTCGTTGGCTGCTTCGGTAATTTCCTCATCCCGCTGATGATCGGTACCCGCGACATGGCTTTTCCCCTGCTCAACATGCTTTCTTTCTGGGTCGCAGTCATCTCGGGCTTCATCATGCTGGCAGGATTCTTTGTGACCGGTGGCCACGCCGCAGCCGGGTGGACGGCTTATGCGCCGCTCAGCGCTGACCCGCAGTGGACGGGCGTGGACGCTGGGCAAAATCTTTGGTGCATCAGCCTGATCATCCTCGGCATTTCCTCGCTGATGGGGTCGATCAATTACATCACGACCATTATCAACATGCGCGCTCCGGGGATGACGTTCTTCCGCATGCCGCTCGCCGTGTGGTCCTTGTTCATCGTTGCCATTCTCCTCCTGCTGGCGCTGCCCGTCTTGACTTCTGCGCTGGCCATGCTGCTGTTTGATCGCATGGCGGGAACCAGTTTCTTCGCCACCTCTGGCGGCGGCGAGCCGTTGCTCTGGCAGCATCTCTTCTGGTTCTTCGGCCATCCGGAAGTTTACATTCTTATTCTGCCGGCCATGGGCATCGCCTCGGATATTCTTTCCAACAATTGCCGCAAGCCGATATTCGGCTACAACGCCATGGTGTGGGCGATGATCGCCATCGCGTTTCTCGGCTGGATCGTCTGGGGCCATCACATGTTCCAAAGCGGCATGAACCCGGCGCTGGGCGCGACGTTCATGATCTCGACGATGGTCATCGCCGTGCCGTCGGCGATTAAAACCTTCAACTGGCTGGGAACGATGTGGCGCGGCAACATTCGTTTCAACACACCGATGCTGCACACGCTGGCCTTTGTATCGATGTTCGTCATCGGCGGCCTCTCCGGCATTTACATGGCCTCGACGCCGGTGGACATTTTCATTCACGACACGTACTTTATCGTGGCGCACATTCATTACGTGGTTTTCGGCGGCAGCATCTTCGGCATCTTCGCGGCGATCACCTACTGGTTTCCCAAAATGTTCGGCCGCATGATGAATGAGAAATTAGGCAAGATTCATTTCTGGCTGAGCTTCATTTTTTTCAATTGCACATTTTTTCCGATGCACATTCTCGGCGTCGGCGGCCACATGCGCCGCATCTACAATCCGCTGCAATACGAATTTCTCCAAGACATGCAGTGGATAAACGTGTTCATCACGCATAGCGCCTTTGTGTTGGGCGCGGGGCAAATTATTTTCGCTTACAGCATCATTCACAGCTTGCTGCGCGGCAAAAAAGCCGAGGACAATCCCTGGCATGCGAACACGCTGGAATGGACGGCGAGGTATCCGATCCCGCACGGCAACTTTGAAACGCTGCCGACGGTCTATCGCGGGCCTTATGAGTACAGCTCGCCGGAAGTCGAGGAAGACTGGCTGCCGCAAACGAAGAAACTGGCAACGGCGAAGAGCGGGGGAAATGGGCATAGGTAAAAACTCTTACTCGTACTCATACTCCTACTCTTACTCGCTTTTGATTTTCGCTTTCCCAGACAAAGCGAGTAAGAGTAGGAGAAACGTAAGATGCGAAGTGATGTTTAGGAAACGAGGTATCACCCCATGGCACACACTTATCATGAACTGAAGCACATGACTGCCGCGCAACTTAAGGAAATTGCCAAAGGCATCCAGCACGAAGCAGTCAAAGGCTACACCCAGCTTAACAAAGATCATCTGATCAAAGCTATTTGCGCGGCAGAGGGCGTCGAAGCGCACGAGCATCACGAAGTCAAGGGCATCGACAAATCGCGCGTCAAGCTGAGAATCAGCGCATTAAAGACCGAACGAAGCAAGGCTCTTGAAGCTCATGATCATAAACAACTCAAGGCAGTTCGGCGGAAAATGAAGACCCTGAAAAAGAAGCTCAGAAGGGCGATGGTTTAGCCTATCTCATTGTGCAGAATACCGATGGCCGAATCCCTGAAACAGGCTAATCCCAATTTGCAGAACCGCCGCGTGTTGTTGATCTTGCTCGGCGTTTTGATCACCTTGATCGCGATCACCGTGATCACCGTGTTGGTGAAAAATTAGGCACGACATGCCAGCAGATACAACCTTCGACGCAGAGGTAGCGCAGAACGACCTTGTCAAGAGCGCGGACAGAAAGCTTGCCGGTCAAGGCGCGCCGCCAGTTTTTGACGAACCGCCATTCGATCATGGTGACGACGGCGACTCGCGCAGCGCCAAGCCGTTCATCGGCAACGCCTACATCGCCATGCTGCTCTTCATTGGCGCGGATGTGATGTTCTTCGCTGGCCTCATCGGCGCGTTCATCGTCTTTCGCTTCGGCGCGATGGAATGGCCGCCGCTCGGCCAGCCACGCTTGCCGGCCACGGTGACCGGCGTCAATACAGCGATTCTCTTGTTCAGCGGTTACACGATGCTGCGCGCATGGCGGACAACCCGGCGTTGGAATCTCGCGTCCATCATCGACAACCTGACGCTGACCCTCGCCCTTGGTGTGATCTTTCTCCTGGTACAGGGTTATGAGTGGACGAAGCTGCTGAAATTCGGATTGACGCTCTCTTCGGGTGTTTATGGCGGCACATTTTATGTGTTGATCGGCTGCCATGCTTTGCACGTGCTCGGCGCAGTGATGGCGTTGCTCGTTGTGCTGCGCAAAGCGCGCCGTGAAACTTCTCCGGAAAAATCGGAAGTGAGCATTAAGCTCGCGGGGATGTACTGGTTCTTGGTCGTTGGCTTGTGGCCGGTGTTGTACACGCTGGTCTATTTGTGATTGCTCTTACTCATACTCCTACTCTTACTCGCTTTTGGTTTTTATAATCAAAAAGCGAGTATGAGTAAGAGAAAGAGTACGAGTAGGAGCAGAAAAAGGAGGGTTTATGTTTTTCGGAAGAACGTGGGATGAGTGGATCAAGCAGTATTCTCAAAGCCATCAAAACGCCGTCAACAGAATTTGCCACACGATCGGGATTCCGCTAATTGCCTTATCGATTCCGCTGTTCGTAGTGGCGCTCTTTGTCGAAGGCTTTTGGCAAATTCCGCTGATCATGTTTGTCGTTGGCTGGGTTTTTCAATTCGTCGGCCACTGGTTCGAAGGCAAGCCGCCGGAATTTTTTCACGACTGGCGATTCCTGTTCGTCGGGCTGAGATGGTGGTTTGCCAAAATCCGGGGGCGGGCGTAGATTAGGACGCAGATTAACGCTGATTCACACAAATCAATTTTGAATTTGATCAACAATTCGTTGATCTTTTATCCTGTAAATCTTTTTTTCTGCGTTTATCTGCGTCCTGTATTTCATTTTCTCGGGATTGGTAATGAAAGCAGAACAACTCCGCGCGTTGCAAGCGCCGCTGAAGACACGTTACAAAGAAGAACCCGAAGCCGCCCTGGTCACGCTCAAAGCCCAAGGCCGCATCGGCGAAGGCGTGGGCTGCAAAGTTGACACCGGCAAAGCGCTGGTCGAAGCCGGACTGCACCCGGCCACCGGCGGCGACGGCTTGGCGGTTTGCTCCGGCGACATGCTGCTTGAAGCGCTGGTTGCGTGCGCCGGGGTCACCATGTCGGCAGTGGCGACAGCGATTGGCATTAATTTGCGCGGCGGCACGGTGCGCGCCGAGGGCGATCTTGACTTTCGCGGCACGCTCGGAGTTTCCAAGGAAGCGCCGGTCGGTTTTCAAAACATCAGACTGCATTTTGATTTGGACACCGACGCCTCGCAAGAACAACTGGCAAACTTGATTCGCTTGACCGAGCGGTATTGTGTGGTTTATCAAACGCTGCAAAAATCTCCGGCGATTTCTTGGGCGCATGGAGTGAAGACAGCAGGTTTTTTTGAATGAATTTCTTGATGTGGTTTATCCGACAGTTTTGTGTCGTATAAACCGGCGGACTCGAATGTGGCTTCAACATGCAACGAATTGTTTTGGCAAGATCTTGCATATTGTCAACACGGCGATTTGTTTATTGTGATATGCGACAAAAGCTGTCGCTTTTGCCGATTTTTTAGGTCGCATAATCCCTGGTTCGGCCAGCCGCGGGCATAGCTCTGCAGTGCTGGATGCTCGGGTTTCAGGATGCCAGTGGACTATCAATGATGACCCTCCTCGACCTGCTCTACGTGGCGCTGTTCGCGGTCGCCTTTTCGCTGTGGGACTACCTCGTCTTTTGGCCGGCATTTTATCGCCAGTCACAAGCCGATCCGGCTCGGGCTCGGACGCGGCTCTGGAAACAGGCCATCGGTGGCGCGTGGCCGATGGTCGCTGTCGGGGCGGCGCTCTGGGTAGCGAACGAACGATCCTGGACGTCGTTCGGATTTTCCGTGCCCGACGGCTGGCGGTTGTGGACATCCATCGCCTTGTTCCTGCTGCTCGCGGCCTACTTCGCCTATGCAGTCGCAACCCTCGACCGCAGTTCCGATGCACGGGCGAGCTTGCGGCAGCAGTTCGGAAAACTCACCGCCCTCTTGCCGCACACGCGGACAGAAATGTATTGGTTCGGTGGGGTGTCGCTGACCGCGGGGTTCTGCGAGGAGTTTCTGTTTCGCGGCTACTTCATCTGGGTTTTCGCCCCGTGGCTCGGCTGGTGGGGCGCCGCGGCGCTGTCCCTTCTATTCTTCGCGGTTGGGCATGTGGGGGTGTACCAGGGATGGAATGGCGCCCTCCGCACGGGAATCGTCGGCGCCTGCTTCACGCTGGTCGTGGGAATTTTCGGCTCCCTCTGGCCGGCGATCGCGCTGCACGCCCTCCTCGATCTCGGCCAGGGAATGATCGCGTGGCTGGCGCTATGTGAGGTGCAAGCAACAGGCGACGTGATGGAAGTCGAAAAGCCAACGGAAACGCAATCGGCGTCGGGAGTCGAATCGAGTCCGGTTCAGGCCGAACCAGACGCTACACCTGACCGGCGGGGCATGTAGGCTTTCTCAAGTGTGTAGCTCCCCGCACCGCCGCGGCAGGTGAGCTTGGCGTTAGGGTTGAAAGAAAGAAATAGGAGAATTGCCATGAGTACGATTCGTCTTCGCTTACCCGACTCTCTCCATGAGCAGGTTCGCGAGTTAGCCGAAAAAGAGCGCGTCCCTATCAATCAGTTGATTACAATGGCGCTGGCTGAAAAAATTTCCGCTTTGATGACCGAAGAATATTTGGAAAAGCGGGCGAAACGAGGCGACCGTGAAAAATTTGAGCGCGCGATGGCAAAGGTCGCGAAGGTCGAGCCTGAAGAATACGATAGGCTTAGAACAGCAGTATGAAGAAAGGCTATTGTCTATGTTGAAAAAAAATTTGCCAATCATGCTCTTATTCGCCGTCATGACGCTGTTCGGTCCGGCCATCGCCCACGCCTGCCCCGGCTGCAACAGCGCGCTGGACAATTCTTTGGGCTTCGGCTTCAACTCCAGCATCTTGTTCATGATGGCCATGCCATTCGTCGTCGCCGGCGCTATCGGCTTTGGATTGATTTATACATATCGACGCGCGCAGAAAAAATCTGGTTCGAACAAAGATAATTTGTAGTTGTGCCTGTTGGCGCAATGCACTCTCAGTCCCTAAAGGGACGACTACAAGTAAAAACAAACAAGGAGAACGAATCTTGAGCCACGTTGCAGCAGCACATCACGCCGTTGAACCGGCAGAATCGCCGCTGACCCCGGAGAGCTGGGGAAAGCTCGGCATGTGGGCCTTTCTCGCGGGCGACGCCATGTCCTTCGGCGCATTGCTCGCCGGCTATGGCGCCATCCGCGCCGGCAGCGTCGATTGGCCGAACCCGCTTAACGTGCTCGGCATTTCACTTACCGCTTTCATGACTTTCCTGCTGATCTGCAGCAGCGTCACCATGGTCAAAGCCCTGTCCGCCATCAAGCACGGCAACCGCGCCGGTATGCGCAACTTTCTGTTGCTGACCATTTTGGGCGGCGTCACTTTTCTCGGCCTTCAGGCCTACGAATGGACGCACCTGATTCACAGCGGCATGACCTTCACCAGCAACCCTCACGGAAGCTATCTTTTCGGCACGACCTTCTATGCCATCACCGGCTTTCACGGCATGCACGTCACCGGCGGGGTGATTTATCTCAGCATCGTCTTGTTCAACGGTATGCGCGGCAAGTATTCGGCGGAAAATTACAACGGCGTCGAGCTTGTCGGTTTGTACTGGCACTTTGTCGATCTGGTGTGGATTTTGGTCTTCACTTTTATTTACCTCATCGGCTGATTCAGAGACCACAGGAGAAACTCTCATGTCTGCAAGCCACAAAGAACCAAACTATATGGCGGTGTTCTATTTGCTGGCGGTCTTGACCGCGATCGAAATTGGCGTTGTTTATCTACCGACCACCAAAATGCTTATTGCCATTCTGCTCGTAGGTTTGGCTTTAGGCAAAGCGGTGCTGGTGGCGATGTACTTCATGCACTTGAAATTCGAAAAGCGCACGCTCGGCATCATCGCGCTGACGCCGCTGGTTTTGTGCACGCTGCTGATTATTGCGCTCTTGCCCGACCTGACCGGAACGCCGCACAAGACGACGACTACACCTGCAGAACAAGCTGCGGCAGTTGCGCAACCGGAAGCGTCAATGGAAGCAGGAGGCGGGGAAGCTGCTGAGGCGACAACAACTACGCAGTGATAAGATGAATCGCTTAACTTCTTCCTCGAACATCTGGCTACATCGTTTTGCCAAGCTGGTTGTCGTTGCCACGTTTATTTTAATTTTCATTGGCGGCCTCGTGACGAGCACGGATTCCGGCCTCGCGGTGCCGGACTGGCCGACCACCTACGGCCATTTCATGTTTTCTTTTCCACTTTCGCAAATGGTCGGTGGCATCGTTTATGAGCACGGCCATCGCATGGTCGCCACCGTCGTCGGCATGTTGATGACTGTGCTGGCGATCTGGCTGTGGCTGAAAGAGCCGCGCAAGTGGGTGCGGCTGCTCGGGTTTCTGGCGCTCTTCGCGGTTATTCTGCAGGGAGTGCTTGGCGGGATCACGGTTTTGTTCTTATTGCCGACCGCCGTGTCAGTGAGCCATGGCGCACTCGCGCAAACTTTTTTCTGCCTGACGATTTGCCTGGCTCTCTTCACGTCACCGAAATGGCAAAGCCCCATCGATAAAATTGAAGACAACGGGCGTCCATCATTGCAGTTTATGACCATCATTACAACTGCCGCGGTTTTCGTTCAACTTGTTCTCGGCGCGGTTATGCGCCACACTAAATCCGGCTTAGCGATTCCGGATTTTCCGTTGGCATTTGGGAGGGTAATTCCTATATTCGCTTCCGAGCAGATTGCCATTCATTTTGCGCATCGCCTCGGCGCTTTAGTGGTGAGTATTCTGATGATCTGGACAATCGCACGGATTTTTCACCAGCATCGCTTCGAGCCAATGTTGAGGCGCCCGGCGCTATTGCTCGGTTTCGCATTGCTCGCGCAATTGACACTCGGCGCTTTTACGATTTGGACCCAAAAGGATGTTTTGATTACCACGGTGCACGTCGCAACCGGCGCATTGATTTTGGGAACGACTTTGGTGCTGGCCTTACGAACGCATCAATTGTTAGTAGTGCCGGCGCGGGTTCATGACGAAGGGGAGATTGGCGAGGCGGTGCAAGAGTTGATGTAGATTTTAACTGTTGCACTGGAGAAGAGTAGCTCAGTATGTATTTTTATCACCTTGAGATTGGTTTTGTCTATGGGGTAGAATTGCTTGAAACAGAATGTCCTGAGAAGAATCCGCGAGTGCATTCGAACCGGACGCTATGAAATGACAACACACGCCAATGACGAGATGGTCGACGATGACTTGGACATTTTGGATATTGAGCATTCAATTTTCGTAGGACAATTTTCCAAAATTGAAAAAGCCGATCCGCGTGGAACAAAATACACCATCAGAGGAATCAGCAAGAGCGGCGCCGTCCAGATTGAAACCGTCGGCAGATTTACTACAAGTGGCTTATATAGAATCATCACAACGTATGCAATCTAAGAAAAAAGACAAAAAAACAATTCACGACACCTGCGAGTATTGTGGCGGTACCGTGCTTGAGCGCATCGTAGAGCGAGAAGTGTTCCGACACAAGAACGGCCTGGTCATTCTAGAAAATGTGCCGATCGGCGTTTGTGAAAAGTGTGGCGAACATTACTACAGCGCCGAGGTTTTGCGCAAGGTTCATGCTATTGCCACGGGGCACACAAAACCTTCGCGCAGCGAGCTTATTCCAATTGCAAAGTATGCTTGAATTGTATCGAGAATATTGAAGGCAACACTTTTCTTTGAATCGATAAAAATGACCTACGGCAACTTTTCAAACTACCTCGAGCTCACCAAGCCTCGCGTCACTTTTTTGGTGGTGATCACCACGCTCGTCGGCTATTATCTCGGCGCGCGGGGCGAAGTGGATGCGTTGCGGCTGCTGTGCACGTTGCTCGGCACGGCGCTGGTCGCGGGCGGTACCAGCGCGCTCAACCAATATCTCGAGCGCGACATCGACGCGAAAATGACACGCACCAAGAACCGGCCCTTGCCCACCGGCCGTTTGACGCCGCGCCAGGCGCTGATCTTCGCTTACAGCATTACGCTGATCGGTTTGATCAGTCTCGCGCTCACGGTCAATCTTTTGACCGCTGCATTGGCCGCCGCCACCCACATTTTTTACGTTTTCATGTACACGCCGCTCAAGCAAAAGACCTCGCTCTCGACTTTGGTCGGCGCTATCCCCGGAGCGTTGCCGCCGGTCGGCGGATGGACAGCGGCGCGAAATGATCTTGGCGTCGAGGCGTTGGTGTTATTCGCGATTTTGTTTTTATGGCAGCTTCCTCATGTTCTCGCCATTAGTTGGCTATATTCCGAAGACTACAAGCGCGGCGGCTTTCCGCTGTTGCCGATCATCGACCCGCAAGGCCGGAGCACAAGCCGCCAGATCATCGCCAACTGTCTTGCGTTGCTTCCCGTCAGTTTGCTGCCGACGATCATCGGCCTCGCCGGGCCGGTTTATTTCATCGGCGCACTCATTTTGGGATTGGCCTTTCTCGGTTTTGGAATACTCGTCGCCATTGAAAAAAATAATCTCTCGGCGCGGCGGATGATGCTGGCCTCGCTGGCTTACCTCCCCGCGCTCTTGGGACTTCTGACTTTTGACAAGACTTCATTTTAACTTCGAGTGCCCCCATGACGACGCAACAACGAGCCGCGCTTATTGCTCAATATAAAGATGGCTACAACCAGGTCGCCGATGCAGTAAAGGGTATCACCAAAGATGAGCTTGATTTCCGTCCCGCACCGAACAAGTGGATGCCGCGCGAGATCGTGCATCATCTTGCCGATAGCGAAATGACCTCGGCGATCCGGTTGCGCAAGCTGCTCGTCGAACCCAACGCACAAATTCAGGGCTATGATCAGGAAGAGTTCGCCAGAATGCTTCATTATGATGAACGACCCATCGATGCGTCGCTTCTCGCGTTGCAAGCGGCGCGTGAAACGACAGCGCAACTTCTTGGCCTGATGAATAAGAACGACTGGCAGCGCGTGGGAAATCACAGCGAGAGCGGCGCCTACCCCATAGAAAGATGGCTGGAAATTTACGCTGTTCATGCGCACAATCATGCGGATCAAATTCGCCGAGCACGAAAGCTTTGTTCGGAAAATCGCAGCCGCAAGCCTTGAGTAAACCAAAATTATTGGAATACGGACGATGGGACTGACTTTTGTATCTGTAAAAGTAGCGAATCCGCTTAAGCCGACCCGCTCGATCAAGAAAAAATTTCTTGTGGATTCTGGCGCTGTCTATACCATGGTGCCACGCCGCGATTTGGAAAAAATAGGAATTGTTCCACATTCCAAAAGAACATTTATCCTTGCCAATGGTGAGGAAATCAAAAGAGAAGTTGGGTCCGCCATCTTCGAATATAAAAGGCAGCGCGGCGACTCTCTCGTCATCTTTGGTGAAGAGGGTGACAGCCCGTTGCTCGGCTCTACCACTCTTGAAGGATTCGGCCTGATTCTCGATCCGTTCCGCCGCGAGTTGAAACCTCTACCGATGGTGCTTCAATAAGCTACTGTCCATTCAAAAGTATAAAGCATGAGCTATCGTCTATCTTCCTGCACCTCCGCGGTGATTTTAACGATACTTTTTGAAATCATCGCCGGCTGTCAAAAGCCCGTTGAATTGCCCATTGAGGGTGTTGTGCCAAACTTTCGACTCACCGAGCGCAGCGGCAAGCCTTTCACTCGCGCCGAGCTTGACGGCAAAATCTGGATCGCCGATTTCATCTTCACCCACTGCGCCGGCACCTGCCCGATCCTGACAACGGCACTGTCTGAAATTCAAACGAAACTTGCCGAGCAGAAAATGGACGATGTGAAGCTGGTATCTATTTCCGTCGATCCTGAGCGTGACACGCCGGAAGTCCTATCTGCTTTTGCTAACGGCTATGGAGCCGATTCTACTCGCTGGTATTTTCTCACCGGCGACGGCGAAGCGATTCAGAAGTTATCGAAAGAAGGATTTCATCTCGCAGCCGCGACCGGTGGAGGATCAGTCGACGAGCCAATCATCCACAGCAATCGTTTCGTGCTCGTCGATCGCCAAGCGAATATCCGCGGTTACTATGACGGAACCGACGAAGATGCCGTAAAAAAAATCTTGACTGATTTGAAAAACCTTTATCAAAGCCAGAATCCATCTTGATTTCCATAACCGATTTGCCCGCCGTCAACGCGACGCTGAATGCGACCAGCGCTGTGCTGCTGTTCAACGGCTACAGACTCATTCGCAAGAAAAGAATCTCGGCGCACAAGCGCTCGATGATCGCCGCCTGCTGCACCTCGGTGCTTTTTTTGATTTCATATCTGACGTATCATTATTTTCACGGCTCGACGCCTTTTCCGGGACAAGGGTGGGTGCGGCCGGTTTATTTCAGCATTTTGATTTCGCACACCATCCTCGCCACCGCCATCGTGCCACTTGTGCTGATCACGCTCATTCGCGCGCTCAAAGAACGCTTCGATGCGCACGGCCGCATTGCGCGATGGACGTTGCCGCTGTGGTTTTATGTATCAGTGACCGGCGTGGTGATTTACTTTATGCTTTATCACTGGTAGGGAATATTTCGAAAAAAATAATTGCGGAGAGTTTATTCGCCGACAAGAATTTCAAATTACCCGATCCACTTTTTAATAATGAGCGCGGCACAGAAACCCGCGCTTTCTTTATTTTGATCCGAAGCACATGCTAAAAATCGCTTTTCAGGGAGAACGCGGCGCTTATTCAGAAGCTGCCGCCATTGCCTATTTTGGCACGACAATCGAAACTGTGCCATGCACTGCATTTGAAGATGTATTCGTCAGCGTCGAGGCGGGCCGGGCCGAACATGGGATCATTCCAATTGAAAATTCTTTGGCGGGAAGCATCCATCGAAACTATGATCTCTTGCTTCGGCATGCTTTGCACATCGTGGGCGAAAAGGTATTTCGCGTGGAACATTGTCTCATTGCTCATCCCGAGGCGAGCATTACCGATATCCGGCATGTATGGTCGCACCCGCAGGCGTTGGCACAATGCGAGAACTACATCAAAAAGATGGGAGCGGTGATCGAGGCTGCATACGATACGGCTGGATCGGTGAAGTTGTTGAAGGAGTCCGGTAGAAAAGACGTGGCGGCCATCGCCTCGAAACACGCTGCTGAAATTTATGCCATGAAGATTTTGGCGCAGGGCATCGAAGATGACGCCGCGAACTTTACCCGCTTTCTCATCCTTGGCCTGCAATTCGACGCTTCATCATCATTTATGGCGGAGCCGACCGATAGAGCAAACAGGACGTCCATCGTTTTCAGCCTGCGCAACCTGCCCGGCGCGTTGTTCAAAGCGCTCAGCGTCTTCACCCTTCGCGACATCGACTTGACAAAGATCGAGTCGCGCCCGATTCCCGGCAAGACGTGGGAGTATTCTTTTTATCTCGACTTTGCCGGACACGAGGCCGAGCCGGTCAGCGCGCGCGCGCTGGAACATTTGCGCGAGATAACGACGATGCTGCGCGTGTTGGGCTCGTATCCGAGAGATGATAACGGAGGCTGAAGAGGCGCACCAAGATTTTCATTTCGCTTCTGCTCTTTAATCTACAATTTGCCTTTGATCTCAGCTTCGCAAAACTCCCCAGGCGAGCGCAAACCATCCTGCCAAAAATGCCAAGCCGCCAAACGGTGTGACGGCGCCTAACCATCGCATCCCCGTCAGCGATAAAGCATACAAACTCCCGGAAAAGATAATCGTCCCGAGGACGAACATCCATCCCGAAGTAGTGGTGAAAGCGCCGGGCCATTTTGAGCACGCCCAGGCTGCGACGAATAACCCGAAAGCATGATACAACTGATAACGCACGCCGACTTCAAAGATCGCGAGCAAGTCAGGCGTTAGCTTTCCCTTTAATCCGTGCGCGCCGAATGCGCCGGCGGCAACGGCGATAAAAGCAGAAGCAGCGCCGAGTACTACAAAAATTCTTTCCATTTCATTTCCTCCATTGACAAAGCATTATTCTATCCAAGCGAACTCTTTGCCAAAAAGCAAAGAAGAGAGCAACGGAATACGCAGATTGCGCTGATTTAATCCGTGTAATCGGCTCGACTGAGCTTGCCGAAGTCAGAGAAATCCGTTGCTATTGTTTGGGTGCGGCTGATTTAAAACAAAAACGTTCCGCTATCAACCGCAGTCGAAAGCGGAACGTCTTCAATCATTTTGAGCAAGCCGGTTATTTTTTTGCCGGGTATTTGAAATCCAATGCGGCTGCTGCACCGGCGGCGACGGTGACTTGCGCAGTTTGCTTGCCAAGCGCTTCCTGCCAAAATTCAACGGTATAAGTTCCCGGCGGCACATCGGTGATTGTGAATTTGCCCGTAGCATCGCTCACCGCATGATAGGGATGATCGACTACCATGATCCACGCGCTCATCCAGCCGTGCACATCGCATTTTACGGAAATATTCTCCGCCGTGGTAAAAGCTTTTTCCAATTTCTTTTTGAACTTCGGCTGGGGGAGATTCACCGGCGTATTTTTCGTGCTGAACGAGTGAATGTTATGCATGATGCCGTCGCTGTTTATGATCTGCAAAGTTTTGTTGGCGGGCAATAGCAGCACGTGCGGTACGTAGGCGCAGCCTTTCTGGTCGAGAACGAACGCGGTTCCCATCGCGTCGAGAGATTTACCACCTTTGACATTCACGAGCGAAACGATGACGTCCTTGATCCCTTTGTTGGCGCCAACGAGCAGGCTTTCGTCAAAATGATTCGTCTTGCCGCATACGGCGACGTCTTTAGTAACTGCCAATTTCTTCGGCGCTGCCGCGGTGCCAAGATAAGTCACGGTTCCGGAAATCGTTCCGCCGGCAGATGACGCCGCCACGGCGGCGCTTGAACTCATACTTTCACTTGATTTCGTGAGCACTTCGATGGAGACAAATCCCAACACGAGTATCGCGAGAACTCCTGTCAGAATCAACAAACTGATTCGACGCATCTTGTTACCTCCTTAAAAACGATTCGTGAAATTATTAGATTGATTCCCTTGATCGCCCGTTTCAAAGCCCGGCGCTTTGAATCATAAAGCGCTTCGTAATTTAACGCATAACACAAAAAAAGCAAGCGAAAATCTTTGAATCATCTAAGCAGGATGAGCTTTCTGGTTTTGACGTAACTATGTGGCGAACGGGTTAGAGCCTGACGGGCTTCTATGCGATAAAAATAAATTCCGCCGGCTAAAGCCGATGCGTCGAAGCGAACTCGATGCTCGCCGGCAGCTCTCTTCTCCGCAAGCACAGTGGCGATTTCATGACCGAGGATATCGTAAACCGTCAGCGTGACAAAGCTGTTGGTGGGAAGATGAAATCCGATCGAGGTGAATGAATTAAATGGATTGGGGTAATTTTGGTCGAGCCGGTAAGCGTTGGGAATTGTCGATGAAATAATTTCAACCCCGCTGATCATGCCCGTTGCAAAGTTTCGCTCGCTCGACCAACCGCTCTCGCCCAGTGTATTTTCCGCGCGGACCCGCCAATAGTAAGTCGTGTTGCTTGCCACGCTGTTAAAGGGAAACGATGTCGAATCAATGCCGCTTACAACTACGAGAGGTGAAGAGAAGTTCTGATCGTCATCGATCTCCAACGTATACGAGCGCGCTCCGCATACGGTGTACCAAGTCAATAGAGGCTTACTTGTGATGCCGGTAGCGCCATTGGCAGGCGAGGAGAGTATCGGCGGCGCCGGAACGGCAGCGGCGTTCGCGCTCAACGATGACAGAACATAAATGCCGTTTGGGGAATAAACACCATCGCTGCCCGCGAATGCTGCGCTGACCTCCGAATAACCCGAGCGAGAAGATTTACGCCACAGGCAGAAGCGCATCGTTTCGCCGGCGCGCATGCCGTCGATTTCCGGAGTTTGATCATTGTCTCCCCACACGATGATCGCCGCATTCTTGCCGGCCTCCCAGACAACCGAGCCGACGCAGAGGCCGCCGGGCGTGAACACGCCGATCTCGTCACCGGTGGCAAGAGGGACGCCCAAGATTGTAGGATTGGCAGAGGCCGGCGCCGCGACCGTCGCATTGTTTCCGGTGTTGGATACTCCTTTGAAGTGAGTTTGTGCGAATGCGAGTGAGGTCGTGATGATGATGAAGAAGGATTGAATGACAACGCTTTTGCGGAACATAGTGTCCTCCCAACAAAAAGCTGTGACCACCATTTCTTACTCTCAGTCTTGCCCCTATCCAACAAGATGAAGCAGAGCTGCGATGGGAGTCTGCGGGAATTTCAAGCTGTGGTCATGCGCAACTCCGGCTTCGACGGCGCTACAACTCACTCCACTTTCGTCACCTTTGTTCGCCCTCCGATTCCGTTTTCGTTGAATGCTTCGATGATGATTGCAGTAGGTCGTCTGTCGTGCCCAACTGGTTCTCAAGATTAAGATAGTCGCCAAGAGAAAAAAACGAGTGAAATGCCGGAAGGCGTTTTGCATGTGCATGGCTTGCCGTTTTGGTCTTCCATGAACATGATGCAGAAATCTTGATGGCTTTAATTATATGCAAAACTTGGATTGGAAAAACAAGGACAATTTTGGGTTGTGTAGAAATGTAAACGGATTGAACAGATTTAGCAGGTTATTATTCTGGCAAACGAGCCCTTGGAATCCGCTTTATCCGCTCAATCCGTTTACAAAGACAATTGCTGAACAGTTGCTTCTTATCACAACCACAAAACGCAGGCGATGAGAGTTGCCAAACAGAGGGTTTACCGCAAGGAGAACATGACGCCGATTTCAGGAGCCCAATCGGTCGCCTTTGAGGTAATCCCCAACCCGTTGTTGACTTTGAGAAATGCAAAGTCGGCGAAGTGCCATTGAGCTTCGGTGATCAATCCAACCTCGTCCTGAGTTCCCTCCACCCCCAGATAGATGCGCCAGGAAGGTGACAGCCGTTTCAGGTATTCTACAGCAAACTCTCCAATATCCCAGCTCGAATCTTCCAAAAGATATTCCACACTGGCTCGCATCGTCAAGGTTCCCCAAGAAAAACCTTTAATAAGGCCGGAGCCGAACTTAAGCTCCCAATCCGGTGTTCCAATCAAGAGTTTATCTTTTTGTTGCGGACTGACGGCCTCGAAGTAACTGAAGATCTCCGGCCGGCGCGCATTCTCTCGCACCCAGCGCGCCCGAATTTGTCCTTCAACGTCTCCGCTTCCTGATTCCTCGATCTTGGCGGGCATATTTGATGGATCGTCGGGCGATTTTTCCAGGGACGCTTTGATGACCGCTGCCTCAAATTCAACGGCGAGCCAGTCGGTTATGCCGTAGCCGATGAAGAAAAGTCCCTCTGAAGCACGAAATTTTCCCCGAAAATCCTCCTCGAGTCCATAACTAAATTCAGCGGGTTTGTATTCGAGGTCATTATCGCGGTAATACTCGAAGAACGGATAAACCAATAATTCCCCCTTGCGGATATAGGTTCCGAACATCGAGGTCGGCTGTCCGGTGCCACGGTCTTTCAAGTACGCAGGCAGATCTTCTTGAGCCATGCTTTGTGTCGAAAGCAACAGACTCGTTGAGATGATGAGCAATGTTGCAGTTAAGACCCCTGCCGTTTTCATTTTCGGTTCTCCTTAATTGTTGTTGTTTTGCCGCGTGATTAATGACTACCTCAGATTTTCAGACAAGCTGAAAACTAAAGCCCTTCAGGGGCAGCTTAACGCTCAATTTCATTATTTCGGTGACGTAATCCATATTTTTCAACTCATCCCCCAACCCCATTCTCTTGCAAAGAGAAGGAGGCTACAAAACCCCTCTCTTTCTAAGAGAGGGGTTTGGGTGAGTTGAAAAACTCGTCATAGTAATTAAGAAATGGTGCACTTAGGTTACCCACGAATTGAAAAAACCCACGGATAAAAGGCTTTCATCAGTGGGTTTCTTCAATTCGTGGGAGATTGTTGCGGCTACAAACTTTCAGAATTTTATTCTGTATTTGATTCGGTAAGTCACCTAATCCTGAAAACTGCAACATTATTTAAATAAGAGGAATTAATGTGCTCCCAAGTTGTTATCTGTTGAGAACGTTAAGTAACCAACAGAAAAACCAAATCAGGAGCACTTGTCAAATGAACGCGATGA
>Ga0247727_10004878_pt1 | contig 27904 bp, 27 predicted proteins | sample WisWelCaveWW1625_FD_202498 | JGI IMG/M metagenome (GOLD analysis project Ga0247727, IMG submission 202498) | Biofilm microbial communities from Wishing Well Cave, Virginia, United States - WW16-25 | ecosystem: Environmental > Aquatic > Deep subsurface > Groundwater > Cave microbial mat | place...
GTGGCCGGCGGCTCACGCGTCTTCGCGGGTGGGTACTTCACGTCGGTCGACGGCACCGCGCGGATCCACGTGGCCGCCTTCGACGTCGACGGGAACCTCGCCACGGGTTGGCGACCTCGCGCCAAGGGTACGGTCAAGTCCCTGGCGTTCGACTGCACCGGGGCAACGATCTTCGTGGGCGGCACTTACGCCCAGGCATCCGGCACCGGTCAGCCGTACGTGGCTCGCGAGGACGTGGCCCGGTTCGACGTGATCACGGGCGCTATCCAGCCGTGGGCGATCCCAGAGGCCGACCTGCCGAACAGCGTCCCCGTGCTGGACATGGCGGCCGCCTGCGACCGGCTGTTCCTGGGGATCGGAGGGTCGAACTGGCTCTACACGGTGGACCTCACCGACGACGTCGGCAACGCCCTCTGGCTCTACAAGACCGGCGGAAACGTCCAGACGGTCGCGATCTTCGGGGACCTCGTGGTGTTCGGCGGGCACTTCTCCCAGGTCGAGCTCCCCAGCGGCGACAGAGTGAAGAGGACGCGGTTCGGAGCGGCCGACTTCGATGGCAACCTCGACCCGTGGGCACCGACGTTCGACGGCCAGTTCTACGGACCCTGGGACATCCTCGCGACCGGGAACCAGGTTTGGGTGGGAGGTCGCTGGAGCTCGGTATCCGGCGTGCCCCAGTACAACCTTGCTCGGTTCACCGACCTCTGAGCGAGGGCGTGCGCCTGAACGACGCACGGCATGCCGGCACGAGCCGGTCAGAACAGCGCGTTCGTGAGCCTTCGCCGGAACTCCGTGACCAGCGACCCTTCCTCGCCCAGGGCCGAGAACACCGTGAGCATGGCCTGACGTGCGTCGTCGCGATCGTCGGACAGCGCGGCGAGCATCCCCTCGAGGGCTTCCCGCCAGCTGCCGGAGGCCGCGAGCCGCTTCGCCGAGCCCAAGGCGCCGTCGATCGGCACGGTGGTCCAGCCGAGAACCTCCACGCGAGCGTGGACACGCTCGGCCTCCGGGTCGGGCAGATGAGGGGTGACGAGCTGCCGGGCCTCGTCGAGCTCACCACGATCGGTCAAGATCCGCGCTAGCGCCACCGCCGCATCCCGGTTCTGCGCCTCCCGCGCCAGCGCTTCTCGGTACCCGGCGATCGCGGCGTCGACGTCGCCGGCGTCTTCTACGGCCTGGGCCTCGGCCGCCACCTGCTCGGCCTCGCTGGGCAGGAGCGCGTCGACGAACCGATTCACCTCGACCTCGGGATAGGCGCCGATGAACATGCTGGCCGGCTGCCCGTCGCGGAACCCCACGACGGTGGGGATCCCCTGGCTCTGCACGGCCTGCAGCAGCGCCTGCCCGACCTGGTTCGCGTCCACGTCGAGCTTCGCGAGCAGGAACGCCCCGTCCCGCTCTCCGGCTACCTTTTCGAGGATGGGACCGAGCGTTCGGCAGGGACCGCACCAGCTGGCCCACAGATCGACCACGACCGGCCGTTCCCTGGACCCCTCGACCACCACCTGCTCGAAGTCGGCGTCCGTGACGTCGACCACGTTGCTCATCGTCGTGCTCACCGCCCTCTTCCTTGGCTGACCGTTCCCGGAGTGTCCGAGACCGCTTCCCCGGTGACAACGCCACTAGAGGGTATCGAGTGTCGACCGCAGCTCGAGGGGCGGGCTAGACTCGGGTCACGGTGCGGAGAGGCAGCCGGTGACCACACGGGTAGCCGAGACCCCCCACGGCGCGCTCGGCCTGGGGGCCGACGACGTGCTTGCGATGTATCGCACCATCCTGACGGCGCGGTTGCTCGATGAAGCCGCGCTGCGCCAGAACCGGATGGGGCGAGCTCCGTTCGTCGTCCCGGGCGCGGGTCACGAGGGATGTCAGGTGGGAACCGCCTGGGCGATGCGCCGGGGTCACGACATCTGGCTCCCCTACTACCGGGACCTGGGCGTCGCGCTCACCGCAGGGATGACGCCGTACGAGGTGTTCCTGGGCATCTTCGCCAAGGCCGACGATCCCTCGTCCGGCGGCCGTCAGATGCCGTCGCACTGGGGCTCGAGGCGACTCGGGATCATCAGCGGCTCGTCTCCGATCGCGACCCAGGTCCCGCACGCGGCGGGCATAGCGTATGCGGCCGTATACCGGGGCGAGGACGCCGTGGTGGGCTGCTGGTTCGGCGAAGGCGCCACCAGCGAGGGCGACTGGCACGAAGGGCTCAACTTCGCCGGGATCCACCGCCTTCCGGTCATCTTCGTGTGCGAGAACAATCGCTACGCGATCAGCGTGCCGCAGTCCAAGCAGATGGCGGTGAGGGACGTGGCCGTCCGCGCGGAGGGTTATGGGTTCCCCGGCGTGGTGGTCGACGGCAACGACGTGCTCGCCTGCTACGAAGCGATGCGCCGAGCGCACGAGCGCGCGCGCGCCGGCGAGGGTCCGACGCTGATCGAGTGTAAGACCTACCGCTACCTGCCCCATACGTCCGACGACGACGACAAGAGCTACCGGAGTCGGGAAGAGGTTGAGGAGGCTCGTCACAACGACCCGGTCATCCGGTTCGGCCGGTATCTGAGCGCGCAGGGCGTGCTCGACGACGACGGGCAGCAAAGCATGCGCGACGAGGTCAAGGGTGGGATCGATGTTGCGATCCAGGCTGCCTGGGAGGCGCCCGACCCAACGGCCGAGTCCGCTCTCCTGCACGTGTTCGAGGAGCCGGCCGAGGAGCCAGGATGACGGAGAAGAACGTCGTCACGGCGATCCGGGACGCCCTGCACGACGAGATGGCCAACGACGAGCGGATAGTGTTGCTCGGCGAGGATGTCGGCGCCCGTGGCGGGGTGTTCCGGATCTCCGACGGTTGGATGGCGGAGTTCGGCGAGCGGCGTGTCATCGACACGCCGCTCGCCGAATCCGCCATCGTCGGGATCGCGATAGGCATGGCTCTGCATGGGTTGCTCCCCGTGGCTGAGATCCAGTTCGCCGACTTCATCCACCCGGCGTTCGACCAGCTGGTGTCCGAAGCCGCGCGACTGCGCTACCGCTCCAATGGTGACTTCGGATGCCCGCTCGTGATCCGAACACCGTACGGCGGCGGCATCCACGGGGCGCTGTATCACTCGCAGTCGATCGAAGCGTTCTACGCGCATGTCCCCGGCCTGAAGGTCGTAGCGCCCGCCACGCCTGCCGACGCCGCGGGCCTGCTCCGAAGCGCGCTCCGCGATCCTGATCCCGTCATGTTCCTCGAGCACAAGAAGACGTATCGGGCCATCAAAGGCGACGTGCCGGACACCTACCACACCACCCCGATCGGACAGGCCGACGTCAAGCGCGAAGGCAAGGATCTGACCTGCGTGAGCTACGGGTACACGCTCCACCAGTGTCTGGACGCGGCCGCGCGGTTGCAGGAGGACGAAGGGATCGCCGTCGAGGTCGTCGACGTTCGCACCCTCTCCCCGCTGGATGCCGAGACCATCCTCAAGAGCGTTCGCAAGACCGCGAAGGCCATCGTGGTGTACGAGGACAACCGCACGTACGGCGCCGGCGCCGAGATCGCCGCCACTATCGCCGAGGAGGCGATGTTCGCACTTGACGCGCCGATCGTGCGGGTCGGCGGACCGGACATCCCCGCCATGCCGTTCGCCGCTGCGCTGGAGCACTTCTACCTGGAACCGGAGCCCGATCACATCTACCGCCGGATGCGCGATCTGGCGGAGTTCTAGCCGACCGCAACCCCTTTCAGGGGGACACGTTCAGCAGGCCTGCGAACGTGTCGATATGCCAGATGGCGTGAAGCGCACCCGACGGTTCGATGACGCTCGGAGCCGGCTCGCCGCGGTCCGTGACCTCCTGGTCATCGGGATCGTCGTGCTCGGCCTGTTCGTCCTGGGCGCCGTTCTGGATGTCTATGCCAACGCCGAGCTGCACCTCATGGGGAGCGGCTTCTTCGACGAGATCTTGGGGTTCGCCCTGCTACTGGTGCTCGGCCTCGCCGTCTTCTCGGTCCGCAGAACGACCCAGGCCACCCGGGAGCGGGTCCTCCGCCGAGACACCGAGCTCCAGTTCCGAACGGTGATCGAGCAGGTGCCTGCCACGACTTACACGTCAGACGCCACGAAGCCCGCCGGCGAAGCCTCGATCCTGTACATGAGTCCACAAGTGGAGAAGCTACTGGGCTATCCCGCTTCCACCTGGCTGGAGGACCCCGAGCTCTGGCTTCGCTGCATCCACCCGGACGATCGCGACAGGGTCGTCGAGGCTTCCGACCAGGCGGACCTCACCAGCGAGACCTTCCGAGTGGAGTACCGAGGCATCCATCGTGACGGCCACACCGTATGGATCCAGGACGAATCGAACATCGTGTCCTGGGACGAGGAGGGCCGACCGCTCGTGGCCCAGGGTGTCATGTGGGACATCACATCGCGGCAGGAGGCGCAGATCGCACTTCGCGACGCGGAGGCGCGGTACCGCCAGCTAGCAGAGAACCTGCCCGTCGTGCCGTATGTGACTGGCGCCTTCAACGGCGGAGTCCCGCCGGAGATCGAGTACATGGCTCCCAGCATCCTGGAGCTCAGCGGCTACACCGCCGAGGAATGGATGGCTCGGCCGCGCTTCTGGGACAACCTCGTTCACCCCGACGATCGCGACCGTGTGCTGTCTTCAGCTGATACGACCGATCACTCGGGTGAGACGTTCGACGTCGAGTACCGACTCGTCCGCAAGGACGGCAGGTCGATCTGGGTGTCGGATACCGCGGTCCTCGTTGAACAGGCCAACGGCGCCTCGTGGCAAGGCGTCATGCAAGACATCACCGCCCGCAAGGCGGCGGAGGACGCAGTCAAGGAGGCCGAGGAGCGCTACCGGCTCCTCGTGGAGCAGTTGCCCGTGGCGATCTACACGGACGCGGTGGACGAGTTCAGCACGGCCATGTACATCAGCCCTCAGTACGAGCGGCTGACCGGCTATTCGCCCGAGCAGCGGATCGCGACGCCAGATCTCTGGGTGAACATGCTCCACCCGGACGATCGCGAGCGCGTCCTCGCCGTGTCCGAGCACACGAACGCGACCGGCGAGCCGTTCGACCTCGAGTACCGGATCAGGCACGCGGACGGACACACCGTCTGGCTGCACGACTACGCAACGCTCGGAGAAGGCCCGGACGGAACGAGGTTCTGGCAGGGGGTCCTGTCGGACATCACCGACCGCAGAGAGGCTGAGGAGGCGCTCGGGCGCCGCGACCTCATCCTCCAGGCCGCCGCGTTCGCGGCGGAGAGGTTCCTCAACGTCACCGAGTGGTCGGATGCGATCGGCGACGTGCTCAGAGCGCTCGGCACCGCTTCAGGGGCCAGTCGCGCCTACCTGTATAGGAACGAAGAGGACCCGAAGGAGGGGCTGATCATGGACCTCCTGGATGAGTGGGTCGCGCCCGGCGTCGTCCCCTCCGACCATTTCGCGTTCAACATCCGGTGGCCGTATCGGAAGGGCTACCAGCGGTGGGCGGACGTGCTCGGCGCCGGCAGCGTGGTCCACGGTTCCGCTCGAGACCACCCCGAGGAAGAGCGACGCGACGCCGATGAGGAGGGCACCCTGTCGGTCTGCGCGGTGCCCGTGTTCGCGGGCGAAACCTGGTGGGGGTTCATCGGGTTCGACCAGTGCGACTACGAGCGGGTCTGGCAGCAGGCCGAGATCGAGTCGCTCCGGGTCGGGAGCAACACCCTCGGGGCGGCGGTCAACCGGCAGGTAGCGTCGGCCAAGCTCGCGGAGGCCGAGGAGCGGTTCCGTGCGATCGTGGAGCACGTGCCCGCAGCCATCTACCTGGACACGCCGGACAGGAACATGGACACGATCTACATCAGCCCGCAGATCGAGCGGATCACCGGCATCACGCCCGAGCGGTGGATGAGCGATCCGAAGGTGGGGATCGACGCGATCCACCCCGACGACCGCGACAGGATCCTCGGGGATTACCTCGCAGCGGTCGACGTCTTCCACCCCTGGTCGGCCGAGTACCGGATGGTCACGACCGACGGGCGCACCATCTGGGTGCTCGACGAAACGACTCTCCTGCGCGACGCCGACGGGAACCCTCTGTTCCTGCAGGGCGTGATCGCCGACATCACCGAGCGGAAGCTCGCAGAGGAGGCGCTCCGCGCGTCCGAACGGCGGGAGCGCGACGCCGCCGAGCGGCTCCGGGCCCTGGACGAGATGAAGAACACGTTCCTCGCGGCCGTTTCCCACGAGCTCCGCAGTCCACTCACATCGATCCTCGGCCTTGCCCTAACGCTGGAGCGGGCGCCCCTCCTGAAAACCGAGGACCGCGCCGACCTCCTCGCACGCATGGCGACCAACGCCCGTAAGCTCGACCGCCTCCTGAAGGACCTCCTGGACATCGATCGTCTGAGTCGGGGGATCATCGAGCCTCAGTACCGGGTCACCGACGTCAGCGAGATCGCGATGCGCACGGCCGAGAGCCTGGACATCCTCGCGGGCCGAGACGTGCACGTCGCGGCCCAGCCGGTCCGTATCCCCGTCGATTCTCCGAAGGTCGAGCGGATCGTCGAAAACCTCCTGATCAACGCGGCTCGACACACGGCGCCCGACCGGCGTATCTGGCTCCGGGTCGAGCCACACGGGTCAGGCGTGCTGATAGCCGTCGAGGACGACGGTCCTGGTGTGCCACCCGAGCTCTGGGAGGTGATCTTCGAACCGTTCCGTCAGGGCCCTTCGGCCTCATCACACTCGCAGGGCACGGGGGTCGGCCTCTCCTTGGTAGCGAGCTTCGCAGAGCTCCACGCGGGTCGAGCATGGGTCGAGGAACGCGAGGGAGGCGGCGCGTCGTTCCGCGTCTTCCTGCCGGGGTCTCCGACCGATCCCGGTGACGTGCTCGACGCGCCGGCGGCGATCAGCTCCCGCGCTTCCTGAGACGGTCGATCGTGCGCCGGATCCCGCGCTGAGCAGGCTCGGCAGCGGGGGCTTGCCCTGTCTCATCCCCAACCGTCACGTCGCGCCGGGTGAGATCCGACTCCAGGACCTGATGCCGGTGGACGTAAGCGGAACCAATCGCCTGCACGATCGCGGCGGCCGGCAGGGCCAGGAAGGCGCCCGTGATGCCGCCGACGCTGCCCCCCGCGATGGCTCCAGCGAACGCGACCGCGGGATGCAACTGCAGGGTCCTTGAGGAGATCTTCGGGCTCAGGAAGATGTTCTCGACCTGCTGATAGGCGGTGAAGAAGATCACCAGGATCAGGGCATCGAACGCTTGACCCACCACGGCCACCAGGAGCGGCAGCGACATCGCGATGTAGGTGCCGATCACCGGGATGAACTGGGACACGAGACCCATCCACACTGCCAGCGGCAGGGCGGACTGCACGCCGAGGATCGTCAGGATGAGGTACGTCGCGGTACCGGACAGGAGCGCCAGGATCAGCCGGGAGTAGAGATAGGCACCCGTCTTGTCGATCGCGACCTCCCATGTCCAAAGGACGGTCTCCTGCTGCGCCTGCGGAAGGACCGAGCACACCAGCCGCCGCAGCTTGGGTCCCTCCGCAACGATGTAGAACGTGAACAGCGCCAGCATGAGCAACCGGAAGATCGTGCCCAACACCGCTGCGCCCACCCCCAGGATGTTTCCGGCTACGTTCTGGGCGATCTTGGCGAGGCGAAGATCGGCCTTGGCGAGGGCGTCCTCGATCGACGCGGGAGATATCGTGAAGCCGAACACGCGATCGGTGAAACCACTGAGGTCCTGGAGCAGCCCGGGAGCCGCACGGACCAGAGCGACGAGCTGCTGGATGAACACAGGGACCATGAGTGCTAACAGGAGGATGCCGAGGAGGCCGCCGACGGCCATGATCGCGAAGGTCGCTACCCCCCGACGCCACCCGCGCCTCACCAGGTAGCTCGCCGCTGGTTCGAGCGCGAACGACGCGAACAGGCTGAACAGAAGGATCGTGAGCAGGTCGCGGACCCGGAACAGGATGGTGGCCCCGAACCAGGCGAGTGCGCCGACCGCCACGATCAGCCAGAGGAGGCGCCAGATCCAGTGCCACGACGGCAGGCGGAGCGGAGGCTGCTCGGGAGCCAAGGTGGAGAGCGGTTCGGTCGGCGTCGCGTCGGCCATCCGTACGCGAGCCTACCGTCGGGCTCCCACGTCAGGTGGGAACTCGGAAACGCGCGGCTAGACTCGAGCGAGATGCCCGTTCGCGACCACAATCCGGCGAGGCGCCGCCTGCACCTGCCGATCGTCGGCGTGACCAACGGCCCCGGGGTCAACGCGGTCGGCGTCGGGAAGCCGCCGTGGCTCAAGGTTCGCCTCGCCTCCGGCCCGAACTACACCCAGCTCAAGGGCCTGATGCGCGGCCTCGCCTTGCACACCGTTTGCGAAGAGGCGATGTGCCCGAACATCGGCGAGTGCTGGGAGGATCGAGAGGCGACGTTCCTCCTCCTGGGTTCCAAGTGCACGCGTAGGTGCGGCTTCTGCGACGTGATGACCGCGCGGCCAGAACCCGTGGATGAGGACGAGCCGGCACGGATCGCACAGGCCGTCCGAGAGATGGGCCTCCGCCACGTCGTGCTCACCGGCGTGGCTCGGGACGACCTGCCGGATGGCGGCGCGCGGTTGTGGGCGGCCACCGTTCGAGCTGTACGCGCCGCCGTGCCGGGCTGTGGGGTGGAGGTTCTCCCCAGTGACTTCAAGGGCGGTGAGGCCGACATCGCAACCCTGCTCGACGCCGAGCCCGACGTGTTCGCCCACAACCTGGAGACCGTGCGCCGCCTGCACGACAGGATCCGGCCGGCGTTCGGCTACGACCGATCGCTCGAGGTCCTTCGCTTCGCCAAGCGACACTGCCCCGGCCTCGTCACCAAGTCCAATCTGATCCTGGGTATGGGAGAGCATCCCGCGGAGATCCTGCCGGCGATGACGGACCTGCGCGAGGCCGGTTGCGACATCCTCACGATGGGCCAGTACCTCCAGCCCACCACCTACCACCTGCCGGTCGATCGCTGGGCGACGCCCGACGAGTTCGCCCAGCACAAGCGGGACGGGGAGACGATGGGCATCCCCCACGTAGAGGCGGGCCCACTCGTGCGGAGCTCGTACCACGCCGGGCGCCAGCTCCGGCGCGCGTCCAAGGCGCTCGCGTCGGTCGGCTGATCGCGAGGGTTGCGACCCTCAGCCGAGCTGCACGAGCCGACGGGCAAGAACGGGCAGCATGGCGACGGCGACGCACGGGTCGGACTCGAGCAGTCCCGCGAAGTCCCGCCGGCTGATCGCCAGGCACCGGACATCCGAGACCGCGTGGACCCGTGCCGTATGCGGCTCGTCGGTCAGCAATGCCAGCTCTCCGAAGAACTCACCCGGGCCCAGGTTGCGAGTGCGACCCCCGGGAAGCTCGACGACGACCTCCCCCGCCTCGAGCACGAACAAGCCAGTTCCGGGCCTGCCGACCTCCATGAGCACGTGACCGGCCGGAGCCTCGAACTCGTTCACACACTCGGCGATCCGTGAGAGCGAGGCATCGTCGACCCCGGCGAACAGGGCCAGCTCCTTGAGCCGACCCGCGTCCAGGCCATCCATGACCGCACCCTATCCGTTCGCTCTGGGAGGTGGGGAGGAGCAGGCCTGTAAGCCGGATCCTGTTGCGGAGCTCGCGCCCCGCCGGCGACCATCTCTCTCGGCGCACGCGGCTCGCGCCGCGGCGCCGCGTCGCGGTTCGCCCGCGCCGTGCGGCCTACCCGGGAGCATCGGGCGGGCCGCCCTCGAACGCTCCCTGCTCGGCCTTGCTCCGGGAGGGGGTTACCGAGCCACGCCGGTCACCCGGCGCGCTGGTGGGCTCTTACCCCACCGTTTCACCCTTACCGCCGGGCCGAAGCCCGGAGGCGGTCTGTTTCTGTGGCCCTGATCCGCGAGATCGCCCCCGCCTGGCTCTCGCCAGCTCCCTGCCCTTCGGAGTCCGGACTTTCCTCGAACGGCGAGCGCCGCCCGCGGCCGCCCGGCCTGCTCCTCCCTACAGAAGGATAGCCCTAGACTGGGTCGCAACGACATGCGTCGCTCAGTCGTACTTTCCTTGCTCGCCTCGTTCCTGGTGGCGTGTGCGCCGGCCCTCGACGTGACTGCGGGCGGCGAGCTCCCGTCGCCGGCAGATTCCGCCGGCGACGTCTTGGCGCGGTCCGCGATCGTCCGATTCCTGGAGGCCTACGAGCGTGTGCCGATCGACGGAGCAGCCGCGCTGGCGGGGCTCGCGGGAAGCCCCGTCGTGGAGCACTGGGCGGCCTGGCTCGCTGTGCAATACCGGCAGGTCGGTGGGAGCGTCGAGGCTCAGCACGTCCTCCGCGGGATAGGCCCGCTGCAGCCGCTCGGAACGACGGATGGATCCGAGGGCCGTCTGGTCGAGGTCGCTGCCGAGGTCGTGTTCCGCATCACCCCCAGTGAAGGAGAGGCACAGGTCCAGGTCCGATCGCTCGACGGGCCGATGCTCCTCGTCCACGACGTCGCGGAGGGATGGAAGGTGGCGGACTTCACGCGCGACGGGGTCCTGCTTTCGAACTCCGTGCACGTGTTCCCGCTCGGCACGGGTGTCCGGGAGCACGGGGTCACGATCTTCCTCGATAGTTTCATCCTCGACCAGGACCAGTGGGCGATCGGCGTGGTGGTGCGGAACGACACCGAGCGAACGGTCCATGTGGAACCCGACTTCGTCGGGGTGTACGACGTCACCGCTGTGCTCGTAGATGTCGGCATCGCGCCCGAGGCGCTCAACGCGATCGATCCGGGCGAGGGAGTGGAAGCGCTGGTGGCCTACCCGATCCCTCAGGGTGAGGAAATATCGGGCTTGCGACTCGTCGTGGGAACACGCATCCCCGGCGAGGAGCAGCTCGTGTTCTTGGACGTACCAGTGAGGCCCGTGCTCCGCCTGCTGGAACGCGCCGGACTGGCCTCGCCCTCCCCCTCACCCGCAGGTTCGGCCTAGGCGCTCCCGGTCCCTCCTGCCAGCCACGCGTCCACGCCTGCATTCGCCAGCCGGTCCGCCTCACCGTTCCGCTCGCGCGGCACGTGCTCGAACCGGATCCTGCGGAACCCCCGCGTGAGCGCGCGGACGCGTTCGTACAGAGGCACCAGGTGAGCGGTCCGGACGCGATAGCGCCCGGTCAGCTGATTCACCAGGAGCAGCGAGTCCGACCGAAGGGTCACCTCTCGGGCGCCCAGCTCCGCGGCACGCTCGAGTCCCCGGATCGCAGCCGTGTACTCGGCCACGTTGTTGGTGGTTTCGCCGAGCCCCTCGGCGATCTCGGCCACAACGGCCCCGGCCGGCGTGGTGAGCTGCGCCCCCACGCCCGCCGGGCCGGGGTTGCCGCGCGCGGCACCGTCGCACCACACGATGAGATGCGTCATGCGCCGAGGACGACGATGCGTCGGCAGTGCTCGCACCTCTTGACACCGTCGGAACGCTTCAGCCGGTCGAACTCCATAGCCGAGAGCTGCTCATGACACCCCTGGCAGACACCGTCGACGATGGCAGCTGCCCCGACGCCCTTCTTCTGCCGGCGGAGGTCCTCGTAGAGCTCGAGGACCTCGCCGTCCACCTCAGGCAGGAGCGCCTCCCGCGCAGCCAGGCGCTCCGCGAGCTCGGACCCGAGACGCCCTGATTGCTCCTCCGATCGCGACTCCACTTCCGTGACTCGCTCTCGAAGCTCCGTGGTCCGCGACTCCGCGCCGGCGGCGAGGGCCTCCACCTGCTCGTGTTGCTCGAGCATCGCCAGCAGCTCATCCTCGCGATCGGAGATGCGCCGCGCGAGGTTGTCGATCTCGTGCTGCAGCGATCCGAGCTCCTTGGCGTTGGCGATCGAGCCGTCGTAGAGCCGCCGCTGCTCGGCGGACGAGCGCTGCCCGAGCGAGTCGATCTCGTGTTCGAGTCGAGCGCCGTCGCGGTCCATGGCGGCGAGCCGGAGCCGGTGCTCGCCCAGCTCGGCTTCGGAGGCATCGGCCTCGCTCCTGGCCGAGGCGAGCTCCTGACCCGTTCGGAGCTCGGTCAGCCGCGCGTTCACGCGATCGAGCTCGAGGTCGATCTCCTGCAACTCCAAGAGACGACCGGCGGGATCCATGGCTGAGCGCAGCCTAGTGGAACCCGCCGGGCACGCTTGAAGACCAAGCCGGCGCGAGTGGTAACTACGACCCTCCGAGAGCTCCGTTCAGCGCCGGGTCGGCGTACCGAGCGCTGGTGTTCGAACCGAGAACCGTGACCGCGCCCACGATCACGACCGCGATGAGCGCGAGCATCAGCGCGTACTCGACCGCCGTCGCGCCCCGCTGCTCGCGGACCCGCCACCACAGCTCGCTCCATGCGAGCTGGAGGCGGGTATACATGCCCGTCACCATGTCACCCTCCAATCTAGCACCCGCGGTTCCGAGCCAGGACCGCGGGAGCAACGTTACAACCCTCCATCAGAATCATCGACCGGCCAAAGGTCCATTCTTAAGTAGGCTTTGGCCGTGCTGCACGAGCTCGAGGGCCGCGTGGCTCTGGTCACGGGAGCCGGCGGGCCGTCGGGGATCGGATCCGCCTCGGCCCGAACGCTCGCTCGCGAGGGCGCCTCGGTGGCGGTGGCATCGACCACCGATAGGATCCACGAGCGGGCGGCTGAGCTCAGCTCGTCCGGCGCCGAGGCGGTGGGCTTCGTGGCTGACCTGACGGACCCCGGACAGGCTCGCGGGTTGGTCGATGCGGTGGTGGGTGCCTTCGGCCGGATCGACGTGCTGGTGAACAACGCCGGCATGGTGAACGTCTCTTTGGGGGAGTGGGGCCCTCGGGTGTTCCTCGATCTCTCCGACGCCGACTGGGACCTCGACATCGCCCTCAACCTCCACACCGCGTTCAACGTGAGTCGCGCCGCGGTCCCGGGCATGGTGGAACGTGGGTGGGGTCGGGTCGTCATGGTGTCCTCGGTGACCGGGCCTGTGGTGACGAACCCCGGCTCGGTCGGCTACTCGGCGGGCAAGGCCGGCATGGACGGGTTGATGCGCGGCATGGCCATCGAGCTTGCGGGCCACGGCGTCACGGTGAACTCGGTACAACCGGGGTGGATCGCCACGGGCTCGCAGACCGAAAAGGAGACTGACGCCGGCAGCCACACGCCGGTGGGACGCTCGGGAACCCCTCAAGAGGTCGCCGAGGTCGTTGCTTTCCTCGCCAGCGACCGGGCGAGCTACGTGACCGGCACCACGGTCGTGGTCGACGGAGGGAACACGATCCAGGAGACCAAGGGGTCCTGAGCCGGTGACGGCTCGGCGCGTGGTGCTGATCGTGCTCGCCGTTGTGGTCGCTGGGACCTGTGTTCGGCTCGGGTTCTGGCAGCTCGAGCGGCTGGAGGAACGTCGGGCCGTCAACGAGGGGATCCGCCGAGGGCTTGGGGCGGCGCCCGTGGTGCTCGACGGAGCGCCGGGGCCGGGCGCCGCCTATCGCCGGGCTTCAGCCACGGGCATCTACGACGCCAGTCACGTCGTCGTGCTGTACGGTCGGCCGCTCGAAGGACGCCCAGGGGACCACGTCCTCACCCCCTTGCGTCTGATCGACGGATCGGCGGTCCTCGTTGACCGGGGTTGGGTGCCGACGGGGGCTCGCGCGTCGACGCCGTCCGGCGAGGTTCGCGTGAAGGGGGTCCTGCTGCCACCCGAGTCGACCGACGGCGTCCCGCCCGCGGACGGGCAGGTCCGGCGGATCGACCTGGCAGGGATCGGATCGGTACTCCGGTACCGATTGGCGCCGGCGTACCTGCTGGCGCAGGACGAGGATCCAAGTCCCTCCCGGCTGCCCGTTCCCGCTCCCCTGCCAGAGGTGTCAGAGGGCCCGCATCTCAGCTACGCGATCCAGTGGTTCTCGTTCGCGGGAGTGGCGCTCGTCGGGTGCGGCGCGTTGCTCCGGCGTGACCGCGGCCAGGCCGGCGCTCCCGCGCCGAGGGTCGAGGAATAGCCGCACGGGAGAGGAGGTTCCCAGAAGCGTCATGCCGGCTATCACACCCACCGACGTCACGGCGCTCCCGCGCGCCCACGCTCCTGAAGACGCCGTCTCCCGCCCGGTGCTCACCGTTGCGGACGCGCCCACGTTCCTGGAAGGCGAGGGGTTCAAGGTCCAGCGAGCTTTCGCGGGGATCGATCTCAGCCATGCGGACCCGTTCCTGCTGCTCGATCACATGGGGGCCGTCGAGTACGCGCCCGGGGAGGCCAAGGGCGCGCCCGACCACCCCCACCGCGGGTTCGAGACCGTCACCTACATGATCGACGGCAAGGTCCGTCACCGCGACTCGCACGGCGGCGGTGGCGTGATCACCGACGGCGCCACGCAGTGGATGACGGCCGGCGCTGGCATCGTGCACTCCGAGATGCCCACACAAGACCTGCTGGACGGAGGGGGCCTGTTCCACGGCGTTCAGCTATGGGTGAACCTGCCCGCCGCGAACAAGTGGAACCAGCCCAGGTATCAGGATCTCGAGGCCACGGATCTGGGGTTGATCGCGACCGAAGACGCGGGCGCGGTCGTCCGACTGATCGCCGGCGACCTCGGCGGGCTGCGGGGACCGGGGTCCACGTTCACGCCCATCACCTATGCCCACGCCACGCTTGCCCCGGGTGCGAGCCTCCGCCTGCCGTGGCGACCGGAGTTCAACGCGCTCGCCTACGTGCTGGCCGGACGCGGCGCGTCCGGGCCGGGCCGGCGGCCCATGAAGGAGGGCCAGCTGACCGTTTTCGGCGAGGGTGACGTGATCGAGGTTCACGCCGACGAACGCCAGGACTCGAACGTCGCCGGCGTCGAGGTCCTGCTGCTCGGCGGGCTCCCCATCCGCGAACAGATCGCCTGGTATGGGCCGTTCGTCATGAACACACGCGACGAGATCGTGCAAGCGATCGAGGACTACCAGGCGGGCAAGATGGGCGAGATCCCGCCGGATCTCAGCCGGACGTAGTCAATCTCGGTTGCGCATGGACTCGGCCGCCATGTCGAAGTACTCGTGCAACGAAGCCGCTACCTCGGTCGGCGGGTCGAGCGAGACGATGGCCTCCCGCATCAGCACGAGCCAGCGGTCACGTTCGCCCGGGCCGATCGCGAACGGGTGATGCCGCATCCGCAGGCGCGGGTGCCCCCGTTCCTCGTCGTAGGTGGTGGGCCCGCCCCAGTACTGCACGAGGAACAGCGTGAGGTGCCGGCGCGGCCCCGCGAGGTCCTCGGGGTACAGGGGCCGCAGGACATCATCCGTCTCGACGGCGTCGTAGAAGTGGCCCACCAATCGCTCGAAGAAGGGCGTCCCACCGGCGGCCTCGTACAGCGTGCGTTGCTCGGACATCCCCGCGAGTCTAAGAGCGGACGCCCCTGTACCGGCAGGGACGGTTAGGCTCGGCGGGTCGTGCCGGACCGCCGAACCATCGAGCCGCCGCACCCGATCGATCTGGCGCGAACGCTGTTCCCACTCCGACGCGGCGACGGGGACCCGACGATGTGGATCGCGCGGGGCGAGGCGCTGCGCGCGATCCGAACCCCCGACGGCCCGGCAACGTTGTCGGTCCGGTCGGTCGACCAGCGGATCGACGCCGAGGCGTGGGGACCGGGAACCGGGTGGGCGCTCGAGCACGCGCCCGGCCTCGTGGGGGCGGAGGACGACGACACCGAGTTCCGGCCGCGGCACGCCGCGGTGGCCGACGCGTGGCGTCGCCACCGCGGCGTGCGCCTCACGCGGTCGACCGGGGTCGTCCACGTCCTCGTCCCGGCGATCCTCGAGCAGAAGGTCACCGGGGTCGAGGCGCGGCGCGCCTACCGCGGGCTGACGCTGGCACTGGGCGAGCCGGCGCCCGGCCCGTTCGGACTGCTGCTGCCGCCCGACCCCGAGCGGGTGGCGGCCCTCCCCTATTTCTCCTTCCATCCCTGGGGTGTCGAGAGACGGCGAGCCGAACTCATCCGGGCCGTGTGCGCTCGGGCGGGTCGCATCGAGGCCACCGCGCTGAGCTCGTCCACCGAGGTCACTGCGCTCCTTGGAGCGTTCCGAGGGATCGGGCCCTGGACCGTCGCCGAGGTGGCGCGTCTGGCGCTCGCCGACGCCGACGCCGTCTCCGTCGGGGACTTCCATCTCCCCCACCTGGTGAGCTGGGCGCTGGCGGGTGAGCCGCGCGGCAGCGACCAGAGGATGCTCGAGCTGCTCGAGCCGTACACCGGACAGCGGGGGCGGGTCCAGCGGCTGCTCGAGGTCTCGGGCCTCCGGACGCCGGCCTTCGGACCGAAGGCGCCCGTTCGCTCGATCGCCTCCCTGTAAGGCCTCAGCGCACCTGGATCGTGCCGCGCATCCCGTAGTCGTAGTGGCCGGGGAGGTGGCACCCGAAGATCAGCGCGCCTCGTCCCGCTGGGAACGTGTAGGTCGTGACGTGAGTCTCGCCGGCCGGCACGGAGATCTCGCCGGGTCTCGGCGCATGGTGCGCTTCGGTGCCCTCCTCGTGGATCAGCTGGACCGTCTCGTCGCCCACGATGAACTCGTGATCGATCGGGTCGGTGTTCTCGAGCACGAACCGGATGGTCTCGCCCGGGCGAGCAGCGATCATCTCCGGGTCGAAGGCCGAGTAGTGGATCCGGATGTGGATCGTCCGGACGCCAGGGTCGGCGGCGGCGGTGCCGCAGGCCGTTGACCCGAGGGTCAGCGCGCCTGCGAGCACCACCGTCCGCCACCGCATGGCTAGATCGCCTGGGTGCTCATGACCCGGCGCCTGGCTGCCGCGCCCACCAGCACGAGCAGCACGCCCGTGGCGAGCGTCGCCCACACGATGGGCTGCACACCCGGATCGGGGAGCGGGACGACGAACCCCGCGGCTATCGGGTCGGGCTGGTCATAGCCGCTGGCGTCGATCGCGAGGTCGTGCGTGAGCTCCTCGGCCGGCGTGTTGATCCGCAGGTGTGTGAGCCACATGCCACTGTTGGGCATCCATTTCATGCCGCGATCGGAGCGCAGGTCGGTCATCAGCGATGCCGAGGCCGGCTCGGAGAGCTCCTGGACGATGCCCGGCTGAGACAGATCGCCGTTCGAGCGCTGCGCCACGGGAAGCGTCGCGGGGCGTCGATCGGTGAGCAGGTAGACATCCGCCTGGACGATCTCGCCGGCCTTGCGCCCGAGCCCGAGGATCCGCAAAGGTACCCAGGGGTTCGGCGTAGGGATCACCACGTGCACGGGCGTCCCCTGAGCCTCCTGGACGCCCTGGTCGTCGGCCCGCTCGACGTTGAACCGGACGGCCATGAAGATCGGGCTCCGGCTCGCGTAGAACTCGAGGACCTCCGGAGCATCGGGGGGCAGGAAGAAACCGTGCTCGCGAGCCCAGTTGCCCACGGCGACCGAGCCGCCCTCGAGGACCGTGATGTCGAGGGCGTCGATCTGCGTCTCGAAGAGCACGGTCGCGTCCTCGGCAGAACTGAGCGCGGCCGCCTGGAGCAGCAACCCATCGTTCCGCTTGAGCTCGGTTTCGATGATGAGACGCTGCAGCGTCCAGTCCCCGCCCTTGATCACGTCGGTCGGCACGCCCGGGAGCGGCACGATCGAGCCGACCTCGGTGGCGTCCGCCCCCGCGAACGAGAACTGCGTGACGTAGTGCTCGACGCCGCGGTGGTACGCGGCCAGGGTGGTCGTCCGCAAGAGGTTGACCGTGCCGTTCGGCGTGACCAACCCGCCGCAGGCGAATGCGCTCGCGGCGGGGATAAGCGCGAACATCGCCGCGAGCGCGGAGACGGTGATGGACCGGATGGCCCGTCGTGGGTGTCGCATGAGCGTCCTCCTTCCGGCGTTCCGTGGGTTCGACGCCTCCGGAGAAGGTCGGGTTCCCGTCGACGAGCTCTCTTGCCTGGTAGCGTGTGGGCGAGGGTATGTTCGCGGTTCGCTACGAAGCAGTCCCTCACCCCGGCGAGTCACGCCGGCGCCCACGGGCCGCACGAGTGAGCCCGCCCGGGCGGAAGGAAGGAGGGATCGCCAGTGGCAGCAGGTACAGTGAAGTGGTTCAACCCCGAGAAGGGGTACGGATTCATCACCCCCGAAGACGGCAGCGCAGATGTGTTCGTGCATTTCAGCGCGATCGATGGGTCGGGGTACCGCAACCTCGAGGAGGGTCAGCGCGTCGAGTTCGAGACGACGCAGGGCCAGAAGGGCCCCCAGGCCTCGAACGTTCGCGCGGTCTGAGTCCGTCTCAGAACCTTGGATGAGGGCCGGCGCTCGCGCCGGCCCTCATCACATCCAGTCGGGACGAGGCGGCGCGTAGGGATCCCGGTACGACTCTTCGGATCGACGACCGCGCAGGAACAGCAACGCGATCGCCGCTCCGAAGACGAAGCCGCCGATGTGCGCGAAATAGGCAACGCCGCCGTTCACGCCCGCACCCAGTCCCCCCACCCCCGTGAACACCTGCAGCACGAACCACAGGCCCAGCACGACGATCGCCGGCACCTCGATCACCTGGATGAAGATGAACAACATCAGGAGGCTCGTCACCCGGGCACGGGGGTACAGCACGATGTATGCGCCCAGCACCGCCGCGATCGCACCCGAGGCCCCAACGTTCGGCACCGTCGAGCTCGCGTCGATCGCCACTTGCAGAGCGGTCGCGGCCACCCCTCCCGCCAGGTAGAAGGGCAGGAACAACACGTACCCGAGACGGTCCTCGATGTTGTTCCCGAACACCCACAGGAACAGCATGTTGCCGCCCAAATGCAGCCACCCGCCGTGAAGGAACATCGCCACCAGCGTCGACAGCAGCCAGCTCTTGTCCGGGCACTCCAGAGCGAGGACCTGCCGGATCTGCTCACCTGCCCCGAACCCGAAGTCCTCGTCCAGAGCCGTCTCGGCGGCAGGGCCGCCTTGAGCGAGACTCGTCTGCTCCACGACCTCGAACGGCACCACGCCCTGGCAGAAGAAGAACAACTGCTGGTCCACCTCGGCCTGCGGGCCGGCCCTCAGGGTCGGCTGCCACAGCAGGAAGATGACCACGTTGATCGCGATCAGCCCGAGCGTGAGGACCGGCGTCCGCCGGGTGGGGTTCGCGTCACGGAGCGGGATCACGGCGGCACGAGTCTCGCACGCCCGAGCGTCGGTCGCGGGTTGCCGCATCCTCGCGGCAGCCGGACAATCAGGTCATGACCGACGCCCCCGCGTCCCTCCGGTACTGGCGTGCCGTGGCGTCGCTGCCGGCCGATCGGGCGTCGGCGCTCTCGGAGCTCGAGGCCTGCTTCGCGGCCGGAGGGCCGGTCGAGCGACTCGACGGACCCACGAAGGGCAGGCTGATCACCACCACGATCGGCTACGGCCTGGACCGGGTGTTCATGGGGCTCGCGTCGCTCTGGATACCCTGGAAAGGCAAGGTCTTGGACCCCGAGGCGAAGGAGGGCCGGAACATCTTCGCCTCGCCTTTCCGCGTGCCGATGCGGCTGATGTGGCCCGGCTACCGGGACGAGCGCGCGTTCGATGAGGGGCGGTTCACGACGTTCCGGTTCACGACTTGGACCGGGGAAGGCAAGCTCGATCCCGACATCGAGGTCTTCAAGATCGACTACGACCTGCCCGACAGCCCCGGGTTCATGATCCGCGACGTCCTGGACGAGTTGGTTCAGATCGACGACGGCCTCTACCTCGGTCAGGCGCTGCTGCGCTGGCGCGGCCGGTACCGACGCGCCGCCTGGTTCCAGCTGGAAAGTTAGGATCCGGCTTCGTTCTGCCGCCGACGGCGCTCGGTGGTCGAGCGGATCTGCGCAGCGACCTCGGGCATCTCTTCGGCCATCTCCTCGAACTCCTCGACGCTGATCGCCAGGGCTCGGATCGGGGTCTTCGCTCTGACCGAGGCGCCTCGGCGCTCCTGAAGGATCACCGCCATCTCCCCCACGACGTCACCGGGTCCGAGGTTCGCAAGAACCTTGCCTCCGGCTTCAACTTCTGCGGTTCCTTCCTCAATCATGAACAGCTCATACGCCAGCGCGCCCTCCTCGATGAGGAGATCTCCCGATGCGACCTCGACCTCGTCCACCCATCGCGCCACGGCGGTCAGATCGTGATGGTCGAGCTCGCCGAAGAGCTCGAGCCGGCGGAGCCGCTCTACATCCACGGGAGCCATTGTGCCAGCGCAGGGAGGGGTCGGCCCGTCCTCCTATGCTGTCGGACCATGACATGCGCCACGTGCGGACAGCTCATCCCGGAGGGATCCCGCTACTGCCCGAGCTGCGGAGCTCCGGTCGCCTCCTCCCTCGGGACCGAGGAGCGCAAGATGGTGACCGTCTTGTTCGCCGACCTCGTGGACTCGACGGGGCTGAGCTCACGGCTGGACGCCGAGCGAGCGCGCGAGGTGCTCGGGCGCTTCTTCGACGCCGCCACCGAGGAGCTCCGGGCGCAGCGCGGGCAACCCGAGAAGTTCATCGGGGACGCCGTGATGGCAGTGTTCGGGATGCCTCAGGTGCACGAGACCGACGCGGTGAGGGCGGTCCGGGCCGGGCTCGCGATCCGAGACCGGACCCGCCGCCTCGGCGATGCGCTGGGCCTCAACGAACCCCTGGAGGTCCGCGTCGGGATCGGATCGGGTGAGGCGGCAACCGGGGTCGGGCCCGCCGGCCAACTCCTGGTGACGGGGCCGGTGGTGAACGCCGCCGCGCGGCTGCAGAGCGCCGCGCAGCCTGGCGAGGTGCTGGCCGGAGAGACGACCTACCAGCTGACGGACCGGCAGGTGGCTTTCGGTCAGCAACGCGACGTCGAGGCGAAGGGTTTCGCCGAGGCCCTCATCGCCTATCCGGTCGAAGGTCTCTCCGTCAGGTCTGCGCGCCGGACCATCCCTATCGTGGGGCGTGAGACCGAGCTCGCGATCCTTCGCGGATCGTTCGCACGGGTGAAGGCGACCGGCCGGCCGCTGCTCGTCACCCTGCTGGGCGAGCCCGGCATCGGGAAAACCCGCGTCGCGGACGAGTTCGTGGCCGAGCTCGAGCTGGTGGCCACGGTGCTGGTCGGCAGGCAGTTCCACGCGGCCAGCGCAACCTTCGCCCCGGTCGCCACGATCGTCGAGGATCTCGCCGGCATCGCAGACGACGACCCACCGGATGACACGCTACGGCGCCTTCGGGAGGTCGCCGACGGGTGTTGCGATCCCACCGAGGCCGAGCGGGTCGCGGCACGCCTCGCGCTCGCGTTGGGGATCACGGAGGGTCGACGTGAGGAGTCGGCGTTCGTGGCGGAGGTGCAGAGCGGGTTCCTGACGCTCGTCGAAGGCCTGGCGGCACGGGAACCGATCGTGCTCGTGTTCGACGACGCCCACGTGCTCCGACCTCCGATGCTCGACCTGATCGAGCGACTCACGGAACGCATGCGTCGAGGGCCGACCAGCGCTCTGGTGCTCACGATCGCGCGACCCGATCTGCTGGGGGACCGGCCAGCGTGGGGCTCTAGCGCGGTCAATCACACGATGCTCCGTCTGGAGCCGCTGTCCCCCGACGAAGCGATCGATCTGGCCCGAGAGGCGAGCGGCGGCCACATCGCCGACCGCACGGCGGCCGAGATCGCCGCACGGACGGGAGGGAACCCGTTCTTCATCGTCGAGATCACGGGGATGTTGCTCGGCAGAGCCGAGCCGGCACGTGGGCCAGCACCCGCGATCCCGCCGACCGTCCAGGCGGTCGTGTCATCCCGCCTGGACGGTCTCCCGCCCGAGCTCCGCGAGCTGGCGCGCCGGGCTTCCGTCTTCCTGTACTCGTTCGACCTGGACGAGCTGGCCACGGTCGCGGAGGGCGGCACGGAGCAGCTCAGCGCGCTGGAGGACGAGGAGATCCTCGTGCGAGAAGGGGGCTCGACTCCCTGGTGGCGGTTCCGGCACGAGATGCTGCGCGACGTCGCCTACGCGAGCCTCCCCAAGAGGGAGCGGCTCCGGCTGCATACGGCGATCGCCGATGAGCTGCTCGCGGCCGGCCACCCCTCGTTCGCTGCCGGTCACCTGGAACGAGCGGCGATCGCCTCACTGGACCTCGACCCCGACGATCGATCGATGGCGGAGAGGGCGGCCGACGCGCTCGCCCATGCTGGTGATCGCGCTCGCCGCCGCCTCGAGAGCCGGTCGGCAGTGGAGATCTACGAACGGGCCCTCGAGATGGCCGGGCCCGAGGAGCTCTGGGGGGTCCGGGACTCGCGTGTGCTCGCTGGGATGGGAGAGGCGCACTACTGGCTGGGCGACTACCCGGCTGCCATGGAGGTGCTCGACCGGGCCGTCGAACTCGGTACCAAGCTCGAGGACCCCAGAACGCTGACACTCGCACTGCGCTTCTTGGGTGACATCGCTACGAACTTCGAAGGCGATCTCGACAAGGCCGCGTCGCTGCTCGACCGGTCCCTGGCCGCCGCGGAGGAGCTGGAAGATCCGTTCGCGATCAGCCGGACCTTGCTGTTCGCTGGATGGGTCCCCTGGACGCGCGACGACTTCCCGACCGCCGATCGGATGTGGAACCGAGCTCTCGTGCTTTCGCGTGAGAACGACGACACGTGGGGCCGGGTGCGCGCGCTCACGGCGCTCTCGATCAGCAGCTCGGACCAGCGGGAGCATGAGAAGGCCATCGCCCTGATCGAGGAGGCTCGATCGCTCGCCGCCGAGATGGACGACCAGTTCAGCGTGGCCGTCACGTCCGTACAGCGCGGCCGGCTGCACCAGGACGCCGGCGAGAAAGAGCACGCGATCCCTCTGTTCGACGGGGCGATCAAGGTCTTCAGCGACCTGGGCGCGCGCTGGGAGCTCGCCGACGCGACCGCCGAGCGCGGGATCGTCTTCCGGGAGATGGGCCGGCTGGACGAGGCGGAGCGGGACCTCCAGCAGGCGATCGGGATCTCCCAGCAGCTGGGCGAACGTCAGCTGGCGAGCTGGACGTGGCGGGCCCTAGCGAAGGTGTCGCAGAAGCGCGGCGATGAGACCGAGGCCGAGGAGCGCTTCCGCCGCGCAGGGGAGGAAGAGGCCCGCAGGCCGCAGTGAACCGGCCGCGCTCGCCTACAAGCCAGCCGCCAGCTCGGCGACGGCCGTCGACGCCCCCGCCTCGACCGGCTCGCCGTGGCCGAACAGCGCGACCTCGAACCCGAGCGTCGCGAGCTTCTTCACGGAGTCGTGCGCGGTGGCCAGGTCCGAAGTGAATCGCGGGTTGGGGCCAGCGACTCCGCCTCCCGCGCCGATGAGCGCGTCTCCCGCAACGAGCAGGCCGCCCACGGGGTCGAACACGCAGATGTGTCCGGGCGTGTGGCCCGGCGTGCCCACGATCCGGAGCCCGAACACCTCGTCGCCGTCGGCCACGGCGACCAACGGCCTGGGCGACGGGATCTGGCCGATGTCGCCCTCCCCCGCGTAGCCAGTCGCCGCCGGCGCCGCCTCCATGACGTCCCCGAGGCTCCCGATGTGATCGGGGTGCAGATGCGTGAGGATCACGTGACCGACGGCATCCCAAGAGAGAGCCGCGGCTTCGAGTCCAGCCTCGATCTGCGGGGCGCTCCCACCGACGCCCGTGTCGACCACCGCGGTCTCCCCACCGCGGAAAAGGATGTACGCCGAGACGAAGCCGAGCGCGACGCGCTCATAGGAAACCGGACCTTCGCCACCTGTGGTCGGGTCGGGACCATCGCTCGGCGTCGGGCCTCCCGAGGTCGGCTGACCGTCTTGCCGGGCGCCCGAGTCGCACGCGAGCGCCGTCGCACCGAGGACGGCGACCGCGAAGGCACCGCGGCCGAGCTCGAACAGGAACATCCGACGTTGCACCTCGTCTCGCACGCCCTTGGAACCGTCACCGCCTCGAGCGGCAGTACCGTCGAGCCTACCGGAGGGATGGCCCGGCTTACCCGGCCGCGCCGCCTTGAACGACCGACCCCCGCGGGACGCTCTCACCGAGCACGATCCTCATGACGATCGTCGGCGAGCGTTCGTCATCGGCGCCGTAGCCGATCCCCTCGACGGTGATGCGCGGGACCGGCCCGAAGGAGGATGCGACCTCGGCCACGAGCGCGGCACCGGTAGGCGTGACCAGCTCGCCTGGGACATCCAGCGGCTCGAGCGGGACGTCTCGGAGGAGCTCCAGGGTCGCGGGCGTCGGAACCGGGAGCTTGCCGTGGTGCGTATCGACGCTTCCCGTTCCGGTGGGCAACGGCGAGGCCACGACCTGCTCGATGCCGAGCAGGTCGAGCGCGAGAACCGTTCCGAGGACGGCCACAACCGAGCGAGGCGTTCCCACCTCATGGAACGTGACGGACTCCATCGTCGAGCCGTGGACCCGGGCCTCCGCCGCAGCCAGGCGCCGGTAGACCCCGACGGCGACATCCCGCCCACGCGTCGGCAGACGCCCGCCTGCGATGAGGTCCTCGATGTCGGCGAGGAGCCGGAACGGCGGCACGTCCGGGGCCCGGATCGAGATCCGACAGACGCGCAGCTCTCCGACCATGCTCTCCGAGGGCTCGATCGCGACCTCGCCCGGCAGGAAACGCAAGGACCGGCCGATCTCTGCGGCGTCCGCACCGGCGTCGATGAGGGCCGAGAGAGCCGCAACGGCGTTGATACCACCGAAGCAGTCGAGGTAGGCGGTTCTCATCCCTTGACGATGCGGAGGGCCGCCATGGCGGCGCCCAGCCCGTTGTCGATGTTCACGACCAGCACGCCGGGGACGCAACCGGCGAGCATGGACAGGAGCGCCGCGAGCCCGCCGAAGTTGGCCCCGTACCCGACGCTCGTCGGCACGGCGATCACTGGGGTGGGAACGAGTCCGGCGATGACCGTCGGCAAAGCTCCCTCCATCCCCGCGACGACGATCACGCACGCCGCTGCCTCCAGCGCCGGGCGGAACGCCAACACGCGATGCACGCCCGCCACCCCCACGTCCACGATGCGCTCCACCTCGAGCCCGAGCGCCTCGGCCACGAGCGCGGCCTCCTCGGCCACCCGGTGATCCGACGTGCCAGCCGAGACGACAGCGATGCGGTCTCGCCGTTCCTCGCTCGGTCGGACGACGACGAGGTCTGCTTCCGGATGGTGAGCGGCGTCCGGGGCGACCTCCTGGACGGCTCGGAACTGGGTCTCGGTCACGCGGGAGACGAGAACGGGTCGCACGCCGGCCTCGAGTAGCTCGCGCACGATCGCGGCGACCTGAGCGGGCGTCTTCCCGGGACCGTAGATCACCTCCGGTTGCCCGGTCCTCGCTTCGCGGTGCACGTCCGGCTTGGCGTCGCCGAGGTCCACGAACGTCATGCCCTCGAGCCGAGCCATCGCTTGGTCGGTCGTGAGCTCACCCGATGCGACCTGGGCGAGCGTGTCTCGGATGTCCTGAGGGTTCAACGCCGACCCATCGTATCCACCGGCACCGGCTACGCTGGGCCGCGGATGGATCCCGTCCCGGACGTCGCCCGAACGAAGCTGGACCGCCTCCGGCTGCTGTTGGGCGAGATGCCGGATGCGGTCGTCGGGTTCTCGGGTGGCGTCGACAGCGCGTTGCTCGCGTTCGTCGCCCACGACATGCTGGGCGCGCGCCTCACCGCCGTGACCGCGGATTCACCTTCGATCCCGCGTCGAGAGCTGGACGAGGCGGTGGCGTTCGCCGCCCGGCACGGGATCCGACTCGAGCTCGTGAAGACGGGCGAGCTCCATGACCCACGGTACCGGCGGAACACCTCCGACCGGTGCGGGTTCTGCAAGGAAGCGCTCGTCGATGCCGTGGTAGCTCATCCCGTCCTCGCCGGGCGGACGCTGCTCCTCGGCGTGAACGTGGACGACCTCGGCGATCACCGGCCGGGCCAGGAGGCCGCCCGTCTGAGGGGAGCACGGTTCCCGCTCGTCGAGGCGGACATCACCAAGGAGGAGGTGCGAGCGCTCTCACGCGAGCTTGGCCTCAAGACCTGGGACAAGCCTGCGGCCGCGTGCCTGGCCTCGCGGATCGCCTACGGCGTGCCGGTGACCGCCGAGGCGCTCGCGCGGATCGAACGAGCGGAAGAGGGTCTTCGAGCGCTAGGGTTCGCCGGCGACGTCCGCGTGCGCGACCAGGGCACCGATCTGGCGCGGATCGAGGTTCCACCCGATCGCTTCAGAGAGTTGCTGACGCTGCGGTCGCAGGTCGTGGACGCGGTCCGGGACGCGGGGTTCCGCTATGTCACCCTCGATCTCGAGGGCTTCCGCTCCGGAAGCAATAACCTCGTGCTCCTTCCGCTCCCCCGAGCAGGAGCTAGCTCCCGCTGAGGCGTGCAGCTTCCCTCGCTGGAACAGGAAGGGGGTCAACGGCCGGGAACAGCCGCAGGCTCCCATCCCGACCGGAGGTTGGCACGGGCCTGACCGCCTTGTGAGTACCAGGTGCACCCTCCTCCAACTGCGGGCTGCCCACAGCGATCCAGGGCAATCTTGTCAAGGGAGGGGGGTTCTCCTCGTGAGCGCTGGAGGGCTTTAGGGTGGGGCTCACCCTATCGTCGGCTCTCCCCCACAACGCATCGCAGGCCCCAGAAAGTTGCACGATGCGCTCGTAACGATGACGGGGACGTGGTAGACATCCTTACCGCGTGCCCTAACGAAAGTGACGAATGAATCAGCGAAGATCGGGCGCCTTGACCCGACGACCCGCGATCCCCCTCGCGTGGTTGCTGGTCGCGGTGATGGTGCTGCTCCCCGCTATCCCGGCAAACGCGGCCGTCACATGCGCGACCGCCGGTGTCGCGGTCAACGTTACGCTCGCCTCCGGAGACTCGGTCACGATCGGTCGAAACGTCGCGGGGACCTTCAGCGTGTCGGGCACGGGTCTCACGCCGTCAACATGCGGAGGTTCGACGGTCGCGAACCGGGACACGGTCAACGTGACCGGCACGGGCGGCAACGAGTCCGTCACGATCGACCTCACCGAGGGATCGTTCGCGCCGGGGATCGTGAACGAGGCGGGGACGACCGACGAGATCGAGTTCGCGATCGACCTCGGTGCCGGATCGGGCGACAGCCTCACGGTGACCGGTTCTGCCTTCGCCGATGTGATCACCGTCGGCGAGGCCGGCATCAACCTCAACGACGTCGACGACGTCGACGTGACGACTGCCGGCGTTCAGAACAGAACGATCACAGGAGCGGGCGGCGTCGATGAGTTGAGCGCCGCCGGAGGGAACGCAACCGGCGCCGCCGCCACCTTCGCCGTCACCATCAACGGCGGCAACAGCGACGACGCCGTGACCGGGGGCGACGGCCCGGACACCCTCAACGGAGACGCCGACGCCGACCTCCTGACGGGAGGCCTCGGCTCGGACACTATCTCGGGCGGCGCCGGGAACGACACGTTCGACGAAGGAAGCGTCCCGAACGACGCCGACACCATTTCGGGTGGAACGGGCGACGACACCACCACGTACGGCGCCCGCACGGGGGACGTCGTGGTGACCATGGACGGCGTCTCCGACGACGGCGAATCCGGAGAGGGCGACAGCGTCGCGGCCGACGTGGAGAACGCGACCGGCGGAACCGGTAGCGACATGCTGACCGGTAGCTCGTCACCGAACGGTCTCACCGGTGGCGCTGGCAGCGACGTCATCGACGGCGGCGCGGCGGCCGACGAGCTGAGCGGAGATGCCGGCATCGACACGCTCACCGGGGGCGCCGGGAACGACACGCTCACCGGGGGTGCAGGGACCGACACGGCCGACTACACCGCGATCACGTCGACGGTCGAGATCGATCTCGCGACCGGGGTCGCGACCGGCGGCGCCGGGACCGACGGGATCTCCGGCGTCGAGAACGCCACCGGCGGATCGGGAGCGGACGCGCTGACCGGTGATGGCGGCGCCAACGTGCTCGACGGCGGCTCCGGCAACGACTCGCTCGCGGGCGGGGCCGCTGACGACGACCTTCGAGGTGACGTGGGGACGGACACGGTGGATCTCTCCACAGCTCCAGGTGACGTGG
>Ga0247727_10004879_pt1 | contig 27904 bp, 24 predicted proteins | sample WisWelCaveWW1625_FD_202498 | JGI IMG/M metagenome (GOLD analysis project Ga0247727, IMG submission 202498) | Biofilm microbial communities from Wishing Well Cave, Virginia, United States - WW16-25 | ecosystem: Environmental > Aquatic > Deep subsurface > Groundwater > Cave microbial mat | place...
CTTTGGCAAAAAAACTTTCTCCTGGTCAAAGGCATACCAGTTACCGACGTTTTGAATAATCGTCCCGACGGGCAAACGCAAACAGAATTTGCCAGTATCCGCGGAAGTAACGGTCGCGCTAACCGTCGTGGAGTTAGGATACGTCACCTCCAATTTGGCGCTGCGCAGAGTTTTGATTCTCTGCGTCACGTCGCCTTGAGAGGCAAACTCGCTGCCGCCGTTGGTGAAGTTGGCGATGGTATTTGTATAAAGGGTCGTGGTATAGTTTGGCGCTCCCGAATCCGGATCCGGCCCGATGGTCGGGCCGTAATCATGCCACATCCAGTGATGAATCGGCTGGTTCGCGTGACGGTTTAACAAAGTGTACGTATTTTTCCATTCCTGTTCAGCCTGGGCCGGAGTCTTATTTTCAAAACTTATTAAAGTAAAATCCGGTTTATAATTCATATTCCAGTAAACGTACTGGTCGGTGGGATAGAGAGAACCAATCGCTGTCCCGTAACCGTTGCCCGGGGCACCATACCTCCCAGTGATATAAGCAAAACCGTATTGACTTAACTCTGCGTCAATATCCAAACTCTCGGCATTGCCGGGAATGGCGGTACCGACAACGTTGATCCCCAACCTTTGCCCGATCGTAGTTTTGGAATCGTTGAATTCGAACTCACGTTGCGCCACCGTTAAGAGGTTCGTATCCTGAGGGTGCGACCAGGAATGGGTGCCAATCTCATGACCCAAGCCCAAATACAGCAGATGAATACTTTGCCAAGCGTCTAAGCCATCGGTAATAAGAGGATCCGCTGCGCTATCAACATTAACATGAAGCGTCCCAATAAAATTGTATGTATTTTTCCATTGAGTCAAAAGATTCAAAAGAGGTTGTCCAACCGTCGGGGCGTCTTCTGGATAGCCCGTCTGATCCATATCAGTTCGACTGGAAACGATACTCGGGTTACGGGTCATCTTTAAACCAACCGGAACATCATTTCCGTAAACGACCCACTGAATCGCTTGCCAAAGCCAATTCGCGTCGACCATAATGCGCTCATTGGCATAAAACACGTTACGGCCGCCGGTCTGCGTGGCTAAAACAATATTGATTTCGTTATTGGCCGCTTGCACCCATTTGGCTAACCGCGTGGTGGGAACACTGCCAAAACCGACCACGTTTGGGAAATAAAGCCCAAAAGCGGCTGTGGTGTAATCCAAAACGACTTCATTTAAGGTATACCCCTTCATGGCCGGATGCGTCACGTTATCCGCCAGGATGGGAATTTTTACATTCGAGGAGTGAGAATTTATTTGGACGCCCAATAAATTATTCATGCGCGCCTGATAATCTGGTAAACCACCCGTTTCATTCTGGGTCATAAATTCACCAGAAGTAATAAAACCGATACCCGCAGCAGCGGCCTGTGTCAGGACACTTTGAATGGCCGCGAGTTTGGCCTGTGGCACGTTGGCAAAATAGGGAAAGATCAAGGCCTTATATTTTGAGACTTTATTAATGTCCGTCAGATCGTTTTCCGTCAAAAGGTCAAACGGGACACCCGCCATCATGGCCTGGTGCTGAACGGCCATAAAAAGCTGAGTATACGCCGTTAAATTAAAAAATTTGCTGGCGGTCGTATCCGAATAAACTATCCCGATGCGCGCCTCCGTTGGAACGCCCTGACTAAAACCATCCCGGGCCCCCAACAATAGGACCATAGCGATGGCGAAAGTGACCACAAAAACCCTGCGCATTTCTTTAAACATAAACGACATTTTGTACTCCTCCCTTTAGTTGATGGATGATGTTAACCTGGATTTTGTCTCGAAGAGACAAAATCCACCTCCCGCGGAATCTGAAAGATTCCCGGGACTATACCCCTGAAATTGTGGAACAATTTCTAGGGGCGAAGGGCCGCCAGGCAAAATCTCTTCAAGATTTTGCCTGTTCGGCGGGGTTATCCCAAGGAGGCTGTTCACCCCCACGAGAAAAGATTGTGCATTATTATTTTGAGAAAAAAAGAGACTGGACTTCTTGGCAGGAAACTGCAGAAGAGCGCTGATAGAATCGAAGATGCTTATCACATCAAACCCCAGTTGAATAAAAATTTGGATAAATATAATTAGAATTTTATTTCATGCGGGATTTATTGTATTAACAATTTTCGGCCTGTCAACGTGACAAACTATGACAAACCCACCCAATATATATGGGCCCAAGGCCTCCAACACCACTATATATAGTAAAACCCTCGAGGAGGGATTTACAGCTTTCTTCCCCGAGGGTTAATGAAAAAATGGAAACCAAAAAATTTATTTTATTATTCTTTAAATATATGCACGTCACGCTGCGGGAACGGGATCTCGACCCCGTTCTTTTTAAACCCATCAAAGATGCCTTTATTCACGTTAAACATCGCGTCCCAGTAATCAGCCTGCTTGCACCACAGCCGCGCTTCCAGATTCACGCTCGAATCGCCGAATTCCAGAATCCCGATTTTCGCTTCATGGCGCTGGACAATCCGCTTCTCCTGATTGATCGCCTCGCGGACGATCCGCACGGCTTTATCGATATCCGATTTGTAACCGATGCCGACTTTGATATCCAGCCGTTTTAAGTCGGAATAGTTGTGGATGATTTCGCCGATAATATGCTTATTGGGAATAACGATCATAGTCCCGTCAACGGTTTTGATCAGGGTGCGCGGCAGGGTCATGTCTTCCACCTCCCCCATCTGGCCGACGACTTCAATGATATCCCCGACTTTAAAGGGTTTCGTGAAAATCAGCGTGGCGCCGGCCACATAATTGGATAAAACACCTTGCAAAGCAAAACTGATCCCAAAACCGGCCACGCTTAAACCAGCGATAAAGGGCGCGATCTCAATGCCAAATTTGCCGAGCGCGATGACCGCGGCCAAAAGCATAACCAACAAGCGGACCGCGCTAACGATGAATTTGGCTACGGTGACATCGATCTTTTTTTTGCTTAAAAATTCCTGAACAAAACGGCAAATGAACCGGGCGATGATCCACCCGATGATTAAAATCACAATGCCGCCGAGAACTTGAAAACTATATTTGACCATGGCCTCCACGATCCAATCGATAATTTTTTTAAAGGTAGAAACACTTTCACTCGTTATGGTCATCGCCATTCCCTCTTTGGGTTCAGCGAAAACGCCCGGAGCAGACAGCAGACTGGCCAACCATAAACCCGCGACATTCTTTAATTTTGCTCTCATACCCGTTTCTCCTTTAATTTTAAATGTCAATTAATAGGAAGAACCCTTATGGTGAGAAGAAGGTTCAATGTGGACCAAGACATCGATAATACCCACCCCGGATTTTAGTAACGTGTTTTTCACCATATGCGCGATGGCATGTCCGCGGCTGACAGATATTTCCGGGCGGACCTCAACGTGGATTTCCACGAAATACCCCAGGCCACTTTTGCGCGCCCGACACTTCTCAATCGCCACAACGCCATCGACATCAGAGGCAATCTTCCGGATTTCTTCTTCGGTTTCCGGCGGTGGCGCGGCATCCATAATTTCCGCTATCGACTCTTTTAAAAGCCGAATGCCATTGAGCGCAATAATTCCGCTGGCGAAAAGCGCCGCCCAATCATCCGCGCTTTCAAAGCCCCGGCCGCCGATCAAGGCAATGGCGATCCCAATAAAAGCCGCCAGAGACGTTAGCGCGTCCGCACGGTGATGCCAGGCATCCACCTTTAACGAAAGACTGTTCACCGATTCACCGACGCGGCATAAAAAACGTGACAGGACTTCTTTGACCACGATCACGGCCGATAAAACAATCAGCGTGAAGGGAGCCGGCATAAAATGGGGAGACCTGATTTCTTGAAAACTTTTGTAGGCAATCACTCCCGCCACAAAAATCAAGACCAAAGAGACTGTCATGGCGGCTAAAGTTTCCGCCTTGCCGTGCCCGAAGGGATGGTCAGCGTCGGCCGGGATCGCCCCGATCTTCATGCCCCCTAAGACCACCGCCGAACTAAAGACGTCCAACGTCGACTCGATCCCGTCGGCAATAAGGGCATACGAACTGCCCAAAATTCCCGCCGCAATCTTAACGACCGCGAAAAGGACATTGGCCAGGATACTCACCCAGACGGTACGTATCCCCTTATTAAAGCGGGCGTCAAACGACTCTGATTTTTCCTGAAAAGACATAACCTATCGTGCCATCAGCCAAAATAAAGCAGCCACCACGATCCGGTAAACGCCAAAGCCGATAAAATTATTGTTTTGAATAAACTTTAATAAAAACTTGATACTGGCCATCGCCACAACAAACGACGTGACCAAACCCACCCCGAGATGTAAAAATTGGATTCTGTCAAATGAGCCGGCTGTTTTCACCAAGTCCAGAAGCACCGCCGCCAGCATCGTTGGCACAGCCAACAGAAAAGAAAATTCAACGATCGTTTTCCGCTTAAGGCCAAGGGCAAGTCCGCCGACAATGGTGGCGGCCGAACGCGAAACCCCCGGGACCATAGCCAAGGATTGAACAACCCCGATGATGACCGCCTTGGCATAGGACATTTCGGAAATTTTTTCCTCCCCCTCCTTTGACTCCTTGTGCCAGCACTCAAAGACAATCAAAAATATCCCTCCCAAAAACAACGACCAAAGGACAACCTCATGACTATTTAAAAAAACCTTCTTAACGACTTTATAAAGAATAAAGCCTAAAATCGCCGTAGGAATAAACGCGGCGGCGACCCTTTTGCTCACCTCAAAATCTCTGAACAACAGCCGACCGTACATAACCACCACCGCCAAAATCGCGCCTAATTGGATGGCGATTTCAAAAGTTTTTAAAAATTCGCTTTGTGGGAGTCCTAAAAGTCTACCCGTCAGAATCAGATGACCAGTTGAGGAAACCGGAAGGAATTCAGTGACGCCTTCGACAAGGCCGAGGATTATAGAATGAAATATATTCATAAAAAAGGAGTAAAGATATTTGATGAGGGTCAAGAGGCAAGAGTCGAGGGTCAAGTGGCAAATAGAAAAGACTTGACCCTGGCTACCTGCCCCTTGACCCTCTATTTATTTTTCTTCTCCTTACTACTACTCGGCCAAACCAACGACGCCCCCACCGACAACGCCAGCACCGATACCACCACTAAAAGGGAAATTCCCGTGGGGATATGAAAGACATCCGACAAAATCATCTTTAACCCCACAAAAGTCAGGATAATGGCCAGACCGTAATGCAGATGATGAAACAGCTCCATCACTTTCGCCAAAACAAAGTACAACGACCGCAGCCCCAGGATGGCGAAAACATTTGAGGTGTAAACGATAAACGGGTCCCGGGAAATGGCCAAAACCGCCGGCACGGAATCGACAGCAAAAATAATGTCCGTAGTCTCCACCGCCAATAGAACGATCATCAGAGGCGTCGCGGCCAGCCGTCCGGACTCTTTAATAAAAAATTGTTGGCCGTGATAATTCTTGGTGACTGGAAAAAACCGCTCAAAAAGTTTCAAAACAGGGTTGTCTTCGGGATGGACTTCCTTGTCCTTTTCAAACGCCAATTTGATTCCGCTGATAACCAGCATCCCGCCGAAGATATAAATAATCCAATGGAATTTTTCAATCAGCGCCACCCCGGCAAAAATAAAAATGGCCCGCATCACCAGCGCCCCCAAAATGCCCCAGAACAAAATGCCGTGCTGATATTTGGGAGGGACTTTAAAATAGGAGAAGATGAGAAGAAACACAAAAAGGTTATCAACGCTCAAGGACAACTCAATGACGTAACCTGTCAAAAACGCCAAGGCGTCCGTGCTTCCCTTAATAAAATGAACGCCCAGCGCAAAACCCAGCGCCAAAATAACGCAGACCCCGCTCCAAACCAGCGCCTCTTTATAACGGATTTCGTGGGACTTGCGATGCAGCACTCCTAAATCGATCGCCAGCATGATGACGACAAAAAGATTAAATCCTATCCAGGGAAAGAGTTTTTCCATAATAAAAGTAACAGGTAAAAATTATGATTCGTACTTCGTCATTTGTACATCGTACTTCGATATACAATGTACGATATGCGATGTACGAAATTACCGTTCTCTCATAATCCGCAGCAGCTCCCGCGCCGCCTCTTCCGGGCCGCTTCGCTCCCGCCCCGAAAGACCCAGGCGGGTGCGAATCTCGCCAACAAACAATTTCTTTTGGAAGAAGGCCTCAAAATATTTTTTGGCGAGGGCGTCGTGAAGCTCCTTATACTGCGGCGGGCCAAAGATATTGGCGAAATAGGAATGCACCAGGCCGCTGGACGTAGTTGTACCCTTGCTCATAACCGTCCCGTCGCGAAAAACCTTGATCGCCGCCTCCGGTGAAGTAAACCGTTCAATCAGCGGGTGCTCTTCGTCAATATCGTCATAATTGTTGGCATAAAGGATATAATCCACTTGATGTCCTTTGATCAGAGTTTGGTAGGTGGTTACCGGCAGGACGATGCGGGCATTGACTTTGTTGGGGCTCATGATGATGGCCCGGTCGATCTGGCCAAAGGCGTACCCAGGCTGCAAATCATCGAGCCTTAAAAATGCGCCGATCTCGGTGCCATAGCCGATGATATTCCCCTCTTTGTCTATCTCCAGCGACCCCATGTCGTCAGCAATGACGATTAAATCCTGGATATCACTTTCCCCTAAAGCGCGCAGCGCCTCCAGAGATTCGGATTTCCCCGCGCCGGTATCGCCGATAAAAAGAAACGTGAAATCCTTGTTCCCCTTCATGATGACGCGCACAAACGCCCCGTGAAACGGCAATTTGCCAGATTTCATCATCTGAATATTGTGAAGCGTTAAGGCCATCTTCTTTAAATACCCATAATACCCGAAGTCATCGCGGTTGGGGACCGCCGCCGACAAGAGGCCGTTTTTTTCATCATCATAAAAAACGGTTGGAAACGAGCCAAACTTATCGAGCGCAGGATCCGGGACGCCGAATAAATAAACCGCATCGGGTTGCTTTCGCAGATCCTCGTCATCGGCTATTTTAAAAAGATTACAAAGCGCCAGGCCCAATTCTAAAAACTTTTTATGAACATAAATAAGAATCGTCAGTGGCCCCACTTTCGCCGGATAACATAACCAATCCTCGGTTTTAAGGTCAAGCCCCTCAAGCGGATTTTGTTGCACGCGCTCGAACCGGCCGCTGCGCTTATTCATCGGTGGATTAAGAATCATGGGCGGATAAAGCAAGATCTGGCGGATCACCGGGATGGCGTTGAGTTTGCGGTAAACCGGGTCGTGAAAAGGGATTTCTTTGGGAACGGAAATCGTTGCGACCTCGGCGCCGGCCCGGACCTGGCGGTAAATGCGCGGGTGGCTTCCGGAAATATTTTCTTGGATGTCGCGGTAGGTAAAACGGATCAGATGCATGAGATGCTCCATCGTCGCGTGGAAGGTCCGGTAAGGCCGCTGATCAAGGTCGTCGCCGGTGGAATCAAGCGTCAAAAAGCGGTCGTAACTGCGCCAGTAGTTGTAGAGGTCTTCCACGAAATCGTGGAGGATGCTTTTGTCCCTGAAGAAAATTTCCGAGCCGGGCACGACGTTGGGGACCAGATGCCCGGGCATCTTGAGAAGAAATTGAAACGTCTGGATAAGAAGGTCCATATCTTGCCTATGGACATCGCGTTTCCCGAAGACGTTTAGAAGGAGGGAATTCCTTTTCTGCAGACGCTTGACCGCGAGCGTCAGAAAATGTTTGAACATGACACTGGCGATCAGCTCCTCCGATGTGTCACAGACGCGATCCTGAATGCGCATCAGAACTTTGTTATCAAAAAATTCGAACGACTTAATGTTCATCTATCGATCCTTTACTTATCATGCCTACTAAGATAGGCCTCGTTTCACTCGGCACTATTTTATTGTTGATCTTTTCCATTCTAACGTTAAATCTCCAAGTCTTGATAAAAATGGAGATTGGAGATTTAACGTTCTTATTATCCAGGAGAAGATCAACAACGCGTTGGAAACTTTCAGTTTCCGATGCTATAAAAACAGTGCCCTATAATATCCACAAAATCCCCTGCTTTCAATTTCTATTTCTCCAACCTAGATTTAACCCTTACGGATAACTTTTCAGACCCGGATCGGCAGGATGACAAACGGCACGCCCTGCTGGTAGAGCTTGCGCTGAAGAGAAAATACAGTGTGGTTGTGAAGCCAACGCGTGAGTAAAGACTCCTGAGGAAAAACCAACTGCCCGCCGAAAAAGACAGCCCCGGGAAAACGCTCAATGATTTTGGCCGACAGCTTCTCAATCTCATCGATCACATCGACCCCCATCGCATAACTCCCCTCAGCATAATATCCGTTCTGATTCATAAAAGTCACGTACTTCTCTAAATCCTCACTGACCTGATCTTTAAGCCGGTCGACCTCTTCGACCCCTTTAAAATTCCCGGCGTCGACGACCCCAACCTGGATAAAAATAAAATTCTTAAACTCCGCCCCGAACCAGCGGATGATACTAAAAAGAGTATGCAGTCCCAGACCGTTAAAACCGTTAACCAGCAAAACAGCTGTCTTGGCGTTGGGGTCATAATGGATTGGTTTGTGGTCAGAGCGCGTAGACTGCTCTGTGTTGGCGGTCTGAACAAGCGCGTTAAGCCGGTGCAACAGTTTGGCGGTATGAATGTAGTGGCGTTTGATAAAAATGGCGACGGCCACTAAAGCGCCGGTGACCAGTAAGGTAATCCATCCGCCCTCGTAAAATTTCAAAATAACGACGGATATCAGGATAAACGTCGAAAAGGTGAGCCCCAGCCCGTTAATCAGCATTTTTTTCTGCCAACGTTTGAGCCGGTTGCGGCCGCGCCACCAGTGACGTACCATCCCCATCTGGGAAAAACAGAATGTGATAAAAACGTTAATACTGTAAAGGACCACCAAAAAATCTACCGCCCCGTTGGTACAAATCATCGTCAGGACTGCGGCCCCCCCCATCAGCAAAACGCCGTTCTGCGTCACCAGCCGGTCGCTCAACGAGGAAAATTTTGTTGGGAACCATCGGTCGTGGGCCATGTTCGCCAAAACACTCGGGCCCCCCAGAAAACCCGTCTGCGCGGCCACAAAAAGGAGCAAGGCCTCGGAAACCAGTATCGCTAAAACAAACGTATGTCCCCAGACACCGGACCAACTGGCCGTAACGTTCTCAAAAAGAACGGCGTTTAACGTCTTACCTTCCTGCGCTTCCACTTTGAAGACGAGATACGCCAACATGAGTCCCATCACGGTAAACGCCAAAGAAACCGCCATATAATTCATGGTCTTTTTACCGGTTTGTACTTTGGGTTCCCGCAAAATACCTATCCCGTTACTGACCGCCTCGATGCCGGTAAAAGTTCCGGCCCCCATGCTGTAGGCACGTAAAATCAATAAAATCATCCCCACAAACCCCAGATCGCTACTAGCGGCATGAATGTTGGCTGTTGTCGCGGAAACAACCTGGGAAAAATCCCCCAAATGCAAAATCAGCGCGTACACAATCACCCCAAAATGGGTCAAAAGAAAAATAAGAAAAATCGGCACCAGTGGGATCACCGATTCTTTGATCCCGCGCATGTTTAACAGCGTCAGGGTTAAGACCCCGATAATCTTGACGATGAGTTTATAAGAATGCCATTCTAAGGGAAGGAAACTAAATAATGCGTCGGCACCGCTGGCAATCGAGATGGTGATCGTCAGCACATAATCAATCAGAAGCGCGCAACCCGCGATCATCCCCAAACTGGGACTAAGGAGTTTACTAGCCACAAGATACCCTCCCCCGCCGGAGGGAAAGAGTTCGATAATCTGAGAATAACTGGTACTAATCAAAAAAACCGTGATGGCCGTGGCGATGGCCACAAAAAGACTGAGGTAGGGATACTGGTGAATGGCTAAGTAAGCTTCTTCCGGGCCATAACAGGAAGATGACAACCCATCGGCGCCAAGACCGACCCAGGCAAAAAAGGCCACCAGTGAAAGATTGTGAAACACCGAAGAGTCCATCGGATTTCTGGCTTTACCGACGACCATTTCTTTAAATTTCTGAAATGCTGTCAAGGACCATCCTTTCGCTATGTAGCCCACAAAACGGCAAAACGACCAAAGATGATTCTTTAGTCGTTTGCTTAAGAAGTATTAATTAGAAGTCGCTATGGCGTCGACAGATGGTTCGCTCTCGGCTGGGAAAGAAGCGGCTTCTGGCTGAAACGGCTGTAGATAAGGGGCCAATTTCTGCCACGTCTTAGGTCCGACCTTCCCGTCCACCGCCAAATCATTCTGCTCTTGAAATGCCCGGATCGCTTTCTTTGTCTTTGGGCCTAAGGACCCATCAATGTTCCCTTCATAAAAATTCGTATTCTTCAGGGCCTGTTGAATCTGTTTAACGGCTGGTTTAACGATTTCGGGGCCGGGTATTTGTGTGACCGAATTCGTGGTGACATCCCCGGGAGTTGTCGCGACCGAATCGACGGCCGTAGCGGAACTACGCAAATCAAACTCGGAGGAAAAAGGATTTGGCTCTTCTAAAGCCACTTGCTGATTGGCGGGAAACTCAACCTGTTCTTTGGCCTTTTGCTGGCATCCGGCTAAAACCGCCAAGCCAATGATTAACATCGTCACGGAAAAACTTTTGGACATCTGAGACTCCACTTTCTTTAAAATGTTTAAGATTAAAATTAAATCGTTCAGTTTACCTAAAATAGGCGCTTCGCGCACTATTTTACCCTGAGGAATCGCTTTGCGATTCCCAGGGCTCAGCCCCGGAAATTCTTTGAATTCCACGGGGTGGACGTGTTGGAAACTTTCAGTTTCCGATACTATAAAATAAAAAATTCTAGCTGGCGGCCCATTTAACTTTTGCCTCTCCCTCCTCCCTCTCATAAAAAACCCCGTCAGAGTCTTTCCAACGGGGTTGTATTGACTTTGGAAGCCATTATAAAAACGGCCGTTTGTTTGTCAAGCTATTAGTCGATTTCATTTTCTACTTTTGACCTGAATCTTTTTTAAGCGGGACAACGCCGGCCAGTTCACCGATGACGTTGACCAACTCCGCATTGCTGGGCACGACGACTTTGGCATTGTTTGACAACGCGCGCTCGACAGCTTCCAGCTTGCGCAAGACCTGGGCGTTCCCGACAAAATATTGGTTAGCCGCTTCGTTGACCAACTTAATAGCAGTCGCCTCGCCTTCGGCCTGAAGGATACGGGCCTGCTTGATCCCTTCTGCCTTCTTGATCTCAGCGCGTTTCTGACCGTCGGCGACGGTTTCGGTCGCGGTGGCATAATCGATAGCAGATATCTTTTCATTTTCCGCCTTGACGACTTTATTCATCGTCTCCTGGACATCCTTCGGGGGATCAATTTCTTTTAATTCCGTGCGGACGATCTCTAAACCCCAGTCTTTGGTTTCCCTCAAAAGAATTGTATGGAGCTCCGAGTTAATCCGCCCGCGTTCGCTGTTGGCGGATTTCAACGTCATGGTCCCGATGATGCTTCTGAGCGTGGTGCGGGCCAAATTAACGATCTGCCACTGATAATTGCCGACGTTGTACTGACAATTTTTAACGCTTTCCTCATCGGGTTTAACCTTAAAATAAACCTGCGCGTCAACGCGCGCGTTAAGGTTGTCGTTGGTGATGATTTCCTGCGGCTCGGCATCCACCATTTGTTCAGTGACATTGACTAGATAAAGATGTTCAATAACGGGAATAATCCAATGAAAACCCGGCTGGGCAAAACGGTTATACTTGCCCAGTTGTTCGATGAGACCACGATGCGTGGGACGGACAATCCGAATTCCCACAAAAAACAAAACAATCGCGCCTATTAGTAATAGCGGTAAAAAACCCATCAGACCACCTTCCTTTCCTTTTTCAGGTTTTAAGTTTTAACGCCATGTGCAAGTTTTCTCTTCTCTGTCATTGCGGGCAGGAAACTCGCACATCGCATTAAGTTTTAGATGGCCTCGCCAACGGCCACTTTGAGTTTCCAGTAAGAACGTTTCGCTTCATTCTTGACGCTGATAAATTCGCGACGGGTATTTTGTAACTCCTCCAGCGCGTCAAGGACCGTGAGGTTGCTCACTAAACTTAAAGAATAATCTTCTTTCTGCAATTCATAATTTCTTTCGGAGGCCTTAAGGGCCTTCTCCAACGAGGCCTTGCGGCGCAGGTCGGTCTGCCATTTCGTATAGGTGTTACGGACTTCCAGGATACCTTTACGTTCGATTTCTTCTGATTCGAGACGCGCCTGGTCGACTTTGGCGTTGGCCTCTTTGACTTGACCGATATTTTCCGCCCCGTTAAAAATTGGGACCTCCACCGCAAGGGTCACGTCCCAGTCAACGTCCCCTGAACTGCCTTCCCGCTTCGTGTAATGATTACCCTCGAGGTTGGCCGCCGGCAAAAACCCGGCCCGAGCGACCGTCACTTCTTTTTTAGCTACGTTCCAAGCCTCCTGGGCGGCCTTAACATCCGGCCGCTGTTGAACTTTTTCTAAAAATTCTTCTTCCGGACTAAACGGCATCGGGACGGAATCGTCGTCCGTCACCCCGGTTACCGGCTGGCCGACCAAAAATTCCAGAAGCTGGCGCACAGTCTCAAGCTGACTTTCGGTTAATTCCATATCGGCCTCGATACGGCTCAGCCGCGACTGGGCGTTGGCCACCTCACTGGGCCGCGAGCGGCCGAGCTGTTCGCGTTTTTTTAATTCTTCAAATCGTTCCTCCAAGGCCTGACGGGTTGTTTCCAGAGCTTTATAATCGTCTTGATAAGTCAAAAAAAGATAAAAAGCGTCGGTGACATCGACAAAAAGCAACTGTTCGGCCCTCCTCATTTCGTAACGGCGTTGTTGGCGTTGAGCGCGGCCGGCGGCAATGGCGGCAAATTCTTTAAACCCGGAAAATAGCGGCTGACTGAAAACAAATTTCGCTTCCGGGACTGGCGAGCGAAAAGAAGAATTCCCGCGGTTGTCCTGATATTCCTGCGCATACGAAAAACTCACCGATGGCAAAACCGTGCTCAACGACTGCACGAATTGCCCTTCGGCCTGTCTGATGATGCTCTTCTTAATGGCGACCCGTTCGCTCTGTTTAAGGGCCAGCCGGTAACAATCGAGTAACGTGAGTTGCGGTTCCTGATTCTGCGGTGTCGGAGCGGTAGCGTCCGCGTGGACGATGGATAAATTCGCTCCGGGAAAAAATATGAGTACACAAAACAAAAAGACAATAAACCCGGATTTTGCCCCTTTTGGGCAAAATCCGCCCGGAGGGCCGCCAGGAAAAATCTCGAAGAGATTTTTCCTTCTCGGCGGGGTTATCCCGATATTTTGCCCCACCTTAAGCGGGGTAAAATTCGGGACAAGCCGCCGATATGGCTGATAACAAATCATTTCAGACGTTCCGAAATCTGATACAGAACCCCGCTGGCCACCCCGCTTTGAGGTAAAAGCATTTTTCTGGCCGAGACGACCACCTTCACGCGGTTATTGGTAACCTGGTTAACGTTGACCTTTACTTCGGCGCCGTCGATCTTACACTTAATCAAACCGATATTTTTATTGCCGGCGACCTCCTGGCCCAATTTTTGGGCCACCGCAAACGCCGCCTGATAAACTTTCGCGAAACTCTGCGCAAAGTCCTCGGTGGCATCGTCCTTGCCCAGCAGGTTGTTCACGATCCCCTTGGGGATAAGCCCGAGGTTCGAAAAAGCCGCCGCGCTGTACATCTGCACCCCTTGGATGGCCGTCGGTTTCATGGCCTCCGCGATCACCAGCACCGCCAGTTGCTGGGCCGAGGTAATATTTTTAAACGTCTTATCGAGGAAATTAATGTTAAAGACCTGGGTGGTCGGCTCCGTCCCTTGCGGTTTGGCAAAATCTTTGTAAACCACCCGGGCCGCGTTAAGGGTCATTAAATCAATCTGTAAGGGAAGCTGTTTGTCCCCGCTCTCCAGGTGTTTGGCAACGGCCACGCGCAGGGCGTCAACGTTGAATTTATTAAAATTGTTGCGCACAACCACCAGTTCCTTAAGGTCGATGACCAGCAGAGAAAAATACAATTTCCCTCTTAAAAGCGCCGGCAGGTTATAATCCACGCTGATCTCCGGCAGGTGCGCGAGGACATCTTTGGGGAAACCTTCGGGGTTGTACAAACGCAGATCGCGGATGCGCACGGACTGTTTTAAAAAACTGATGGAAAAACTTCCCATCGAATTCTTCACCCCCGTGACTTCTGTGATCGTTGCCCCAACGACCGCTTTCACGATCTGATTTTTGAGAAAACTCAAAAGGAAAAGCGCCGCGATTGCGATAACAACCATAATTTTCCAGCGAGGCTGGTTTGTCTTTTTTCTTTTCATATGATTCCGGCTCCCAATAAAACAGCGATGAGAATAAGCATCCCCGAAACGATCCGTTGAACGGCAATCAAAGTAATTTTCTTAAGCAAACGGTTACTGACAAGAACTCCGATAAAGGCGGCTATGACGGCGGCTATGACAAGCACCACGTTTCCCTCTAAAGCGTCATGAAGCGAGTGCTGTCCGTAAACCGCCAGCCGTACCAAATCGACCAGACAGGCAACGACAACACCCGTGGCGATAAAACTTTCTTTGGACAAGCCACACTTGACCAAAAAGACACTACGGAAAGCCCCCTGATGTCCTGACAGTCCGCCAAAAAATCCGCTTAGAATTCCTCCCCACGGCAAATATTTTTGATCGAATTTAAGCTGTCCGAATTTGGGCCATGTTTCCAGGAGGACAAATGTAAAAACAATAATAGCCAAGGAGAATTTCAAGGGCGTAATAAAAAATTCTTTCAAACCTAAAGAATAGCCAAACACCGCCGGCAGATGGTCCAGCTTGAACAGCACCTGGGCCCCCCAAAAAGCCGCTACGGCTGCCGGAATACCAAAAATGAGGACGACCCTTTTCTCCGCCAACCGTCCCAGCAAAGCTAATTTAAAAAAATTATTAAATAAATGGACGACCGCGGTCATGGCAATGGCGATATCCACTTTAAAAAACAACACGAACACTGGCATCAGGATTGTGCCTAAGCCGAACCCGGAAAAAAGCGTCAACGCCGAGGCAAAAAAAGTGACCACACAAATCAAAATAAATTCCATAAATCATCAAAGACATTAATCAAGAAACACACGGCGTAAAATTTGTACATGACGCCCGACACGTGACACGTAACACTCATGAGTGTCACGTGTCACGTGTCCTGGTGTCCTGTGTCTTATTCGCCCAATATTCCTCTATCATCCGCACCAGCTCCGTCATGAGCTGACTGCCGGCCAGATTATGCGTCCCTTCGAAGGCGCGGATCAAATTATTTAAATAGCGCAGGATAATCGCTTCCACCGTCGTCTTTTTCTCAATGATCTGTTTAATCTCCGCGGTCACCTCAACGTTGACCTTGAGGACTTCGCGGGGGTCCAAAAAACGCCCGCCGTTAAAACAGTCGACTAATATTGTCTGGCCATGAAAAACAGTCTTGGCCATGAAATGCCCGGGCAAATTACAGCCTTCAACGGTAAGCCCCACGCGGCGGGCCACCAACATGTAAATGCACGAGAGACTTAAAGGGATTCCCTTTTTCTCCTTGAGCACATAGACCAGGCTGCTGTTCAAGGGGTTATAATAGTCCGTCTGGTCGCCTTTGAGTCCTTTGGTTTTAAAAAGGAACTGGGCCAACTCGTAAGCGTCCTGCGGCTTTACGGCCCGGCGGAATTCGTCGGCCAATTCATCCAACAGACCACTCGCACAGGCGGCGTAGATGAGGCCTGTCTGAAATTCAGACAGCAAACCCAGGGCTTTTTCCAGCCTTAAATACTCATCTGTGATTTCAAACCACCTGGGCCAGACCGTCCGTAATTCCCGGCGATGGTATTCTGCCATCAACTCCTGAAGCTGCTGGCGCTGCCAGAGGGTGGGCGGCGGGTTCAACCGGGTGAGTTCTTCGTGCAAACTCAGGCCGAAGGCGACCAGTTCGTTGACTAAGGACTTACGCACCACCGGAGAATCATCGTCCAAAAGTTTTAAAATATAGGAAAGTTTTTTGGATTCGGACATAGGATACCCTTACCTCGAGTGGCTTCATCATATCCTGAGATATCAATTCTGACAACTGCCAACTTTAAAAATCTTTCTTTCTAATTAATATTTTTGTGATAACATTTTGTATTCTTTCCAAAAATAACATGAGCAAGTGGAATCTTAAAATTATTCTATTATCTTTTTACCTCTTTGTCTCCGGGATGGCTCCCACAACCATTCTCGGGCAACAGGTCTCAGAGAAAACTTATCCCGTTGACAAGCTGACCTATCAAATCGACTTTGCCCTTTTCTGGGATTACCGCAAATATAAAAAAACTGATTTCTCTTTTTCCCTGATATCCCCTACGGGGAAAAAAATTGATGAAGATAATGCCAAACAATTAGGCGTCGAGGTTCTCGGCAGTTACGATCCGGACGCCTCTTTTAGAGCTTACCGTGTCCCCGGGCCAGGGGCTGGGCTCTGGACAATGGTTGTTGGCCATCCTTCTGACGCTCATTTCACCTTTAGTCCCCTGCCTTACTCAGAACTTAAATTGAATTGGGATTTCACGCAAAAAAACCCTCTGCTGAACGAACCCTTAATTCTACAAGCCACCCTCACCGAGCCTGAACTCGTTAAAGGATCATTGATCACAGCGAAAATAACCCGTTACAAAGAATGGACAGTGGAATCTTCCAGCTTTGATCTCGTGATGGTCGACAACGGGACCGGCAACGACAAAGAGGCCAACGATGGCATCTACACAGCCACCCTGCTGGATACTTCGGTTCAGGGAAGTTATTGCGCGGATATTTATGCCGAGGGAACGGCCCCCACGGCCGGACCCTTTCAACGTTCCGATGGCCACTGCACATTTGTGGCTACCCAATATAGTCATGATCACGCCCTAGACCCAAACAAACGGAGAGTTCCTCCTCAAGAGGAATAATGGCATTATGACCAATGAGTATTGGGATAGGATTCTTCAAATCATCAAAGAGGCTGGACAGATTGCTCTTCGTTACCGCGATGACAGTGCTCCGGATTTTAAACCGGATAAATCCATCATCACCCAGGCCGACAAAGATATTTCGCGCTTGGCCCAGGAACATCTTAAGGATTTCCTCAAACGGCCCGGACATATTTTAATTGATGAAGAAGACCAAGACGCCGGCCGCTATCTGAATGCCGAGGTGCTGAAGAATACTTCTTATATTTTTGCCATTGACCCTATCGATGGAACGCGCGCCTACGCCAACCGCTGGCCGCATTTCGGTATTTCGATCGGTGTCATCAAGGATCTAAAACCCTGGCTGGGGGCGGTGTATTTTCCGGTACTGAGGGAATTATTTTATTGTGACGGTGACAAATCCTATTTTGTGCAAAACGCTTTTAACAAAAATGAAATCAAACGGCCAATCACCCCCATCGACCAGACCATTAATAAACTCTCGATATTTCTGCTGACCGATTCGTTTTTCAAACGCTTTGAATGGGATTTCACGGATTGCCACATCATGATTCCGGCGTGCGCGGTGGTGGATCTCTGCTGGCCGACCATAGGTCGCGCTTGCGGGGCGATCATGAAATCCTACCTGTGGGACTTTGCCGGATCCTGGCCCATCCTTCATTCAGCGGGGTTGGCGCTGCGCTCGCTAGCCTCTGACAAGGAACTGCGAGAAATTCACGTTGATGATTTTGTTAAAGAAAAAACTCTTTGGAAGCTTAAAGAACATTACATCATTTCATCCGCCCGAAACTTCCCGATTCTAAAGAATAAAATTAAAAGCCGCTAGGGAAAACCTTTTTGAAATTTTTCCTAGCGGCCATTTGCCCCGGGCATGCCCTCGATTACCCAAAATTAAGTCTTAACAGAACTCCACGGGTTTTACCCGTGAGACTCCTTTATTATGAAGTGACGATGCTTATGGATTTTTGGGTAACACTAACCCGTAAATATCACCAGACCCAAACCCTGGATATGCTTGCCAGACAAGACGATTTCCTGAAATGGCTAAAGAAGATCGTTTCTTTCCGGTATCGTTGGTGATAGATTTTTCTATCCCTGAGGTAATATTGTAAGTATGAATATTAGAGGCTACATGCTCGCCTCCCTCTCGTAGGGGATCTATCCAAGCAATGATATTCCCGGAAATGACGGGATCCTGACCATGATAATGAATTACTGCAATCTTCTTTGCCGGTTGATTAGTCTCGGCATCATAAAAGTAAATATCGAAAATATTACTACCTACGTCTTTTTTCCAAACAATCTTTTGTCCCGACACATTCGGAGTCCAGTCGAAGCGATTTGTATCAGGAATGTCTCTCGTGATACCCGTTCTCAGATCATAATAGTAAATGCCCGCGTCAGAAGAGCGCGAAGCAAAGTTTGCCCACACAATCAAAACATTAGAAACGACCACATCTCCTATATTCGCATAGGTGGTATGGTGCGTGATGGGCATTGGTTTTGGATCTTTTTCGGCAAGATCAAAAAGATATACATCTCTGTAACCAGAAAGAGAATTGTCTGTCCAAACAATTTTATCCTTAAAGATGTCAAAGGAAGACATAATCGTAGTCGAGGCAATTTTTCTTTTGGCATGCTCTGGGGAAGTCTCTAAATCATACAAAAAAAGATCTAACCCGCCAGTTTGATTTTTTTGTCCCCAGAGAACGCGCGGACCTGAAATTTTAGCCCCAACAATACCTGAGGCGATCGCAAGGATCCTTTCCTTTTGCGTTGCCAAATTATAAACATAAATTGTTTGTTGCTGTGGGGGAATACCATTATCATCCACCCAGACAACGCGTTGGCCAGAAATTTCTGGAAAATTTTCGGCCGTAGGACGGGCCGCGACAGGAAACTCTTCTCCAGGCTCGCCACAGGCAATCCAAATGTTGTGCGGTGCGGTTATATTATTTTCCTCATTTTTCTCTGAGACATTATTTTTTGCATCCGTCACGACATTAACTAAATGAACTCCACAACCGGCGGACCATTCAAAATTTCCGGGCTTAATTTTTTTGGGCTTCAGCAAAGAGATGGATCGTTTACCGGCAGATTGTCCATCAATGACGAATTGGTCAATAAAATCAACGGTGTCATCATCGCCGATGTTTTTAGTATGAAAATTGAAATTAACCTTATCCCCTTCCTGAGCCCTTACCTCCCAATGATGAGGAACAACCATAAGATCGGCGGAGGGTGTTTGAGCATAAATACCAATGGGAAAATAAAAAAAGATCAAAAAAAGCAGTGATAAATTTCTTACCCATACCCACAAATTGCTATTTAGAGTTTTCATAAAAACTCCTTTCATCAAACCCGGTTGTTGAATCAGAGAAGATACCCTCAATATATTGAACCTTGGAGTTTGCGATCGGAAAGTCGCAATTAGCCAAGGAGTAATGTACCTGATAAATTTTTGTTTTATTATGGACAGGCGAACCGCCGGGCGTCCAAGTCCAGGTCTTTTAAAAGCCAGGAGAATTGTTCCGCCTTCGCCGAAGGACAAACGTCACTCAAAAATTTATTTTGATCATTTGGATTATCCGGATTCCCATACTCAACGCCAAAAACCGCTTTACCCGCCTGAATAAAAGGACGTAAGGTAGCACACTCCGCATACTCAAAGCATTGCTCATTGAGAGCCCAATCAAAATCCGGCTGCAGTTGGGCGACCTGATCCACATCATTTTTTAATCCTACGGAAAGTCCCCGTTTATGAGCTTCTGCGGCTAACCATCGATTGTAATCCAATTGATTCTGAGCGGTCAGAGGAAATCCCGAGTTATTCGTATAGCCATCGACATTGTCCGGTTCCACGGCATCGCATCGTTTGTCTTTAGCCAATTGTAGACGGGCCTGCATAATGGGACCCAAGATATCGATCCGGCGTATATCCAACCATTTTTCTGTTCCAAAGGGCGGATCAAGGGGTTTTCCTTTGACCTGTTCGGGAAATTTATGGGCATCCTCGCGCCAAGGCTCAAAGGTCCCCGCACTCAAATAACAGATCACCTTACGTCGGGCTTGGTGAAGTTGATCAATAACAGACTGCGGGACATCAAAAAGATCAATATCATAAACCTGGACATTAAAAGAAGTGTCGATCGCCCCCTGCAATTGCCATTGCCAGGTTGTTCCCGGGGCAGGTCTCCATATAGAAGAAACACAACCACTGACGTTGAGTTGCCCCGTCACAGTGTTATTATTTTCATTACTTTCGTTGTCCACATGGTTCCCGTCGTCCACCACTATCTTAACCGTACGGCTTGGCTGGGATCCGCAGGTTGCTTTCCATTGAAAACCATTCGTGTCACTTCCTCCAGCTGATAGCTGGTAATGACTCCTTTCAGCCACCTTTACGTTATCCACATACATTTTTACATAATACCCTCCCCAGTATTTACCTATCGCGGTGGCCATCCCGATATTCTTAACCTGATACGTGAAATTCAACTCTTGGTCCTTTCCACCACTCGTCGGCCATCCAAACGCCACAACCGTCAAATCTGGTTGCGGAGGGCCAACGGCTTGTGAAGTCTGGTAAACATAATCCTGATAAAGCCACTGAGCATTGATAAATGTCCATAATCGTACATAGACAGGGTTTCCGTTTATCGGGATACCGTTGATTGTCGCCGTTGTCCTCGTCCCTTGCGAATCATGATAAATATCCCCCCAGACATATGACGCAACAGAATTCGCACTCGTCCCTATCCCCAGATAATACTCTGTGGCACCACTGACGGCCTCCCACTCAAACGTGACGGTTGATGATGTCAAAACACTCCCCAGAGATGGCGTGGTGAGCTGGGAAGAAGATTCAGCATAAAGCCATTGGCCGTTAAGCTGCGGAGATAAAAAAAAACAAAAAGTTAAAGTGAGGACAAGAAAAGAATTATAGGGGAAGAGCTTTCTTAAATAATAACGAACGTCTTTCATAGCTGCTTTCCCGTTGGGTTGATACGTTCCGATTTTAAAAAAGATTAAAAAACAAAGCAATTTATTGCAGATTCAAGTCAATTCTTCTTTTATTCGGACGATATACTATCCCTTAAAATATTTATGTCAATAGGACAACCCCTGACAACCGATCCTATTTCTCATCCTTGACCCGCCCTTCCACATCAATCACATTGTTGTTCTGTTTTGGGCGAGCATGACCTTGCCGTGTAAAACGCACGTCCACTCTTCTTTGTCCACTGCCCCCTTCAAACCGAAAGAATGAATTCAGGATGAAACTGAACACACTGAGTAATAGCGCCCCCCAAAAGGCGCTGCCGAAATCCTGCACGTGAAACCCCGGTACAATTTTAGCGACCAGAGACAACAATAAACCATTAATGAAAAGCGTGATCAGACCCAGGGAATAAATATACAGAGGTAACGTCAGCAGGATTAATAGCGGTTTTAAAACCGCGTTAAAAAACCCTAAGAAAAGCGCCGCCAGGATGACGGTCTCGCTATTGTCGGCATGAATACCAGGGACAAGATCAACAACAATCACCAGCGCCACGGTGTTGATAAGCCAACGGATAAAAAATTGAATCATATTTAGTTTAGCAATCTAATGAGAAAGGAGAAAAGAGAAAGGGGAAGGGAGAAATTAACCTCACCCATCCCCCTACCCTCTTCCCTCTTCTCATCCGTATTTCCTTAATAATGGCACGCCCCTGAACCGCGTTTACTTAAATATTGCTGATGATATTCTTCCGCCCGGTAAAATGTAACCGCTGGCACAATCTGGGTGACGATTTTGTTGGGGTATTTGCCGTTCTTTTCTAAAACCTGTTTGGATTTCTCGGCGGCCGATTTCTGCTCGGCGTTATGATAAAAAATCACCGAGCGATATTGTGTGCCCACGTCCGGCCCCTGGCGGTTAAGCGACATCGGATTATGGCAATGCCAAAAAGCTTCCAATAACTGTTCATACGTGGTTTCGTTGGGATCAAAAGTCACCTGAACGGACTCGGCGTGGCCGGTAATGCCGCTACAAACGTCTTCATACGTGGGGTTATCTAACATCCCGCCGCAATAGCCGACCATCGACTCTTTGACACCTTTGAGTTTGCGAAATGTTTCCTCCACCCCCCAGAAACATCCCGCGCCAAAGGTTGCGATTTGCCATTTCTTGTTAGCCATGAAAAAATTCCTCCTTTAGTACTGAGCCAAACTCTGATTTTCTCCCGACACAACCACCGGGTTTTCGAACCGGTCCAACCATTCCAGAAGCTTAACCATATCCTCCTCAGCCACAGCGACACAGCCGGCGGTGGGTTTATCACTTCCCCGCCAGACATGTAAAAAAATCGCGCTCCCCTGTCCGGGTACCACGGGGTTGGTGTTGTACTCAATGACCACGGCATATTTGTAAAGATCATCGACCCGTTTAAGCTTTTCAAAAGAATTGGCCAACGGAGTGCCCACGACCCATCGGTTATATTGCGGCGATGAAGGGTCCTCCACCCAAAAGTCATGTTCGTTGAGTTGATGATAAAATAATTTGGTGACCACCGACGGTTCATAGCCAAAGGCCAGTCCCAGCCGATAAATTCCCGCCGGGGTGCGGCCGTCGCCTTCCCTTTTTTCTCCCAAAGGGGCCAGACCGTTTCTGCCTAAAACCGCCTCCATCGGTTTAAAGACCGCTTCCCAACGATCATTTTTAAATTCCCACGTCGTTAATTTGGCGGCCGGGCTGGTCATCGCTGAGGGCTGGACCACGATGGCCTGTTTGACTTTTTTATCCAATTTTTGCAGAACAGACGGCACGAGCCACGTCAGCAGCGTGTCCGCCAGATCGTTATTGAACCGTTCGAGCTTAACGTCCACCAACGGGAACTGTTGCCAGTCGCTGTCGTCGAAATGCCACCATTCGTGCTCGTAAGGCGTAAAACCGTTTTTGACCATAACCATTTTCAAATATTCGCTATTTTTTTTCGCGGCCGGGGACATGGCGGGGTTAGTGGGCGAGGCTTTCTTAGAAAAATCATCGAAATCCGACGGCATTTCCAGCTCCCGTCCGTCCTTGTCCACCAGAGTCACGTCCACGGCGCCGCCCCGGTTGTGGCGCGAACCGCCTTTGGCGGGGTTGGCCACATAGCGCTCATCGGGCACCAGTCCCCAGAAAACATTTTGTACGTACGGTGGGCGGTAGGCATCCCAAATTTTAAGACGGTATCCGTCTTTCCTAAAATCCGCGTTGGCGCGGGCAAATTTTTGGGCAGTCTCTCGATGTAACACACAAACATTGGTCGGATAAATCTTTTTTTTAGTGAAATTATTTTCGGTGGCGTAACGCAGATCAATAACAACGGTGGGATCGACGTCTTGAACAAGAACGAGCCCTTCGATTTCTTTGTTCTGTCTTGGCGATGATTCCTCCGCTTGAATCAGCTGAAAATCACCCAGACACAGCGCTACCAAGAGAACGCCCGTTAGAATACTTCGTTGAAGCCCGCGCATACCGTCCTCCTTTCGTCACTCGTCGCCCGGGACTCGTCGCTCGAAAACCGTTTACATCGACGAGTCACGAGCCCCGAGTCAATAACAATGTTCCCTCCAATCCTTCCCTCCCCAAATTTGGGCAGACATCATCTTACGGCTTTTTACACTTCGGACAGACGACAAAGTAGCTGGCCAAGAGACATAGACCCGAAAGACCTATCAGAAGGTAAATCACTTTTGTCAAAGTGTCCTGCCCGAAAATATTTTCAACAACATTAACGCCGCTGATGCCGATCAATCCCCAGTTAAGACAGCCGATGATGGCCATCGCGCCCACAATTTTACAAAACACACATGCTTGTTTGAGCATAGGTTCTCCCTCCTTTTACTCGGATAACTTAAAACGACACACGACCGCCCCTTTAGGTTTCGGTTACAACGTGTGCGCTTCAGATTGTTTCAATGTTCAATCACCCACGGCTCGGCTTTGGCCGAAGCCTGCCATTCCTTCATCGCGGGCAAGGCCAGCATGGCATCAAAATATTTGTCCACCGCGCCGGTGAGTTTAAAGCCGTACGTATGAAACCGCCAGACGACCGGCGCGTAAAAGGCATCGGCAACCGAAAAGGCGCCGAACAAAAACTTATCACTTTTCCCGAATCTCCGCCGGCAATCATTCCAGATAGCAGCGATGCGTTCGCCGTCACGCTTGGCCTCCGGCGTCATTTCAAACGCCTCTCTTGTGATTCGCACATCCATCGGACAATTTTTGCGCAGGGCCATAAACCCCGAATGCATCTCCGCACAGATCGACCGCGCCACCGCGCAGGCCTTTTGATCCTTCGGCCACAAATTCTTTCGGGAAAATTTTTCGGCCAGATATTCGCAAATCGAAAGTGAATCCCAGACCGCAAACGCACCGTCTTTGAGTAACGGAACTTTCCCTGAAGGAGAATATTTCAAAACTTTACTCTTATAATCGCCTTCATACAGCGGGATCAGAATTTCCTTAAATGGAATTTTGAAATACTTTAAAACCAGCCACGGCCGCATGGACCAGGAGGAATAATTTTTGTTGCCGATGACCAGGGTCATATTACTCATCAAAACCTCCACATCAAACCGTACATCGTCGTTCGCACATCGTACTTCGCATTAAATTGATGTACGATGTACGAAGTGCGATGTACTATTACCCATCTTAATTATTCAAATCCTACTTCAATTTCTCCTGCAATTGATAAATCACCCCGCCGGCGACTTCGGGTTTAGGGATCAACATCTGCCGGGCCGAAACGGTTGCCTGGACTTTGTTGTCGCCCTTCTCTAATTTTAAAGTGACATCCGCGCCGCTCACCTTCGCCTTGATCACACCCGTGGAACGGTTCTCTGATTTCAATTCACCGCTTTCCTTAATAGAACTAAGTGCGGCATCAAAAACTTTATCGTAGCTTTGCGTAAATTCCGCCGTGGAATTATCTTTACCAGTGAGCATCACAGCCGCGCCCGCCGGTAAAAACGCCGCGCCGAGGATGGCCGTCGCGCCGTAAATCTTAGCGCCCTGAATCGCCGTCGGTCCCATGGATTGCACCATAATTAGCGTGACCATCTGCTGGACGCTGGTGATATTTTTAAACTCTTTATCCTTAAGGGCCACTTCAAAAACCTGCGTGGCCGCCGGCTCGCCTTTGGAATGATCTTTATAAACCACCCGCTCGACATTGAGTTTTAAGACGTCGATGGCGAGGGCCATCTCTTTAGTTTCTTTCTTCGAGGCCGGTTCAGCTTTGGTTTCTTTTTTCTTTCCGGCCGCGGCCTTTTGCTCTTCAACCACCTTAAGGGAATCAACGTTGAGCTTCCCTTCTTTATCCTTCTCGACCAGCATTTCTTTGAGGTTAAACATAACGAGTTTAAAATGAAGTTTCCCGCCGATCAAAGCCCCCAGGTCATAATCGACGCGGATCTCGGGAATGTCGATCATCGGGCTGTTGGAAAATCCCGGGGGATTGTAGAGCTGAAAATTTTTGATGTGAATTTTTTGCGTCAAAAGCCCCAGCGAAAAACCGCCCATTTTAATCGGCGCGCCAACGATCTGTGAACCGACGGTGGTGACCGACGTCCTGATAATAATATCCTTCAAGACCACCAACCCGGCCAGGACAACGACCACGATGAGTAAAATCTTTTTTAAATTTTTCATAACTTTCCCTCTAGTTTAATACTTTCATCTGACGATTTCGTTATTTTATATTTTAAATGCCCGTACCAGGCAAAGGCCATATCTTTTTTACTTGGCCCGCGCGTAAGTGATTTCCATGACCTTAAATTCTTTGCCAGCCTCATCGTTGCCGTACATCTCATACGTATAATTATCATTGTCGACGATTTTAATCACGCCGCGAAAAGAGCGACTCTTCTCCCCGGTCATCGGACAGGAGAAGCTTCCCTTTTCCAAAAACGTCTTGGAGGCGGCGTCATATTGGGAACTCGAGGTCATGATTCCGGTACTCATGTTGTCGAGCCAAACGGTATTGTATTCTTCTTTGACGTTGTCGTAACCGGTGATGCTCAATCCCTCAAAAGGCTGTCCCATGGCGACACCTTTGACTTCCTGCTCGACAAAACGCCCACCCAAAATCCATTCCCCCTTATTGCTCCCTTTGGATTCTTCGGGTTGTGCTTCCGGGCTCTGCCACCAGCGCATCGAATAATTCCAGTTGCCGGTAAAAATCTCGAGGGCTTTGTGATGTTCGCCAGGACTAGAGGCTTTTTTCCAGGCTTCCATTTTGGGATCCGTGTCCTGGGCTGCCTCAGGCGCGGCCGCCTGATCGCTTGCAACACTTTTGGTTTTCTCATAACCCGCGAAACTCATCTTTATGACACAAAACAGGCCCGCTAAAATTAATACCCCGATAAAAAATTTTCTACTCATTGCTTCCTCCTGGTATTATCTTCACCCGATATACGAGTAAAGAAGTTAATGTTAAACTGAAAGAAACTTTCTGTAGGGAGACAGCTGGCATGCCTCCTTATGGTCCGCCTTAGGTGGAACCATTGAACAGAGATTGTTGCTTCCTGCATATCTAACTGGGAATATTCATTCAGGATGCTATGGGGTTCAGTTGACGCTGAATTACCATTCATATCCCAGGATATATTGAGTTAGATAACGCCGGAATACCCTCCCTACTAAAAAAGAACAACCAACTTTAACGAAAGGACACCCATGAATTACCTTGGCATTGACGTTTCAAAAGCCACGTCTCGCTTTGTCTTTCTAGATAATGACGGTGAGAAACTCACAAAATCATTTACGCTCAACAACGGTCACGATGACTTTAATAAACTTCTTGAACAGCTCAAAGAACTAAACCTATTACCAGACAACATACTGATCGGGATCGAAGCTACCGGTATCTGGTGGGAAAATCTTTACAGCCTGCTGACCGAAAAAAAATTTAAGGTTATCGTGCTTAATCCCCACCAGACCAATAAATTCCGCGAAGCTCTGCGTATTAAGGCCAAAACCGACGACATTGACGCTTACGTCATCGCCGGACTTTTACGCTCTCAGGAATATTCCGCAAGCTACATTCCCGAAGAATCAATCCAGTCGCTTCGTGAAATCACTAAACTTCGATTCCAATTAGTCAAAGACCGTCAAAACTACGAACGTCAGGTCAACGCTTTACTCGGACTTTTATTCCCCGAGCATGCTCAAACGGCGATCAAGAATCCTTTTGCCGTCTCATCCATGGCCATTCTTAAAGCCTACCCAACGGCCAAACATCTGGCTCAAGCTAAACCAAAAAATATTGAAAAGATCGTACGCTCCATCAAAGGCAATAACTTCAATATCAAAGAAATTCAACACCTCATCGAATGCGCTCAAAAATCTATTTACTCGGGCCGCGCCAAACATGACCGCGGCTTAAACCTGATCATTCTTCTCAGCCAAGTCGAGTCTTTACAAAATGCCATCGCTCAACTCGATGAACGCATGAACGACATCTTGTCGCCAGCGGATGACTCCCTTAACTTCCCTGGCTCAAATCTTTTAAGCATTCCAGGCGTTGGACCTAAAACACTGGCCGCCATTCTCTCTGCCGTCGGTTCCAACGGTCAGGCTTTCCCAGACGGCAAACATCTCATCGGCCATATCGGATTCTTTCCGAAAATTTATGAGTCCGGTGAAACTAGACGCGACAATACCATCTCCAACCGTGGACCTAAGTATTTACGCGCCGCTCTTTACATGGCTGCCGTTGCCTGCTTAAAACATAACCCGGAATTTAAAGCCCTTTACAACCGCAAAGTCTCTCAAGGCAAGACAGCCAAACAATCGCTCGTTTATGTCGCCAAAAAATTGGCCCATCTTT
>Ga0247727_10004880_pt1 | contig 27902 bp, 18 predicted proteins | sample WisWelCaveWW1625_FD_202498 | JGI IMG/M metagenome (GOLD analysis project Ga0247727, IMG submission 202498) | Biofilm microbial communities from Wishing Well Cave, Virginia, United States - WW16-25 | ecosystem: Environmental > Aquatic > Deep subsurface > Groundwater > Cave microbial mat | place...
ATGGTTCTGCGGTACGGAAGAATGATTCTGCGGTACGGAAGAATGATTCTGCGGTACGGAAGAATGATTAGTGCGTACTGTAAAATTTCCAACAGTAGTATGATTCAGGTTAAATTTTTCAATTATCTTCGTGCAACCTTTCAATACATCTTGTCGTCTTGAATGAAACGCCATTAAATAAAATATTTCTCTCATGAAAAATTCCTTCTCTCTTGTATGCAGAATTATCTGTTCTGCTTTTTTTATTTCTTTCTTATTTCATACTGCTTCTGCCCAGCCCGGCACCACCGCTAAAACCGCTGCGGAGTGGGTATGGGCTGACGAAGATATCTATCGCAAGCAATTGAAAAACGATGGCATTCCTGCTATAACAATTGAAAAATTAGTAACAAAAAGAAAAGAACTTATTTTTCAAGGAAGACAAACTACTCCTTTTGCACAGCCGGTTAAACTATTTGGTCAAAATCCTGTTACTCAGGCATTGTGCTCGGATATGGGAGGAGAAACCGGTTGGGGAGGATGGGTTTCAAGACCGGGAACTTGCAATAACTGCGTGCTTTCGTGGGGAGCGCCCACTACTCCAACTGCTCCAAGATTTAATCTTACCAGCGGTCCAGGGACTGATCCTTGTACTCCTGGACCTGCTCCAGGTGCTCCTACTGTTCCTGTAGTAGCGCCCGGTTTTGGCAATGCATCTATTCAAATCGGACAGCCGCAAACCAACGGTGCTTTCATAGAAGAATTATCCTATCCGCTTACTGTAGGTATTAATGATACTAATTTTACTTTTGGCTATGCAATTGTTATCGAAGATCCGAGTCATGTTGGTTGTGACCAACCCTATGTCAGTTTGTGCATATATGACAGCAATGGTAACTCTATCGGCTCTTGCGGATGTTTTACTTATACTGCCGGTCCCGCTTTGCCCGGCTTTTTTCAATCTGCTTGTAACGTAAATTCGATTTCTTATTATAAGGACTGGACGCTTGTAGGTATTAACTTATCTGCTTATATCGGGCAGACATTAACAGTAGTTATACAAAATGCCGATTGCAGTTTAACCGGGCACTTTGCACATTCTTATTGGGATTTTTCCTGCGGAACGCTTTCATCTGTCTATCAGTATTGCATTGGCGAGGATTCCCTGATGATGGTTGCTCCTTCCACAGGAACGGGCTATACTTACAGTTGGTCGCCAGGCGGTTCAACGAATGACAGCATCCTGGTCAATCCCCAATTGATTGATACTGTCATTTTATATACAACTCCTCCTTCGGGCTGCGGATTTTATTCGGTATTTATTCTTGCTCCAACTATTATCAATACCGCTCTTACTTATTCCGTTAACTGCAATCAGGTTACCTTCTCGGACAGCACTACAATTTCTGGCGGAACCATCAGCGGTTGGAACTGGCAGTTCCCTGGCGGGAGCCCGGCTACTTATACTCTTTCAGGAACTCCCCCTCCTGTGACTTATCCTGTCGGGACTTATACGGCATCCTTAACGGTCACCTCTCAGGCGGGGTGTACGGATACCACTGCATACGTATCATTTACCATTAATCCTCCTCCTGTGATAACTGCCACCAGCGCATCCATCTGCGGGTCAAATACCGCAACGATTTGCGCAAGTGGTGGAGTAACTTATTTGTGGAGTCCTTCGAGTGCAACAACTTCCTGCATCGTAGTCAGTACCTCCTCTGCTCCTTCCTATACCGTTGTTGGAACTGATTCGGGCGGATGCACAAACACTGCTGTTGCCACTGTTTTAACCAATGCCCCGCCTACTATTACTGCCGGTCCAAACAGTTCCTTATGCGCTGTTAATCCGCCCTTCTGCCCTACACTTACTGCTGTTATCAGCGGAACTTCTCCTTACACTTATGTATGGAGCCCTGCAACCGGATTAAGTAATCCGAATATTTCAAATCCTGTTGCCTGCCCATCCGTTACAACTATATATACTGTAACAGGAACTGATGCGAACAATTGTTCAAATACCACAACGGTTTCAGTGACCGCATTGCCTGGACCCACAGTATCTGCAACTTCTACTCCGGCAGGATGCACTGCTCTTATCGGAACGGCAACAGCAAATCCTTCAGGTGGACCAGCGCCTTACACATACTCCTGGAGCAATGGGCAAACCAACCAAACTGCAACCGGTCTTGCCACGGGCAACTATAATGTTATTGTAACCAATGGGAATGGATGCACAGGCATCGCAAGTGTTTCTGTACAAGTAACGCCTGATCCGGTGGTTACCGCTAACAGCCCTTCCACTATTTGTTTCGGACAAACTACAGCCGTTATCAGTGCTTCATCCAATCCCGGTGGAGTTTCTTATGCATGGTCTCCTTCAGCAGGGCTGTCTTGCGCTACTTGCCAAACTACCACTGCTAATCCAACATCCACAAATACATATTTTGTTACCGTAACGGATGTAAACGGATGTACTAATACAGCATCTGTGCCTATTATCGTTGGGGCTATTCCTTATCTCTCAGCCATTGCAAGCCCCACTGTTTGCACAGGTGGAACAGTTATACTTAATGCTAATGTAAGTAACGTTCCTGCCTCGCAATATCCTGTTCAATGGAACTGGTACCCTCCTAACTCTCCTCCTTTGAACAGCGATACTCTGGAAGATCCGACCATAACTCCTAACACCACTACTAATCTTTATGTAGTAGTTACTGATTTGTACGGATGTAAAGATACTGCATACGCTACTGTATATGTGGAGACTATTCCTTCTGTTTCCTGGACTGAATGGACGCCTTACATTACCTGCGAGGGTTATGTGATTCCTTTATTCGCGAACATAAGCAGCAACGGTGGTTCTGCCTATTGGGATTTTGGAGATAACTCAAACTTTACCGATTACCAGCCCGCTCCTGGAGGAATGATATGGACATCAGGACCTACTCCACACATCTATAATTTCGGCAGCACGTATAGTGTATCAGTGGTTGCGATAAATTCAATTTGCAGAGATACCATTGATACCACCTTTACAATAAATGACATGGGACAATACCTAAATGTTCTTCCTGCAAATGTATTTACTCCCAACGGAGACGGGCTGAATGAGTGTTTCCGCCCTGCGCTGGACATTCAGAACGTTCCCAACATTACCAATCCGGATTCTTTAATGGCAACGCTTGTTCAATGCATTACTCTTGAAGTGTGGGATAGATGGGGAATAGAAATATTTAAAAGCGATGATAACGTAAAATGCTGGGATGGTAAAACAAGGCACGGGACTCCGGCAAAAGCAGGAACATACTATTACATTGCCATGTTTAAAGATGTGGTCATAAAAGGATTTGTTGAATTGCTGAGATAAATAAATCGGAACCTTAATAAAAAATCCCCTCTGATGACACATCGGAGGGGATTTTTGTTTTGTCATGCTGAATTTATTCCAGCATCTCTTTTAATTCTTCGGTTTGCCGAGATTATACCAATCAATCTTTCGTGAGTAATACATCATCAGCGCGAGGACGATGAACAATCCGATACTTCCCATCAATAGCGCGTAGTCCTCTAATTGTATCAGCGAGAAGATGTAGCCATGAAGAATAGTGAGCACTCCTCCCACCAGCGCCACTAATTTATTTTCCTTGAACACGCTTTTCGCATAAGCGGAAATAAGAATGACAGTTGCCGCTCCTGAAATCAGGTAAGAGAAATTGAAACTTGTATGTTCAGAAACCGCGATGAGCAGGGAATAAAAAATGCAAAGCCCCAATCCTATCAGAATATATTGGAACGGATGAATGGAGCGCTGGTTCAGAATCTCAATAAAGAAAATCACCACGAACGTGAGCATGATAATCATGATGGCGTATTTCACCGAGCGTGTGCTCTTTTGGTAATTGTCAACGGGTGTGAGCAGGTTAACACCAAAAGCAGACGAACCGATGTCATACGAACTTCCCTTCCAACTCTGCGGATAATTTCTGTTCAAGTGAAGCACTTTCCAGTTGGCAGCGAAGTTGGTATCAGAAACTGTTCTTGTATCGGGAAGAAATGCACCGTCAAAACTTGGTGTGCCCCATCCAGCAGAAAGTTTTATGTCGGTTTCCTTTCCAAGCGGAGTGAAATACATCAGTTCCGAGCCCTTCAGTTTCATGTTAAATGAAAAATCATAGGAAGATTTTGTGGTATCCCCCGCAGCAATTTTTATTGGCGTACTGATGCCGCTTCCGAGAACATCATTGGATGCGATGCCGGGGTTCATTGATTTTTTTTCTGAGTTCCACTGCAGAGAAATTTCTTCCTCGATTCCTCTCAAATCATTTATGCCGACCGAAACAAAAGCGTCATCATACACAATATTTTCTTTCGGAATATTGAGCGCGGCAAAATCAGGAGAAGAAAATTTTCCTTTTGCGTTCAGGCTTGAATTGTAAACCACCACTTCATAAATTCCACGGTAGCGTTTTTCAGGATACAGTTTTCCCTCCACATTCAACCTCTCAGGGAGAAAGTGTGCGTACTTGAGCACTTTCAGATAAGGGTTGTTCGGCTCTTTGTAAGCGTCTGGATTTTTTTCGTACTCGATGTAGGGCACGGTAAGCACGGGACCCGAAATAGTTTGCCTGTGCCCCCATTTAGAACTTACTTCATTGATGGCTTCCACTTGTCGGTTCTGCCGTTCGTCAATCAAACTTTGAATGAGAAAAGTTGCCGCCCATAATACTAAAACAAGTGACGTAATAATAATTGATTTGAGCGCGAGGCGCTCGCCTGAATTGTTTTTGACTGGTGTTTCCATTTGATTAAGGATTTAGGATTTGTGAATTAGAATTTTGTGGCGGTAACGGCAACTAAGTTCCAAATATTTTCTTCATTAACATTTTTTAACATTTCTTGCTACAATGCAAACAGAAGCGGGCTGATTCAGACGGAGAGAAGGTAACAACTTTTGTATATTTGCCTCCCTTGAAAAGACCTATGAGAATAATTATTTTTCTCTTCTGTATTGCCCTGCTGAATGCAGGAAATTTTTCTTTTTCACAAGAGAAGCCTTGGTCGCTTCAGCAATGCATTGAATATGCGCTTCAGCACAACATACAGGTGAAGCAGAACATGCTCAACGCCAAACTTTCACAAGCAACTCTTCTGCAAAATAAAGCGCAGATTCTCCCAAACCTGAGCGGAAGCATTTCTAATTCATACAACAACGGAAAAAAAGTTGACCCTTTCACAAACACTTTTGTTACAGGCGACTGGACACAATCGCAAAATTTTTCTCTCAGCGCCAGCGTAACTTTGTTTGGAGGATTTCAAACGCTTAACTCCATCAAGCAGAGCAAATACGATTTGCTCGCAAGCCAGCAAGATGTACTGAAGATGCAAAATGATATTTCCCTGAACATTGCTTCGGCATACCTGCAGATTTTATTCGCACAGGAATTACTTGCTACAGCGCAAAGTCAATCTGATATTACCAAACTGCAGGTAGAGCGCACAAAAAAATTAGTGGATGTAGGAAATCTTCCGAAAGGAAATCTGTTTGACATTCAGGCGCAGATGGCAAGTGAAGACGTAAGCGTTGTGAACGCGGAAAATAATCTTTCGCTTTCCTCTCTCAATCTTGTGCAGATGTTGAACCTAGATACCGTTCAGAATTTTTCTATTGCACGACCTGAAATTTCCATGCCTAGCGAAGTCATGCTGAATACAACTTCTTCGCAGATTTACGAATCGGCACTCACGCGCCAGCCCGAAATAAAAGGCGCGGAGTTCAAACTCAGAAGTTCGGAAAAAGGAATTTCCATCGCGAGAGCGGGAATGTATCCCCGTCTTTCGCTGAGCGCATCGTATGGTTCAGGATTTTCCGGAGCGAGCAAGGACTACGGTTTGCCGACTTTAAACGGATATATTCCCAATGGAAATATTACTTCTGCTGGCGATACTGTTTACGAGCCAAATTTAGTTTACGACCAAAATCCGCCAATCATTCCGTTCAAAACACAAATGGATAATAATCTGAACCGAAGTGTTGGATTTTACCTCACCGTTCCCCTGTTCAGCAATCTTCAAACATATACTGCTGTTACGCGCGCGAAAATCAACAGGGAAAATTCTGCGCTAACCTTACAATTGCAAAAAGATAATCTCAGAAAAACAATTCAGCAGGCATACAACGATGCGTTTGCTTCTCTGAAAAAATATCAGGCATCAAAAAAAGCGGTGGACGCAATGGCGGAATCTTTCAAGTACATGGAACAGAAATATAATGTGGGTGCAGTAACAACAACAGAATACAACGATTCAAAAAATAAATTAACAAAAGCAAAATCAGATTTGCTTCAATCAAAATATGATTATGTTTTCAAATTGAAAGTACTGGATTTTTATCAAGGGAAACCTATAACACTATAATAGCAACAAGTTCAGCGTGACAACACAAAGAATAAATACTAAAATGAAAAAGCCACTCCTATTAATCGGAAGCGGAATAATAATTCTCGCAGCCATCATCGGAATAAAAAGTTGTTCCAACAGCGGTGCAACTGAAATCACCACGGAAAAAGTTCAGCGCAGAACAATCATTGAAACGGTTTCCGCCAACGGAAAAATTCAGCCCGAAGTTCAGTTGAAAATAAGTTCAGATGTTTCAGGTGAAGTGGTGGAAATGATGGTGAAAGAAGGCGACCATGTGAACAAAGGCGACTTGCTCGTGAAGATTAAGCCCGACATTTATCAATCTGCACTTGACCGCGCCAGCGCTGCTGTTAGTTCCTCGCAATCAAACATTGAAACCGCCAAAGCGCAACTGGCGCAGGTGCAAGCGCAGTTTGCGAATGCAGAAGCATCTTTCAATCGCAGCAAAAAATTATTTGATCAGGATGCCCTTTCTCAGGCGGATTTTGACAACGCGAAAGCATCCTACGAATCCGCAAAAGCGCAGGTGGAATCTGCTGAAGAAGGAATAAAAGCATCTATGTTCAACGTGAGCAGTGCGCAGGCATCCATGAAAGAAGCAACGGAGAATCTGAACAAGACTTCCATCTTCGCTGCTGTTAGCGGAACAGTTTCCAAACTCAGCAAAGAGAAAGGCGAGCGTGTTGTGGGAACAAACATGATGGAAGGTTCTGAAATAATGATTCTCGCCAACCTAAACGAAATGGAAGTGAGCGTGGATGTAAATGAAAACGATATTGTGCGCGTGCATATGAATGATACTGCCGATATAGAAGTGGACGCTTATATGGACAGAAAATTCAAGGGCATCGTAACTGAAATCGCAAACTCCGCGAACACATCAGGGGTGATGGCTGATCAGGTTACGAACTTCACTGTCAAAATCCGCGTTCTGCAGGAATCATACAAAGATTTGATGGATGCAAAAAATCCGAACATGTCTCCTTTCCGTCCTGGCATGTCGGCTACGGTTGACATTCACACCAAAAGCGCAGTAAATGTTTTGTCACTTCCGATACAGGCAGTGACCACGAGAAGCGACTCTGTAATGAATACAAATGATGAAAATAAAAAAGATGAAGATGACTACGATGCAAAAGTAGTGGATGAGAAAAAAGAAAAAATAGAAATGAACTCCAAACCGAAAGATTTAAAACCGCAGGAATGTGTTTTCATTTTTAGGGATGGAAAAGTTACTCTGCAAAAAGTAAAAACGGGAATTCAGGATAACCTCGCCATTGAAATCACCGAAGGTTTGAAAGAAGGGGATGAAATCGTGAATGGCCCTTACAACGCTGTCGCAAAACTTCTCAAGAACGGAATGGAAGTGAAAAAATCTGATAAGGCGGAGATTGCGAATAGTTGGAAAAAAGAATAATGCTTCGTCATTGCGAGGAATGAAATGACGAAGCAATCTCCCAAAATACTTTGCCTTGAAACATCTACAAAAGTTTGTTCTGTCGCTCTCGGGCAAAACGGAAAACTTCTCGCACTCAAAGAATCACTTGATGAAAAACATTCCCACGCAGAAAATCTTACAATTTACATTCAGGAAGTTTGTTCTCAGGCAAAAATTTCTTTGAACGATATTGATGCAGTTGCCGTAAGCAAAGGTCCTGGCTCATTCACAGGATTACGAATTGGAGTTTCATCCGCAAAGGGATTATGCTATGCGCTGAACAAACCGTTGATTGCAATAAATTCTTTAGAGGCAATGGCTGTTGGACAGAACTCAAGACTAAAGACTAAAGACTCAAGACTTTTCTGCCCGATGATAGATGCAAGACGTATGGAAGTTTACTGCGCTGTGTATGATGAGCGCCTAAACGAAATAAAAAAAACTTCCGCAGATATAATTGATGAGAATTCTTTTGCTGACTTATTGCAGAAACACAAAATGTTTTTCTTTGGTGACGGTTCTGCAAAATGCAAATCAAAAATCAAAAATCCGAACGCAGTTTTTATAGATGATGCAAATCCTTCCGCACAATTCATGATTCCGATTGCGGAAAAATATTTCGGTGAAAAGAAGTTTGAAGATGTGGCTTACTTTGAGCCATTCTATTTGAAGGATTTTGTGGGAACTAAGTCCTCCCCCTAACCCCCTCCAGTGGGGGACAAATTATTCTTCAATTCCGTAACGGGTAATTTTTCGGTAAAGCGTTCGCTCTGAAATTCCCAACTCCTTTGCCGCTTTGTTGCGCCTGCCCTTATACTTCTCCAGCGCTTTTTTGATCATTTCAATTTCTTTGTCTTCGAGTGAAAGAGTTTCCTGAACTTCTTCGTGGTGATGAATATTTTCTTCGGAAGAAACAGCAGTTCGTGAAATTATAGACGGATGAATTTGAACAACCGGCTTATTGGACATCTGCACATCAGGAGAAATATTCTCAAGTGATTCGTCATTAAGATTAGTATTCCCTTGCAGCATTCCGAAAACAATGCGTTTCAGATCGGAAACTTCTTTACGCATGTCGAACATAACTTTGTAAAGAAGTTCGCGCTCAGAAAGTTCTCCGCCTTCTCCTTTGAAAATGGCAACACCTTTTGAAGAAGTGGTTTCAGGAAGATATTTCTGAAGCGTATCGGCATTGATGTCGCGGGTTTTTTCAATGATGGAAATCTGCTCCGCAATATTTTTTAATTGACGCACATTCCCCTGCCAATAATAATCGATCAAAAGTTTTTCTGCTTCTTCTTTTAATTTCACTGTCGGCATTCTGTATTTGGAGGCAAAGTCGGCAGCAAATTTCCGAAAGAGAATGGTAATATCTTCTTTTCTGTCGCGGAGCGCAGGAACACGAATAGGAACTGTATTTAATCGGTAGTATAAATCCTCCCGAAATTTTCCTTTGCCGATCGCTTCCGAAATAATAACATTCGTTGCCGCCACAATGCGCACATTTGTTTTCTGCACTTTGGAAGAACCAACACGAATATATTCTCCTGATTCCAGTACGCGAAGCAAGCGAGCCTGCGTTTCCACCGGAAGTTCCGCCACTTCATCAAGGAAAATTGTTCCTCCGTTCGCCACTTCAAAATATCCTTTGCGTGCTTCGTGCGCACCGGTGAACGAACCTTTCTCGTGTCCGAACAATTCCGAATCGATCGTGCCCGCAGGAATTGCACCGCAGTTCACCGCAATGTATTGTCCGTGTTTGCGCGCGCTCAGGTGATGAATGATCTGCGGAAAAACTTCTTTTCCCGTTCCGCTCTCGCCCGTAATCAAAACCGACAAATCAGTAGGCGCAACTTGCATCGCAATGTCAATTGCTCTTTCAAGCAATGGCGAGTTGCCAATAATTCCGAAACGATTTTTTATATCCTGAATATTCATTTTTATTTCTTGGGCGCGTCCCTCATTTCATTCGGGTCGGGCTTTTCGTTTCAATCTTTGCGAAGCGCAAAGGATTTTCACTTCAATCCCTCGCGCGAAAATCAATTACTAAATTTCCAATTTATATGTTGACACAAGCCATCCATGTTTTGATAAATTGTTGATGAATTTACTCCACAAATATTTAATTGGTTTATCATACTTTCTCTTATGCCTTTTGGTATTCTTAAACTAATAAGATGTGCTTTATAGTTTGAATTTTTCTCTAATGGAACAAAAGAATTTTTTTTGTTAGAAAATTTATGTAAGGTAAACCAACCTAGTTGAGACACCAATCGTTCATGAATTAGGTTTGGTTTAAAAACAGATGTTAGACCAGAATCAAAAGGAGATTTACTTTTTTTTGACTCAAGAATCATTTCGTTCGGAACTATAAAGGCCCAAACAAAAGAATGCTCTCCTTGTATTGTTGGATTTATACATGCAAACCATAATGCTACAAGCGGATTTGAAGTCCAATCTAATAATCTAGTTGCAAGACCATAGTGTTGCGCCAAAGCAAGCCAATCCCAATCATTAGTAATTCTTGATTTTAAAAATGGAGTCGCTGTTCTCTTTAATTCTTTCAGCATTTTCTTTTCAACTAAGACCGTATCGTTTTTCCAATTTTTACGTGAAATTTTCGGCAACAAAGGGTAGTCATTTGTTTGCCCACGAAACAAAGGCATTTCATCTTTTTTTATTCCATTTAAAATAGAAACGTATTCTTTAAAATCTTTTACCAAATATTGTTTGCCAACTTCCATTTCTGTTAATTTGATATTACATTACCAATTAAAGTCGCCAGCGTACATTCTTCCGCAAGCACATTTACGTATTCTCCTTTCTTGTGATCTGCTTTCGGAAAAACTACTGTTGTGTTCTGAGAATTTCTGCCGTACAATCTTTCAGAAGATTTTTTAGAAACCCCTTCTATCAAAACGCGGTGAACTTTTCCAACTCCAAGCTTTGTTCTTTTTGCAGAATATTTTTGCTGTAAGGCAATTACTTCCTGCAATCTTTTTTTCTTTACCTCTTCAGGCACATCGTCTTTATATTTTTTCTGCGCGAGTGTGCCTGGTCTTTCAGAGTAAGCAAACATATAGGCAAACTCAAATCCAACTTCTTCCATCAGCGAAAGCGTGTCGCGGTGTTCTTCTTCTGTCTCTCCGCAAAAGCCGGTGATGATGTCAGTAGAAATTCCGCAGTCAGGAATTATTCTTCGTATCGCTGCAATGCGCTCTAAATATTTTTCTCTTGAGTAGCCGCGGTTCATACGCGTGAGCATTTCTGTATTGCCGCTCTGAACAGGAAGATGAACATAATCGCAAATGTTTTCATGTTTTGTAATCGCATATAAAACATCGTCCGTCATGTCCTGCGGATTGGAAGTGGAGAAGCGAACTCTTAGGTCAGGAGAAACTTTTGCAACTTCTTCCAATAAATTTGCAAATGAGAAAGAATTTTTTCTTTCATCTTCGCTCAATTCTTTTTTCGCTTTTCCGTTCACCCATAAATACGAATCCACATTCTGCCCGAGCAAAGTGACTTCGCGGTAACCCTGTTCAAATAAATTTTTTGCTTCGCTCACAATGCTTTCGGGTTCGCGGCTTCGCTCTCTTCCGCGCGTGAACGGCACCACGCAAAACGAACACATGTTATCGCATCCGCGCGTAATGCTGATGAACGCAGTCACACCGTTTGAATCCAATCGAACAGGACTTATATCCGCATACGTTTCTTCGAGCGAAAGCAAAACGTTCACGGCTTTTTGTCCGCCTTCAACGCTCTCAATTAAATTCGGCAGATCGCGATACGCATCAGGTCCAACAACAATATCCACTATTTTTTCCTGTTCCAGAAATTTTTCTTTCAATCTTTCCGCCATGCATCCTAAAACTCCAATCATCAGTTTCGGATTTTTCCGTTTCGCGATGTTGTATTCTTTTAATCGACCGCGAATTCTCTGTTCAGCGCCTTCGCGAATCGCACAGGTATTTACTAAAATTAGATCCGCTTCGTGAAAATTTGAAGTGGTGGAATATCCTTTGCCCGCAAGTATGCTCGCTACAATCTCGCTGTCAGAAAAATTCATGGCGCAACCGTAACTTTCGAGGAACATTTTCTTGCCCTCAATGATTGTTGGTGAATCCATAACAAGCGCTTCGCCTTGTTTTGATTCGTCAATTACTTTATTTTCGTAAATATCCATAAAGGGAGGCAAAGATAATGAAATGAGAGAGTCTGACAAACTGTCACCGACACTTCTTTTGGTTAAAAATCGTTAAATTTTGCTGACGAATTACTAAATGGTACAACGGAGGTTTTATTCAAAAACAACACTTTAATCACCATCTAATCCACCACCACCAGCACCAAATCTTGATACTGGAAATTCTATTCCATTAAGCATGTGTCTTGACATTTTTGCCGCGCTCGATACTGAGTTTGCGCTGTATTCTAAGAAAGCACCCAGTATATCATCGGAAGTAGTTCCGTAGTTTTCTGGTTCTTCTAAATTGATTTGAAAAAATAAAGTAGAAGCGTATTCGTCATCTGTTATTTTCAAACTATTTAATTTTGCAAAATAAAGAGATTGGGCATTTGTGTATAATGAAACGCAGAAAGCGAGTATAAAGATTAGTGTTTTCACATACCAACAACGAACCCCGACACTAATTTATTTTAGGTAAGTAAAATTATTATTCAATAATGATTTTCTTCACCGCTGTTTTTTCTCCCGAAGTAATTTTCACAAAATAAAGTCCCTTGGGCTGATTCTTTAAATCAATCTTATTTATCTCTGCAGAAGAGGAAAATTGCTCAACAAGTTTTCCCTGCACATTAAATACGCTGAACTCTTTTGAATCTGTTATTTCTGTCTTCACAAAAAATTCTCCGGTGCTTGGGTTGGGAGATATGCTTATGTCATAAAGAAATTCCAATTCATTTATTCCTGTCATGGAAGGAGTCAGCGTAAGTGTGGTATAATACGTTTCATCACCACTGTCATTGGTATTGTTATTATTTGCGGCACCAAAGCAAGCATAGAATCTGACATTTCCAATATTGGTTGCTGGCGCTGTCCAGATAAAACTCCATTGACCTGTTGTGGTAGGAAAAGAACTTCCCGAAAGTGTATGACATATATATTGACAAGAAGTACAATTAGCGAAGGTAGCCGGATGGAGCCACGTATTGGTTGCATCTGATACGATAATGTTTCCTGCAACATTATTATTACTCAGGCGCCTTGCTGTACATTGAAATCCGAAACGTATTCTTGTTGCATGAGTGATAGTAGGAGTAATCGTGTAGGTCTGTCCGGGGACATACATTATTCCCCCGCTGGAAATAATTGCGCAGGTAGCAGGTCCTGAGTTATCCGGAATTCCCCCACTATGGCAAGCACTTGTTCCTTCGGGTCCGCTGCAGGTTTTTTCAGTCGGAGCATTGGTGTTGTCGGTCGGTCCGCCTCCGCTTTTCATATTTGAATGAATTGGGTCGTGGTCAATAACCGAAAAAGAGATCAACCCGAGAGAAGCGATGAAAAGAACTATGATAAGAGTATTTTTTTTCATGGCTATTTAGTGATTACAATTTTTTGTACATCTGTTTTACCGTTCTGAACAGCAGAAATAAAATAAATTCCTGATGCTTGGTTCAACTCAAGGTTCAAAGTGCCGGGTTCAAGATTAGTTTTTTTAAAAACGATTTCACCGTATGAATTATACACTTTCAGTTTTTCAATCTGCATGCCTGAGCTTTGTATGCTGAACACTGCACTGCTTACGTTCGGATAAACACTCCATGAAACTACAGGCGACTCAAGCGTAATTCTTTTTGAGTAGGTATTATCTCCCGCATCTGTTCCGTCATTGTTTGCAGCAACTGCTCCAATATAAAATGTAACCGCGCCTTCATTCGTTTCAGGAGCCGTCCATTCAAACGACCATTTACCAAGACCTGTGGAAACCGCGTTTGTGCCATCATATGTATAAGTGATATATCTCCTGTCAATCGTTGTTCCGTAACCAGGAATGATTTGCGTGCGCTGGGCATCTACAACCTTAATAGTTCCAACATTTGCGTTATCAGAATTCTTTAAAGCCACAACCTGGAACCCGAAACGCACCAAACCCGGATTGGTGATGGAAACCGTGATGGGATACGTTTTTCCTAATTCGTATTGAGTAACTCCTCCTTCGATGACCGCAGATAATTCTGCAATGCCTGTGTTTGGAGCAAAAGTAGAATGGCATCCGGTATTGGAGCAGTGCATTTCATCGGGCGCACCCGTGCTAGCGGCAGGAGCGCCATTGCTTAGCAGATTTGGCAAATCATCTTTTCCGGCAGGCAAGTTTTTATACCCCACAAACAAAAAAGTGACACCAATAATTAAGAGAGTAATTTTTTTCATGCGCTTGGAATTAGTAAATAGATACACAAAGGAAACAAAAAGAAATGAATTTGCCAAATCGCTGATTTTGAAACAAGAAATAATAAATGTACATTTGCTTTTTCCAAATAATAACAGATGAAAAAAATTTACTCTTTCATATTATTTATTGTCGCTTTGAGTGCAGTTAAAGAGTCCAATGCACAACAAACCGTTGCTTATGATTTTACCATGAACGATTGCAGTGGCAACATGCACCATCTTTTTTCTGAACTCGATTCCGGCAATGTGGTCATCATGGAGTTATTTATGCTCTCCTGCAGTCCTTGCGTAGATGCGGGCAACGAACTGGAGCCGATGTTTCAGAATTTAAAAGCAACCTGTTCAAACAAAATTATTTTTTATCACATGGGCTACACCAATAGTTATGACTGCTCGCAAATCACCAATTGGGTAAGCACGAACGGATACTCTTCTATTCCCATTGATTCGGGCGCGATTCAAACTGCGTATTATGGCGGAATGGGAATGCCCACCATTGCAGTGATGGCTGGAAACACGCATAAGGTTTTGCATACAAGCGTTGGCTATGCGTCAGGAGATACTGCCATGATTGCCGATTCCATCAGAACTTTCTTCGGATGTGCGACTGCAAGTGTTCAAAATGCTTCTTCTCTTTCCTCTTCAGTTTCTATTTATCCTAATCCTTCAAACGGAAAATTTAGTGTAGAAATAAATCGCTTTGAATACATTGAAATATACAATTCGATAGGAGAGAAAGTTTGCATCTACGGCAACCGCCTTATCAGTGCGCCCTCTTCAACTCTTCAAGTTGATATTTCCAGCGAACCGGAGGGGATTTACTTTCTTCGCGGAGAAATGAACGGAGAAAGTTTCACCCGTAAAATAATTGTGCAGAGATAAGCGATGAAAAATTTATCTCTTGCTTTGGCTGTCACCCTGAGCGCAGTCGAAGGGTCTTTTTCACAAAACCAGTTGTTTATTCCGGATACACTATCAGGAACTAATTTCAATATCAGCATTCAAAGCGGAACCACACAATTCTTCACAGGGCAAAACACTCCCACATTCGGATACAATGGAGTTTTTCTTGGCCCTACTTTGCTAATGAACAAAGGTGACAGCGTAACACTGAACGTTACAAATAATCTGACCGTGCCCACCACTGTTCACTGGCACGGGTTTCATATTCCGGCAAAAGATGATGGAGGTCCTCATCAAATCATTGCTCCGAGCACAACATGGAGCCCGTCTTTCAAAATAAGAAACAAGGCAAGCACGTATTGGTATCATCCGCACGGAGAAGGCAAAACAGAAATTCAAATCTCAAAAGGACTTGCGGGCGTAATTATTATCCGCGACAGCGCGGAAGCCACCTATAATCTTCCCAGAAAATATAAAGTGGATGACTTTCCGCTCATCGTGCAGACAAGAGTGTTTGATGTTTTTTATCAGGTGCAAACCGCCACGCACGAAGACAGCATTCCGATGGTGAACGGAACAATGAACGCATTTCTGCAAGTTCCAAAACAAGTGGTGCGCTTCCGTTTGCTCAATGCTTCGGCAGACAGAACCTATTCTTTCGGATTATCTGATTCTTCCAACTTTTATTTAATTGCTTCTGATGGTGGACTTTTATCTCAGCCCTACGCAACTAACCGCTTGCGATTATCCACAGGAGAAAGAGCGGAAATATTAATTGACTTCGGAACGGATACCATTGGTCAGCAAAAATATCTGATGAGTTATTCGTCTGAACTTCCGAAAGGTATAATCGGTGCGGATTCAGTCGGCACAAGTACGCTGATAATTCAAGATGGATATTACGGCAATCCATTGAACGGACTTGACTTTAATCTTCTGCGCTTTGATGTGATTGCGCCCACCGCAAATCCTGTAACAACTATTCCAGTTGCCTTTGCTCCAGTAGTTCCCATCCCAACTGCTTCGGCAACTGTTACCCGGCAAATTCATTTTTTTCCTGATACCGTTACAAGTGGACAGCAGGGTTTTGTGGATGGTCCCTTCTTTATGAATAACGAAACGTTCGACATGGATTCGATTAATCAAATTGTTTATCTCAACACCACAGAAATCTGGACGCTCACTAACGGAACCATGGTGGCTCATCCTTTTCACATTCACGACATACAGTTTTTTGTGGTTGACATCAACGGAAATCCTCCACCTCCCGAATACGCAGGATATAAAGATGTGATTCTCGTAAAGCCGAATGACACCGTGCGCTTCATCACCACCTTTGATGATTTTGCCGATGATTCTGTTCCTTATATGTATCACTGCCATTTGCTCCACCATGAAGATGACGGAATGATGGGACAGTTTCTGGTGATTGACACCACTAACAATTTGAGTGTTTCAGAAAATGAGGTGGAGAATTCTGTTTTGGTTTTCCCGAATCCAACAAACGGAGAATTCGTCATTGCGAGCGGAGCGAAGCAATCTCACATTGAAATCTATAATGTGTTGGGGGGAAAAGTATTTTCTTCCATCGTCAATAATCATTCTACACTAATTAATCTTGATGCTCCTGAAGGACTGTATTTTCTGAAAATAAAAACTGGGAAAGGAATTATCTCCAAGAAGATTGTGCTTCTACGTTAAGCCCATTCAATGAAAAATTTATTATTCATTATTTTCAATCTGCTTTTTAGCGGGAAATACTTTTCAGCCCAATCCCAAACATGGCAGCCCGTTGGCAACGGATTTGACTTTGCGGTTTTTACTTTAACAAACGATACAATTAACAATATTCTCTACGCTGGCGGACAATTTGACACTGCCGATGGAAATGCCTGTTCGCGCGTTGCGCAGTGGAACGGAACAAACTGGGATACCATCGGCCCCGGATTATCAAATGGTTTTGTGAAAGACTTAGCAATGTTTAACAATCAACTGTATGCCTGCGGTTCTTTTACGAATGCAGGAAATAAAACCAGAAAATTTTTCACACGCTGGAATGGCGCAAGTTGGGATTCAATAGGATTTACTACCGCTAACTGCAATCCGCAGAAAATGATTGTGTACAATAGTGAACTTTATATTGGCGGTGGCTTCCCTACTGCGGGAGGAATTACGGTGAACAACATTGCCAGTTTCAATGGCACGCAGTTCGATTCTCTTCTCAGCGGCACGAATGATATTGTGTATGCTATGGCGGTTTACAATAATGAACTTTACATTGGTGGAGCATTTGACAGTGTTGCAGGATTTCCGGCTAATCATATTGCTAAATGGAACGGCACAAACTGGTCTTCTGTTGGAAGCGGAACAAATAATCCTGTGTACGCACTTGAAGCGCACAGCGGAAAATTATATGCAGGCGGTAACTTCACTCAGGCAGATGGAAATCCTGTCGGCAATATTGCGGTGTGGGATGGAAATAATTGGTCATCTGTTGGGGTTAGTGATTAATGCTCATGATGCCCGCCTTCATTGGTAAGCATTGCCATGAGATAAATTACTCCGTTAGTTACCACTTTGGCGTTTTTCCCCACCTCTGAGAGCGGAACTATTTGCGTGAACCCGCTTTCGCTGATTCCTCTTTTCACTTGAACCCGTTTAAATGAAATGACATCGCCTAATTCTGCTTTTACTTCTTGCGATTCATCCTCTTTATGCTCGTGCTCGGTGGTTTTGTGATTATGCGTTTCAATAAAAATATAATCGCTTCCGCCAAAATTGATGATGGCAGCATCAGGTACAGAAGGAACTGTACTGCTGTCGGTATTAATGAGAGTAGTTATATTCATTCCTTCAATCAATCCTTTTTTATCGCCTGTGATTTCCGCATGAACAGGAATGGTTTTGCTTTCGCCTTCAAAGGCGCTTCCAACTGCGAAAATTTTTGCGGTGTAATTTTTACCTGCAAGATTGGTGAGCATCACATCCACTTTTTGTCCGATGGAAATTTTCGGCAAGTCCTGTTCGAAAATAAAAATGTCAAGATGCAGTTTTGAATTATCCACCACATCCATCAATTGTTCGGATGCGGTAACGGTTTTGCCCATGTTAATATCAATATGCGAAATGTTTCCGCTGATGGGGCTTGTAACAGAAATATGGGAAGCAATGTTTTCGGACGTAAGTTTAGCAGCATTAATGTTGAGCAAAGCCAGTTGTTTGTCAAGCGAACTTGTTTTTGCTTTGAGTGATTCGTAAGTTGATTTTGCCTGCTGAAAAGTTTTTTGCGCTGAAACATTTTTATCAGAAAGTTCTTTCTGGCGGTTGTATTCCGCTTCGGCAAAAAAAATCTGAGCGGCAGCATCCAGATAATCTTGTTGGAGTTTTACGAATTCGGTGTTGGCAAGTGTTCCCACGCTTTGACCTTTCTGAACAAAATCTCCTTCCTGAACTAAAATAGATTGAACGGTTCCGCCCATCACCGCATTGACAGATGCTTTGTTTTGAGGCGGAACTTTCAGCACACCTGTTGATTTAAGCAGGTTGGTAAGGTTTCGGTTTTCAATAGCAGCGAGTTCAACACCCAACTGCTTGTACTGAGCAGGAGTGATGTTTACTTCGTTTTTATTTTCTTCGTGATGTTCTTTTTCATCAGCGTGTTTGTCATCGTGAGCCTGTTCGCCCCCGCAGGAAGCGAAAAGAAAAAGAAATGGAACAGCAATTGCATAAAAGAATGTGTTGCTTGTTTTTGCGGTTTGATTGAATATTGTTTTCATGATTTTAGTTTTTACTTGTTTGTGAAAAATTGAGTGCTGATCACCGACTGGTTATAATTGTTCAGCGCAGATAAATAAGAATTCTTTATCCCGATGCCCTGCGAAACCAAAGCGGCATACTCCACATAGCCGATTTCACCCGCTTTGTATGCCTGAGTGGAAGCGGAAAGAATTTCATCGGCTTGTTTCAGTCCTGTTGTTTCGTAATAAGTAAGGAGTGAAAGGTTTTTTTGCAGCTCGAGCAATGTCTTCGAATAGGAAGTATTTAATTCCAGCAAACTTGTTTGATAATCCTTCTCCGCGATTTGCTGCTGAAGTTTTGCCGCCTGAATTTTTCCGCTCTGGCTCCAGAAAAATATCGGCACGGTGATTCCTACCGAGTAACCGTAATAACCCGGAGAGATACCTAACATATTCTGATTGAAGTATCGGAAATTAACGTCAGGGAATAATTGTGAAACTGCCGCCTTGCGGTTGTAATCAGCCAGCAGAATTTTTTGCTGATACATGGAAGTGTACGGATGATTTGGCGGTGACTCTTTGTTGGGTATTTGCATTTCCAGTTTTTGCATTGAAATATCAGAAGGTAAAATTGCACGGGTTGTATTGAGAAATTTCATCAACTCCTGTTGTGCAATCATTACATCGGCATTCGATTGCTGAAGTGCAATCTGAATTTCTTTTCTTCGCGCCTGTGCCGAAATCAATTCGAGTTTGCTTGTTTCTCCTGTTTTAAATCGTAATTCAGCCGCGTTTTCAAATTCGGAAAAGATGCTGTCTTGTTTGGCAAGGAGTTTTTGCTTTTCAACCGAATGCCAGAGATTAAAATACACGCTCTTTACGTTGCGAATTAATTCTTTCTCGCTAAGTGAAAGCCCGGTTTGCGCAATCAGCGTGTTTTGCCTATTCACCTTGCTTTGTGAGGTGTACACTGTTGGAAATTCCAGCGTTTGGGAAATTCCCATTTTCACAATTCCATCATCGTTCGGAATTGATTTATTCAAATCCTCGTTTTCATAAAACAACTGCGTGTTGTTTATGTCGAATGAAGTTTTCTGAAGTTTCTGATTTTTGACAACATTCAACTGCGATGCCTGTAACGATGGATTGTTTTTCATTGCCATTGCAATGCACGAATCAAGCGGAAGTGTTTCGCCAGACAACTTATTTGTTTGCGCATTGGCAAATGAAGAAACGAAAAGCAAAATAATAACCGATGCAGTTGTTGGATTTATTTTCATCTTTCTTTTTTTATTGAATAGAATATAAAGAGCAGGTAAAACCAAAAGCGTGAGCAATGTTGCAGTGAACAAACCGCCAATGACAACGGTTGCCAACGGTCGTTGAACTTCAGCACCTGCATTAGTAGAAATTGCCATTGGCAAGAAACCGAGCGATGCAACCATTGCGGTCATAAGCACAGGTCGAAGGCGTGTTTGAGTTCCTTTTCTCACACGCTCTGCAACATCATCAACTCCCTCATCTTTTAATTGGTTGAATGTGCTGATGAGAACAATTCCGTTCAGCACTGCTACACCAAACAGAGCGATGAACCCGACTCCCGCTGAAATACTGAAAGGCATATTGAACATCCAAAGAGCAAAAACACCTCCGATAGCGCTCATCGGAATAGAAGTGTAAATGAGCAATGCCTGTCCGAAAGAATTGAAAGTGAAAAAGAGGAGAACAAAAATCAGAAGCAAAGCCACAGGCACAGCAATCATTAAACGCGCTGATGCTTCTTCTAAATTTTTGAATGAGCCCCCATAAGTAAAATAATATCCTGAAGGAAGTTTTACTTTTTCATAGAGTGTTTTCTGCAATTCGGACACAACCGATTTCACATCTCTGCCCGAAACATTGAAGCCGATTACGATTCTGCGCTTGGCATCTTCGCGGCTTATCTGATTCGGACCTGATACATAATTAATGTCAGCAACCTGCTGCAACGGAACTTGCCCGCCTGAAGAAAGCGGAATGAAAAGGTTTTTTACATCGTCAATACTTTTTCGGTTTTGGTTTAAGAGGCGAACGACTAAATCAAATCTTCTTTCGTTTTCAAAAACTGCTCCCGCGATTTCTCCCGCAAAAGCAGTACGGACAATTTTATTGATGTCGGAAATATTTAATCCGTATTGAGCGATCCTGTTGCGGTCATATTCAACCGCAATCTGCGGCATTCCGGTGGTACGCTCCACCTGAGATTCGCCTGCGCCTTCAATGGTTGCGATAATTTGTCCAACCTTCTCGCCATAAAAGGCGAGTGAGTCAATGTTCTCTCCGAAAATTTTTACAGCCACATCCTGCCTTACGCCCGTCATCAGTTCATTGAAACGCATTTCGATGGGTTGAATGGCTTCGAACTGCACACCCGGAATGACAGACAGAGCCGACATCATCGTATCCATCAATCCGGTGTAATCATCTGTGGTTGTCCAATCGTGTTTGTCTTTCAAAATGATTATCACATCGGTATCGTAAGGAGCCATCGGATCAGCAGGAATTTCGGTGGTTCCTGTTTTACAAACCACTTGCTTTACTTCGGGAAATTTCATTAAAATTTTTTCCACTTCTTTATTATTCTCCACGCTCATGTTCACGGTTGAACCTTCGGGCAGCATGGAATGAAAAGCAAAATCACCTTCTTCGAGCGTAGGTAAAAATTCTGCGCCCATGCGTTTAAACACAAAGAGAGAGGCAATGAAAAGGATAACCGTTACGCTTATCACCGCAATTTTTCTTCGCATGGCGAATTCGATGAATGGTTTGTAGGCGCGTTGAAAAAAGTTCATCATTCTGTCACTGATGTTTTGCTTTCCGGAAATTTTCTTTGGAAGAAATAAGGCGCTCATCATTGGGATATAAGTAAGTGAAAGAAGTAGTGCTCCAACGATTGCAAAAGAAACTGTCATAGCCATCGGCTTGAACATTTTCCCTTCAATTCCAACTAATGTGAGGATGGGAATATATACAATGAGGATAATGATTTGTCCGAATGTGGATGAGTTCATCATGCGCGATGCACTTTTTTTCACATCGTCATCCATCTCTTTTTGCGATAGCGGTGTGCTCCGATTTAACTTTGAGAGATGGTGCATGACCGCTTCCACAATAATTACGGCTCCGTCCACAATCAATCCGAAATCAATTGCGCCTAAACTCATCAGGTTTCCTGTTACTCCGAAAAGATTCATCATGATAAATGCAAATAGCATGGACAGCGGAATAACGGAAGCAACAATAAAACCCGCACGGAGGTTTCCGAGAAATAAAACAAGAATGAGAATTACAATTAATGCTCCTTCAATCAAGTTTGTTTCAACAGTTCCGATGGCACGGTGAACGAGCGCGCTGCGGTCGAGGTAGGCTTCGATGGTTACTCCTTCAGGCAATGATTTTTGTATGACAGGAATTTTTTCTTTGATGGCATCAACAACCTTTGCGCTGTTTTCCCCTTTCAGCATCATCACCACCCCTCCCGAAACTTCGCCTTCTCCGTTGCGGGTCATTGCACCATATCTGTTTGCGCTTCCGAATTGAAGTGTGGCAATGTCACGAATAAGAATTGGTTTGTCATTTTCAGTTGTCTTCACCACAATTTTGCCGATGTCATCAAGTGATTTCACCAAACCAAGACCTCTTATATAATACGAGGTGGGTTTTTTCTCGATGAAAGCGCCTCCCGTGTTCTCATTGTTTTTTTTAAGCGATTCGAAAACTTCCGGAATTGTAACGTTCATGCTTTTCAGTTTGAGCGGGTCAACGGCAACTTCGTATTGCTTGAGGTATCCGCCAAAACTGATTACTTCCGCAACTCCCGGAGTTCCGATGATCTGCCGTGCCACAATCCAGTCCTGCATTTCGCGGAGTTGCATGGCGGTGTATTTGTTTTCGAACCCTTTTTTAACGTGTAAAACATATTGATATACTTCGCCCAAGCCAGTGCTTACGGGAGCCATTTCAGGCTTGCCCAGTCCTTCGGGAATTTTTTCCTGCGCTTCCTTCAATCGCTGGTCAACAAGTGTTCGGGCAAAATAAATATCCACTTCATCTTTAAAAACTACCGTGATTATGGAAAGCCCGAAGCGGGAAATGCTTCGCACTTCAACCAAATCGGGCAATGAAGCCAGCGATTTCTCGATGGGTGAGGTAACAAACTGCTCTACTTCCTGTGCGGCAAGGGAAGGAGAGAGGGTAAAAATCTGTACCTGATTATTGGTAATGTCGGGCACGGCATCAATGGGAAGTTTGTAGAAAGAATAACTTCCGTAAATGATGAGCGCTATGGTAAACAGCCCAACTGCAAATTTATTCCGTATGGAAAACTCGATGATTTTATTAATCATGACAAATAAGTTAAATCGTTAAATGAATAACATCGTTTGCTAAATGCAAACAACAGAATCACAAAAGAAAAACGATTAACCTATTTTAGGCGGCTGCCAGATGGAAAAAGAAATCTCGGAAGGAGAGTTGTGCGTGTAAATGGAAAGTTGTTCGGTTGGAAGTTGAGCAATAATATTGTTGTCGGAATTTGAAACTACTGTAACGCTTCCGCAGCAGTTACACACGCAAAGAGGGTTGCAGGCATCAGAGCCTCCGCAATCATCTGAATGTGGTGTTTCAAGGTGAGAACAGGATTGCGATGAACCGCAGTTATCAATAAATATTTCGTCACTGCATGGAGCAAGGGAAAGGGAAAGAAAGTAAACTGCAAACAGGAAACTGAAGAATCTCATAAAACAAAGATACAAAATAGATTGTATTTACCCTTTGTTGTTTTTTCGTTTAAAAATAGTATCTTTGTTATAGAAATGAAAAAAGCATTCTCCATATTCCTCACAGTAATTTTCCTTTTCAGCGCAATGGGTGTTACCATTAATTCTCACTACTGCGGCATGAAACTGCGCTCGGTGAGTTTAATTGAAAAAGATTGCTGCTGCAAAAGCGAAATGCCAAAGGGCTGCTGCAAGAATGAAATCACGTATGTAAAAATCACTGACCAGTATTCTCCCGCTTCCCAACTTCACATAGAAAAAACTGATGTTGCTCCTGCAGTTTGTTGTTTTGTTTTTCCATCAACCGCCAACCATCTCACTTCATCCATTGCTTTTGCAAGTCATTCTCCTCCTCCAAAATTTGCAGACAGGGTTATTGCCTTCCGCTCCTTATTGATTTAATTCTTTTTTACTGGTCCTGTTTTCTCCGCAAGACAGAGATTCTGTGCTTTTGTTCCATTCAGTAATTAAAAGAATTATGAAATCAAAAATAATAAAACAAATTCTGCTCAGCGCGTTTCTTGCGTTGACGTTCCCCTGCTTCTCTCAGGAACATCTCGCGGGAAAAGTAGTTGAGAAAGACGCGCAGGGAAAAGAATCCTCGCTCGGCATGGTGGGAATGAAATGGCTGAACACAGCCATCACAGCAACTTCGGATGAAACGGGAAGTTTTCATATTCCATTTCCTGAATCAATGCCCGCTAAACTCATCGTGAACATGATTGGATACAAAAGCGATACGATTTTTTTTCGTGACAAATCAAAAACAGAAATAAAAATCACTTTGAAGAATTCTGCCACAACTCTCGGAGAAGTAAAAATTGTCGGTAAGCAAAATGCAACAAGTAATTTAACCACCACTACGCTCAACACAGAACTTCTCACAAGCAAAGAACTCACACTTGCCGCTTGCTGTAATCTTTCCGAAAGTTTTGAACGCAACGCTTCGGTGGATGTGAATTTTACGGATGCGGTTTCGGGCACCAAGCAAATTCAAATGCTCGGGCTGGATGGGATTTACACGCAAATCCTCTATGAGAATCTTCCGTTCGTGCGCGGGCTTGCTTCTTCGCATGGGCTGAGTTACATTCCCGGTCCCTGGGTGGAAAATATTCTGGTAACAAAAGGAACGGGCTCGGTGGTGAACGGATTTGAATCTATCACGGGGCAAATCCAGATTGAAATGCTGGAGCCCGATAAAGCAGATAGATTTTTTCTGAACGGATACGCAAACAGTGAACAGCGTTACGAACTCAACGCGCATCTGGCAAAACGGTTCACTGATAATGTCAGCACTTTGTTATTCGCACACGCAAGTCAGAATCAACTGAGCATGGATAGAAACGGAGATTCGTTTCTTGATTCGCCTCTCAAGACTCAATACAATGTTTTCAACCGCTGGCATTACCGAATCAAAAATAAAGCGGAAGGGCAATTCGGTGTCCGTGCTTTACTGGAAGAAAGAATTGGAGGGCAAACCACTGAACACGTTCACGATTCAATTGTTCCTGTTCCTTACAACATAAATATTTCCTCCAAACAGGTGGAAGCGTTTACTAAAAACGGATTCCTCTTTCCCGAAAAACCGTGGAAGAGTATTGCCATTACCACCACGGAACGTTACCACAAACAAACCGCTTCTTTCGGAAATAAAAAATATGAAGGAGAACAGAAAAGCTTGTACGTAAACACCATCTGGGCTGATATTATTGACAATACTTTTCATAAAATAAAATTCGGAGGAAGTTTTATGATGGATGATTATCGTGAGCTATTCACTACAGAAATCCCAGCGTTTTCCCCTTGGCCACAGATTGATTCTATTATCAATAACACTCTTGAAATGATACCTGGCGGTTATGTGGAATACACTTTTAATAACGACACCAATCTTTCTGTTGTCTCCGGCTTGCGCGCGGATTATTTTGATGACCTTGGATTAATGGTGAACCCGCGCGTGCACCTGAAATACAATCCGTCAAAAGAAACTGTTATCCGTTTATCGGGAGGAAGGGGAATGCGCACTTCTCACATTTTCGTGGAGAACAGTTCGGTGTTTGCCAGTTCGCGGGAAATAATCATAAAAGAAAAACTCGCTCCCGAGATCGCATGGAACTACGGAATGACTTTCACCTATTGCTTCAAGCCATTCGGGAGAGAAGCGTCATGGAACTTTGATTTATTCAGAACCGATTTTGAAAATCAGGTGGTGGTAGATTTAGAAGACGTGAATAAAGTTCAGTTCTATAATCTGAAAGGAATTTCTTACTCCAACAGTTTTCAAACTGATTTCACCATTTCACCCATCGAACGGCTGGACATAAAACTCGCTTATAAATATTATGATGTGAAAACAACCTACAACGGAAAACTTCTATATAAACCTCTTGTTCCGAAAGACAGGGCGCTTATTAATATTGATTATGCAACCAATATGGAAAAATGGAAATTTAATTTTACAGCGAAGTGGTTTGGAAAAAGTCGTTTGCCGAATACATCTGCAAATGCAATTGAGTTTCAGTTGCCTGAGAAATCTACTCCTTATTATACGCTGATGGGGCAAATCACAAAAAAGTTCAGATGGATTGAAGTATATTTGGGCGCAGAAAATTTATTGGATTACCGGATTCCAAATGCAATCATTGACCCTGAAAATCCGTTCGGCACAAACTTTGACGCTACCATGATATGGGGGCCGGTGAACGGAAGGGTGATTTACGGTGGATTCAGATATAAAATCATTTAAGGCAAAAGTTAAAATTCAAAAGAAATACAAATACAAAAAAATAAAAATATGAAAACCATAAAAATAATTCTTACAACAATCAGCGCGGTAATTCTGCTGTCGGGATTTGCTTACGCGCAGGACACAACCATCGTAATCAAAACTTCCTCTCAATGTGAAGATTGCAAAAAACGAATTGAAAACTCAGTCTCTTTTGAGAAGGGAGTAAAAAAGGTAATCCTTGATGTGGAAACAAAAAACGCAACGGTCACTTACGACAAAACAAAAACTTCTCCTGATAAACTGAAAAAAGCAATCGCGAAAGCAGGTTACGATGCCGATGAAGTTCCTGCCGATGCAAAAGCATACAAGAAACTGCCGAAATGCTGCAAAAAAGGAGGGATGGAAACCTCCCACTGACCTTTTATGCAAAAAAATTTGATTTGCTTTTTGATAGAAAGTATAAAACATCATGCTTTTTGTTTGTGAAATTCTATTTTTTTACTACATTTGACATTCAATTTCAGAAACTTCAACCTTTAAAATAAAACACATGAAAAAACTTTTACTCTTTTGCTCCGCACTTTTTATCGGAACATCTTTATCAGCGCAAACCACCGCCACTGACTTCAATGCTATGGACTGCTCAAGTGCAATTCATAATCTTTTTCCTGAACTAAATTCAAATAAAGTAATTGTGATGTGCTGGGTCATGCCTTGCACTGCTTGTATTACGGGTGCCTCAAACTCTGCTTCGGCAGTTCAGAGTTTCGCTTCTTCTAATCCCGGCCAGGTAAAATTTTATTTAGTGGATGATGCAGGAAATACTTCATGCAGCACACTGAGCAGCTGGGCAAGTTCCAACAGCATAACTGCAGATGCAAAATTCGGCAACTCAGGTAATGTTATTAAAATGACTGACTATGGAACATCCGGCATGCCGAAAATAGTGGTGTTGGGCGGTCCCAGCCATACGGTATATTATAACGTGAACGGTTCAGGATCTGTTTCTGCTATTCAATCTGCCATTACTGCTGCTTTGAACGCCATGACAGGAATTGCAGAGCATTCAAATCAGATTTCCTCTGTTAATGTTTTTCCGAACCCTGCAACAGTTTCTTCGTCTGTTTCCTATTCTCTCTCTTCTTCTGCTGATGTAAGAATCGAATTGTATAACATCGTAGGGCAGAATGTAAAAACCGTTTTCTCTGGCAATCAAAACTCAGGCGAATACAAAGTAGATATTGATTGCGCTAAACTGCAGAGCGGAATTTATTTTATAAAACTCAGCACCGGGAAGTTGGAAAATACAGTTATGCTTTCTGTTTCGCATTAATTATTTACAAACAAATAACCATAGCCCGTATGAAGAAATCATGCGAGTTATTTTTTTAGTAAACTTGTATATGAACTTTTTCCTGCAAGTTGTATTTGCGTTTTCCCTCTGCCCTCTTACATCTTACAT
>Ga0247727_10004881_pt1 | contig 27897 bp, 23 predicted proteins | sample WisWelCaveWW1625_FD_202498 | JGI IMG/M metagenome (GOLD analysis project Ga0247727, IMG submission 202498) | Biofilm microbial communities from Wishing Well Cave, Virginia, United States - WW16-25 | ecosystem: Environmental > Aquatic > Deep subsurface > Groundwater > Cave microbial mat | place...
CCGTGCACGTCGTAGTCGGTGCAATTATCGCGCGGAGAAATTTTGCCGTTGATGTTGGACATTTTTTATTCTGTTCTCGTGAAAACGGCGTTCGCAGTAGCTTTTTATGAGTTTTGATTTTCAAATTCGGTAACCGCTCCTCAAACTGTCATTCAGAAGGAAACCTTTTTAGCTCTGGGCGCCAACTCCAGTGCTTAAAAAGTTTCCTCCTGAATGACATCGTGAGGGAACACCTCGCAGCATTACCGATTTTGATCGTCAAAGTTCATTAGAGCCGAGCCTTTATTGCGGTTGATGCCTGAAGGCATTACGACGAGCGCTCCATCGCAACTGCCGGCGCGGTTTCTTGTGTGCGTGTTTGCAGAGCAACGTGCGCCGGCGCTTGCTTAGGAAAAATCAGCCGCCACAAGTCGCTCCAAAACGGGCGTTGATCGCGCAGCGACCACACCGCGTAGCCTTTGCGACCGCGAAACGTGCGCCACCACTCGCCCAAACTCAACTCGCCGCGCTTCCAATAATAGAGCGCCGCTTGAAAGTCGCGGCGGAGATAGATCCACTTCACGCCTTCATACTTTTGCACGCGGTTCGTGGGCAAAGGGAGGCCAAGCAGATCGCAGTACTTTGAATATAACAACTCGACGCCGCCGGCTTCGGCAATGGCCGAGCGTCCGGTGGGGCGGCCGATGTTCGGCTCGATGATGTAATGTTTGTTCGTGCGCGCGTCGCGCTTCATTTCAACATAACCGAGGCCATGAAACTTGAGGGTCTTGAACAGGTGCAGTGTGGCCTCGAGCACTTCATTGTTGCGCACTTCTTCGCCCAAACAACTCGTGCCGGTGTGCGGCGGCCATTGGCGCAGCTTGCGCGCGACGAACGTGACCAGCGGCTCGGACTTCGCGTTGAAATAGCAATTGCACGAATACAGATTCGCATCCGTGCCTTCGATCCATTCCTGCGCCATCAACAATTCCGCCCATGAGGCACAACGGTCATACTGTGCGATAAATTCGCGAGCATTCGCCAATTTAAAAACTTTGGCTTTGGTGTTCTGCTCCCACTTGGGCGTTTTCATCGGCGGCTTGAGAATGCACGGAAAGTTCAAACGCTCCGCCGCGGCCGAGGCTTCCGTGCGATTGCGCAAGAAATAAGTCGCAGGAATGGGCAAGCCTTTTTCCATCGCATAGGTGTAGAACGCGGTTTTGTCCATCAACCTCTCAACCGTGTCCGCCGCGGGCACGGCGAGATGAAACCATTTCGCGAGCCGCACGCGATGCCGCGAGAGCAAGAGCACGCTCATGTCCGTGCACGGAAAGAGCACGGCTTTGTGGGGCAAAGCCGGCCCCAACTTTTCCAGCGCGTGAATGAAATCTTCGCTGCCGAGATTGGCGGAGATGATACGCTCGACCGTGTTGGTCTTGCAGCAATAGTGCTCGGGATTCTTCGCCAGCGCGATGATCGGCACGCCATGGCGAGCCAATATGCGCGCGCTCTGCAAGCCCGTGATGCAATCGAGCCCGATGATGATGGCGTGGGGATTTTTTGACGGCAGTTGTTTCATTAGAATAAGAAACCGTTCGTAGTTGCGCCTTCAGGCGCTGTTCAAAGATAACGTTCTGCCCCTGAAGGGGCTACTACAAGCCCGCTTACTTCCTCGCCACGCGCACGCTTTCGCTTTGCGTGTCCGCTTGCGCAACGAAGGCGTTTTGTATCACATGCCAGGGCACGATCTTAAAATTTTGATTGCCGGCGTCATTGGTGTCGTCTTGCGCCACGAAGAAACCGAGCGGATAATCTGTGCCAAAATTGTTGCTGGCGACGTCGATGCCGTCGGTGTGCGTGACTTCGTCGATGCCGTTGCCCGCGACGATGTTGAAGGTCGCGACGTATTCATTGCCGCCTTCGCGGCGATAGATCACGAACGCATCGTTGCCCTGGCTCGAAGCGAGCAAATAGCCGGTGCGCGCCGGGCCGTAATAAATCGCCAAGCCTTCGACTTGCCGGCGCACGTGGCCGCGCGCTTTGGTGCTGTCGATGCGGACAAACTGCTCGCCCGCGCCGGGCTCCGCGCCGTATTTGCGAATGCCTTTTTCTTCCACGCCCAAATACAAGAAGCCCAGCTCGTCGTCGGCAACACAACCTTCCGGGCGATGGCCGATGTCAAACGCGCGCACTTTCGTCGCTTCCACTTTGCCCGCGCCGTTGTCGTCAAGCTGCCATTGCTCCACCGCGCCGACGCGCGAATTGACGAAGTAATAAAACTTGCCGGTCGCCGGGCTGCGATACATGCACGAGCCATACGGCGGACAAGTTTTGGTCTTGTGCGCCGCGACGTTTTCCAATTGGTGCGTCGCGGCGCGCAAGCGATAAATCGCCAAGCTGCTATCCGATTGATTGCCCGCGGTAACGAGCGTGACGCGCTCATGGCCCAATTGAAAGCCGTCGCGCAGATCGACGTTGTTCATCTCGCCGTCGGGCACGAATTGCAATTCACGGCCGGCGAGATCATAGACCGCGAGGCCGCGGTCTTTATCCGTGCCGATAATCACGCTGGACGCAGGATCATCGGCATTAAACCAAATGGCGGCATCATCCGCGGCGTCGCCGGCCGAGGGCACAGGCGCCGTTTCCATCGTAGCCGCAACTTCGAAAAAACGCACGGACTTTGGGCCGGGAAGCAGAGCGATCAACAACACCAGCAATATGAGCATGCCTGCAAGAACCGGCAATGCACGTTTCATAGCTCACTCAAGTTCGTTCCTAAATTTCGATAAAGCACGAAAGGTGAAGGAGGAATCGCATATCGTCTTGTGACCTTGTTCCCAAACGGAGTTTGGGAACGAGAAGAAGGGCACGGGGCGAAGCCGCGAGAGCTTTTTACTCATCCTGCCCTCACCCATCTCTCTTCACCTTTCGCTCCTCACCCTTCGCTCCTCGCTTTTCACCCTTCAACTCTCACGCGCCGTACTTCTCTTCCAATTCGATCATCTCTTTGGTTTTCACCAATTCGAAGATATGATTGACCGCGGCAATGCTCGGATCCACGGAGGCGGCGTTGCGTTGTTCTTTCATCGTGCGCAGCGTGTCTTCCATGGCTTTCACGGAGGCGCGCATGGGCTGGTTCGCGAGAATGATCATTTGAAAACCTTTCGCGTGCAATTGCTCCACGGTAAAAGTCGGGAACAACGTCGGCACGGCCACGAGCGGAACGTGGCCCAGGCCTTTCCACTTTGCGAGGAAGCCTTCGATCTCGCTCAACGTTTTATCTTTCGAGTGCATGAGAATCGCGTCGGCGCCGGCTTCGGCATAAGCATCCGCGCGGCGGCAGGCTTCTTCCACGCCGTGGCCGGCAATCAAGGCTTCCACGCGCGCGATGAACACGAACTCTTTCGTGGCCTGCGCTTCCTTGGCGGCGCGAATGCGGCGCGCTTGTTCCGCCATCGAAATAAGATCGCGATTGGATTCGCCTTTGTACAAGCTGTTGCGCTTGGGGAAGACATTGTCCTCGACGCAGATGCCGGCAATGCCCGCGGCTTCATATTCTTTCACGGTGCGCACGACGTTGGTCAAGCCGCCGAAGCCGTTGTCGCAATCCGCAACGACCGGCAAGCCCGTGGCGCGATCCATTCGCACGGCGGCTTCGAGCGCTTCGGTCATCGTTACCAAATTCAAATCGGGCACGGCGAAGGTCATCGTGGAAACGCCGAAGCCGCTCACCCACACGGCGTCGAAGCCGTATTGTTCAATCAACTGCGCGCTCATCGCATCGTGCGCGCCGACGGTGACAATCGGTTTCGAAGCTTTGAGTCCTGCACGCAGGGTATTGCGTTTGATCGTTGCTTTGTTCATTGGTGTCGTTCCCGTGTTCTATAAGGTTGAAGTGAAATGATTTGCAGTTTTAAGCCTGTCATTAAGGAAGCGTGTTCGTAGTTGTGTCTTTAGGCACTGAGTGTTCTGAATATCCAGCCCCTCATGAGTTTTGATTTTCAAATTCGGTAATCGCCCCCGAAGATATGTCATTCAGAAGGAACCTTTTTCGCTCTGGGCATCAACTCCAGTACTTAAAAAGGTTCCTCCTGAATGACAGGGAGAGGGGGCTCGCCTAGTTAATGATTTTGATTGTCAAATTTCATAAGGGCTACTACGAACCTACATCACGCAATTCTCCGCCACGCCGAGCGTCGGGTTGCCAGCGCGAAAGGCTTCCAGAATGCGCAGAATCTGCTGGCCGATCTCGCGTTGCGCATCAACGGTGGAAGCGCCGATGTGCGGCGTGAGGATAACGTTGGGCAAGCCGGCGAGAAGCGAAATTTTGCCGTCGCCTTCTTTCTCGTGTACATCCAAGCCCGCGCCGCGCAGTCGGCCTTCATTCAGTGCGCGCAACAATGCCGCTTCATTCACCACGCCGCCGCGCGCGAGGTTGACGAGAAACGCGCTACGCTTCATCAGCGCGAGTGTGTCGCCGTTAATCAAATTCCGCGTGGAATCTTGCAGCGGCACGTGAATGCTGATAAAATCCGATTCCGTCAAAACCTCGCGAAAGCTTTTGAGCGTGAGGTTGTGCTTGCGCAAGTTTGCCGCCACGTTCGGCGATTCGTGCTCGACGCAGCCGATGACGTTCATGCCCAAGGCTACTCCGATTTGGCCGGTGCGCGTGCCGATGTTGCCGCAGCCGACAATGCCCAGCGTTTTGCCGTTGAGATTGAAGCCCGTCATTTCGGTTTTCATCCAGCGACCCAAACGCCACAGTCGATCGGCTTCCAACACGCGGCGCGAAAGCCCGAGCATCAATGCGAACGCCATTTCGGCCACGGCTTGCGCGCCCGGGCCGGGAATGCGCACGAGACGAATGCCGCGCCACTTGGCGTGCTCCACGTCAATGTTATCAAATCCGGAGCCGGCGCGAATGATGAGCTTGAGCTGCGGCGCGGCGGTCATCACTTCCGAAGAGATGCTCACGCCGCTGCGAAAGATCAACACCTCGCGATCGGCGATACGTTCTTTTAAAACTTCCGACGAGGGGCTGAAGGCGCAAACGACTTCGTGCTGTGTTTGCAACTGCTCTATCGTTTGCGGATCGATTGCGCTGGCAATCAGTAATTTCATTGAGATTCCTTTTGAGATCAACACTTCATTGACGATGCTCTTCGCCTTATAAGTTTTGATTTTCAAAATCAGAAATCACCCCGTGCAATATGTCATTCAGAAGGAAACCTTTTCGGCGCTGGGCATCAACTCCAGTGCTTAAAAAGGTTCCTACTGAATGACATGAAGTGGTGGCTCGTCTAGTTACCAATTTTGACTGTCAAAACTCATAAGGCGCTACTACGAACCTTGCCTCTGCGGTTGCCAAAATTCGATGCGCGTGCCGGCGAAGAGTTTGAGAAACGCGACGAGCGCAGCGGCGTTGGCTAAACAATAAAAGAACGGGATATAAAAAAATTTCAACCGCCCGAGGCGATGGCGGCGCAGCATGTAACCGAGTCCGGCCATGATATAAAAAAAAGCCTGCGCCGCGGCGGCGTAAAAATAAAACTCGTGCTGCGCGCTGATGACCCAGCTCACCGCCAATAACGCGAGCAAGAAGAACGGCACCACGCGGCGCAGCACTTTGTGCGAAAAGAGCACGAGGGAATAGAAACCATACCGAAAAGGATTGAGCAAACGCTTACGCAAAAGCACGCCGCGCAGACCGCGATTCATGATGCGCACTTTACGCCCGAATTCACGCTTGGCCGCCGGCACCGGCTCTTCATAGGCAATGGCTTCGCTTTCAAACACGAGGCGATAGCCTTGCTCGATCACGGCGGTGGAAATGGCAAAATCATCCGTCACCGCGGCGCTGGCCGGAGGTCGATAGAGGCCGCGGCGCACCGCGTAGATCGCACCGTGCGCGGAGACAATATTGCCGGTCAAACTCTCGTTTTGCTTCAGCCATTTATCGAACGCCCAATACAACGTTTCGCCCTGGCTCGTGGTGTCAGCCGCTTTGGCTTTCACGTAAATTTGATTGCCGCACACGCCGCCGACCTCGGGATCGGCAAAGTTGCGCGCGAGCATGCGCAGCGCATTGCGCTCGTACATCGAGTTGGCATCGGAAAAGACGAGCAGCTCGCCCGTGGCCGCAGCGACCGCGTCTTTGATCGCAGGAATTTTCCCGCGGCGCGGCAGCGCGAGCAAACGCACACCCTGCGCGGCATAACCTTTCACAATCTCTTCCGTGCGATCATTCGAGCCGTCCGAGGGCACGATGATCTCCAGCGCCGCTTTGGGATAATCCAGCGCGAGTGCATTGTCAAGGCGCTCGGCAATCGTGCGCTCTTCATTCCACACGGGGATGATGAGGCTGAGGCGCGGCGTGATCTCCTGCTTGCGCACGTGTCTGCGGCGCATTTGCGCGACGAGCACGACGAGTAGAGTAAAGCCGACATAAACGTAAACGAGCATCGCCACGAGGAACCAAAACGACGCGACCGCAAGCGCGAGCATTTAATTCGCTCCGCGTCCGGTGAAAACCGCGCTGACCGAGCGAAGGAGAATTTGCACGTCAAGCCAGAGCGACTGATTGCGCATGTATGCGATGTCCAAGCGCACGCGCTCGTCAAAGTTCAGCTCGTTGCGTCCGCACACTTGCCAGAGGCCGGTGAGGCCGGGCTTGCACTCCAGGCGCGCGGTGTGCCAAAGGCTATAGGTTTCCGAGCTGAAAGAAGTGGGGCGCGGGCCAACGAGACTCATATCGCCGACGAGCACATTAAAAATTTGCGGCAGCTCGTCCAAGCTGGTTTTGCGCAGGAAGCCTCCCACACGCGTGATGCGCGGGTCGTTGACGATTTTAAAATCGGGGTAGGTGAGCACGTTGAGGTGCAGGTATTTTTGTTTGAGCTCTTCCGCGTTTTTCACCATCGTGCGCAGCTTGTACATCTTGAAACGCTTGCCGCCTCTGCCGGTGCGCAATTGATTGAAGAACACCGGGCCGGGCGAATCCAGGCGCACGGCAAGCACGCAAAAGAACAGCAAGATCAACACCAGCGGCAAAACGGCCAGGCACGCGCAAATATCCATGGCGCGCTTGAGGAAGTAATAAGCCGCGTCGGCGTCGCGCGCTTCGCTGCCCGCGGCATGGCGTTGATACCACGGCTTTTCTTCAGCGGGCGTCATGATTTGTCCGGGCGAAGTTGCGGCCTCGGGGACGCAATAGGTGCTCTGCATGCGACGACCTCTAAGAAAGAATCGAATGTTCCATCAGACCACAGCATGTTCGGACTGCTGCTAGTTCACGGGTTCGGCCAGAGCGTCCTTGCGCTGCTCCAACTGGCCGTTGTGGCGAGCAGCATCGATTGGAGGTGCGTCACTTGCCGTCCGCTGGCTTCTGGCGAGTGCGAGGCCGACGAGGTCTTGCAGAATCAAACCGTCGGCGGGATATTCCGCGATGCCGAAACGCAGCATGACCTTGCTGCGCTGCAGCACGATTTTTTTCAAGCGTTGTAAAGTCTCCTCCGTGTCCGCGAGCCGGGCTTCGGGAAAGAGCAGAACGTATTGATCAGTGGTCACGTCATAGGTCACCATGTCGCTGCCGCGCACATTGTCGCGCAACATCGAGCTGACCAGCGAAAAGAAAAACTGCGAAGCGATTTCCGAATTGCCCATCAAATTGACGAGGTTCGAATTTTTTTGGCGGTGTTGCTCGACATCGACCGTCAAAACGGTGACGGTCAAGGAATGATGATAGCGTCTGGCGCGCTCCAGCTCCGCGGTGAGGCGGGGCAGCGAGCGCCGATAGCGCGGAATCGCCGCGTGCCAACTGCCGTACAAGCTGCGCTTCGAAGCGAACGCGGCTTTGCGCTTGCGCCACCTCCACGCGACGACGATGGCCATCACACAGGCCAAGATCGTGACGAGCAGCCAGGGCTGCGCAAAAAAGTATTGCAGCCACGCTTCAGCGCCGGGCAAATTTTCCGTTGTCGAATTCAACTGGTCCATCTCGAAGAGCGTATTTGAAAAATAGAGCACCCGGCTATTCCCCCTTGAGGGGGGTTAGGGGGTGTTCTTGCGTGCGTTGATTATTTTAAATTCATCATATGACCCTGCGGCACCATCTAAACTGCTCTTCATTTCTTCACGATACCGAGCGACACTCCCTGGCCCCCCTCAAGGGGGGAATTTCACAACCACTTCCTCATCATCGCGGACATTTGATCTTTTTGGCGATTCAACACCACGCCGAGCAGCTTGGCTTTCGCGCGATACAACTCGCCGACGAGCGTTTGGATTTCATCGGTCATGGTGCGGCCGGCCTCGGCCACGATGATGACGCTGTTGAGGTGCATGCTCAACAACAGAATCTCGGCATTGGAAGCGAGCGGCGGCGCATCGACGATGATAAAGTCGAAGGCCTCGTGCAGCGCGGGCACGACGGAGACGAATCGTTTCGTATCGAAAGTCAAACCGTTGGCCAGGCCGCTCGCGCTGATGACGTGCAAGTTGGGCAAGCCGCTCACTTCGGCCATGTCGAAAGCGCCGCCGCCTGTGCTCGCGGAACGCAAGCCGTCGCTTTTGAGCAGGCGAAAAAGTTTGTGCAATTGCGGCTTTTGCACGTTGGCGTCGATCATCAACACTTCTTTTTTCTGATCGAGGCTCAGGCCGAGCGCGAGCGTCGCGGCAATCGCGGTCGCGCCCGCGCCTTCGCTTGCGCCGGTGACCATGATCGAGCGCACGCCGTGCAGCTCGTGCGCGAGCAACACGGTGTTGCGCAATTGCAATTGCTCGCGTGACAGCGCGGGAATCATGCGCTCCGACGCTTGTTGCATCGAGCGCCGTTCTTCTTCGTGCGGCATCGTATCGTGCGCGGAACGCGAACGAGCAGCGCCGGGAGGAAGAGAACTCGGGGAAAAATGCGATGAAGTCATGTCGTTCTCCTCGGCGCGTTTTAATTTTGGGCGACGCCGTCAGTGGTGAAAGATTCTTCCAGCAATAACTCCGGCGGCCATTGTCCTTCGGGAATCGAGACGATGACGGGCACGCGCAACTGCCGTTCGAGATCATTGCTCGAGCGAATCTGTTTGTCAAAGAACCCCAGCCCCAAACTCGTGCCGAAGCCGACGAAGAGCGCGAGCACCAGCCCCAGCGCAAGATTCAATTTGCGATTCGGGCGCACCGCGCTGATGGGCACGCTCGCGGGATCGACGATGCTCACGTTCGCCACTTTCTCGCGGTCGAGCGCTTCGGAGATGCGCGCTTCTTCCTGCTTCCTGGCATAGAGCAAATAATTGCCGCGGTGCAATTCCAATTCGCGCTGCAATTTTTCGTGCATGAGCTTGGCGGTTTCCAAGCCCTTGAGGCGCTGCTTGAGCACGGCGACGCCGTCCGTCAGTTCTCTTTCCTGCGCTTGATAGCCGATCAAGCCCGCGCGCGTGCGCGTCAACTCCGCGGCAAGATCCATCACGGCGCGATTGATGTCGCCGGTGACTTCGAGCGGCGGCGCATTTTCGGCGCGTAAAATCGCTTCTTCCATTTGCGCGATGCGCGCTTTCAACGTTTTCGCCAAGCGGCCTTGCGGATCGTCGGGCTTGATCTCGCCTTCCAACAATTGTTCATATCTCTGCTTGAGAGCAGCGAGCTGGTTGACCAAAGCTTCATAGGCGGCTTGCGAAACTTGATCCGACTGCGCCTGCATGCGCTCGGGGGCCGCGGCCAATTGTTTTTCCAAGAAAACGGCTTGCCTGCCCGCGGTTTCGGCGTTGGCGCGCGCGAGGCTCAATTGCGATTCGTAGTCTTTCAACTGTTGCAAGAGCAGCTCGCGCTGTTTATCCGGCGCAATCAAGCCGTTTTCGGCCTCGAAATCTTGCAGGGTCCGCGAGATTTGCGCCACCGTATCTTGCAAAGCTTCGGCTTGTTTAAAAAAAAACGAATACACGCCTTCGCTCTCGTGAACTTGCAAATGGCGGACGACGTATTGCCGGCAAATCTCATTCACGAGTCGCGCGGCCAGCTCGGGCTCTTCAGATTCATAACTAATCTGAATGATGTTGGACTTGGGCACGATTTGGCATTCCAACGTTTTCTTCAACGTGGCAATGGCCAGCTCCAACAATTGATCTTCCGTGAGCTGCTTGTCTTCGGGAACGATGAGGATGCGTTTATACAAATCCGCGGTGCGCAAAACCTCCCGCAAAAGATACGAGCTTTTTAAAATTTCGATTTCGGAGTTGAGCACTTCTTCCGTGAGCTGCGGCTTCACGTCCGCGGCCGCGCTTTCATTCACGGAAATCACGTTGTTCACGCGCTCTTTTTTGAGCAGCACCTGCGCGCGCGCCATGAACACGGCAGGCATGAGCATGGTGACCAGGGCCACGGTCAAAAAAATTCCGGCGAACAAACCCAGCGCCAGCCAGCGCCGGCGATAGACCATGAGCACCAGATCGCGAAACGACAAACTGGGCGCAAGACTTGGGACGGGCAGCGCTTCGCTCACGAGCAAGGCAGAGCCGGAAGGCCCAACGGGTGTTTGCTGATTCAGCGTCATTTGACATTCCTAGTGAGGTGATAGGCGTAACGCAGACTTCCAGTCTGCAATTCGACGCAGGCGCCGCGGCCTGCGCGACAACAGTTTCGCGGTGAAAAAAAACCGGAGGCGAAGCGAAAGCCGCGGGTCATCTGCGATTGTATTCCCGCACTGCGCGCAGATAAATATCGAAAGGTGGAAATAGGCCGTCGTAGATTTGCGTGAGAAATTCGTTGACGTTGGCGATGAACGTCTTCGGCACAAAGACGAGGTCTTGGGGCAGCAGAATTTGATCTTGCGCCTGGCCGGTTTGAATTGCTCCCCGATTGAGATCTAAACGCACAGCTTGAAGCTTGCCATAGTTATCCGGGCGAAGCACCACGACGCTATTCATCTTCGCGCCTTTGATCGTGCCGCCCGCGGCCGCGAGCGCTTGCAACACGGTCATGTTCGGCAGGAGATCGAGGCGGCCGGGCTTGTCCACTTCGCCGAGCACGTAGATCGAACGATTGGCGAAGTTGCGCACGAACACCGTCACTTCCGGCGCGTGAACGTTTTTGGCATAGGCTTCGGTGAGCAAGCGATCGATTTCCACGGCCGTCAATCCCAAAACATAAACCTCGCCAATCTCTTGCAAGGTGACGCGGCCATCGGGACGAACCTTGGCCATCTCATTCAAACGCTCGTGGAATTGCACGCGAATTTCCAGCTCGTCGAGCAGACCGATGCGATATTCCGGTAACATTGTTGCCGCCGGGCTAACCTTCGCGGCCTCGGAGGTTACTGCCGGATTGCGGCGCGCAGCGTTATTGCCGGAGCATCCGAACATGGCAAAGAGCAACAAAAACTCGAGCGCGAACGCAAAGCCGGACGTGCGGGTTTGCAAACGACGGCTTGAGGAGCACGCGCGATTTCGGGCAAGCAGCCCTCGGCTGAATTCCCTTTCAGTCCTAAGCATAGCGGCAACACACTCTTAATTCTTAATCCAGGCTGAACGTGAATTTTATACTGACATGATATTTACCGACATCGGAGCGAATAGCGGAAAGTTCGTAGGGAAGAATGCACGAATTTGTAGTCAAAATAAAACAGGCGGATCGATCCGCTTCGCGTAGAAGCGCGTCGACCCGCCTGATATTTTTCTTCGGCAATGTTCAGCCACGGTTGGGCCGTGGCTTGAGGAGAGCACAGGCTCGCAATGTTCAGCCACGGTTTGACCGTGGCTTGATACTGCTTGGGTTTAATTTGTAATGCCCTTCTTTGAAATGTCATTCTGGAAAAACCTTCCCGAGTGCTCGCACCAACTCTTATTTCTTAAAGGTGTGCCCAGCGCGAGGGAAGTTTCTTCCAGAATGACAACTTGAGTGGAGCTACAAACCAACCCGCAACGAGTATAAAAGCACATGCCACGGCCCAGCCGTGGCAGAACATGAGGATTATCGTTGCCGAAGTTTTATTTCGACCACGTCAACCGTTTTGCCAACACGCGATTGCCCGAGGTGAGTTTATAGATATAAGTTCCGCTCGGCAGCAATGCGCCGTGGCCGTCTTTGCCGTTCCAGTGTACAAGATTGCGGCCGGGCTGCGCGACGCCGGCGAAGAGCGTGCGCACTTTCTGGCCCATCAGGTTAAACAAATCCACGCGCACTTCTTCCGGCTTATCCGCGGTGAAAGCGATTTGAGTCGTCGTCGCGGCGCCGGTGAAGGGGTTGGGATAATTTTGTTCGAGAGCAAAAGTCGCGGGCACGAGCTCATCGCTCTGCTCGTCAACTCCGGTTGTGCCGCGACCGGCGGCGGCGTGCGTCCAATCCGTCCAACCGACATTCTTGCCCGTGCTCGCCACGGTGGGCGCGGGAAAGTTGGTGCGATAATAATAGTTGATGATGTACGGCTCCCACGTGTCGTCGCCGCTTGCGGGAAAATTGGTTTCGCTGTGCAGCCATTGAAACGCGCGCAGGAGAGCGCGATCTTGCCAGCTCCAAACCGGATAACCGGCGCGCGAGAGAATCACGGCTTGCGCGAGCGCGCCCTGCAACGCTTCGTACACGTAGTTCTCTTTGGGCGCGGGCCATTTGAATCCGCCGCCGCGACGTTGATCATCCGGCAATACGCCGTCAACCGAATGCCCGTCTTTCTTCGCGCCTTTGGGGTTGACGCCCACGGGCTGCGCGGGATTGGCCTGCCAGCTCACCTCGCCATATTGAAAGCCGGAATATGCCGCGCGATCGCCGAGCCAGCCTTTGAACACTTGCGCGCAACGCTCGATCTCGGCTTGATCATTCAGATAAACCGCAACTGCCGCACGGCTCGCGCCCGCATGCGTGCCCCAATTGTTCGGCCGCTCTTCGTGCGTCGATTGCAAAGTCTTGCCTCCGAGATTTTCCGTCAAACATTCGCGCAGCCACGCGCGAAAGCGGAGGTCGTCATTGGCCGGCAAGCCCACAAGCTCCGCGGCAATGACATACGCAATCAACTCGCGGCCCAAGGCCAAAGTGCGGCCGCCTTTCTCGGTGCCCATCGCGGCCAGGCACGCGGCAATCACTTCCGTGCGATACTTCTCGAGACCCGTGCGCGCATGGACCAAGGCCTTTGCCATGACTTTGACATTGCAAGGGTCATCTTGATTCGAAAGCTTGGGCGTGCCCGCGGCTTGATCCGCATTCGCTTTCAAATTATCCCACGCCGCGCCCGACATTTTCAGCGCGACAATTTCCGCGCGGCTGATCCAAATGCCAACGCCATTCACGCTCTCCACTTTGCCGAGTGCATCGGCGTTTTGTGTATGAGAAATTGTCGCCAGGCTCGGCGCCTCCTCCTGTGATTGACCGTGATCCATTTGCGCTCCCTGCGCCCACGTGTTGAGATGGAAACAAACCAATAAGGTGCTCACTCCACCCAAGAGCCGGTTCAACTTACAATCCATGTAGCCTACCCTTTCTTCGTAAAACTGTCCTTGTTCCGCAGTGCTCATCGTTAGCGCACTGCCATCCTTGAAGAAGATAAAACTCCCAACCCGAGCCGGTTTGCCGGAAAGAAATTGCGAAAGAACTTTGCGCCGCGGCTTGCGCGCACGAATAACGTCAACGCGACTGGTCAAGTTTTATGCCAGTGGCGAATAACAGAGGCAATGCGAAATGATGAGAAAATTTTGCCAGGAGGGATAATCAATCACAGGCAGGTTTGTGTTTGAACGCGCAAATCTTGCCAGGCGCTCTCGACAAATAAACTTTCTGCTGCGTCGAGCATGCCTAGCACAAACGGAAAGGAGATTACACGTTGGTAGGAGAGGATACCAAAGCGGAATTTTAGTTCGTCGTAACGCTTTCAGGCGTTTTAAGCCAAGCGCCTGAAGGCGCTACTACGAACGGCGCTACTACGAAAGGCTTTTATTGATCCAACGCTTCGATCACGGTTTTGAGATTCAGAAAGATTATGCCTTTCATGCGGCCGCGAATCTCGTCGTCATTATCGTCAGCTTCCTCCTCTTCATCGACTTCCGCTTGCGCTTTGACGCGTTCGTAGCGGCTGATCTGGTAAAGCTTGTCCATCAAGTCCGGACCTTCGGCTTCATCATCCTCTTCTTCCTCTGCGTCTCCTTCCTCCAGTTCGTCTTCAAACTCTTCTTCATCTTCAAACAAAGCTTCGACCACATAGCGCAGCACGTGGCGCTGATTATGGTTTTCAAAAATATTGATCGAAGAATTAACGAAGTCCACGTCGGATTCGCCCATAAGATATTCCGCCATCTTCTCGGTGCGCTCGATCAACTGATCCATCCGGTGCTCATGAACACGCTGAGGCCGCGGCGTGCCTTGCCGCATGATTTGACACACGATCGTTCCGAGATAAAATTGCAGCTCGCGCTCCGCTTGGTTGAGATCGTCGTGACTCATGCCCATTAAAAACGCCACGAGCACCGGCTGCTCCTTTTGCATGGTGTCGATGAACTTGGGCATCTTCTCAAACGGCAGATCGGCCATTTTCTTCCACGTGCGCTCGACGACTTCTTCTGAAATAGTTTGCATCGTTCTCTCCAGTGTTCTGTTGCTGGTTGCTGATTTCATTCATCTATTTGCACCATGACCGAGTAACGAGTAACCAGCCTCACAACTTTCCCAAAATTTTATCCATAATCAAATTCGTCATGGCGGCGCTGCCCGCATCGCACGGCACCGCGGCGCCATAGCAGAGATGATTCACGACCATTTGAATGAACGGCATCTGCACGTGTTCCGGCGCGCGAAACGGATGCACTTCCAGACCCGCGGTGCGCGTGGTGATCGTATACGGCGCTTCGTCGAACACGCTGAACTCGATCTTGCCGCGCTCGCCGCGAATGATCGCCCAATCTTCGGATTTGTCGGCGTCAAAATCCCACAACAACTCGCCATGAATGTGCCCGCCGATTTTTACGAAAGCCCGCACGCGCTTCTCAACTTTGTGCGGGCCCATGCCCCATTCGATTTCCTGCGATTCCACTTCCCACGCAACATCGCCGAGCAGAAACTGAATGATATTGATGCCGTGGCTGCCCAAGTCCAGCAACAAGCCGCCGCCGGCAATTTCAGGCACGAAGCGCCACGGCACATTGTTCGGATCAATGGGATAGGCCTTGCGACGATAGCACAACTGCACGCGTTCAGGCGTTCCGATATTGCCGCTCACGATGAGACCGCGCAAATGTTGAAATTTCGCGAAGCAGCGGCGATAGTATGCGACGAACAGCGGCACGCCGGCTTTTTCAAACGCGCGCACCATCTCCAGGCACTCGGCATAATTGCGCGCCATCGGTTTTTCCACGACCGCGGGCTTCTTCGCTTCCGCGGCGAGCAGAGCATAAAGGCAATGCGTATCCGGCGGCGTTGCGATAGAAATCGCGGAGAGGCGCGGATGATGAATCAACTCCAAAGCATTCGTCGTCCACTGCGGCACGCCGTGCCGGCGCGCATAGTCTTCGCACTTGCCCGCGTCGCGGCGCATGACCATTTCGAGCGCGCTGTTCGCGGCCTTTTGAAAGCCGGGCCCGCTCTTCTTTTCCGTCACGTCGCCGCAGCCGATAATGCCCCAACGCACGGTTTTATGCGTGCTCGCTTCGCGGCGCAGGGCATAACAAGTTCTCGGCCCGACGCCGCGCACTTCCACGTTTTCGTGAACGCGAAACAAACCGCGCCGTGCCCAAGGCAAGCGCTGATAAAAATCTTCACCGATGACGATGGGCGATTCCAAAACTTTTGTGAGCGCTTCGAAGCGCGAGGCGAGATTGACCGGTTGCCCGAGCACGGTGAATTGGCGCTTGCGCGCATTGCCGACATTGCCGCAAAACACCGTGCCGTAGTTCAAACCCGTGCCGATTTCAATGGGCTGGCCGCGAAAAGAAAAATGCGCGGCGGCCGCGTGCATCTCCAACGCGCAATCCAAAGCCTTTGCGGCCAAGTCGCTGCCGGTGTGGTCGAAGCCCCACACGGCCATCACATTATCGCCGATGAATTTGTCGATCATGCCGCCGTGGCTGTGAATGATCTCGATCATCGCGTCGAGATAGCGGCCCAGCTCGTTGACGATTTCTTCCGGCTCGGCTTCGAGCGAGAGCGAAGTGTAGGAGCGCATGTCCGTAAACAAAATCGCGCAGTCGATATAACGCGGCGCGCCGTATGCGCTCAAGCCTTTCAGCAAAAGATCGTCGAGTACGCGCGGATGCACGTGGCTGCGAAACGCGGCGAACATGCTCTCTTCCGTGGCCATGCGCGCGGTCTGCTCGTGCGTCGCGGCGCGCAGCTTGGCCGAAAGGCTTTTGATGAGATTGAAAGTGAAATGTTGCTCGCGCAAAAACTCGCGCGCGAGTTGCGCGGGAATGGCCAAAGCATGCACTTCTTCGCGGGCGACCGCGGTGGCGCTATACGGCACATTATCAACCACGCCTTGCTCGCCGAGCAGCTCACTCGGCCCGCGACGCACGAGCACGGCTTGCTCACGTACGATATCGACCTGGCCGCTGAGTATCACGATGAGCGCGGCCGCCGCTTGACCTTCGCGAATGATCACTTCCTCTTTGGCATAAACGTGAAGCATGTCCGGCGTGAGCTTCGCCCTCAACTCGGCCGGCACGTCTTTAAAAATGCCTTGCGGCAGCAAATTGCGAAAGAACTCCGCACTGCTTTGAACGGCGGACTTGATTGCTACTGATCCTTTGGGGTTCGACATTCCTCAAGCGCAAATTCTTACATGAAGATCGATCTGCACACAAGCACGAAGCGAGCGCAGCACAACCAGAGCAATATGCGCAAACTCCGGCAATCAAGCAAAAGGTTTTGCATTTTACTCAGCCGCGGCTTACATTAGCCGCACTTTTTTATGCAGCTTTAGAGTGATTGATGATGCTCCTAGTTGAAATGTCATTCTGTAAGAACCTTCCCTCGCACTGGGAATGAATCACAAAAAGATTTGCCCCTATGGAATGACCGTTTGAAAGCGAGCTTATACTTCAATCAAAGAACCGGATAAGCACAGAGTCAACATCACGGCACAAACCAGGGAGCAAGCTATGTCATACAACATGAACCACAATGGCGTGTTGGCGCGCACGCCTCGGCCGGCCTATTATGCCGACGTCCCCGAGGAGAAATGGGACGACTGGCGCTGGCAACTCAGCAATCGTTTGAACTCCGTTGCGGATTTGGAAAAGGTCGTCAATCTCACGGAAAGCGAGAAACGCGCGCTGTCCGCCAAGGATCTGTTTCGGGTAGACATCACGCCGTTCTTTGCCAGCTTGATCGATCCCGACTCGCGCGATTGTCCCGTGCGCCGCCAAGTGATTCCCACCGAAGAAGAGATGGTGCCGTTCACTTCGATGATGGAAGACTCGCTCGCGGAAGACAAGCATTCGCCGGTGCCGGGATTGGTGCATCGTTATCCCGATCGCGTGCTCATGCTCGTCACCACGCAGTGCGCGACCTATTGCCGTTATTGCACGCGCAGCCGCATCGTCGGCGACGCCAGCGCGCAGTTCAATCGCAAAGAATTTGACATGCAGATCGAGTATCTCGAGCGCACGCCGCAAGTGCGCGACGTGCTGCTCTCCGGCGGCGATCCGCTCATCGTGCCGCCCAAGATTCTCGATTACTTGCTCGGCCGCTTGCGCGCGATTCCGCACATCGAAATCATTCGCATCGGCTCGCGCGTGCCGATCTTTTTGCCGCAGCGCATCGACGAGGAGTTCTGCGAGATTCTCGCCAAATATCATCCGCTGTGGATGAACATTCATTTCAACCATCCCAAAGAGATCACGCCGGAAATCGCGCGCGCGTGCGACAAGCTTTCGCGCGCCGGCATTCCGCTGGGCAATCAAAGCGTGTTGCTCGCGGGCGTGAATGACTCCGTGCACATTCAGCGCAAGCTGGTGCACGAGTTGGTGAAGATTCGCGTGCGGCCTTATTATCTCTATCAATGCGACCTCGTTGAAGGCGCGGGCCATTTTCGCACGCCGGTTTCGAAAGGTATCGAGATCATCGAAGGCTTGCGCGGACACACTTCGGGTTATGCCGTGCCGACTTTCGTAGTCGATGCGCCGGGCGGCGGCGGCAAAATTCCCGTGATGCCGAATTACATCGTATCGCAAGCGCCGGGCAAAGTGGTGTTGCGCAACTTTGAAGGTTACATCACGGCTTACACGGAACCGGAGGCGTATGACCCCACACTGATCAAACCGCTGGAAGACCAAATCACGAAGCGCTCCGAGCCGGGACAAGAAGGCGTGTTGGGATTGTTGCAGGGTTCGAAGATCGCGATTGAACCGGAAGGCTTCGAGCAAACGCATGCGCGCGGGGGCGCCAAACATCGCCTGCGCAGCGACGATGAGCACAAATGGAAACCGCTCGGCATCGGCACCGAGACCAGCCCGGTGATGCAAGTGGAGCATGGGTAAAATCTCTTGGGGTGATGGAGCAGCGTGGCATCGGTTTTTCCAAAACGCCCTCGATCCCAAACTCCATGAACCAAGAAAAAGGTTGACGGCATCTTTCTGTTCGTTCAAGCCGGTACCAAGCGTGTCGCTTACGGAATGCAACATGAACTTGGAACGGAGCCAGAGTCGAAATGAGGTATGAGAGGACGGCGCTGGTACTTGGCAACGGAAGATGCCGTTTTTATTTTTTCCTTCCAAAGAACAGAAAGAAAAGTTCGGCAAAATTTATTTTGCCTCTTTTGATGAAGCCAGGAAAGCGTTCGAGCAGAATCGCGGCGACTTTCAAGCGCTCCGCGAAGCCCGCACCCGCATCAACGACAAGCGCGATGCGGACGTGAAAGCTTTGCTGAATGACGAGCAAAAAAAACTCTACGATAAAATCATTGCCGAGCAGCAGGAGCAAATGCGCAAGCGCGTGCAAGAGCGCGGTCGGGGTAACTAACGCGTCGTTGCCCGATGAATTGATTTTCTAATTCAGGTGTTTTATTCCTCTAGCTTGAAATGCCTCATGAGTTTTGACAATCACATTCGGTGATGTTCAGCCACGGCTTGGCCGTGGCTTGCGTTTCCGCGCGAATGAACAGCCAATGCCGCGGCCAAGCCGTGGCTGATCAAAACAGGATTACCAATTTTGATCGTCGCGCTTCATTATTTTTTTTCCAAAACCCGATAGGGTCTCAAGCGCGCGAAACGTATCATCATTAGCCGAGCGGACTCCCAAATCAGCCTTCGCGCCCTGTGAAGGCATTTTTATTCTCCGCTTCTTCACCTTCCCTCGAGGAGCTTTTGCATGAACGAAGTGAGTCTCGCCACGCGTCGAGAGTTTTGTCAACAAACTGGTCAAGCCGCAGCGGTCGCAATGTTCGGCGGGGCATTGAGCGCTTTCTTGCAAAGTTGCAGTTCCGACGATCCCGCCAGCTCGAGCGGCAACGCGCTCCCCAAAATTTCAACCACACTCACGAACAATACGATCACGCTTGCGATTGATGCGACCTCTCCGCTGACGACCGTGGGCAGCGCGGCGCTCGTGCAATATTCAACTTCCTCTCTGCTCGTGGCGCGCACGGCGCAAGATACGTTTGTCGCCGTGAATGCGATTTGCACGCATCAAAACTGCACGATCACCAACTATAGCAACTCCACATATACCTGCCCCTGTCACGGCTCGCAATTCAATACGAGCGGCCAAGTGACCAAAGGTCCGGCGAACACCACGTTGAAAAAATATCAAACGCAGTTTGCCAACAATCAATTGACCATCATGGTGACCTAATCATGAACCGAAACGTTTTCTTGCTCGCCGCCTTTCTTGCCGGCCCTAGCCTGTCATCGGCAAATCAAAAATACGAGATTGCCAGCTCATGGCGCAGCGCCGAGATTAAAGTCGATGGCGAGGCCGAAGAGTGGGCCGAGGCTTTTGCTTATTTAGAAAAAGAAAAGCTCGGCTTTGGTTTGAAGAACGATTCGAGCGCATTGTATCTGTGCGTGCGCTTTGATGAAGCGAGTCAACGCCAGGCGCTCCGGTTCGGCTTCACGATTTGGCTCGATGCTTCGGGCAAAAATAAAAGAGCTTTCGGTGTGCGCTTCCCGCTGGGCATGATGCATTACGATAAGAACTTTCGGCCCGACCCCGCGCAGTTTGCCGAAGGCGGCAACACGGCGCAATTCTCTGCGATGCTGCGCGAGCTTGAAATTATCGGGCCGGAAAAAGACGAGCGCAATCGCGTTCCCGCCTCCAATGCTCTCGGCATTGCGGCTGCGGCCTCGCAAGCCAATGGCGAGTTGGTGTGCGAGTTGAGCATCCCTCTTAAAAGTGTGGAAGGCCAATCGTATGCTCTCGCCGCGGAGTTGGGACAAACATTGAGCATTGGTTTTGAGATGGGCGAAATGAATCGCGCGTTGCTAGGCCGCGAGGGCGGATTCCGCGGCAGGCCCGGTGGTGGTCCACCGAGTGGAGGCTTTCCCGGAGGCGGCCCGCCGGGAGGTGGTCGTCCACGAGGTGGCTTTGGTGGCGGCAGACCTGCGGGCATGGAACAAATGCCGAGTGGTTTCAAAGTTTGGAAGCGCGTGCAGCTCGCGGCCAGCAGCTTTGATGCAATTCAAAACTTGATCGCGCTCGACGAGTTGCGCGTGTCGCTGCAAGCCGAGAATATATCCTTGCGCGAAGCCCTGCAAAAAATCGTGTCGCAAACCAAATTGCAAATCGTGTATAGCGACGCGTTGGTGCAAGCGGTGAAAGTGAATTGTGATTGCAAGGAATTGACCGTGCGCGCCGCGCTGGGAGAATTGCTCAAGAGCACGGCGTTGGATTATGAGATTACCTCCGACGAGCAGATTGTGATCGTGCGAAGAGATTTCAAGCGGTGAGTGTTTTAAGATTTTCCGTCTCAGAATTGTCATCCTGTAAGGACCTTCCCTAGCTCTTGGTATTGTGCCGAGTACGAGGGAAGGTTCTTACAGAATGACAGTATGAAGTTGCGTTGTCCAAGGAAGAGTTCATTAAACTTGAAATCTTTTTGATGAGCCTATGAAAAAAAATCTTCTGCTACTCTCCACTCTTCTATTCGCCGCGCTCGCCTCCGCCTCCAACCTCACCGACAAAGCCGATCTCGACAAAGTGCGCGTGACGCTGGAAGTCTCCGCCATGCCTTTGCGCGAGGCGCTACAAACGCTCGTGGCGCAAACGAAATTGCAAATCGTGTTCGATGACGCGCGCGTGCGCGATTTCAAAGTCGATTGCAAATGTCCGAACGTCACGCTGCGCCAGGCTTTGGAAGAAATTCTCAAGGCCACGCCGCTCACGTTCGAGGCGATGAACGACGGGCAAATCGTGATCGTCAGCCGCAAGGTCAATCTCAAAGGCTACATTCGCGACGCGGAAAGCGGCGAAACGTTGCCCTATGCGAGCGTCATGCTCAAAGGCACTTCGCGCGGCACTTCGTCGAATGTTAATGGCTACTTCGTGCTCGTCAATGTGCCTGCGGGGCTCTGCACGTTGCGCGCGCAGCACATCGGCTATCATCCGCTCGAAGCGGCGGTCAATGTGAAGCCCGGCCTTGAGTCTCTTACGCTCAAACTGCGGCAAAGCGTGTTGCAGAGCGAAGAGATCGTGGTCACCGCGGAAAATTTGCAGACCATGGAAGTCACCGCGGAGCCGGCGCAAGTGCGCATCTCGCCGCGGCAGATTGCTTCGTTGCCCGCGCTCGGCGAGACCGATATTTTTCGCGCGCTGCAACTCTTGCCCGGCATCAGCGGCGTGAACGACGGCTCTTCCGGACTATATATTCGCGGCGGCACGCCCGATGAGAATCACGTTTTGTTCGACGGCATGACGATCTATCACGTCGATCATCTTTTCGGCTTCATCAGCGCGTTCAATCCCGAGGCCGTGAAAGACGTGCGCGTGTTCAAAGGCGGCTTCCCCGCGAAGTTCGGCGGGCGCACGGCGAGCGTGGTGGAGCTCACCGGCAAATCCGGCAGCTTCGATGACTTTAACGCGAGCGGCAGCGTGAGTCTTTTAAGCGGCAGCGGCACCACGCAAATTCCAATCGGGCATCGCGGCGCGTGGCTGCTTTCGTTTCGCCGTTCTTATATGGACGTGATTAAGAGCGATTTTTATAATAAAATTTACGCTTCGCTCACGGGACAAAACAACGCGAGCGGTTCAACGGAAGAAACGCCGGCTGCGCCCGGCCCCGGCGGTCGCGGCGGCATCGGCACGCGCGCCGTCACCGTCACGCCGGATTTTTATTATTATGATTTGAACAGCAAGCTCTCGTACTCCGTTTCGCAACGCGATCTTTTTTCTCTGAGCTTTTATAACGGCAAAGACAATTTGGACCGCTCCCAAGCCCTCGGCGCGGTGCAGTTTTGGCGCGGCAATCCGCTCGGCGGTCCGGCGAACACCAACGTGACGTTCGATGACGTGACCAAATGGGGCAACGTCGGCGCGAGCGCGAAGTGGGCGCGCGTGTGGAGCGATCGTTTCTATTCGAACTTTCTCGCGGCCTATTCGCGTTATTCCAGCGCGAGCAATCGCGGCTTGAATGCCGGCGCGGATAATCAAAACACGCTGCGCCGCGCGTTCAGCTCGCAAGAGGACAACGACGTGCAGGACTTGACGCTGCAATTCGACCACGAATGGCAAATGACCAAAGCGCACCGCATGGAGTTTGGCGCACAGCGCGTGCGCACCAAAGTTGACGTCCATTTCGCCTCGAATGATACGATCACGATTCTGCGGCGGAACGATCAAGCCGATCAAACTTCGTTCTATGTGCAAGATCAATGGAAGAGGTTCTCGCCCTTCGAGCTGACGTTCGGCGTGCGCGCGACGAATTACGCGCCGACGAAGGAGAATTACCTCGAGCCGCGCGTCTCGTTCAAATGGTTCCTGCACAAAAATCTTTGGCTCAAAGGCGCGTGGGGCGAGTATCATCAATTCGTGAATCGCATCACCAACGAAAACGTGCTCGAAGGCAATCGCGACTTTTGGGTATTGTCAAACGAGCAGCTTCCGCCCACCGTGGCGCGGCATCAAATTCTCGGCGCGAGTTATGAGAATCGCGATTACTTGTTCGACGTCGAGGCGTATTACAAAGACCTCGATAACGTCGCGGAGTTTTCGCAACGCTTTCGCCGTTCGCCGGAGGATCCGGTCGAGAATTTATTTTTTGTCGGCACAGGCTATGCAAAAGGCATTGAGTTTCTCGCGCAGAAAAAATTCGGCAAGATCAACGGCTGGGCGAGTTATACGCTCGGCAAAGTGGAATACACGATAGCTCCGTTCAATAACGGCGCGGCTTATCCTGCAAATCAAGATCGGCGGCACGAAGTCAAGCTCGTCGGCAATTACAAGCTGGGCAAATGGAATCTCGCGGCCACGTGGGTTTATGCCGCGGGCGCGCCTTACACCGCACCGGAGAATCAATACAACCTCGAATTGCTGGATGGCAGGACGCGCAGCTTCATTCACGTGGGCGATAAAAACGCGCAGCGCCTGCCTGCTTATCATCGCATGGACGTGGCGCTTTCGCGGCAATTCGAAAGCAGCGCGTTCAATTTGGATCTCGGCCTGTCCGTGTTCAATCTGTATGATCACAAAAACGTGTGGTATCGCGAGTATCGTTTGGACACGAGTCCCGTGATCGTGAACGACATCGTCACGCTCGGCTTCACGCCCACGGTGACGTTGAAGGTGGAATTGAAATAGGGGAATTTCCCTTTCGCACGTAGTAGAGAGCAGAAGCTTGATCAAGTTTAGTTCTTGTTCATTGATGTAAGACGCATGCTTGCTTCATCTCTCTTTATCATCCTGCAAGGAACTTCCCTAGAACTTGCGGCCTAGCGTTGTGCGCGAAGATCTTTCGAGCACGAGGGAAGGTTTTTACAGAATGACAAGACGCGGGGGCGGCAATCAACCAATTCACTTCCATCGGAGAATCACGCCATGAAACAAACCCGCCGCTTTGCTATTGCAGCGCTCATCGCTGCGATGAGCTTTATTCAATGCTCCAACTCCACCGAGCCGGAGCCGGACGACAACACGACCACAACCGAGCTTCCCGCGGTCTTCAAAAATTTTCCGGGCAACGTGAAAGCGAGCGTTGACGGCGACTTCATTGTTTTGCAAACGGATGATTTGCCCGATCATCCCAGCCCATACTTCAGCACGACCGACTCGCGCTATCAAGCTTACAACGGCAGCAATCCCAACTTTCAACTCAATCCCAATCGCATCGCGGCGCAGAATATCACGCTGCGGATTCCGGCGAATCCGAAAGCCGCGAGCACGCATCAAAGCACCGCAGGCGGCCCGTTTGGGATTGCGCTCAATGGCGTGGTGCTGTTCAATCAATACGCCGCGGCGAATCAACCGCTCACGGGCGAGATCAACGGCTTTGATCAATATAACGGCCATCCGCAGCAAAGCGGGCAATATCATTATCATGTCGAGCCGCTTTATCTCACCGCGAAAAACGGCAAAGGCTCGTTGCTTGGATTCTTGCTCGACGGCTTTCCGGTCTATGGCCCGACGGAAAACGGCAACACGATCGTGAGCAGCAGTCTCGATCAATACCATGGCCACGAGCATGCGACCGCGGAATACCCCAACGGCATTTATCATTATCACATCACGGACGACGCGCCGTACATCAATGGCGGCCAGTATTACGGCACGCCCGGAACGACGACGCGCTAGCTTTGTGCAAAGAACAAAGTGAGCAATTCCCCCCTTGAGGGGGGTTAGGGGGTGTTCTTGAGGAACAAGATCAGTATAAAATTTCCTTAAGCATCGCAGTGTTTTAAAAAAAACTTTCGCTTGCCTTATGATACCGAACAACACCCCCCTGGCCCCCCTCAAGGGGGGAATCGTTCGTGACTCGTCAGTACTAAAACGAACCGCCTACCTCGCGATCATTCTTGCAATCTTTCTGCACGCTTGCCATTCACATCAGAATGAGACAGCGAGCAAAGCTGCAATGCTCACGCTTGCGGCAAATGATCCTCAGCTTCGTTTGCGCAACGGCGTTTTGTTTTATGATGAGCAACCCTTTTCCGGCGTGCTTACCGAAGCGTATGCGCGTGGTCAATTGAAAGCAAAGACGGAGTATGCGCGCGGTCTTCAGCATGGCACGAGCCGGATGTGGTATGAAGAGGACCAACCGTTGTGGCAACGCCAATATCAAAACGGCAAGAAGCACGGCGAGCACAAAGGTTGGTGGCCGAACGGGCAGCAGAAATTCCTTTATCATTTTGCCAACGGCGAACACAAGGGCGAAGCGAGCGACTGGTACACGAACGGGCAGCTCGCACAACGCAATCAATATGAGCGCGGCCAAGAAGCCGGCCTGCAACAAGCGTGGCGCGAGAACGGAAAATTATACACGAACTACGTGGTCAAGAACGGCAAGCGTTACGGCCGGTTCAATTCACGGCTGTGCTACACGGTCAAAAATGGCGAGGCGCAAAATGACTAGACCGGTGAAGTGGATAAGTGCAGTGGCGTTGTTCCTTTTCGCGTGCAATCACGGCACGCCGGAAATCGAAGCGTTGCCCTATTACGCGAGCGCCGACTTCACGCCACACTGGATCGACAAAAGCTCCAACGAAATAAATTCTATCCCACAAATCGCGCCGTTCGTGCTATTGAATCAAAACGGCGATACGATCACAGAGAAAAATTTTGCGGGAAAGATTTACGTGGCCGACTTTATTTTTACTTCTTGCGGCGGCATTTGCCCGAACATGACGAGCAACATGCGCAAAGTGCAGGCAGCGTTCAAAGACGATGGCGAAGTTCTGCTGCTCTCACACAGCGTCACGCCGGAGCTGGATTCGATCGCCGTGCTCAAAAGTTATGCGGCGCGCAACGAAGTCATTCCCGGCAAATGGCACGTGGTGACCGGCGAGCGCGAAATGATTTACGAGCTTGCGCGCTCCTCTTATTTCGCCGATGAAGACCTCGGCCTGCCGCGCGAGGACAACGACATTCTGCACACCGAAAACTTCTTTTTGATTGACCGCCAGCGCCGGATTCGCGGCGTGTACAACGGCGTGATGCCCGCGGAAATCGCGCACTTGCTCGAGGATATAGCTGCATTGAAAAAAGAAGCGGCGTTATAAGAAAGCGCGACTCGTTTAATCGGCAGAATTATTTCAAATCGTTCTGCCGAAAAATTATTCTGCCATAAATTCTCAAAATTTTATTCTGCGTTTGAAAAGCTAATCGCATATCGTGAAAGAGAGCGCCTATGAAGCATTTTTCTCCGTTCAATCTTCTCGCTGCATGCTTGGCCTTGTTCGCTTGCGACTCCGGCTCGCCCTTGTTGCCCGAATCCGAGATGCTGGTCGTGCGCGCTTATCTTTATTCCGGCGAGCCGGTGAGAGACATTCAACTCACCAGCACGTATGCGATCACCTCGGAAGACACGGTCGGGCAGCCGCTCAATGACGCGACCGTGACGCTCGAAAAGGCCGGCAGAGTTTATCCGCTCGCGCTCACGCCCGGCGATAGCGGCTATTATCACCATGCCGGCAACGATTTGAACGTGGAAGTGGGCGATCACTTCAAAATCACCGTCGTGCGCAACGGCCAAACCGCGACGGCAACGACGGATATTCCCGCGGCGCCGAACAACGTTCAGATCTCCGCGACCGAGTTTGTGGTTTCGTCCACGCCGTTTGATACTTCTTCGATCACTGTAAGCTGGGATAATCCCGACGAGAGTTTTTATTTTGTGACGGTGGAGAATATCGAAGCCGTGCGCACGCCGATCGAGGATCGCGGCTTTCCATTTCCACGCGGGGCCGCGTTTTTACGCTCGCGTCCGATTCGTGAGAGCAGCTATGCCATTCGTCGCTTCGATCTCACCTACCTCGGTCAGCATCGCGTGCGCGTTTACAAAGTCAATCAAGAGTACGCGAACCTCTACGCCTTCGGCCAACAAGACTCGCGCAACCTCAACGAGCCTTTGACGAATATCGAAAACGGCTTGGGCGTGTTTGCGGGGTTCAGCAGCGCGGAGGTAAGATTTAGCGTGAAGCTGAACTGAAACGCTTTGGTACATCGTAAAGATTGCAATCTAGTCGCGTGTTCATTATATTGATTCGGAGACAATATAATAAACGAAAGCGATTGGTGATTGCAAAAGAGTAGTCGCGATGCACCTCAACCGAGATAGCATTGTCGGATCGAAATGGTGGAAACTCGATTTTCACACCCACACTCCCGCCTCTGAAGATTATGGGAAGGGCCCGGACCAAACTCGACTCAAGAGCCGGCCGCCACGGGAATGGCTTATGGATTTCATGCGCGCCGGGATCGATTGCGTCGCTGTGACCGATCACAATTCCGGTGCTTGGATTGATCGACTGAAACAGGAACTCGCAACTCTCGACGCCGAACAACCGGCCGGCTATCGGCATTTACATCTATTCCCCGGCGTCGAGATCTCGGCAACTGGCGGCGTACACATCCTTGCTATCTTTGACCTCGATAAAACCAGCCATGACGTTTCCTCCCTTTTAGGCGCTGTTGGCTATCACGGCAAATTCGGACACACAGACACATGCACAGAGAAGCCCGTCAGTGAGGTGATCGACGAAGTCGTGAAGCACGGCGGCATCGCTATTCCCGCGCATGTCGATCAGCCCAAAGGATTGCTGCAAGAGCTTCAAGGCGTGACTTTGAAACAGGTGCTTGGGAATCGGAGTTGGTTTGCGATGGAGGTGCATGATCCGACGCAACCCAAGCCGGAGCTGTACACGCAATCGAAACTGCACCACGCAGAAGTACTGGGCACGGATGCGCATTTACCAACACAAGCCGGCGCGAAATACACGTGGGTGAAGATGACGCAACCGGACCTCGCCGGTTTACGCTTGGCGCTACTCGACGGCGCGTTATCGCTGCGGCGTTCAGATCAAACTTCCGATG
>Ga0247727_10004882_pt1 | contig 27895 bp, 25 predicted proteins | sample WisWelCaveWW1625_FD_202498 | JGI IMG/M metagenome (GOLD analysis project Ga0247727, IMG submission 202498) | Biofilm microbial communities from Wishing Well Cave, Virginia, United States - WW16-25 | ecosystem: Environmental > Aquatic > Deep subsurface > Groundwater > Cave microbial mat | place...
GTGATTCGACTCAGCGCTGTGATTCGCCCCGAGGCGTTTGGTTTATCCATCAAAGCGGATGTGTGGCTTGAGGTGGAGTCTGATTTAATTTTGGATGTGGCGAAGAAGATGGCGCTGTTCGAGAATGTGACGTATGTGGCGTGCGCGATCGGGCAGAACGATATCAGTATTCAAGTGGTGGCAAAGGACACTGCTGAGATTTATCACTTTGTGACTGAAGTGATTCGCAAAGTGCCGGGCGTTCGCAAGACGACGACATCCATTGTGCCGCTGGTATTGAAGGATGTATATCAGTGGCGCGTGCCTGAACGAATTTCGCAGGAATTATCTGAAAAACAAACAGTGTAAAAATAATTCATTCCTCGTCATTGCGAGGAGGGCTTCAGCCCGACGAAGCAATCCCCGACACGGCTAGCCATGTCTGACTTTTTTGGAGATTGCTTTGTCGCAAAGAGCAAGAGCGCTGCTCGCAATGACATCCGGGAGAAAATTCATGTTTGGTGCAAAGACGCAATCATTACAGAAGCGCGCAATGGAAGTGATGCCTTTAGGTGTCAATTCCAATTTTCGGTTTTGGGGGGAAGGGATTACACCGTATGTTGAAAAGGCGAAAGGCGCTTATCTTTGGGATGTAGATGGAAAAAAATACGTTGACTATCGCATGGCGTTTGGTCCAATCATTTTAGGGCATTCCTATGATGAAGTTGACCAAAAGGTAATTGAAGAAATTCAGCGCGGACTTCTCTTCGCCATGACTGGTGAACTGGAAGTGGCTGTTGCCGAAATGATCATTGACATGGCTCCCGCTGTTGAGATGATCCGCTTTGCATGTTCAGGGACAGAAGCGACGATGCATGCGATCCGTGTGGCGCGTGCGTATACAGGTCGCGATTTGATCTTGAAGTTCGAAGGGAACTACCACGGGTTCCACGACCACACGTTATGGTCAACGTACGCGCCGGTGGAGGCGTATGGGAATCGCCGTAGTCCGATTCCGGTTCCCGCTTCGTCAGGGATTCCAAAATCTATGCGCGAATTCATCATCACGCTCCCGTTCAATGACTTTGAAGGATTCGACCGCGTGATGCGTTCGTATGGTGAACAGATCGCGGCGGTCATTTCCGAACCGTGTCAGGGGAATTGCGCGGCAATTAATCCGCAGGATGGATTTCTGGAACTCATCTGCCAGAAAACGGAAGAATATGGTTGCGTCTTTATTTTGGATGAAGTGAAGACTGGATTCCGTATTGCGAATGGGGGAGCGCAAGAATATTACGGCATCAAGCCTGATATGGCGACGTACGCGAAGGCGCTGGGGAACGGCTATCCAATTGCGGCGTTTGGGGGGAAAAAGGAAATCATGTCCATTATCGGGCAGGGTGTGGCACAGGGCGGGACGTACACGAACAACAAGCCCGGCGTCGCGGGCGCGTATGCGACGTTGAGTTTGCTGAAATCAAAACCCATTCTCAAAACCATTGCGACTCGTGGACAACGGCTCATGGATGGTTTGAAGGACATCTTCGAAGAGAACAATATCCCTGTTGTGATGACGGGGTATCCCGCCATGTTCTCGTTCTCATTGGGTGTTGATAAAGTGACGAATCAGCGCGAGTGGTCGAAGAGCGACCATGACATGTATCTCAAACTGGCGGATAAAGCCATCGAGCGCGGCGTGATGCCCGACCACGATGCCCGCGAGCCGTGGTTCCTGTGTTATGAACATTCGGGCGCTGACATTGACGAGACGTTGAATGTGTATGCCGAGATCGTGAAGGAAGTGAAGAAGTAAAGAAGTAACTCCGGTGGTCGAGTAGGCGGCGTTCGTCCGACGTATCGAGACCACCTGAAAATCTGAAAATTACTGACTTTATGCGATTGAGTAATGTGGTCTCGACTGCTTGCGTCTCGACCACCAGAGGAAACAATATGACAAAACTAACCTCCCAAGAAATTGTTGACCTCAACAAGGAATACACCTTCTTCTCCTGGTCCGTGCAGGGACAGGTGAATCCCATTCCCGTGACCCGCGCCGAAGGCGTGTACTTCTGGGATGCGGATGATAAACGTTATCTCGATTTCTCGTCGCAGTTGATGAACACCAATATCGGGCATCAAAATCCCAAAGTGATCAAAGCGATTCAAGATCAGGCGGCGAAGTTGACCTTCACACATCCCGGCAATGCCACTGAGGTTCGTGGCTTGCTCGGCAAGAAATTAGCCCAAGTCACGCCCGGAGACTTGAAGAAATCCTTCTTCACGCTCGGTGGTTCGGAAGCGAACGAGAATGCCATCAAAATCGCTCGCTTCTATACGGGACGTCACAAGATTCTCGCGCGCTATCGCTCTTATCATGGTGCAACACATGGCTCAATTTCATTGACAGGTGATTATCGTCGTTTGGCCGTAGAACCCTCTATGCCTGGCGGTGTCCATTTCCTTGACCCATTCTGTTATCGCTGTCCGTTTGGGCAGAAGCCAGAGTCTTGCAAGCGCGAGTGCATCTCCCATTTGGAAGAGGTCATCAAGTACGAGGGACCTGAAAAGATCGCCGCCATCATCATGGAGGGCGTGGTTGGCTCGAACGGCATCATTGTTCCTGTAGACGATTATTGGCCCCGTGTGCGTGAAATCTGCGACAAGTACGGCATCCTCTTGATTTCAGACGAAGTCATGAGCGGATGGGGGCGCACGGGCAAATGGTTCGCCGTGGACAACTGGAATGTGACTCCCGACATCATCACCACTGCCAAAGGTATCACCAGCGGATACGCTCCGCTTGGTGCAGTGATTGTCTCGGAGAAGATTGCCAAATTCTTCGATGATAAATATCTCTATGCAGGTCTGACCTACAGCGCTCATGCACTTTCATGTGCAACAGCCTTGGCGACCATTGAAGTATACGAAGAAGACAAGTTAATCGAAAACGCTGCCTTGCTCGGAAAATATCTCGGTGAGGCGCTGGAAGATATCAAAGCGAGACATGTCTCCGTGGGTGATGTGCGTTACATCGGCTTGTTCTCCACGATTGAATTGGTGACCAACCGCGAGACGAAGGAAAGTTTCTCGCCCTCTGTCATGGCGGAAGTGGGAAAGGTCTTGCGCCAGAATGGTCTCTTTACCTTCATCATGGCGAACAACATGGGCAGCATGGTCTTCGTCGTCCCGCCGTTATGCATCACACAAGAGCAGATTGACGAAGGTCTTGCCATTGTTGAGAAGGCGTTGGAAGTGACGGATAAGCAGGTTGTGTAACTTGTTCAAGGATGATTGAGAATGGCGAATAAGATATTAAAAGACAAAGCTGAGTTATTCAACTTAATTTTGGAGCGTGTCAAAGAGACCAGCCAACGAACAGGTTATGGTGAAGCGCAATCTTTTGGACGTTGGTTTGGTGAGATGTATTTTCTTGACCCTCAGGGTTTGTTTGTGTCAGATGGTTCAAGAGACGGAAAGATTGATACCTTTTTCACTACACACAACAGTAAAGTTGTTACTCATCACGTATTGAATACAAAATACACAGAGGAGTACAACAAATTAGCACCTCGTGAATTTTACAACGAGATTGCCTATTTTGTTCAAGTGTTTCAAAATACCGACCAACGGGAAGAATATTTGGCTCAAAAAGTAAAGAGCGAACTCCGTCCAAAATATAGAACCTTGTTTGAGCGATTCGATGATGGAATGGCAGAACTTATATTTGTCACTAATTGTCGCCGAAACGAAGGAGCAGATGCACCATTAGTAAATTTGCCAGTAAAAATTTTCCATCTCGACGACTTGATTCAGCATCTTGTTGATGACCTTGACGTTACAATGCCGAGAACGCCAAATCTGGTATTGTCTGATATTCATACAGTTTTATCACCTGATAAAGACGACACATCAGTGGCAACGTCAATTGTTTTTGCTCAATTGGTTGATTTCATTGATTATATGAAATCCGACCCTTACGATTTGCTCTTTGCTCGAAATGTTCGTGTTTCTTTTGGGACCCCAAAACATTCAGTCAACGCAGAAATACGAGAGACATTCGCTAACAATCCAGAAGAATTCGCTTTTAGTAACAATGGCATTACAGTACTTTGTGAAAAACATACACAAGACCCTGGTTCAAAAAAACTGACCCTTATAAATCCACGCGTTGTAAATGGCTCGCAGACATTGCACAGTATTCGTGATGTGCCGAATCCATCGCGCAAAGCGCGTGTCATGGTGCGCATCGTCGAAATTCCTCCTTTTGGTGGAGATGATATTGGCGAACGAATGGAGGCACGGAGGGATATACTAAACAAAATCTCAGTTCGAAGCAACCGCCAGAATCCAATCAAGAAATGGGATTTGGTATCCAACGATGATTTTCAATTAGAGATTTATCGTTTTTTTCGTCGTCGCCGCTGGTTTTATGAACGGCGTCTGCGTGAATGGCGTCAAAGAAGTAGAGAATTAAGGAGTGTTTCAATCGATAAAGGAACTGACATCAAAACACTAACTCAATATATTGTCAGTTACTATTGGAATAGATCTCGATTAGGACCTGCAAATGCAAAGAGGTCAGCAGGTGAGTTGTTTGAACGAGAGGTCTATGAACAGGTTCAAAAAACACCTGCCGAAGTGGCATATCATATTTTCCAAGTTAGCGATAATATTCGAGTTAGCCTAAACGACTTAACGAGTTTCAAATACATTAAGTCTTTACGTCCCCACGTTAAACTTGCGCTTTTTTCGTTGATTGTGAAAACATTTCAAGAAATTGGCGTAAAGTGGGGCTCGCCAGAATTTACAGAACTATTAGATGATCACGCCGAGTATTGGGGAGGTGAGCGGTTCAATTTGTGGCGGAAAATGACCAAAAAAACCATAGACCATATTTATAGCGCATACCAGTCAGAAGTAAAACATGCTAAGAAGAAAGGTGAGGATATTCCAACATTAGTAAATTACTTCAAAAATCAATCTTCGATTCTTGCCTTACTGAAGAAACCTTTGCCAGGTGATCTCAAAAAGGCTGCTCGAAATGTAATCGAAAGTTGAAAGGTCTATTCACAGAGTCTTGATTGATGACTATTACCAATTACTACTTACTAATTGCCAATTCTCTAATCTCTAATCCTCTACTCTCTATTTAGGTGAAATATGGAAATCCTCAACTACATCAACGGCGAATGGGTAAAACCAAACGTCACAGACTATCTCGACGTTATCAACCCTGCCACAGGAGGAGTCATCGCAAAGACTCCTCTTGGAACCAAAGCAGATGTCGAAGCCGCGGCGAAGGCGGCGCGGGATGCGTTCGATGGCTGGCGCAGAACGCCCGTCAACGACCGTGTGCAATATCTCTTCAAACTGCGTGACCTGATGCGCGCCAATCACGATGAGATCGCCAAACTCATCACGGATGAAGCGGGCAAGACATTTGAAGAAGCCAAAGCCGAGATGGTACGTGCGTTCGAGAATATTGAAGTCGCCTGCGGGATGCCGATGATGATGAAAGGCGAACTCGTCGAAGACATTGCCCCAGGCATTGATGAGTTGATGATTCGTCAGCCCGTCGGAGTGTGCGCCACGATTGCACCGTTCAACTTTCCTGGCATGATTCCGTTTTGGTATTTGCCGTATGCGCTTGCGGCGGGCAACACGTACATCGTCAAGCCTTCCGAAAAAGTTCCCACCACGATGCAGTTCGTCACGCATCTCATCGAGCGGGTTGGTTTCCCGAAGGGTGTGGTCAATCTCGTCAACGGCGCGAAGGATGTGGTGGATGGCATCCTTGAGCATCCATCCATTCGTGCGATTACATTTGTGGGTTCCACGAATGTCGCTAAATACATTTATGCCACGGCTGCGGCGCATGGCAAACGCGTACAGGCGCAGGGCGGAGCGAAGAATCCTGTCATCGTTTTGCCGGATGCGGATATGGACATGGCGACAAAAATTATTGCGGACTCTGCTTTCGGATGCGCGGGACAACGCTGTCTCTCCGTCTCTTTCGCAGTGACGGTTGGTACTGCCCGAAACACCTTTACCGAGCTGATATGTGATGCCGCCTCATCTCGCGTCGTCGGCTATGGCTTGGACTCAGGCGTCCAGATGGGACCCGTCATCAACGCCTCATCGAAGGCGAGAGTCGAGTCATTGATTGGACTCGGCGTCAAAGAAGGAGCAACCGTCCCCGTAGATGGACGCGGGGCATTAGTCAAAGGCTATGAAGCAGGACACTTCGTCAAGCCCACGATTTTGGCAGATGTTCCGCGCGGCAGTGAAATCGCCAAGACAGAAATCTTCGGACCCGTGTTGAGTCTCATGCACGTCGAAACCGTGGACGAAGCGATTGAGTTGGTCAATAGTGGACAATATGGCAATCAGGCGAGTCTGTTTACCTCGTCCGGTTCAGCCGCACGAAAATTCCGCTACGAGGCCGAAGTGGGAAATGTAGGCATCAACATCGGTGTAGCCGCGCCGATGGCTTTCTTCCCATTCAGCGGCTGGAAGGATTCATTCTTCGGCGATATGCATGGCCAAGGCATGGATGCGGTTGAATTTTTCACTCAGAAGAAAGTCGTGGTCGAACGCTGGCCCAAGGAATGGACGAGAAAATTCTAGGTGTACTCGGTGGTCGAGTAGTCCCGCGCGCTGAGCGGAGTGATAGCGAAGTCGAAGCGTGGCGGGACGTATCGAGACCACCACTGACCAAAGGTACTCGGTGGTTGAGTAGGGGCGGTGTTCTTCCGCCCCGTATCGAAACCACAGGTACGCATAATAAATTTTGTTACGAAAGCACTCTTGAATACTGGTGGTTTCGATACGCCCTTCCAAGAGCATTCGGGCCTACTCAACCACCGAGGTACAAATGTAAGGAATTATATGACCTACGACAACGCACTCTCTTACTCCACCCAATGGCTTGACATCATCAAGCAGGAGCACTTCCCTGAGGAACAACAGGCGAAGTGGATTGTTGATGAATCAAAAAATAATTTTGCGGAGCATTTCAATCGCGGATGGTTGGAATATCGCAAGTCCGTGACGGAGGCAGGCGATTGGGCTTCGGTGGAATGGTCGGGCAAGGGTGCGACGATAACCGATGTGATGGGGCGCAACTACATTGACTGGCTCGGCGGTTTCGGAATGTTGGATCTGGGCTGGCGTCACCCCGAAGTGGTGGAAGCCGTGATGGCTCAGCTGAAGCGCAGCCCCATGCCATCACAGGAATTGATTGACCCATTGCGCGGCGTCCTCGGCAAACTCATGGCGGAGATCACGCCGGGTGATCTGAAATATTCCTGGTTCGCCGCGAGCGGTACCGAGGCAATCGAGGCTTCGATAAAAATCGCAAAACTTTATACGGGCAAGTCCGCGTTCATCGTCGCGCTCAAAGGTTTTCACGGCAAGACGATGGGCTCGCTTTCGATGATGGGCAAGGCGGATTATCGCCAGCCGTTGGGGATGTTGTATGGGGGGCAGGTTTATCACGTTCCATTTGGCGATGCGGACGCCCTGGAGAGGCAGCTAGAAATCTGCGACCAGGTTGGTATCGGCGTGGCGGGCGTCTTGTTCGAACCGATTCAAGGAGAGGCGGGCGCGATTGTCCCGCCGGATGATTTCTGGCCGCGTGTTCGTGCCGCAACGAAGAAATATGGCGTCTTATTACTTGCCGATGAAGTGCAGACGGGTCTCGGCAGGACAGGGAAACTTTGGGGGGTGAATCATTGGGAAGTCACACCCGACATCATTGCCACAGCCAAGTCATTGGGCGGCGGCGTGATGCCCGTCAGCGCGGTGACAACCACCGAAGAAATCTTCAAACCGATGATGTACCCGAATCCGTTCATGCATACGACGACGACAGGTGGCGGCGCTCTCGCGTGTTCCGCAGCGATTGCCGCCATCAACATCACGCTTCGTGACCGACTTTGGGAGAGCGCGGCGGGGAAAGGCGCATACCTTATAGAAAAAGTGGGCGAACTCGCCGAAGAATTTCCGCAGTTGTATAAGGAAGTGACAGGCAAAGGCTTGCTCATTGGTCAACATTTCCGTACGCCTGAACTCGGCTACAAAGTCGCGGCAGAGTTGTTCAAGCGCGGCGTGTTGGTTGCGGGTACACTCACCAGCGCGCAGACTGTCCGTATCGAGCCGCCGTTGATTATCACGCAGGCAGAGATTGATGAAGGCTTGAATCGCTTGAACGATGCGGTTGGGGTTGTGGCGAAGACTCTATAAGAATGTGCTGGGAGCAAACCACAGAGACACGAAGACACAGAGATTCTTAAGGGCTTTTGGTCAAAGGATTGAGCCATGCAACGAAACTTTCCAGTCCCGAAAAACAAGTATGTTGGTCCGTTGTTGGAACAAGACCTGACCAATAAAATCATCGGCGCGGCGATTGAAGTTCATCGAATGCTTGGACCTGGGTTGCTTGAGTCGTCTTATCAGGTGTGTTTGGAACATGAAAGCACGTTGCAAAAAATGCCGTTTGAGCATCGCGTGAAGCTGCCTGTGAAGTACAAAGGCATTGAATTGGATGCCGGTTATGAGATTGACCTTATTTATGACAAACGCGTAATCGTCGAATCGAAAGCCGTAGAACGTGTCATTCCCGTCCATGAAGCGCAATTGTTGACCTATATGAGACTCACAGGGATTCGTGTTGGTCTGCTGATTAACTTCAACGTTCCTGTTTTGAAAGACGGAATTTATCGCCGTGTACTATAGGAGTGGCAACCACCGAGACACGAAAACGCAGAGTTGATTAACTCCGTGACCCAGTGTCTCCGTGGTTTGGGTTTCTGGAGATTCGCGGTATCCGATTTTCGTCGCTTGTGTTTTGCGGTGACACAAAAAGAAGTACAATTAGTAAATCCTGCTCTGAGGAGAAGAGACATGGCAAGTGAATTTGCAGTTGAAATGCAAGATATCTTGAAGCAATTTGTAACGCCTGAGGGTGGAATCCTGGCGGCGGTCAATCATGTTACGATGCAAATCAAAGACGGGGAGTTCTTTTCTCTGCTCGGACCGTCGGGTTGCGGGAAAACTACGTCCCTGCGAATGATTGCAGGCTTCGAACTTCCAACAGACGGAAAAATATTTATTCGCGGCAAGGAAATGAGTCAGGTTCCGGCGTTTCAACGCCCTGTCAACACCGTGTTTCAACAATATGCGCTTTTCCCACACATGACCGTCGAACAGAATATTCAGTTTGGTTTGGAGATGAAGGGTGTGCCGCGTGCCGAACGTTCCAGGCGCGTTTCAGAGGCCCTGGAAATGGTGCGACTCCCCGGAATGGAGATGCGTAAGCCGAAGCAGTTGTCCGGCGGACAACAACAACGCATCGCTCTCGCCCGCGCCCTGATCAATAAACCCGAAGTTCTCCTCCTCGATGAACCTCTCGGCGCGCTCGATCTAAAGTTGCGCAAGGAAATGCAGTTGGAACTTAAGACCCTGCAGCGCGAAGTAGGCATCACGTTTATCTATGTCACACACGATCAGGAGGAGGCGCTAACCATGAGCGACCGGATCGCTGTGATGAGCAAAGGCCTCGCGCTTCAAATTGGAGCGCCCGAGGAAATTTACGAACGACCTGCCACAAAGTTTGTCGCCGATTTCATTGGCGAGACCAATTTCCTGGATGGAGTCGTCCGCGCTCAAAATGGCACGACTGTGGAAGTTGACCTTCCTGGTACGGGAACTGTTTACGTTGAATCGAGCAGAAAGTTTACAAACGGTCAGCCGGTATCAGTGGCGGCGCGGCCCGAAAAAATGAGTCTGAACAACGAAATCAAGGACGGGAATAATCTCAAAGGGCGAGTCGAAGAAGTCATCTACATCGGGACTGATACGCATTACGGGGTTCGCTTCGCTGGCAGTCACAAGGCGCGAGTTCGCGAGCAAAATATTTCCCAGGCGCATAAAGAAATTGCGAAAACCGGCGATGAGGTGACCGTTTCATTCACCCGTACCTCGCCGCGCCTCCTTACGGAGTAGGCGGAGACTTCCAATGCTAAAATTCTTCCGCGGTAAAAAAGGTTTTCAACTCTTTGGGTTGCTCAGCCCGGGCGCGCTTTGGATCCTGTTGTTCTTCAACCTGCCGATATTGATCGTATTGTTCATTAGTCTGGTTGAACGCGGTCGCGCAGGCGGAATAAAATTGCCTCCGGAGTACACGATTGCTAATTATTCTCAGTTCTTCAATGCGTGTTCCTCCCAGTTTGCAGGACCCGAATGCGACCCGTTCCTATATGTAGGCATCTTCGGGCATTCTGTACGGATCGGTTTGATTGTAACTCTGTGGTGCATCCTGCTTGGTTACCCTCTCTCGTATTTCATCTCAAAGCAAAAACAAATCTGGCGCGACGCGTTGATGATCTTGGTCATCATCCCGTTTTGGACGAACTTTCTCGTGCGGACGTATGCACTCAAACAGGTGCTGGCAACAGAGGGACTGCTCAACTCGTTTTTGATGAATCTAAATCTGATTAACCAACCGCTCGACCTGCTCTTCAATGAATTTGCCGTTGTTGTTGGTTTGATCTATGGTTACCTTCCGTTTGCGATCCTGCCAATGTACGCGTCCATCGAAAAATTCGACCACACGCTCATGGAAGCCGCGGCGGATTTGGGCGCTCCGCCTCGCCGTGCCTTCTGGCGGGTGATGTTGCCCATGACCATGCCGGGAGTCGTCGCCGCGCTCGTGCTGGTGTTTGTTCCTGTTGTCGGAGCTTTCATCACGCCTGACATCATGGGCGGCGGCAAAGTGGAAATGATCGGTACACTGATCAACCGTCAGTTTGGGGTAGCTCGCAACTGGCCCTTTGGCTCGTCCATGTCGCTCATCCTGATGTTGCTGGTGTTGATCGGCGTGGTTCTCTACTTCCGTTCCAGCACTGAAGAGACAAGGAGGGCGATGTGAGCGCACAATTCCCGTTGTACCCGCGTCCACAAGTGCGGATGCGCACCCGCATTGGCAACTGGCTGTTAGGGACGAATGCCGTTTTGTTGTTTGGTTTTCTTTACCTGCCGGTTGTGATCCTCATCATCTTCTCTTTTAACAACACCCGCTCAGTGGCTCTCTTCACAGGCTTTTCCACGGAATGGTACACATCGCTTGCCGCAAACGATGAATTGTTGGATGCGGCGCGCAACAGCCTGCTGGTGGGTCTCATCACCACCATTGCCGCAACAGTGATTGGCACATTGACCGCCCTCGCCATGGATCGTTACCGATTCAGACTCCGCACGGCCTTCGATGCAAACCTGTACCTTCCCATCGTCATCCCTGAAATTGTGCTGGGTATCGCGTTGCTGTTGTTTTTTAATCAGGCGTTGTTCCCCTTCCTGCAAAATGTGTTCGGCATTCGAGGTACAACGGGATTGCATACGATTACGTTATCTCACATTGCCTTCGATATCCCCTTTGTGTATGTGATCGTGCGCGCCCGCCTCGCGGACTTTGACAAGACTCTCGAAGAAGCCGCCGCTGATCTCGGCGCGGACGAATGGAACACCTTCCAGCGTGTGACCCTGCCTTTGCTGATGCCCGGCATCATCGGCGGCGCGTTGATGGCGTTTACCCTTTCGCTGGATGATTATCTGATCACGGCATTCACCAAGGGTGTTCAGGAACAGACCATGCCGCTTTACATTTATTCGCTGGTACGCCGCGGCGTGACGCCTGAGATCAATGCATTATCCACAGCTCTTCTCGTAGGCTCGATTGGTCTTGTTGGTCTTTCGCTCACAGCACAGAGCGGCGGCGCGGTATACACAAGGGCCATGTCCGTAGGCGCCGGGTTGGGGCTGGGGCTTTATGGTTTACTCAGCCTGCCCTCCGTGTTTATTGCGGGCGGATTTTCAGTTGTCACTTTACTGGTCAACCTGGTATTCGTCGCTGGTTTTTATTGGGCATGGCGCACCTACCCTTCGTACCGCGATGAATTAAACGAAACCAACCGGTCTGGGAAGACTCTTGCATGGATTGCTGTCGTTGTGGTCACGTTTGCCGCTTATCTTTCAGCATTCCTGCTGTTAACTTGAGAAGAAGGAGGTGATCCATTAGAAAAGATTTCTTACTGCCCAGGTCATTCCAATGTGAATTGACTACAACATAATTCCTAACAGGAGAGAGAAATGAAGAAAATGCCGATCTACATAATCATCCTCACCGCCCTCTTGCTGGCGGCGTGTCAGCCTGCGCCCTCTGCGGCGACGGAACCAGTTGTCGGCGGCGAAGTGTCCGAGCGCTGTGGCGATAAATCCAAACTCGCCGATGAGATCTTCTTCTACACCTGGGTTGAATACATTGACCCAGCCATCAAGGAGTCTTTCCAAGCCGAGTGTGGTGTAAAAGTCACAGAAACGAATTTCGCCTCGAATGAAGAGTTGCTTGCCACGCTTCAAGCGGGCGGCGCGAACTATGATATCGTTGTTCCTTCGGACTACATGGTGCAGACCATGATCGCCGAAGGCATGTTGATGGAACTCGATTTCAGTGTGATCCCGAATATCCATCACATGGACCCGCTCAACGTCAACCAGTATTTTGACCCCGAACAAAAATATACGGTGCCGTGGTTCTGGGGTACCTCCGGCTTCGCAGTGGATACAAATGTCGTCACAGATTATTCAAGTTCCTGGAGTATGATGTTCGACCCAGCTTCTCCATACTGCGGCAAGATCAGTATGTTGGATGACACGCGCGAAACGATCGGAGCGGCGTTGATGTATCTTGGCTATTCGATCAATGATGTGGACCCTGCCCACCTCGAAGAGGCAAAGAACCTGCTCATCGCCCAATCCAATTGCATCAAAGCCTATGACAGCCAGAACAATGACGATCTCATTATCTCCGGCGAGACCGTGCTGGGTCATATCTGGACCGGTGATGCCATCCTCGCCGGCTTGCCCGATTACGGCGGTCGCGAAGGCATTGTCTATGTCATCCCGCAGGAAGGTTGCACCATCTGGCAGGATAACATGGCTGTGCCCGTCGGCGCGCCGAATGCATACACCGCAATGGTGTTTATGAATTACACCCAGTTCCCCGAGATTGCCGCGCAGAACGCCGAGTTCGTTGGGTACGGAATGCCAAATGCCGCCGCCAAGGAATTTATCGATCCTGAAATGCTGGCGAATGAAGGCATTTACCCCTCTGCCGAAGTTGCCGAAAGTTTGCAGTGGATTGAAGATGTCGGCGATGCAGTTGCACTCTACGACCGCATCTGGACTGAATTCAAAGCCGCTGTGGGTAGTTAGTTTTAATTTTGGAGTCGGACAGCTTGCTGTCCGACTCTGCTCTTGTCGAGTCGGAGACCCGACAAGAGCAGAACCCCGCTTCATTCTCAGCCGGAAGTTGATCCGGTTTCAAACAAACTTGTCTGCCCCCGCAAGAGGATGGGTGGTGGAGCCATTCGAAAGGAGTTTATGCGAGTGTTACTCGTAGGGGTGGGGGGAGTAGGGGAAGCCATTGCCGCAATTGCAAAACCACGCCAGTGGATGGAGTTGATGGTGCTGGCAGATTACAACATCAAACGCGCCGAAGAGGTGCAAAAGAAGTTGGGAGGTGACAAGAGATTCCCTGTTGAATTCATTGATGCAGGCAATCAGGAAAATATCGAAGCGCTTGCAAAGGAACACAGTGTTGATTTAGTCATGAACGCGGTTGACCCGCTCTTCAACAAACAAATCTTTGATGCTGCATACAATGTCGGTGCGAATTACATGGATATGGCGATGACCCTCTCCGAGCCGCATCCAACCGACCCGTTCAACAAAACGGGAGTCAAACTCGGCGACTATCAATTTGCGAAAGGCAAAGATTGGGAGGCAAAGGGTTTGCTCGCCCTTGTCGGTTGTGGTGTGGAGCCTGGCATGGCGGACGTGTTCGCGCGTTACGCGCAGGATCATCTCTTCGATGAGATCGAAGAGATCGGAATCCGCGACGGCGCAAATATTACGATTGACGGCTACGACTTCGCGCCAAGTTTTTCAATTTGGACGACGATTGAAGAATGTTTGAATCCGCCCGTGATTTACGAGGAAGGTAAAGGCTGGTTCACCACCGAACCATTCTCCGAACACGAGACCTTTGAATTTCCCGAAGGCATCGGCGCGATTGATGTCGTCAATGTGGAGCATGAAGAGGTACTGCTTATTCCTCGTTGGGTGAAAACAAAACGCGTCACCTTCAAGTATGGACTTGGCGATGAATTTATCAGTGTGTTGAAGACCCTGCATAAACTGGGCTTGGACAATAAGAATAAAATCAATGTCAAAGGCGTCGAGGTCGCGCCGCGTGACGTGGTCGCCGCGTGTCTGCCCGATCCCGCTCATCTCGGCGACAAGATGAAAGGCAAGACCTGCGCGGGGACTTGGGTAAAAGGAATGAAAGATGGGCAGAAGAGAGAAGTTTACCTGTATCAGGTGGCTGATAATGTAGAGTGTATGACAAAGTGGGGTTGCCAGGCAGTTGTCGCACAGACGGCGTTCACTCCTGTCATTGCAATGGATTTGCTCGAACACGGAATCTGGAAAGGCGCGGGCGTGCTCGGAGCCGAAGCGTTTGACCCCATCCCATTTATGGAGAAGATGGCGGAGTATGGATTCCCGTATGGGATCAAAGAAATGTAGTTCTCTCGATTAATTTCGCTGGAAGATAAAGCTGCTCGAAACTGAATCAAGCATCGGTTGAGAGCGAGGCGGTGTTCGTCATCCGTCCAAATCGGAAGAAATACGTTGAATAAAGTCCTGTCAAATTGTATAATTTGAAAATTCCTGTAAATTTCCAAGGAGAAGCGTTTATGCACTATAAACTCTGGATTGACGGCAAGTGGGTGGACTCGCAAGGCGGCGGGAAGATGTCCATTGAAAACCCTGCCACAGGCGAGATGATTGCCGAAGCGCAGAATGCCTCGCGCGCCGATGTAGACCGCGCCGTGCAGGCGGCGAAGTCCGCGTTTTATGATGGACGCTGGTCACGCAAATCACCGGGTGAACGTTCAAAAGCCATTTGGAAGCTGGCTGACCTGCTTGAAGCAAAATCTGAGGAATTCGCGCGCGTGGAAAGCGAGAACACCGGCAAGCCCTATAAATTTTTGAGCCTTGCGAGTGATGTTCCCTTTACGGTGGATAACCTGCGCTTCTTCGCCACTGCTGCGCGTGATACACATGGATCACATGCCGGTGAGTTTATGCCTGGCTACACATCCATTTATAGACGTGAGCCAGTGGGTGTGATTGGGCAGATCACGCCGTGGAATTATCCATTGAACATGGCGGGATGGAAGATTGGACCCGCACTCGCGGCAGGATGTACAATTGTGCTTAAGCCTGCCCCCGGCACGCCGCTGACCACCCTCATGCTTGCTGATCTGATCAAAGAGGCGGGCATTCCTGATGGAGTGGTCAACATCATCACAGGGGGTAATGATACGGGTCAGGCGCTGGTGGAACACCCCGATGTCCGCATGATTTGTGTAACGGGTTCCTCTGGCACTGGTAAAAAAGTGATGAAAAATGCCGCAGACACACTCAAACGAATCCATCTTGAATTAGGCGGCAAGGCGCCATTCATTGTGTTCGATGATTCCGATCCTGAACTAGTCGCGGCGAGAGCATCCTTTGCCGCAACCGCTAATACCGGGCAGGATTGCACCGCTGCAACTCGCATCTATGTGGAGAGGGGCCGCGCAAAGGAAATGCGGGAAGCCGTTGTCGAATCGATGCGTAACGTGAAGGTTGGTCTCCCGTTTGATGATGGAGTTGTGATGGGACCGTTGATCTCGGGGATTCAACGCGAGCGCGTCTCAGGTTTTGTGGACCGCGCGAAATCCCAAGGCGCAAAGATTCTCACAGGCGGTGCCATTCCAAAGGATTTTGGAAAGGGCTATTACTACGAGCCGACCGTCATCACAAATGTCCAGCAAGATTGGGAGATCGTACAGCAGGAGGTGTTCGGGCCTGTCATCACCGTGCAGGAATTCAAAGATGAAGCCGAAGCCTTGCACTTCGGCAATGATGTGTTGTATGGTCTCGCCGCTTCTGTCTTTACGAAAGATGTAGGCAGAGCCATGCGTTTGACGAGTCAATTGGAGTTCGGTACGGTCTGGGTGAATGACCATTTGCCGATCACGTCCGAAACGCCGCATGGCGGATTTAAACAATCAGGTTTTGGCAAGGATTTATCTGCCGAAGCGGTCGGCGATTATCAGATCACGAAGCATGTGATGATTGCTCATTGATGATTCGGTGGTCGAGTAGCCCTGAGCGATAGCGAAGGGCGTATCGAGACCACCAGTTAGCAAAATGCATTTGTTACAAAAAGGCTTTTGAACATTGTTGGTCTCGATATGGGCGAGAAAAGCGCTCGCCCTACTCGACCAACGAGTAAACAGAATAACGAGGTGATATGGAATACAAACTCTTGATTGATGGTCAATGGACAGGGAGCGGACCTGTTCTTGAAGTGAAAAACAAATATGATGGCAGGACAGTTGGAGTGTTGCCCACTGCCAGCCGCGAAGACCTGAATAAAGCAATCGACGCCGCCGAGCGCGCCGAAGATGTGATGGCGGATATGCCTGCGCACAAGCGCGCCGATATTCTTTTGAAGACCGCCGGGCTACTGCGCGAACGCGCTGATGATCTCGCAAAAACCATCGCGTCTGAAGCAGGTAAAGCGCTCAAGTTTGCACGCGCCGAAGTGGATCGCGCCGCCAGTACCTTCACCATCGCGGCGGAGGAAGCCAAGCGTCTACATGGTGAAACAATTCCGTTGGATGCTGTGCCGGCGGGTGAAGGATACTTCGGCTTTTGGACTCGCCGTCCTGTAGGTGTGATCGCGGCGATCAGCCCGTTCAATTTTCCCCTCAACCTGGTTGCCCATAAAGTAGCGCCTGCCCTCGCTTCGGGGAATACTCTTGTGCTCAAGCCTGCAACAACGACTCCTCTTGCGGCTGTGAAATTATGCCAAATATTGCAGGATGCAGGTCTGCCCGCAGGTGCGCTCAATCTTGTCGTGGGTTCAGGCGGTACCATAGGCGAGTGGCTCATCACCGATGAGCGCGTGGACAAGATCACCTTCACAGGCTCACCTGAAATTGGGCGTCACATCCTCGCGGTGGCTGGCATCAAGAAAGTGACATTGGAACTTGGTAATACTTCGCCTGTGATTGTTGCTCCCGATGCCGATTTGGATTTTGTTGCCAAGCGATGCGCGGTGGGTGCTTTCTATAATTCGGGACAGGTTTGTATTTCGGTTCAACGAATTTACAGCCAGAAGCAGGTTTACGAACCCTTCTCTGAGAAATTCGTAAAGGCGACAGAGGCGATGGTCGTTGGCGATCCGCTTGATGAACGCGTGGACGTTGGACCGATGATCGACTCGAAGGAGGTGGATCGCATCGAAGGCTGGGTCAAAGAGGCGCAGGGGTCGGGTGCAAAAATCCTGACAGGCGGAAAACGCGAGGGCACGGTGTACTATCCAACTGTCCTCACGAATGTCGAAGCGGATATGAAAGTCGTGGCAGAGGAAACATTTGCTCCCGTTGCGTCTGTGATTTCGAGCGATGATTTTGAATCCGCGTTGAAGCAAGCGAACGATACCAAGTTTGGTCTGCAGGTGGGCGTCTTCACCAACGACGTGAACCGCGTCCTCAAAGCCGTGAAGCGATTGAACTTTGGCGGTGTTATTGTCAATGATACGCCGAATTTCCGCGCCGACCACATGCCGTATGGCGGCAATCGTCAAAGTGGACTGGGGCGTGAAGGCGTACGCTTCGCGATGGAAGATATGACCCATATTCAACTGGTCGCGATTCGGATGGGTTCGTAAAAACTCTGTTGGTTGAGTAGGCGGCGTTCGTCCGCCGTACACTTGCACCGGCACGCAAGTGCAGGTGTCGAAACCAACTAGTGTGGAAAAAAATCCTCGAAACGAAATTCCCCTACTTACTGGTAGTTTCGATATGCCTTCGGCTACTCAACCACCAATTATTTCTGATGAGGAGACAAAGATGAACTACAAACTCTGGATTGACGGTACATGGGAAGATACGAAGGGTGGAAGTGTTATGTCTATTGAAGACCCCGCTACGGGAAAGGAAATCGCCGAGGTAGTTGATGCCAGCCGCGAAGATGTGGATCGCGCGGTACAAGCCGCCAAGCGCGCTTTCTATGACGGACGATGGTCGAAAAAGTCTCCCGGTGAACGTTCCAAGATCATCTGGAAACTGGCTGACTTACTCGAAGCCAATGCCGAAGCACTTGCGAAGGTAGAATCTGAAAATACCGGTAAGCCTTATCAATTCGTGAGTCTTGGCGGCGATATTCCATTTGCGGTGGATAACCTGCGCTTCTTTGCGGGAGCGGCGCGCGATACACATGGCTCTCATGCCGGCGAGTTTATGCCTGGTTACACTTCCATTTACCGGCGCGAGCCAGTTGGGGTCGTCGGTCAGATCGCTCCATGGAACTATCCCTTGATGATGGCCGCATGGAAGATCGGGCCTGCACTCGCGGCGGGTTGTACGATCGTACTGAAGCCTGCGCCTGGTACGCCTCTGACTACGTTAATGTTCGCAGAGATCATTAAAGAAGCGGGTATTCCAGATGGCGTGGTAAATATCATCTCTGGCGGCAATGATGCCGGACAATTCATCGTTGAGCATCCCGATGTGCGTATGGTCAGCCTCACGGGTTCCACGGGCACGGGCAAGAAAATCATGAAGACCGCCGCCGATTCGCTCAAACGCGTTCATCTTGAACTCGGAGGCAAAGCCCCATTCATTGTGTTCGATGATTCCGATCCCGAGTTGGTTGCCGCAAAAGCCTCCATGGCCGCGACGCTAAACACAGGTCAGGATTGTACCGCCGCGACTCGCCTATACGTTGAAAAGGGCAAAGCCAAGATGATGCAGGAAGCTGTCGTCGAAGCGATGAAGAATGTCAAAGTTGGGTTGCCGTTTGACGATGGAGTCCAGATGGGTCCCTTGATCTCGAAGGTTCAACGCGAGCGCGTCTCAGGTTTTGTGGATCGCGCCAAATCTCAGGGAGCAAAAATTCTTACGGGTGGCGGCGTGCCAAAAGGATTCGACAAAGGTTATTACTACGCACCGACGGTGATCTCCGATGTTCAGCAGGATTGGGAGATCGTTCAACAGGAAGTATTTGGTCCTGTTGTAACCGTTCAGGAATTCGAAAATGAAGCCGAAGCGTTGTCAATGGGCAACGATGTGTTATACGGACTAGCGGCTTCGGTCTTCACCAAAGACATCGGACGCGCCATGCGCCTCTCTTCCCAATTGGAATTTGGTACAGTTTGGGTGAACGACCACCTCCCCCTGACCTCTGAAACCCCGCATGGCGGATTCAAGCAGTCGGGCTTCGGCAAGGACTTGTCCGCTGAGGCGATCGGCGATTACCAAATTACCAAGCACGTGATGATCGCGCAGAGTTAATAAGATAAGTCGGTGGTCGAGTAGGGCGTTAGCCCGTATCGAGACCACCATGTAGCAAGAATAATTTCTGTTACCTGGTGGTCTCGATATGCTCCTCGCAACAAATGCTCGGGGCTACTCGACCACCAGTGTTTTATGAATAGGTAAATCATGGCAAACCAACTCTATCACGAGAATTTTCCTCACATGACCCCCGCGTGGACGCGCATCTTCAATTTCGTCGCCGACCGGGCAGAAGGTTCGTACATCTACACCGACGATGGGCGCAAACTGCTTGATTTCACGTGCGGTATCGGCGTTGCAAACACCGGTCATTGTCACCCGAGAGTCGTCGAAGCGATTCGTGAACAGGCGGGCAACTTTATCCATGCGCAGGCGAATATCGTCATCCACAAGCCGATGCTGCAGTTGATCGAAGAGTTGCGAAAGATCGTCCCGCCTTCGATAGATAGCTTCTACTTTGCCAACTCGGGCGCGGAGGCGTTGGAGAACGCAGTCAAAATTGCAAAGGTTGTAACGGGCAGACAAAACGTCATCGTGTTCAGCGGCTCCTTCCACGGACGGACTCACGCCACCATGGCATTGACGACCTCCAAGACGATTTACCGCGCGGGCTTTGCGCCGCTCATGGCGGGCGTGTACGTCGCGCCGTTCCCGTATGCTTATGCCTTGGAAATGACCGAAGAGGATGCCAGCGAGTATTGTCTGGAACAACTCGAATACCTGCTCGCGTCACAGACCGCGCCAAAAGAGACAGCGGCTATTTTGATCGAAACAGTTTTAGGAGAGGGAGGATACGTTGTCCCACCTGCGTCCTTTATGAAAGGATTGCGTGAAATCTGCGATAAACATGGCATCCTGCTTATCTTCGATGAAGTGCAATCGGGGTTTGGCAGAACAGGGAAGTGGTTCGCCCTCGAACATTTCGGTGTCGTGCCAGACATCATCACCGCCGCGAAGGGAATCGCCTCCGGTATGCCGCTCTCGGGCGTGTTCACCCGAACTGACATTATGAAAAAACTCGACACCGGCTCCATTGGCGGAACGTACGGCGGCAACGCGATTGCGTGTGCCGCAGGCATGGCGACCATCCGCGCGATGCGAGATGAAAAGATGTTGGAGAATGCCACCGATAAAGGCATTCAATTGATGACAGGTTTGCGTAAACTGCAAGAAGAATATCCGCAGATCGGCGACGTGCGCGGAAAGGGACTTATGATTGGCACGGAATTTACAGCAAATGGCAACCGCGCCAAGGAAAAGCAAATGGTCAAGGATGTCATCCATGCCGCGGAGGAACGGAATCTACTTTTGCTTTCGTGTGGAACCTACGACAATATTGTGCGTTGGATTCCGCCGTTGAATGTGACAACCGAGCAGATTAATGATGGGTTGAAGATTTTTGGGGATGCGTTGAGGGAAACGATAGAGTAATGCGAATCCTCGGTGGTTGAGTAGGGGCGGTGAAGTTCCGCCCCATATCGAAACCACCAGTTACAAAACTGATTCTCAAATTCTGAACGGTGTATAATAAATGCGAAATCAGTTTTGCAGGCTGGTTTCCTGGAGTAGGAAAGTATGAAAGCAGAAGCCCAAACAAACCTGGTGAAGGCAATTGCTGAAATCGCTGCGGCAATTCCCCTGGCGCGGAGAATGCAGCTCTATGAATTCGCGCTCTTTCTCGAGTCTCACCCTCTGCCTGCCGAAGAGACGCTCGAAGCCATCGCCGAAGATGAGGCGAAGTGGGATGAGCAATTCGCCGCGACGGGCGATGACAAACTTGCAAGACTGATTGCGTCGGTCGAAATCAGCAAGGATAAAACACAACCAATGTTCGATGAGGACGGGAAATTCGTCGAACGTAAATGAAAGCGCAAACGGCCAAATCTTTTTGGAAGCATTATTGGGCGTTGCCGCCAGAGATTCGCCGCAAGGCACAGCAAGCGTACGCAATTTGGCGGGACAATCCAGCGCACCCAAGCCTGTTCTTTAAACGAGTAAAGGAAAGCCAGCCGCTCTATTCTGTTCGCATTGGACTTGGATACCGAGCGCTCGGCTTGCTCAAAGGTGATGCTGTCTCCTGGTTCTGGATTGGAACTCACGATGAGTATGACAAACTTATCAAGTGAAAAAGGGCAACCTCGTCTACTGGATCCCGCCGTTGAATGTGACAACCGAGCAAGTCAATGACGGGTTAAAGATTTTTGGGGAAGCGTTGAGGAAAGTGATTAAGTAAACACGGAGACAGTTAGACACGTACACAAATTGACATCAAATCACATGTATACTTGTTTGCCTGTGTACTTGTAAATCTTAATCAAACATCATGCCTGAATTAAATCGTCTCAGCCTCACCCAACTCCTCCGCCAAGAAGAATCCCTCTTTCACAAATCCCATCCCAAATCGCACGAACTCTACCAACGCGCGCGCAAGTCGCTGCATGGCGGTGTTCCGATGTTGTGGATGGTGCGCTGGGCGGGGTCGTTCCCTGTTTTTGTGAAGGAAGCAAAAGGCGCGCACTTCACGGATGTGGACGGAAATTCATACATTGACTTCTGCCTCGGCGACACAGGCGCGATGACGGGTCACTCGCCTGACGCCACTGTGCAAGCCATCACCGAGCAAATCCAAAAAGGCATCACGCTCATGCTTCCGTATGAGGATGTGATTTGGGTGGGGGAGGAGCTGCAGCGCCGCTTCAAACTTCCTTATTGGCAGTTTGCACTCACCGCCACCGACGCGAATCGTTTCGTATTGCGGATGGCGCGACTTATCACTGATCGCCCCAAAGTGCTGGTGTTCAATTATTGCTATCACGGCTCGGTGGATGAAACTCTCATCACACTCGACGAAGAAGGCACGCCGATCACGCGCCCCAATAACATGGGTCCGCAAATTGACCCGCGTCTTACCACCAAAGTCATCGAGTTCAACGATATTGCCGCCCTCGAAACCGCTCTCTCTGCCCGCGACGTGGCCGCTGTCCTTGCCGAGCCTGTGATGACCAACATCGGCATCATCCATCCCGACCCGGGCTATCACGATGCACTGCGCGAGATCACGCGCAAACACGGGACCTATCTCATCATGGACGAGACTCATACCATCTGCACGGGTCCCGGCGGATACGCCGCCTCTTTCGGACTTCAACCTGATTTCCTGACGATTGGCAAACCGCTCGCTGGAGGAGTGCCCGCCGCGGTCTATGGATTTACCGAAGAAGTCTCGCAAGCCTTTGCTGAAAGACTCTCCGTTAATGACGCAGATGTTGGCGGCATCGGCGGGACTCTGGCTGGCAACGCGCTGTCCATCGCGGCGATGAAGGCGACTCTGCAACATGTCCTCACCGAAGACTTTTACTCGAAAGCAATTGCCTTGCAGGAAAAATTCACTGAAGGCGTGGAGTCCGTTATCAAGGAGTTTGAATTGCCATGGATCGTAAAGCGATTGGGCAACCGCTCCGAATATTGGTTCCGCCCGACTCCGCCTAAGAACGGAGGCGAAGCCTTCGCCGCCATTGACCATGACCTCGACCGTTACATGCACCTCTTTGCCCTCAACCGCGGCATTTTGCTCACTCCATTTCACAACATGGCATTGATCTCGCCCGATGTCACAGAGGTGGATGTAGAGTATCATACCAAGGTGTTCCGAGAAGCGGTTATTTCATTGTTTGGAACTCGGTTGTAGGTAAAAAGTTGAAGGTTGGAAAGTCCGAGACCTTCCAACCTTCAACTTTAAACTTGGTTTTGAGCCACCGACGAGATTCGAACTCGTGACCTGACGATTACGAATCGTCTGCTCTACCAACTGAGCCACGGTGGCATTTTCAGTAGTGACGACTTTAGTCGTCAGGGTAAACGACTGAAGTCGTTGCTACGTTTACAGCGGCGGGGATTATAAAGGAAACAGATAATTCCAGCAAGTTCTTGTCATCACAGGTCGTCTGTAGGTTGGAGACTTTGACTTCATGTTTCGTGTTGCGATGATTTCGTATCATACCTGCCCGCTGGCGACGCTTGGCGGCAAGGATACGGGCGGGATGAACGTCTACGTGCGTGAGTTGACGCGTCAGTTGGGGCAGATGGGCATCCACGTGGATGTGTTCACGCGTTCGCAAGATGATCACGTGCCGCATGTTTTGCATGAACTTGGATACGGCAATCGCGTTGTCCATGTCCCTGCTGGACCTGAGCATCCAGTTCCGAAGCAGGAGCTGGTGAATTACATCCCGAAATTTGTTGAAGGGATCAAAGCCTTCGCCTGTGAAAAAGGAATCAAGTACGACATTATTCACAGCCATTACTGGATGTCTGGCATAGCCGCCGCGTCTCTTTCGGACCTTTGGGCTGGTACGCCCATCGTGCACATGTTCCACACTCTGGGCGAGATGAAGAACCGCATCGCGCGTTCGGAGGCGGAACGCGAAGGCGCGTATCGGATCCTTGGCGAGAAGCAGGTGCTCGGGCGCGTGAACCGAGTCGTCGTCTCAACGTTGGCTGAGTTAACCCAGTTGCGATTCCTGTATAAAGCAAATGGAAACATGGTTGTCATCCCGCCGGGTGTGGATGTGAGTCATTTTTATCCGATCCCATCCGATGAGGCGAAGATGTATGTTGGGCTCAAACCCGAAGACCGCATGGTGCTGTTTGTGGGGCGCATCGAGCCGCTCAAAGGTGTGGACACGTTGATACAGGCGATGTCTTGCTTGCAATTGAAGGAGGCGCGCCCGGTGCATCTCGCGATCATTGGCGGTGAGCCTGGGGCAAGCGCTGAAGAGATGACCGTTGAGATGGCGCGCCTGCAAAAATTATGCGATGATCTCGGTGTGGATCAAACGGTTGTTTTTCTCGGCAAACGCGATCAGGATAAACTGCCGTATTATTATTCTGCGGCGGAAGTACTGGTGATGCCCTCGCATTACGAGTCATTTGGCATGGTGGCGCTCGAAGCGATGGCGTGCGGGACTCCCGTGATTGCTTCTGATGTGGGTGGGCTTGGCTACCTCGTGCGCGATGGTGAGACGGGATTCACCATCCCCGATCAGGAGCCGGAGACTCTGTGTGAAAAAATTTCGTGGCTCCTAAACGATCGAGAATTGCGCAAAACGATGAGCCAGAACGCTGTGCAATACGCGCAGGATTATGCGTGGGAGAAGATCGCGAAGCAGATTGTGGAAGTGTATGAGGGGTTGGGGAAGTAGTTCCAGTTAAAAACCCGTTTTGGGATTTTTTCCCGGACCGGTAAGTGCTCGCGGATTGCTGTCGGCTTCCACGATAGCCGGGGCTGAAAGAACTATCAGGATTTCGGCTAATAATCAGATACCTATAGTTCGTGTTCGATATACAATCACCCATATCGGCCACAATTCCACGCCTACTCTAAAGACTAAAATTAGAGTGATCACAAATAAGAGTATGATCAAAAAGATCAATCTGCCTTGAGTAATTAGGGCAAATTTTCTAATGCTTTCGCGCTCATTATTTTGTCTTGCCATTTGAGACCCTTTGTAGCCCTAAAATATATCCATTTTTTCAAATGCTTATGTTATTGGTTCAATTCATTTCCTCAAATTTACCAGCACCCTCAACCTCATCAACCCACGGACGGCGATCTTTGTGTCAGCGCGTTTCTTTTTCAGCGCGCGTTCAACCCGTTGATACAGCCAATCGTGAGAAGGGGATTTGTAATTTTTATCAACAGTAAAATCATCCAGCCAGGCGCGGAAATCCTGCAGGGTATCCATCACGCGGTCGAGATCGAATTCAACGAGCGATTCTTCCTGAAACAAGCCATCACGAATAACCTGCTTGACTGCGCGATCTGACGCAATATCATCGTCAAAGTTTTCGCGCATCACGCCGACTTGTTTCCAGCGATTACCTTCGCCCAGTCCGGCACGCCGATGTTTCGCCGCCGGGCGCAGGTCCATCAATATGCCGTTGGGTTTGAGAACGCGGTGCGCCTCCGTCAGGGCATGAACCATGCCCTCATGCGACACTCATCAGAGTACCCACGAAAAGATGACGATATCGAACCGGTTTGCCTTTTGCTTTACATGCTCGGCATTGCCAAGGCGATATTCAATTCTCTCTTGATATTTTTTGGGAAGATTTTTCCGCGCCGTGTGAATGGATTTGAGCTCGGGGTCGAAGGCGACGATTTTTCCCGGGTTGAACGTCGCAAGACGCAGTGTCAACCTCCCGTCGCCGCAACCAACTTCAAGTATGCATTTGCCGCGCCAGTTTGTTACCCCTTTGAGTACGCGTATCTCATCCCCTGCAGGATCCATGATGAGAGCCATATCATCTCCTTTGTTCTCGGCGGTGTCCGTTGAGAAGCATCCCTACGGGATGCCGCCGGGGACGGCGGCTCGAGCTTACTCCTTCATCTTCACGTAAAAGATCAACTGACCTTCCATATCCTTGGTCCGCATCTCGAAGCGCTCCTTCAGTTTGGCGATCATGCGCGAGAGTTGTTTATGACCATAGGTGCGCGGGTCGAAGCCCGGGTCGAGTTGATAGAGCGCGTTGCCCATCCCAGCCAGTGGAGCCCAGCCATCCTGTCCCACTGCCATTTCAAAGGCTTGACTGAGGATCGGCATCGGGTCGAGTTCCTCTTTTCCATCTTTCGTTTTCCCTGTTTTCTTTGTGTGGGACTGTTTCTGTTGCGCGGCTTTCTTTTCTGCCGCGAGATTTTCGGTGTACACGAATACGTCGCACGCGTTGACAAACGGTTTTGGTGTCTTTTTCTCGCCGATGCCCATCACGAAGATGCCAGTCTCGCGGATGCGCGTGGCGAGGCGCGTGTAATCGCTATCGGAGGAGACGAGGCAGAATCCGTCCACGACGCCGGAGTGCAGGATGTCCATTGCGTCAATGATCATCGCGCTATCGGTTGCGTTCTTTCCAACGGTATAGCGGAATTGTTGAATCGGCTGGAAGGCGTGATAGTTCAACGTCTCTTTCCACGAATTCATGCTGTTCGTTGTCCAATCGCCGTAGATTCGGCGGACGGTGACTTGTCCGTGCCGACCCGTTTCCACCAGCATTTGTGGGAGCAGAGACGATTGCGCGTTGTCGCCGTCAATCAAGATGGCGATTTTTTGTTGCTTGAGTGTGTTTAAGGTTTCGTTTGCCATGAGGTTGATTATTTTCCATTGTAGGGGCGACCCGCCCAGCGAAACTAGGTTACCTGTATCGTCCCTGACGGGTCGTCCTTACGCGGTTTATGGAGTAATGGGGACTGGGGTGTTGAGCCCGGCTGGGTTGGGGGCAAGCAAGCCGATGTCGCGGCAGGAGGCGGCGCCTTCGCGGGGAAAGTCGCCCTGGTCTGATTTCATCTCCACCTGGATGGGCGTCTCCTGTTGAAAGGTACTGTCCACTGTTAATTTGATCGTCACCTGATAGCTGATGGGCAGGGATACCAATTCCACGGTTTGGTCTGGGTGCACTTGTTGCCCGGGATCAAGGGCTAACAAGGTTGCCCTGATATTAGTGAGCGCAACACCGCCTGTGTTTTTCAGGGTGACAAAGGCATTCGTCACTTCGCCCATGCCGTGGGTAATGTCAATGCTGGTATTGCATCCCAATACTTTGACCGAGATGGCTGGCGCGCCCGGTTGATCCGTTGCCGAGGGAGTAGAGGAATTAACAACTCCAGGCGGAGTGTTTGTCGGGGTGAAGGTGGGAAAGGTAGTAACAGAAGGTGTAAAAGTGATAACTGCGGGGGTCGAACTGCTCACACCAATGACGACCGGCGTTGCTGTGAATACTGAGGGCGTCTGTGTGAATGGCAGGAAAGGCGTCGGTGGAGTATAGGGCAGGGGTTGAATGATCCAGCCGTTGCAGGAAGATAGCAGGAAAGCCAAAAAAAGTGTGGGGATGATCTTTTTCATTTTTTCTCCTCTGCCTTCATTGTATCCCTCTTGGTAAAATGAGCAAAGTCCCCCGTTGGTGGAGATTTGCTTTAGGAAGCCGAAATTTTAGAGTTGAGTTCATCCCAGTTGGGCTCGACGAGGATTGAACCGTCGGGAAAAATGATCGTGGGGACGCTTCGATATCCCTTGTTAACTTGTAACACGAATTCCGTAGCTTGCTCGTCGCCCTCGAGGCCCACGCGGAGGTGTGGAATATTGTTCGCTTCAAAGAATTTTTTAGCGCGGATACAGTCGGCGCAATATTCGGTAGCGTACATTACGATTTGGGATGGGTTGAAGGTATAGAGGTCAGTCATATCCATGCTTTCGGTGAATTGATTTGGTGCCTCGGTGGTTTCTGGCGATAAAATCTTACCCCGAAAAATATCGGTGTCTGCCACTTTGGAAAGGTAAAAGGAAAGTGCCCCCGGCGCGGGTCGAACGCGCAACCACCAGATTCGAAGTCTGTTACTCTATCCATTGAGCTACGGGGGCAATCTGTCCAATACGAAAAATACGTCCAAC
>Ga0247727_10004883_pt1 | contig 27891 bp, 25 predicted proteins | sample WisWelCaveWW1625_FD_202498 | JGI IMG/M metagenome (GOLD analysis project Ga0247727, IMG submission 202498) | Biofilm microbial communities from Wishing Well Cave, Virginia, United States - WW16-25 | ecosystem: Environmental > Aquatic > Deep subsurface > Groundwater > Cave microbial mat | place...
GCGCCCGACGCGATGTCTGCCCACGCTGTCGAGCTCGCCGCCCTCAGGGAAGAGCTTGGAGAGACCCGGGAGCTGGTGGATCGCGTAGCTCGGGCTCTCGAGCGCCTAGCTCCTGCTCGATCCGGCGCAGGCTCTCTGCGAGCGTCCCGAGAGTCCTGACATCCAGCTCGGCGAGGCGTACGACGTGAACGGCCAGCGTTTCTCCGGAGGGCACCGCCCGCAGCTGCTTGGCACGCCCGCGATAGAAGGCTGCGAACTCAACTGTCCGGCCGATCCGACGCGCCTCGTCGAAGCCGGGGCCGTAGAGCGGCTCCGCATCCGGCATATGCTCCCAGAGCACATGTCCTAGGAACGGAGCGAACTGCTCATACAGGTCCAGACCCACCTGGACGACGCGATCCTCGCGATCGAGAACTATATACGCCGTCTCGGTCGCAGCCGTGGTAGGCGGAGTCTCGCGACCTCGTGGATCGGTGCTCACGCGCGACCCTCGAAGACGCGCAGAGAACCCCGAACGCGCTCACGCTCGAGCTTGGCCTCCCATTCGTCGAGCGCGGCCATCGCTTCCGTGAGAGACGAGCGGAGACTGCCGAGGCTCCGCGTGTCGATCATGCACAGGGTCTGCCAGTAGACCGTAGTCCTGCCGTTTCGAGGGACCGCCCTTACCCGCGTGAGGTAGCCGCCGTAGTACTGGGCCAACTCGACCGGCTGGCCACTCCGTCGAGCTCGCTCGTAGTACGGCCGGAACAACGGCTTGGAACCGGGAAAGCAGTCCCAGACGCAGCGGCCAAGCAGCGGGCCGAAGCCCGCCAAGGCAGACGCTCCTACGTCGACGATCAGGTAGTCCTCGTCGAGAACCACGAACGAGTCATCCGGTGACTCACCGACGGCCACGGCACTAACTACTCTATACATAAGGTCGGACGCCCGCGAGTGTTGACTCTTCCGTGTACGTGTTGACTGAAAGAGGCGAGCGCTACTGCCGGTTTGAGCCGAGGAGTGACCCCGCGGAGCGCTCAGGCGAGCGGGCGGCCTACACGATCTTGCACGCCGAGCGCGCGCTCGAGCACGCCAAAGGCCTCGTCGGTCTCTCCCTGCTCCTTCAGAAGCTCGGCGAGGCGCTTGTAGGCCTGGAGGAGATGCCGACCCGGCGCCTGCTGCTCGAGCAGCTCGACCGCAAGCTCGAGCACCTCGCGCGCGCGCGCAGGCTCTCCGAGGTCGGCGAAGATCTCGCCGAGGAGCGCGTATGAGCGGCCGACATCGACCGCGTGGGTGTCTCCGAGCGTGGTTGTAAGCTCCATCGCAAGCGCAGCGGCAGCTTCCTTTTCGCCGAGCGCGGCGAGCGCGCGCGCCTCCTCGATGCGGTACTGGGCTATCTCGAGGGGCGTTCCTGCCGCGGCGATGAGGGTGCGACCTTCGCGCAGGAGCTCGAGTGCCTCCTCCGGTCGGTCGAGGTCGAGGTAGATCTGAGCGAGGCTCTGGAGCAAGTGTGCGATCGCATAGTCGTCCTCCGTCGCGCGGAGGATCTCGAGGGCCCGCCGCGCGTAGCGGGCTGCAAGGTTGCTCTGACCCTGCTCGAGGTGGAGTCGGGACTCCGACCAGTAGAGCCTCGCCCGAGTGTAGGGATCTGCGACTCCCCGACCGCGTGACAGAGCGCTCGCGAGGACGCGCTCGGCGTCCGCGAAGTTGCCACTGTCAGTGAGCGCAGCACCGAGAAATCCCGAGAACCTGATGTACTGAACGGGATCGCCCTCAGATGCCTCGACGCAGCGTTCGAGTACCTCGATCGACCTCGCGAGCTGCCCCAGCGAAGCGTACGCGCGCGCGAGAGACTCTCCGACTCCCGGGCGGCTGGGCGCATCGTCCCCGGCGACCGCAAGCGCCTGCTCCAAGAGCTCCACGGCCCGATGGGGATCGCCCTCGCGCAGGGCAATCTGGCCGAGCCCCTCCAATGCCCTCGAACGCTCAGCGTCCGTCCAGGCGCCGGTAAGCGAGCTCTCGAACAGACGTTTGGCCTCATCGACCTGGTCGAGCCGAAGGGCGATCTCGGCGTCATCGAGGCCAGAAGCAACAGCGGTCTTGCCTCCTCTCGCGAGGTACTCCTCGCCCACCCCCAGGCGCTGTGCCAGTTGGCGAAGGACCGTCGCGGATGCGATCCGCTCACCTGCCTCGATCCGTGAGATGTACGCGGGGGAGCAACCCGGGAATGCGAGTCCCCGCTGACTCAGGCCCGCGCGCTTCCGCGCCTCCTTAAGACGCCCGCCCGCCGCACCGGGATCATCAACGTGTGTTGACTTTTTGCGTGGCATCTGCGTATTTTGTCAGTAATCCGGGCGCCCGGGCTGTCCACCAACATGGAAGGGATGGTCCGGTATGCGAGTTCGTCTTGTCATGCTTGCTCTGACCCTCGGCCTGCTCGCCTCGTTCCTGGGTGACGGGTCGCCCTGGCCCCACTAGTAGCGGCCAAATCACGTCGGCGTCGATTTCTGCGGCGGGGGCAAATGCCCCCGCCGCCCTCTGGGGCGGTCACGAAGGGAAACACACTAAACACCTTTACGTTGTAAGCGCCGAACCGGATGTCTGCCACGCGCCGAGTTGCGCAGTGGCGACTTTGTTGACAGATCGAAAGGGGGCGTCAACGGGAGCCCGACCGGCAATTCCTCGTCGCGCGGCTGGTAGCTGAGAGCCGAATGTGACGGCGGGCTGCCGTTCCGCAACGCTGCGCTAGGCTGGCCTGAGTGTCCCGTTCCGTGATCGTTTCGGCGGTGCGCACTCCCTTCGGGCGCCTCGGCGGGGGGCTTGCCTCCCGGCCGGCGACCGAGCTCGGGTCGATCGCGATCCGCACTGCACTCGAGCGCGCGGACCTCGACGCCGCCGAGGTCGAGTACGTGATCATGGGTCAGGTTCTGCAGGCGGGCGTCGGCCAGGCACCGGCGCGCCAGGCGGCGGTCGGCGCCGGGATCCCGAGGGAGGTCCCGGCGGACACGATCAACAAGGTGTGCGCTTCGTCGATCAGAGCGATCGAGATCGCCGATCTGATGATCCGGGCGGGCGGGCACAAGCTCGTGGTCACCGGTGGGATGGAGTCGATGTCGAACGCGCCCTACTTACTGCCGAAGGCGCGGTTCGGATATCGGCTCGGCAACGGCGAGGTCGTCGATCACATGGTCTTCGACGGCTTGACATCGACGTTCGACGGTCTGCACATGGTCGAGCAGGCGTCGAAGGTTTCGCGTGAGCTCGCGATCACGCGCCAGGAGCAGGACGAGTGGGCGTACCGATCGCACCAGCGAGCCGCGGCCGCCCAGGATGCGGGACGGTTCGACGACGAGATCGTCCCCGTCGGGGACGTCACAACCGACGAGGGCATCCGGCGCGACACGACGCTCGAGAAGCTCGCGTCGCTCCAACCGGCCTTCGATCTCGAGGGGACGACGACCGCCGGCAACGCACCAGGAGTAAACGACGGTGCGTCGTGCGTGATCCTGTGCTCGGAGGAGTTCGCGAGCCGCCGCGGCCTCGAGCCGCTGGCCAGGATTCTCGCCCAGGGCTACGTCGCGGACGACTACGCGTACCTCGCGCGGACGCCGGCGCGCGCAGCGGAGCGGGCATTGGCAAGCGCCAGGAAGACGATCGACGACGTGAAGCGTGTCGAGATCAACGAGGCCTTCTCCTCGGTCGCGACGAACTCGACCCGGATGCTCGGCGTCGACGAGGCGATCGTGAACGTCAACGGCGGAGCGGTCGCGCTCGGCCATCCGATCGGGGCCTCCGGGGGGCGAATCGTGGCGACGATCATCCACGAGCTGCGTCGCGAGGGCGGTGGGCTCGGGCTGGCGGCGATCTGCTCCGGCGGCGGCCAGGGCGACGCGCTCCTCATCGAGGTCTGAAAACCACGTCAAGTAACAGGCTGTTACTTGGCGTGAAGCTTCCCGTCTTGTTTGGCGTGGCCGCGTTGGTGCTCGCGGTCGCGGGCGACGCGACAGCTTGTGTGTGCGCGGCCGCTCCGCTCGACGAGCGGCTCGACCAGGCTGACGCCGCGGTCGTGGGCCGCGTGGTCGCCGATGAGACTCGCGATCTGAGAGGAATTCCTCAGCGTCTGCTCACCATCGAGGTCGATCAGCGCGTCAAAGGGGAGGTCGAAAGGACGCTCGTCGTGAGAAGTCCGTCGGGGACGAGTTGCGACATCGACGGCACGGTGAGCAAGGCTCCGATCGGCCTTTTGCTCATGCGCGCGCCTGACGACGGGTGGCTCGGGAGCGCATGCAGCGTCGTGGGTGCGGGAGAACTGGTTGTGGCGGGAGGTGAGCTGCGGGGCGGGGCGATCAAGGTCGTGATCGGAATCGTGATTCTCGGCCTTGTGCTTCTCTCGGCCCTTGTCCGGCTGCGACGCGGCTCGCGCCCGCACCTGCCCGGGGCCCCAGAGCCGTAGGAAATACTCCGGCCATGCGCCTTCCGCACGTCCTCGTCGTCGGCGCCGGCCAGATGGGGGCAGGCATCGCTCAGGTTGTCGCAGCGTCAGGCCGGCGCGTCTCGCTGCACGACGAAGTCCCGGGCGCGGTCGAGTACGCACGCGAGACGATGCGGCGGAGCCTCGAGAAGCTCGCCGAGAAGGGCGGTGGCGACCCTGGCGAGACGCTCGACCGCGTGACCTCGGTCGATGGCCTCGTCGCGGCCGACCTGTTGATCGAGGCGGTCGTCGAGGATGCCGAGGTGAAGAAGGACATCTTCCGGCGCGCCGACGAGCTCCTCCCGCCGGAAGCGATCCTCGCGTCGAACACATCGTCGATTCCCATCGCCACGCTCGCAGCAGCTACGCGTCGGCCCGAGAAGGTGATCGGCATGCACTTCTTCAACCCGGTGCCGGTCCTGAAGTTGGTCGAGGTGATCCGCGCCTCTCAGACGTCGGACGAGACGACGTCGTCGATCGTCGAGCTGGCGGAGGATCTCGGGAAGGTGCCGGCGGAAGCACGCGACTTCCCGGGCTTCGTCTCGAACCGCATCCTCATGCCGTTCATCAACGAGGCTGCCTACGCGCTCGGCGAAGGCGTAGCCGCGCGGGAGGCGATCGACACGATCGCCAGGCTCGGCTTCGCGCATCCCATCGGGCCCCTCGCTCTCGCCGACCTGATCGGGCTGGATACCTGCGTGTCGATCATGGAGGTGCTGCACGAAGGGCTCGGCGATCCGAAGTACGCGCCCTGCCCGCTCTTGCGCGAGCACGTCGCCGCAGGCCGCCTCGGCCGGAAGTCCGGACGCGGCTTCTACGAGTACGCGGCGCACTGACGATGGACGCGAGGCTCGCAGCCGAGCTCGCCGCCCACGAGGGCACCGACGAGGAGTTCGTGGAAGCTGCGTTCCGCCTCGTGCTTCGTCGCCAGCCTGACGAGGAGGCTCGCGGCCGCGCGCTGACAAAGCTGGCCGAGGGCACGCTGTCTCGAGCCACTCTCATCCACGAGCTGGCGACGAGCGAGGAGTTCGGCCGAGTCCGCGAGCTCGACGACGCAGTTGCGCTCGGCCTCGGCACCCGTGCGCGCGGGGGGCGAGCTCGCTGGCTGCAAGCCCCTCCAGGAACGGACGAGCGCGTGGTCGAGATCCCCTGGGTGCTCTCGCGCCTACGAGCCTCCGGGCGGGTGCTCGAAGTGGGCTACGCCTTCGCGGAGCCCGCGTATCTCGCCGCGCTGCTGCGGGCAGGAGTGGAGCTCGTCGGCGTCGACCTGGCGACGCGCGACGTGGAGGGGATGCAGACGGAGGAGGCCGACGTGCGCGAGCTCCCGTTCCCGGACGGCTCGTTCGACCAGGCGCTCCTCGTGTCCACGCTCGAGCACGTGGGAGCGGACAACGCGGTGTACGGCCTCGAGACAGAGAGCGACGCCGCCGCCCGTCTGGACGCGCTGCGTGAGCTCCGGCGGGTGCTGAGGCGGGACGGCAGTCTGCTCGTGACCGTGCCACTCGGGGAGTCCGGCGATTACGGTTGGTTCCGCCAGGAGGACGAGCGCGGCTGGACGCGACTCTACGCTCGCGCCGGGTTCTTCGCCGAGGAGATCGAGGCGTACGAGCTCACGTCCGAGGGCTGGCGCGCGACCCGCGGCTTTCGCGCAGAAGGCGTCCGCTATGGGTCGCGCGGTCCCGCTGCGTCCGCGGTGCTATGCGCGGAGCTCCGCCCGGGGAGGCTACGGCGAGCACTGACGCCGAGCGGGTTCCGCACGGCTACGAGACGGAGCGCGGCAAGGACGTACCGCCGAGCACGGAACCTATAGTCCGGCCATGGACTTCGACCTCACCGCCGACCAGCGGGAGATCCAGGCGTTGGCGCGGGAGGTCGCAGAAGCGGAGATCGTCCCGAACGCAGGCGGATGGGATCGCGACCACCGGTTCCCGGACGAGCTCTTCCCGAAGCTTGCCGAGCTCGGCCTCATGGGTGTCTGCGTCCCGGAGGAGTACGGCGGCGGCGGAGCGGACTTCCTGTCGTACGTCCTCGTGCTCGAGGAGCTCTCGCGCGCGGATGCGGGCGTTGGGGTGACCGTCGCCGTCCATACCAGCGCGACCACGCTGCCGATTCTCACCTTCGGCACTGAGGAACAGAGATCGCGGTTCGTGCCGCCGCTCGCGCGCGGGGAGCGAATCGGCGCCTTCGCGCTGACGGAGTCCGGTTCGGGATCCGACGCCGGCTCTCTGCGGACGACGGCTGAGGCGCACGGCGACGGCTGGGCGATCACCGGCTCGAAGCAGTGGATCACGAACGGGTCGCGGGCGGGCACGTTCGTCCTCTTCGCCCGAACCGATCCGGCGACCGCGGGCGCGCGCGGAATCTCCTGCTTCGTCCTCGACGCCGAGCACGTGCGGGTGACCCGCGAGGAGGAGAAGCTCGGCCTCAACTCCTCGACGACGTCGGACCTGGCGATCGAGGGCGCTCGAGTCGGCCGCGACCGCCTCCTGCACGAGGACGGGCGCGGCTTCCGGGTGGCCATGGCGACGCTCGACGGCGGCCGCATCGGCATCGCCGCCCAGGCGCTTGGGATCGCGCAGGCGGCCTACGACGTCGCGCGCGCGTACGCGCTCGAGCGCGAGCAGTTCGGCCGCAGGATCGCGGGCTTCCAGGCGATCCAGTGGAAGCTGGCGGACATGGCGACCGAGATCGACGCGGCTCGCCTGCTCACCTACCGCGCCGCCTGGCTGAAGCAGGCGGGGCGCCCGCACACAGCGGAGGGCGCGAAGGCGAAGCTCTTCGCGTCCGAGATGGCCCGACGCCAGACGGCCGAGGCGATCCAGGTCCTCGGGGGCTACGGCTACACGAAGGAGTTTCCCGTCGAGCGCTACTACCGCGACGCGAAGGTGACGGAGATCTACGAGGGGACGAGCGAGATCCAGCGGCTCGTCATCGCGCGCTCGATTCTCGGGCGGCAGCTACGCGAGGAGCCCGTTTCTCAGGGCACCCATTCGTAGAGCGCGTCCGGCTCCTTCTCCTCGTTCCCGCTCCCGTCGGTGAGCTGGACGAGGCGGCAGCCGTGCCGCTCGTAGAAGCGGCGCGCGCCCTCGTTTCGCTGGAACACCGCGAAGTGGAAACCGCTCGGGCGTTCCCGTTTCACGACATCGAGTAGTGCTGTCCCCACGCCGCGGTTCTGCGCGTCGGGATGGACATAGAGATGGCCGAGTAGGTCGCCGGAAAGCGCTGCGAATCCGACGACATGGCCGCCGGTCTCGGCTACCCAGATCTCGTGCCTGGGAAAGACCTCGTCGTGGATCCAGCGCCGAATCTGGTCATCGGTGTGGAGCTTTGGGAGAAATGTGAGGCCGTGGAACGACGGGATGAAGACGTCGGCGATCGTGTCGGTCTCGAGGGTCCGCGCTTGCCTGACGAGCATGCGGCCTAATCTACGCGGCGTGGCGCGCGATCGCGACGAGCCGGTACGCCTGACGAAGATCTACACGCGCGGTGGCGACGCGGGGGAGACGTCTCTCGGCGACGGCTCGCGGGTCTCGAAGCTCGACGCGCGGATCGTCGCTTTCGGAACCGTCGACGAGCTGAACGCCTCGCTCGGGCTCGTTCTCGCAGGAAGCTGCCCCGATGACATTCGAGGCGTGCTCGCGCGGGTTCAAAACGAGCTCTTCGACCTTGGCGCAGATCTCTCCGTACCGGTGCAGCATGAGGGTCGTCTCCGTGTCACCCAGGAGCAGGTCGACGCGCTCGAGCGTGACTGCGACGGCTTCAACGCGGAGCTTTCCGAGCTCAGGAGCTTCGTCCTGCCGGGCGGGAGCGAGGTGGCGGCGCGCTTGCACGTCGCGCGCACGGTGTGTCGCCGCGCAGAGCGGGAGGCTCTGAGCGCTTTGGGTGTCCACGCCGTCAGTCCACTTGCGCTCGTCTACCTGAACCGTCTCTCCGACCTTCTCTTCATCCTTGCTCGCTCCGCGAACGCGACCGAAGGCCGGGAGGAGCCGCTCTGGAGGCCTGGGAGCTCGGCGTAGTTCTTGCCGGATCGTTCGTCGCGGGCTACCTCGGCTCGATGCTGGGCCTCGTTCTCGGGACGCTGCGCCTTCCGCTCATCGTGCTCGCGACGGGGAGCCCGCTTGCCGCAGCGGGCACGAACATCGCCATCTCCGCGGCCGCTGCCGGAGCCGGTGGGCTGAAGCACGCTCGAGAGGGACGGGTCGACTGGCGTGTCGTCCGCTGGACCGCTCCCCCATCCGTAGCCGGGGCGGTCGCTGGCGCGCTCCTCGCCGACGGCATCCCCGAGGCCGTGCTCTATGGATTGATCGGAGCCGTGCTCATCTGGAGCGGGATCGACCTCGCGTTGCGCCCGATCTCACCACGCCCGCGACAGCGTCTTCGCGTCGCGCGCGGGAGTGGGCTCGCCCTTCTCATAGGCCTTCTCGGCGGGGCCGTCGGCGTGATCCTCGGAACGCTGCGTATGCCGGCGCTTGTTCGTTCGGTTGGACTCGACGTGCGCCGGGCTGCGGGAACGAACCTCGTCATCGGCTTCCTCCTCGGGGCCGCGGGCTTTGCCGCACACGCCGCGGGCGCGCGAGTCGACTGGGACGTGCTCGCGGCAGGCCTGGCTGGCGCGATTCCCGGCGGCTGGCTCGGTGCCCGTGCAACGGGACGAGTGTCCGAGACCGCCCTCCGTCTCGCGCTCGGCGTCGTTCTCGTGGTCGTCGGGGTCGCGTTCGCCGTGCAGGCAGTTCTGTAAGGGCGAGATATATCTCGCCCTTACGCGACGGCGGGCCAGGCTCCGTCGAGCCAGTCGACGAGCTCGTCCGCCGGGCGTGGGACGGCGACGTAGAAGCCCTGCGCGTAATCGCAGCTCAGCTCGGACAGGAGGCTCCATGCTTCTCGCGTCTCGACGCCCTCCGCCACGACCGTGAGCCCCAGAGCGTGGCCGATGTCGACCATGCCGTGCACGAGAGCGGTGTCGGTCGCGCTGCGCCCGAGTCCATGAACGAAGCCCGCGTCGATCTTGAGCTCGTCGAGCGGGAGGACGCGGAGCGCGGCGAACGACGCCGCCCGGCCGCCGTCGTCGAGAGAGAGGCGCACCCCGAGCTCTGACAGACGTGTCAGCACTTCCTCGTCGAGCTCCGCTCCCGCGCCCGGGCCGGCAGGCATCACCTCCAGGGTCAGCTGCGGCGGTCGCCCGACGGCCGAGGAGCGCAGGAGCCGAGCGACTCCATCGGCGAACTGTGGATCGTCGAGCAGCCGATACGGGACGTTCACCGACACGCCGAGGTCGTGCCCGGCATCAGCCCAGAGCTGTGCTGAGCGAAGAGCATCTGCAACGACGAGGAAAGTGAGCTCGCGGACGAGCGGGGAGCGCTCGATGTGCGGCACGAAGTCAGCTGGCGGGACCAACGCTCGTTCCGGCGAGAGGCGGCGGACGAGCGCCTCGGCGGCGATGGGCTTCCCCGTGCGGACATCGATGATCGGCTGGTAGAAGACGACGAGCTCGTTGCGCTCGAGCGCGGTCTCGACATCGCGGACGATGTCGACGTTCACACCTCGCCTGGGAAGGACGAGAGGCTCCGACGTATCGCGCTTCGCGGCGTACATCTCGCCGTCGGCTCGGAAGAGAAGCTCTTCCGCGGTCGCGCCGTCGGCGGGAAACACAGCGCACCCCAGACTTCCGGCAATCTCGATCGTCGCGCCGTTGACGCGAAATGGCCGGCGCAGCGCGTGGCGGAGGCGTCCGACGAGGGCTGCGGCCGGCTCGTCGTTCCCTGTGCCGATCGAGAGCACCACAAACTCGTCGCCGCCCACCCGTGCGACCGTATCGCTGGCCCTCAAGACAACCTCGAACCGACGGGCGAGCGTTCGCAGGACGGCATCACCCGCGGCGTGGCCGTGGACGTCGTTGACGGCCTTGAACCCGTCGAGATCGACGAGAATGAGCGTGAACGGCTCGCCGGTACGACGAGAGCGAGTGAGCGCCTGCTCCATCCTGTCCTCGAGCAGCACGCGGTTCGGAAGGCCGGTGAGCGGGTCGCGAAGTGCCTGAGACCGAGCGTTTGCGACGCGGCTGTTCAGGATGACTCCACAGCCGCCGGCCGCCATCGCCGTGACCGCGAGGACCGCTGCAACGCGGTCGGGCGTCTCGTGGAACATGACGGCGACTCCGCCGGCCACGAGAACGAGTGCGGCCAGGGACAACGCCCACGCGAAGGTGCTCAGATGCCGCCTAGCCCGGATTGCCACCTCGACCTCGTCTTCCATGCTCCCGTTGGCGGGAGCGCCGCAGTACTCCGACCGTAGTCGGCAAGGGGTGCGTCATCGTCCCCGGATCGAGTGAATGGCATCCCTCTTAGGAGGGAACGGGAGCGCGGCGAGCTCCGCTCCAAGAGCCGGATTCCGGAAAGCGCGTAGACCGGACGGGGGATCGGCGCGTCCCCAAGGTGGAGGGGGACGCAGGAAGGCGCACCTGACACGGGAATCGGTGAGCCGTGGATGTCGCTGCCGCGGTCGTCGGGCTCCTCGCCGGGCTTGCAGTCGGTCCGATCGCTGACCGTCTGGCGACAAACGCCCCCGTGGGGGCGCCGTTACGGCACCGGGTTCCGCTCTCGGGTCGCGCAGCGCTCGTGATCGCGGCGACCGCTCTCCTCGCCGCCGGGTGCGGGCTCGTCTTCGGCTTTACCCTCGAGGCGCTCATCGCCGCGGTGTTCTGCTGGGTTCTCGTCGTCATCACGCGTACCGATCTCGAGCACAGGCTGATTCCGGACCGGATCGTCCTGCCCGGGAGCTTGGGACTCCTCGCTGCGCGGACGATCGACGAGCCGAGCGTCGAGTGGGTGCTCAGCTCGCTGGCGGCGGGGCTCGTCCTTTTCCTCATCGTCTTCGCCTATCCCAAGGGGATGGGAATGGGTGACGTCAAGCTCGCGGCATTCTTGGGCGCGGGGCTCGGGATCCCGGTGATCGTCGCGCTGTTCATCGGATTCCTCTCTGCGTTCGTCCCAGCCGTCGTGCTGCTCGCACGCCACGGAAGGGCCGCGCGAAAGCGAGCGATACCGCTCGGGCCGTTCCTCGCCTGCGGAGGCATCGTGGCGCTCTTCGCGGGCGACGCGATTCTCGACTGGTACACAGGTATCGGGACTTAGAGGTCGCGCCGAATAGCGCTCCTGAGGCTGGACGCGAGCAGACTCTCCGCGGCTACCTCATGGCAGCGATCTAACCCTTCGGATCTCAAGGGCACGGCTCCGAAAGCCGATTTCCGAAGCGTGGAGCGTGCGCTGCTGCCTGCCGATGTCCCGTCGACGATCGACAACGCCCTGCTGGCCGCTGCGGTCAGGCGGGCTGCTACCGCGGCCGGTGGGAGAGCGGAGCCCGCAGAAGCCATCGAGGCCGCTCTCGGAGCGCTGCACGACGCGATGTCCGAGATCCTTCCCGCGGTCTTCGTGCTCGAGCACGGGAGGCTCTGGCTTGGCGCGCAGCGCGGGTACGCCGCCCTCCTGGACGGCGTCAAGCTCGAGAGCGGCATCATGGGCCGCGCTGCCCGGCTCGGACGTGCCCAGCTCGTCCTGGACGTCCGCTCGGATCCCGACTACGTCGCGGCCCTGCCGGGAGTGGCTTCAGAGCTTGCCGTTCCGCTCCGGGTGGGGGGCGACGTCGTCGGCGTCCTCAACCTCGAGTCGGAACGGACGCTGCCAGGCGGTTCGGCGAGCATCGTCCGGCCGCTCGCGTCAGCGCTCGCACCGCTCGTCGACACGCTCCGGGTGAGCCGGACGCTCGACCTGCATGGGCTGGCTCGTCTCTTCATCCACTTCGGAAGCCTCCGCGATCCCGACGAGATCGCGGCTCTCGCGGCGGCTTCTCTGCCGAAGGTTCTCCCGGTCGAGTCGAGCCAGGTCTGGCTCTGGGACGAGCTCGGCGAAGCCGTAGAGCTCGCATCGTGGCGCTCCGACGGGTTGAGCAGAGAGCCGCTCTCCGCCGTGGATCTCGAGGCAGCTCGCGCGCACGTCGATCCAAACCTCGTTTGCCAACTCGTCGAGGTGGGGCGTCTGAGACGACGCTCGCGTAGGGCCCGTTCGCTCGTCTGGCTGCCGCTGCGAGCGAACGGCGAGGAGCTCGGCGCCCTCGTGGGAGTGAACGGAGCGACCGCTGGCATGGATCCGACGCAGTCCGACACGGCAGCCGTTCTCGCGGCACACGTCGCCGCGTCGCTCGACTCCGCGGTGGCCCTCCGGCGTGAGCGCCACAGCGCTGCCACAGATCCGCTGACTGGGGTTCTGAACCGACGCGGCTTCGAAGGGCGCCTCGAGTTGGAGCTCGCGTCGGCTGAGAACCTCGGCGTGCCGGTGAGTATCCTCCTCATCGACTGCGACGACTTCAAGGACGTCAACGACCGTGCCGGGCACGAGTTCGGCGATGCGCTCCTGTGCGAGGTGGCCGACGTGCTCGCGCGCTCCCTACCCGAGGGCGCCGGGGTGGGGCGGCTCGGCGGCGACGAGTTCGTCGTCATGCTTCCCGGAGCTGGCGCCGACGTTGCCGAGGCACTCGGCGGGCGCATCCGCAGCGTCCTGGCCGAGGGTCTGACCGACGCCGGCTTCCCGCTCCGGATCAGCGCCGGGATCTCGACGTACCCCTTCGACGGAGTCGGCGCGACCGCGCTCCTCCGCGCGGCCGACCAGGCGCTCTACGTGGTCAAGGATGCCGGGAAGGACCGAGTCGCCTCGTTTCGCGACGTCGTCCGCCACGATCTACAGGGAGCCGAGGCCGGGATGCGTGCGGCGGATGATCGCCGCCTCGGCTACCGGGGCGACGGCTCGGCCCTCGCCGAGGTAGTGACGGCGGCACGGGCGATCGAGGCGGAGGAGACCGTCGAGGGTGTCTGCAGCCGGCTGTGCAAGGCGTTCGTCTTCATCGTCGGAGCGACGGGTTGCGTGGCTTCTCGGGTCGTCGGCGAGTACCTCGTCAATGTGACCGAGCACTCTCTCCGCGAGATCTCGCTCTGCGAGGAGGCCGCGTACCGCATCTCCGACTTCCCGCTGACGGCCGAGGCTCTCCGCACCGGTCAGCCACGAGCCCTTTCGTTCCTCGACGACGAGGTCGATCCGGCCGAGGCCTTCATTCTCCGCGAGCTGAGCATGAACGCACTGCTCATGTTGCCGTTGCGCGTGAACGACCGGCCGTGGGGGCTTGTCGAGCTCTACGAGGTGCGCCTGCGGCGGTTCACCGAGGACGACGTCGCGGTCACCCAGTTCCTCGCAGCCCACGCCGAGCGGCGCCTCGACGCGGTGGCGTCGACCGATGCCCCGCCGCAGCTCCCGCCGGTCTACGAGCTTCCGCCGGGCGGCGAGCCTCCCCGATCGCCCGGTACAAGGTAGGCGCAGCGCCGGGAATCGCTGGGGAGGGGCGACGGACCCGTCCGCGAGACGACGTACTCCTCGCCGTCGAGCTCGAATGCATCGCCCCTTCGGAGGGGCGCACGCTCGATCTCGACCAGGCGGTACGCCTGGCCAGGCACGAAGAGGAGCAGTGGCGCAGGCGTGTGCGCCTCGTCTTCGGCATCGGAGCCCGCGGCGCGTTCGCGCTCCTCGAATTGCGCCTCCCGACTCGAAATCTGCGCCTCCCGGGCCTCGAATGCCCGCTCACGCTGATCGACAGCTGCCCGCTTCAACTCCACCGCTCCCAGCTGACTCCGCCGCCGCGCAAGCTCGTCCTCCTCCTCGCGGAGTCGCGCCTCCCGCTCCTCGAGCTCGCGGACGAGCCGTGCGAGATCCGACTCGCGCGCGTCGAGGTCGGACGTACCGACGCGAAGTAGTCGCTCGACTGAGGCGCGCGCGTCTCGGAGGAGCTCCTCACGCCGCTCGAGATCTGCGACCGTCTCTTCGAGGCGCGCGGTATGCTCGGCGAGCTCGCGTCGCCGCTCCGCGAAGAAGCGCTCGAGTCGCTCCTCGGCAGTAACGCTGTGCGCGAGGATCCGGCGCACGAGTGCCCCCAACCGGTCCGCCCGTTCCTCCGGAGGGTCTCGCTCGTCGGAGTGCTCGCGGTGCATCGGGCTCGTCACAGAGCTCTCCGAGCGTTTGAGGAAGCCGGCGAACCGGCCCTAAGCCGTCGAGTTCGGAGCGGTTCGCCGGTGGAGCGCAACTTCGCGAGGCGTATCTCGTCTCCTGCCTGCGGTACCTTCCGAGGAAGGATCAAGCATTCGCGCAGAGAAGCCGATAACGCGACCATGGATGCATACGGAGCAAGGCTCCTTGCGGCGCGCATCCGAGCGGGTGTGGCCGTCGGGATGCGAATCGAGCTCGTCAGCGACACAGCCGACGACTCCGGGCTATGCGCAGGCGACCGGGGGGTCGTCGATAAGATCGACGAGCGCGGACAGGTCGTCGTGAACTGGGATCGCGGGTTCGTCTCGGAGATCGACCCCGAGCGTACGCCCTTCCAGCGCCTCGCCGCGTAGCTCAGCAGCGGGCCTCTCCGAACCGGAGGCCGAGGTCTGCGATCTCTTCCCTCGACACCGCTTGGACGAGAAATGCACGCCATCTCTGGGGCCCCTCGAAGGAAGCGGGCCGACCCTACGACTTCTTCGACTCGGCGCCCTGATCCTTCGCCGCGCCGTCGGATCCGTTAGCCGGCTGGCCGTTCCGAGATGACTCGGTGCGCGAGTTCTCGTAGCGCCCACGTGCGCGACCCGGAGGAGTCGGCTTCGCTTCGTCTGTGCTGGCAGAGCCGCTCGGAGGCGTCTTCGTCCGGACCTTCTGACCGGGCGCATTCGCCTTCGCCCGTTCGCTCCGGCCGGTGAGTCCGGCCTGGCTGTTCTTCTGAGCGCCCTTGCCTGTCGCCGGCGCCCCGTCCGGCTTGGTCTGCCCGGGCGCGTCGACCTTCCCACGGGCGACGCCGCGACCTGGGACGGTGACGCCTCGCGGCGCCACTTGGCCGAGACGGAGCCCGTCGTTCTCGGAGCGAACGGGGGTGCTGTCTTCCTTTTTCTGGCCGACATCGGTCGCAGCGACGACACCGACGCCGCCGGCGACGCCTATTGCGCTCACGACCGCGGCAGCCTTGACCGCCATGCCGCCTGCGAAGAGACCGCCCCCCGTGGCGCTCGCCGCGCCGACGCCGGGCGCTGCGACGGCCATCGTGCCCACGCCAGCCACTGGCAGCGTGGCTGCAGCTGCCGAGCCCTCGAGTCCCTTGAAGAGACTCAACGAGACCGGGACGGGGATGAGCATGAGCCCGCGTAGCGCGCGTCGATGGCGTTGCTGCAGGCGGGCGAAACCCGCGCAATCGGGGCACTCGGCGAGATGCTCGCGGAGCCGTCGGCGCTCCTTCCGGCCGAGTCGCCCATCCGCCGCCTGGGACACTGCAAGCTGCGCCTCGGTACACGAGAGGTGGTGCTCGAGCTCCTCGGCTAGCGAGCGCCTCGCGCGGAAGAGGAGCGTCTCCAGCGCAGATGTCGTCACACCGAGGATCTGCGCGACCTCGCTGTACGAGCGCCCCTCGAACTCGCGCAGGACGATCGCCTGTCGCTGCTGCGGTGGGATCCGCGAGAGGGCCGTCAACAGCTCTCCGACGGTCGGCCCGTCGTCGTCGCCGCTTGCGTCGGCGAGTCGGTCGTCAAGCTCCACCTGGCGTGGTCTCGCCAACTCCTGGCGAAATCGCTGCTTGATCGCGTTGCTCGCGATCGTGAGCAGCCAGTTGGACGGCTTCCGTGGACGTATGCCCTGCTCGAGGGACCGGTACGCATTGAGGAAGGTCGTTTGCGTGACGTCTTCAGCGTCTGCGTGGTTCCCCAGCACCGCGAGCGCGTACCTGTAGACCTCGCTCCCGTGTCGGCGATAGAGATCGTCCACGGCACGCGAGGCCGCGTGGCCCGCCTCGGTAACGGCCATGCATTCACGGTCGCGAACACAATCGGCGTCCGCAACCCACTTCACAGATTCCTTACATATTCAGACGCAAGAAAACGCTTGCGATCGCGTCTTCCCTTTTGTCGGACGCAAATTCGCCCCATCTTCCACTGGAGAGACGCGATGAAGAGAGTGCTGACACTCGCCGTCCTGTTCTGCCTCGCCGCGCCGGCGGCCCTTGCGGTCCCGCCGGCCGGGCAGGGTACTCACAGCACGAGCCCGAGCGCCTTCCAGCTCTGCAAGGAGCAGCGGAAGGCCATTGGCATGGCCGACTTCCGAGCGCTCTATGCGCCGGCCGGAAACCCAAAGGCCGCGATGGACGCGTGCCTTTCCAGGCAGGTGCAGGCGACGTCGACCGACGCAAAGAACGCGGCCAAGGCATGCAAGGCTGAGCGCGCGTCGATGGGCGAGCAGGCCTTTGCGGACAAGTACGGAACGAACGCCAACAAGAAGAACGCTTTCGGGAAGTGCGTGTCGTCCAAAGCACAGGACGCTGCCGAAGCGCACCAGGATGCGACGCTGAACGCGGCCAAGAAGTGCAAGGCCGAGCGCGTGTCGCTAGGCGTCCAGGCGTTCGCAAACAAGTATGGGACGAACGTGAACAAGCGAAATGCCTTCGGCAAGTGCGTCTCCCAGAACGCGAAGCCCGCGACGTCGTGAGCTGAGTCGGGCACAGCGACGCTCGTAGGGCTCCGGCGGTTGCGGCCGCAAGGGGGAAGAGACGAAGGAGGTCGACAGACCTCCTTCGTCGTTGGCGTCAGGTCTACAAAGGCTCCCAGCGCGGGAGTGTGAGCTTGAGTGTGGTCGGACCGCCCGGGGCGCTCTCGAGCTCGAACGTCCCGCCGAGCATTCGCACCCGCTCCCCGATCCCGACGAGGCCGAGGCGCCCGCGCTCCGCTGCTTTTGCTAGGGCTCGCTCGACCTCGAACCCGATGCCATCGTCTGAGATCTGCGCTTCGATCGCGCTCCGCCGAGCGCGTATGCGCACCTCGACGGCCGTCGCCCCGGCGTGCTCGCGGACGTTCGCGAGCGCCTCTTGGATCGCGCGGAAGATCGTGATCCGTTGAGCGGACGAGAGAGAGTCGGGGTCTCCCCGGATCTCCAGCGTGGCGCCGATACCGGTGCGCTCCCCGAAGTTGTCGATCTCCCGGTGCAGGATCTCTCCAAGCGGGCGGCTGATCACGCTCTTCGTCTCGAGCGAATGGGCGATCTCGCGTAGCTGCCGGTCGAGCTCCGTGAGTCGGGACGTGATGTCGTCGAAGCGACCGTAGGCCTGCTCGCGGTATTCCTCGAGCACGAACGGATAGACCTGCTGCTGCAAGAGGCGGACGTCCGCCGTCATCGCGAGGACGTCCTGGATAGGTCCGTCGTGCAGGTCGAAGCCGAGGCGCATGAGCCGGCGCTCGGCGGATGCGACGAGGGTTCGTTCGCGTGCGGCGGAGTGCTCGAGCAGGTGCTCCCGCTCGATCACAGAGCCGAGCGCGGCCGCGAGCTCGCTCAAGAACGCTTCGGCCACTCCCGGCTCGACGGAGCCCAGGCGTCCGACGACAGCTGCATAAGCCTTCTCGAAACGGAGGACAGGTGCGGACAGGAGCTGCGATCCGCCGAGAAGCGAGAGGCGCGAGCGCTGCCGCAGGGTCGCCTTGGCCTCGGCTCGGACGCGACGGCTGGGGCGGCCGGAAGTCGCGACCGAGAGGATGCACTCGAGGCCGCTCGTCGTGCGTCGCCAGAGGGTCGCGTCAGTGAGCACGTCGAACCCGCAGAGAAGGTTGAGCTGGATCTCAGCCGCAACGAGCGGCGGAAGCTCTAGGAGGCGCTGGCTCCCGACGGCTTGGCTGAAGAGCACGTAACGAGCGGCAGACAGGGGGATCGCACACGCCTCCGCGACCGCTGCCGCGGCTCCGCGCAGGTCGGCATCGTCGAGCTCGAGCGCGGACGCCAGCTCGACGACGGCCGCGGCGGCGTACCGAACAGAGGCGAGCCCGTCGCCCACGTCGCGGTCGTCGCACCCATCACGGACCCGACGGGCATCGACCAGCACGGACTCGAGCGCCGGCCGCGTCTCGGGCGTGCAGCCTTCGAGGAAGTACGCATGAAGTCTGTCGAGCCGCTCCTCCGGCTTGCCGGCTGGCATACGACTTGGCTGAAGTGCACGCTCGAGCGGGAAGGGTGTACCCGTATCGGCATAACCTGACTTTGGCGTCATGAGTGGTCTCCGGATCGATTCACGAGCGAGCCCGATGCTCCTCCCCCGAGAACGCGTCGGCGCGAGCTCGCGGCGATCATTTCGGGCCCGGCGGCGCTATGCCCGCGAGCCGCTCCGCGAGCAGGCGCTCGACGTCGAGGAGAAGCTCTTCGGTCTCGTTCCAGCGGTCAAAGACCCTGAGGCCGGCGGGGCTCTTGCCCCCCGTGTCGGCGGCGATCACAATGGGCACCTCGGGCCGCCGAGCCCGCGCGGCGTTCGCCGTGCGAAAGGCTTCTGCCACTGCGCTGCCCCCGTCGAGAACTGCGAGGTCGACGTCTGGCTCGACGACCGCCTCGGGTAGCCGCTCGGGCGTCGTGAGCTCCTGGACTTCGAGGTCACGGCCACCGAGCAGAAAGCGCGCGAGCCTGATGAAACGCGGATCGCGGCTCGCGACGAGCACGCGCGCACGCGGCTCGGACTCCTCGTCGTCCCAAGGGGAGGAGCCAAGGTCCAAGCGAGCATCGACCGCGCTCCGAGACGCCCATGCGACTCGATCCCCGACCTCGAGGCCGCGGCGTCTGCACTCACCGGCCGCCAGCTCGACCACCTCGCGCGCGCCTCGACATGACACGGTGCGCCACGAGCGCACGTCGGGCTCGATCCGCACGACGATCTGGTCGGCGTCGAGGAACACGACGTCGATCGGGAAGCGCATGAACGCGGTGTGGATGCTCCACGCCGGGCGAAGCACCATCCCTTCGCCTTCGCGAAGATAGCGGCGGCCGAGGAGTCCTCGCATTCGCCGATGCGCGCGATCGGCCACGACGACCCGCTCGCAGACGATCCGTCCGTCTTCCCGGCGGAGCGTCAGTGCGGCCACGCCGTTACCCCAGCACGTCGGCGATGCGGATGAACGGCGGGACGAGGAGGACGATGAAGATCGCGGGGAAGATCAGGAACACCAGCGGGAAGAGCATCTTGATCGGGACCTTCTGCGCCAGCTCCTCGACCATTGCCTTGCGGCGCTTGCGCATCTCGGAAGCCAGGTTCCGCATCGTGGTGCCGATCGAGACGCCGAGCTTCTCGCCTTGCGTAATCGCGCGGACGAAGATCCGCATGTTCGGAGCGTCTGCGCGACGGCCGAGGCTTTCGATTGCCTCGCCCACCGAGAGGCCCATGCGCTGCTCCTGGAGCGTCAGGCGAAGTTCCTGTCCCAAGGGGTCGCGGAGCGTCTCCGAGGCAACACGCATCGACGCCAAGATGCCGAGGCCGGCCTCGATCGTGACGATGAGAAGGTCGATCATCTCCGGCATCTGGCGGTCGATGGCCTCGAAGCGCAAGCGCCTGCGGCGGTCGACGTAGACGTTCGGGGCGAACCAGCCGAGCGCGCCTCCGCCGATGGCACCAAGGATCGCGATCCCGCCCGAGCCGCCGAAGATCCCGAAAGCGGGTATGCCCCAGAGCGCAACGAGGGCGAGGAAGATGCTCAGGATGACTTGGTATCCGAGCAGCTTGCGCGGCGTCGTCCCATACATCCCCGCCGAGACGAGCTTCTGCCGAACCTCACTATCTCCGAACCGGCCGAGTCGGCGTGCTGCGATGTCTCCGAGTCGGCCGGCAAGGTTGTCGAGAGGCCGCCTGCCGGGCGCGTCGACCTCGGAACCCCCAGTGGCCTCTGCGACGTACCCGTAGGTCCCGATCTGGTCGAGGGTTCCGATCGCACCTCGCTCCTTCCGCAAGTTGACGACCAGAATCGTCACTCCTGCTCCGAGGAGCAGGACACCTGCGACAGCGATCAGCTCGAGGTCCATGTCACCCTCACAGTTCGATATTGACGATCTTCTTGATGACGAAGTAGCCCGCGATCATCATCACGAACCAGGCTACGAGGAACGCGTTGCCGATGGTCCTCTCGAACAAGGCGTCGAGATGGGACGGGTTGATGAGCAGGATGAATCCGGTCAGGGCGATCGGCATCGCCATCAGAATCCACATCGCCAGTCTGCCCTGTGCAGTGAGGACCCGGATCAGCCGGCGGATCTCCATGCCCGCCCGGATGTTCTCCGCCACGCGGTCCAGGACCTCGGCGGTGTTGCCGCCGGCCTCGCGCTGGAGCCGCGTCACGATCGCCACCTGCTCGATGTCTTTGTTCTCCATCCGCTGTCTCATCACCATGAGCGCCTGGTCGATCGGCACGCCCAGCTGCTCGTCCTGGATCACACGACGGATCTCCGTCTTCGAGGGCTCGTCGGCGCCTTCCATCATCACGCTCATTGAGCCAATGAGGCTGTGCCCGGCGCGTAGGGATCCTGCGAGTACGTCGAGGTTGTCCGGCAGCTGCTCGGCAAAGGCCGCCCGCTTCCGGCTGACGCGGATCGTGACGACGACGCGGATCACAATCGGCGCGATCAGTCCGACCAGCAGTCCGACGAGCGACTGAAGGGCGATTGCGAAGACGAGTGAGGAGACGATGCCGCCGATCACGGTCCATCCGGCGATTGTGATGGCTGACGCGTTGAAGCCCCCGAGCTCGACGTCCCGTACGAAATTCTGCCACCAGCGTTGCCCGCCAAACCTCCGCTCCGCTTGCTCGGCAAGCATCGAGGCGACCTCGGCGCGTCGGAGACGCGACTCCTCCTCACTCGGCACGGTGACGTAGAGGGCCATGCGCCGCCTGAGTGACCGGTTGCGAACGTCGAGCGCAGTGATGATCGCGAACGCGATGAGCGCGAGCACGGCGACGAGGATGAAGACCATGAGCCACGGCGAGACAATCACCTCGTCGATCCAGTCTCGCTCGAACGTCCCGCGTGCCGTGAAGTCGACCGCCGGCGTCGTGTAGGTCGCGGTCGCAGCCGGGAGTCCTGCGACGGCCGCCTTCACAACGGCCTCGCGCTGGGCCGGAAGGAGCGACCGATAGGTCAAGACGTACTCGTTCGAGAGCTGGGCTCCGATCTCGGAAAAGATCGGCTCGAGCGCTGCCGGCGTTGCGCTCACCACGTACGTGCCGCCGGTCCTTCCGGCGACGCTCTGGAGGGTCTCAGCGTCGTACTCCGGCGAGCGCAGTCCGACCGAGATGACGCGGACGTTCGCGTCGTTCAGCGCCGCCAGGGCCTCGGCGCGACTCGCCTGGACACCGCGCCGGTGACCGTCCGAGAGCAGAACTGCAGTTGCTCGCGGAAGCCCCTTGTCCTTCGCCATCTCGGCTGCCTGGATCAGCGCGTCGTAAATGTGCGTGCCTTCCGCGGTGGCCGGCGCCTCCGTGATCGCCGCAGCCAGCTCTTCTTGATCCGTCGTGAAGTCGGACAGCACCCTCACCTCGGGGTTGTAGGCGATCACTGCGACGGGCAAGCCGGCGACCCTCTGGGCCATGAACGCCCGCGCCGCGGCCATCGCGCCGGCGATCGGAGCGCCGCGCATGCTGTTCGAAGCATCGATGAGGAGAATCGCGCCAGTGGTGGTTCCCGGAGCTTCGACGGCAAGACCCGTAACGGGGGCGCCGTTCTCGGTTACTTCAACCGTGGCGGGAGTAAGCGCCCTCCGTTCCGGAAGCTGGAGGATGTACGCGCGGTCCGGAAAGCCGCTTGTGGGCGGTGTCGCAGTGAGCGTCGGCGCAGCGGCCTGCCCGAGGGCGAGCACAGGCGTGACGAGCGCGGCGAGAGCCGCGCTCGTCGCCGCGATCCGTGCCAGGAGCTTCACGCCGTCGCGCCTCTTCGCTCGTCGAGCGAGGCGACGCGCTCGCCGAAGACACTCTGCGGGAGCTCGATGCCGCGCTTGCGGAACTTCTCGAGGAAGACCGGACGGAGGCCCGTCGCGCGGAGCGCGCCGGTGATCGTCCGGTCCGGTGCGACGGACTCGATCTCGAACTCGAAGATGTCCTGCAGCTGGATGACGTCGGACTCCATCCGCAGCACTTCGGTGATCTGAACGACGCGACGGGACCCGTCCTCCATGCGGTCGATGTGGACGAGCATGTCGAGCGCCGAGGACACATGCTGACGGATGGCTCGCAGCGGCAGGTCGTAGCCCGCCATCATCACCATCGTCTCGATCCGGTGGAGCGCGTCACGAGGCGAGTTGGAGTGCACCGTCGAGAGCGAGCCGTCGTGGCCGGTGTTCATCGCCTGGAGCATGTCGAGCGCCTCAGCGCCGCGAACCTCACCGACGATGATGCGGTCGGGTCGCATGCGGAGAGAGTTGCGGACGAGCTCCCGGATCGGGATGTGGCCTTGGCCCTCGATGTTCGGTGGACGTGCTTCGAGCCGGAGGACGTGGCGCTGGTGCAGCTGGAGCTCGGCGGCGTCCTCGATCGTGACGATGCGCTCGCTGTTCGGAATCGACGCCGAGAGCGCATTCAGCAACGTGGTCTTGCCCGAGCCCGTGCCGCCCGAGACGAGAATGTTCAGCTCCGCCTCGATGCAGCGCGACAGAAAGTCGACGGACCCCTCGGACAGGGACCCGATGTTGATCATGTCCTCGAGCGACAGGCGCCTCCGGCTGAACTTGCGGATCGTCATCAGCGGGCCCGAGAGGGAGAGGGGCGGAATGATCGCGTTGACGCGGGAACCGTCCGGCAGTCGAGCGTCGACCATGGGCGAGGCCTCGTCGATGCGCCGGCCGATCTGCGACACGATCTTGTTGATGATGCGGCGCAGGTGCGACTCGTCCGTGAAACGGACCGTCGTCTCGTACAGCTTGCCGCCGCGCTCGATCCAGATGTCGTCGGGACCGTTGCACATGATCTCGGTGATCGAGTCGTCGGCGATCAAGCGCTCGAGCGGCCCGTAGCCGAGGATGTCGTCGAGGATCTCGGCAGTGAGCCGTTCGCGGTCCTCACGGGCGAGTCCGGCCTCGTCGTTGAGGAGCCGCCGGATGTCGGCGGTGACGCGGTCGCGCAGGTCGGCCGGGTCGAGCGCGATGTTGAAGAGCTGCGGGCCGAGCTCCGAGATGACGCTCATGTGGACGCGGTTCTTGAGGTCGGCGAACGGCTCCTGCTCCCGCGCCGGCTTCGAACCCGTGCTGAGTCGCTCGTGGAGTTCCATGGGTTACGCCTTCCTTCGTAGAATCCGACGGCGGGAACCACCTTCTGCCGCTGCGAGCGCTACGACGTGCTCGTCGCGCTCCGCGGACGAGCCTGAGACGAGGTCGGCCAAGCGCCCGAACGCCTCGGCCGGCTCCGACTGTGGCCGGGCGACGACGATCGGGATTCCTTCGTTCACGGTTCGTGGAATCTCCCGGTCGGACGGGATGAACACGTCTGGCGTGCGACCGAGCACGGCCTCCACGTCCGACTGGCTGATACCGACCCGGCTGTGCGCGCGGTTCAAGAGGAGGAAGATCCGGTCGGGGTCGTACTTCATGAGGTCGAGCGTCTCGAGCCCGAGCTTCGTGTTCTTCAGGGAGAGCGAGTCGAGCATACCCACCATGACGACCTCGGTCGAGCTGTCGATCGACGTGATCACCTCGGCCGTGAAGCCGGGTGGCGTGTCAACGACGACCCAGTCGAAGTTCGCACGCAGGATCGAGTAGACCTCGCGGAGAAGCTCCGCTCCCACGGCGCTCGCCTGGTCGGGGCGCCGCGGAGCTATGAGCGTGCGGACGCCCGAGGAGTGCGACGCGAGGAACGCGTCGAGCTTGTCGAAGTCGAGCGCGCCTGGGGACTGAGCGAGGTCGTATACCGTCTTCTCGGGCGGAAGCCCGAGACAGAGGGCGACGTCGCCGAACTGGAGATCCAGGTCGATGAGCGCCACGCGCTCGCCGCGCTGCGCGAGGCAGACGGCGAGGTTCGTCGACGTCAGGGTCTTCCCCGTCCCGCCCTTCGGGCCGAGGATGCAGACGAGCCGCGAATGGTCCGCCGAGGCAGGCGTTACTGCTCCCTGTTTCCGCGCGAGCAGCTTGTGGACCTCGAAGCGAACCTGCTCCGGAGTCGCCGGGAGCATGACGATGTCGTCTGCGCCGGACTCGAACGCACGCCTGAGGAAGCCATTCGGCGACCCGTGCCCGAGCACCATCACATTGAGCTCGGGGTTTTGACGGGCAACCGCATCTAGGAGCAGCAAGGCGCGATCCGAGTAACCGGCGCAGGCGACCATGAGCAGGTCGGTGACGCCGTCGCGCAACCAGCGCAGAGCTTCCTCTGCGCCGGAGACGACCCCTACGACGTTGAAGTCGGCGTCCGCGGGCAGCGACTCCCGCACGTCGTCGGGATCGACGCCGGGTTCGACGGCGAGAAGTGCTTTGACCGGGCGGCTCGGCATCAATCAGTTCCTACTACCTCAAGATCGTCGAGGCGTTTGCGACGGTGTTGGCGGTCGGCTTCGCACCAACGACGGGGCGGAGCACGAACCAGAGCTGCGTGTTATCGGCAGCGTAGGCGAAGTTGGCCGCGTCCTTCGTCTCGATGCGCAGAATCAGGTTTCCGCCGCCACTCGGCCCGGGGATGGTCGGAATCGCGAGCACCTTCACGTTCGGGCGGAAGAGCTTCACGACGCCTGCCACTGCGGCGTAGATGTCGACGGAGTCGCCGGCCTGAACTTGCGAGAGGCTCCCGTGGACGTTGTCGAGCGAGATCGAGAGCGCGCGCTCCACCCCGGTGATCTGGGAGTCCACGGACGCGGTATCGCTCGCTGCGAAGTCGGCCGCGGTGAACTGCTGGCCAGGGAAGATGTCTGCCGCCGCGGCGCGTCCGCTCAGGTACGACGGATCCGCGATGGCTCCGACCTCGACCTCCTTGCGGGGGAGCGTGGAGGGCGTGTACATCTGCCCGCCGGCCACGAGCGTCCCGGGCGTCCCCTGGGGGATGAGCCGGTTCGCCACGAGAACGGGCGTCGGGGCGTTCTCACCGCCCACGCGCGCGCGGTAGCGGTCGAGGTACACGACGAGCAGGATCGCGGCCAGCACGATCGCGCCGATCCCGAGGGCGATTGCCCACCCGCGGGAGGTCATCCTGCCTGAGACCTTGCTTGAGAACGTATTCGACATGGCTGTGGCTTCCTCTCCTAGCTGCTCCTATTTCGGCACGTTCGAGGGATTACATGAGTTTGACGTCAGTACAGGAGATCATTCGATCAGGACGTACACGCACGGGTTGAAGCTCACGAGGGGCTGACAGAGGACGCCCGAGCCGCCCGTGTTATTCGGCGTGACGCTCTTGACGAAGTGGCCCCACGCGACCGCGCCCGACGTGGACGTGTCGAGGTCCGGCGGAGGCTCGTTGCCGTTTCCGTTGTAGAGGTTGCCGTCGTTCCCATCGGTGCAGGGATCCTCGGGTCCACCGCCCTGGAAGCTTCCGTTGCCGAGGATCACCCCATACCCCGTCAGGTAGAAGTTGCCGAAGGCGACGACCGGATACGTCTCGTTCCCGTTGCCGGTGAACGAGTCGTAGGGCGAGAAGAAGAGGGTGAAGAGGCGCGGGTCCTCTTCGACGGACTTGAGCCTGTTCTTGAGGTTGTCGAGCGGGTTCAGGTCGGGGGCGCCGTACGGAACTCCGTTGTCGGCAAACGTGTAGTTGTCGTTCTGGTTGTTCGCGTTGTGCCAGTAATTCCGGCCCTTCGCCCATTCAGTTCCTGTTGTGTTTCCGGGGTCCGCCGGGCAGCTTGGGTTGTTCTGCACGCCGAACAGGCGGTCGTTGAAGCCCTGCATGACCTGGTTCGCAGCGGCGGTGGGCTGGGTGAGCACACAGCGCCACGGCGGGTAGTCGACGTCGAACGGCGCGGCTTTCGGCGTGCTGAAGAACTGGCTCGTCCCGGGGCACAGCGGGTTGGTGTTGAACTTGTTGGCCGCGTAGGCGGGATCCTGGCAGCCCAAGAGGATCTCACCCTTCAGGTTGGGGATGCTCGGGTCGCAGTCGAGGACCGAGCTCTGGCTCGTGGCGCCGATGTTGAGCTGGATGGGCGGCTCGTCCTGATCTCTCGCGAGGCCACCCTGGAGGCCCATCTCGACGTAGGAGCAATGGTTCCCGAACGGGAGGCTGGCGGCTCGTCCGTCGTCGGTGCTGTAGTCCGCGATGCCGCCGCCGTCGCAGTTCACGTCCGTCCAGAGGCGGAGCCATTTCACCGCGCCCGACCGGTCGATGTTGCCCATGAACGAGCGCTGGACGGGGTTGTTGAAGACGTTCAAGAGCGTCGTGGCGTTGTTCGGCCAGTTCGTCGTACTACCGGTCGCCGTGAAGAACCATTGGCAGGTCGCACTGTACGTCGGTCCGCAGACTGTCGGTGGGCCGCCACCGGTCACGACAGTCGTGTTCCTTAGCCGAACCCGGATCGCGATCGCGTGCCGAGCAGCGCCCGGGGCGAACGTCGCGGTAGCGGTCCAGCTCGGCGACATGTTGCAGTTGGGCCGGTTCTGGCCGTCCAAGCAGCTGTTGCCGGTGGGAGCCGTATTGCCGTAGACGATCCCGTACTTGACGTCCGTGTTGTTGGTGGTACGGCCCGGTGGCGAACCGATCTCGAGTTGAGCAGTCAGCGTGGCCGTGCACGACGACGTGACCGAATTGAAGTAGGCGCTTCCGGCAACACTGCCGCAACTTCCCGGGCCGAGCCAGACGCCCCCGAGTTCCGGGGGCCCGTTCGTGACGTTGCCGGTCGGCTGGTAGCCGCGGATGAACTGGAGTCCGGAGCGAACGGTCTGCGACGCGCCGCTTCCGGTCGCGTAGAAGCACTGAACGATGCCACCGGCCTGGTTACAGAGAGAGTCGACCGTCGCGAAGCCGGCGTCCTCGAAGCACGGTGGTGTGGCTCCGGGGACCCCGCAGGCGGGGCGGAAGCTCGTCGCGATGACGACGCCGGTGGTCTGCGCGACGCTGAAGTTCGCCCAGTTGCCTCCGGACGCGTCGACCGTCGTCCACTGGCCGAGTCCCGGTGGAGCGCCGAGGATGCAGGTCGTGACGCCGGGCGGAGGCTGGCAGACCTCGCGGAAGTACTTGACCCCGTCGGGGAGGACGGCGCCCGTCTCCTCGTTGTAGAAGACGGCGGCCGTGCTGAGCGGCTTCGGCACCCTCACGGCGATCGGCAGGAGTCCCCGAATACCCTCGATCTCCTCGATCTGAACGCGCGCCTTCCGCTTGACGTCTGGCCAGAACGGGAGGAAGTCGAAGAGGGGCGGGCTGTTTGCCTCGGTCGCCTTGACGTCGAGAATCATCGCCTGGCAGGCCGAGCCGGCTGGGGTCGTGAAGTCGGGCGGATTCACGCTCGGGTCGTCGTCCCACCAGTCGGCCCCGTTCACAACCACGTGGACGTCGTTTGCGTCCGCCACTCCTATCTGAGGGTTGAAGCCGCCGGTCTGGACGACGCCAGCAGCACTCGTGTGCGGACCGACGTACTGACGGGCCAGGTCGACGATGCCCGTGCCGGCGGCGTTGGTGTCGCTGTCTG
>Ga0247727_10004884_pt1 | contig 27885 bp, 23 predicted proteins | sample WisWelCaveWW1625_FD_202498 | JGI IMG/M metagenome (GOLD analysis project Ga0247727, IMG submission 202498) | Biofilm microbial communities from Wishing Well Cave, Virginia, United States - WW16-25 | ecosystem: Environmental > Aquatic > Deep subsurface > Groundwater > Cave microbial mat | place...
GGTTCGGGGACGTGTATCCGGAGCATCACGAATCACAGATTCTTCTTTATTCTTAGCTATTTATATGGCGCTCGATGACCAGCCCACTATCGTCATTAGTTCAACTAATGATCGAATTTACACAAAGAGCGGCCCTGGGAGGTGTTCACGAGAGGTTTTGAGCACCGGGTAGGGGGCGTGAGCGACCATTTTGAGTATATCGGTTCGCCATTCGGACCGCACGCTCTTTTTTGAGGAACGGGAGAAAAAAGGCTCACTCCTTGAAAACGACGAAAAGCCGAGAGCGAAGTAGTTCGGCAACACCCCGCCGCATCGACGGCAGGCTCGCAGAGTCTTACCCGCGCGCCCGTGAAGCTAGAATGGAATCGACTCACGTGGACGCACTCGAACGCGGTCGTCGAGACGAAGGCCGAGTTCATCGAGGCGATCCGCTCGGGCAAGTACCGCTACAAGGCGATGACGTTCGACGACCGGCGCGTGCGCCCGCACGGCGACTCGACGGCGGTCGTGTCGGGCACCTGCCGCGTGCAGCTGACGACCGGGGGGCGCGACATCGAGGTCAAGCTGCGCTTCACGGAGCTCTACGTGAGGCAGGGCGGAGCGTGGAAGATGGCGCTCTGGCAGTCGACGCGCGTTCCCGACCCCGCCCCCTGATTCGTTACGTTGCGGGGGTGTGATCGCTACTCCCCCACCTCGAGCGCGCCCTCCCGCGCGGGGAGGCGCGCGTCGAGGCGCAGGAAGCCAACCGTACGCGAGGCGAAGCGGAACTCGCCTCGCCCGCGCTTCGGGTCGTGGTAGAGCGAGAGCGTCGCGTCGGCGAGGCTGGCGCTGGCTTGGAGCGCTTCCCAGCTGACGCCGTCGAGCGAGGCTTCGACGATCGGACGTCCGACCCACGGAGCGTCGGACAGCTCGAAGCAGATACGCCCGATCCGGCGTGGCTCGGGCAGCGTCAGCACCACCCTCACCGACGACCACTTCGTGGCCACGGCCTCGCCAGGACGGACGACGGCCGCGCGAGGTCCGTCCTCTAGCTCCAGCAAGTGCTCGCGATCGAAGCTCGCCACCTGATGCGCGCCGGGTGGGAGTCCTGGCGGAGGCGGGCCGGGCGCCCTGACGTGGCGGACGCCCACGGCACGCAGGAAACGGAGCGCTTCCTCGTCGAGGCCGTGCTCGAGCAGCTCCATCGCCCGATCGAACGGACGCGGTATGAATCCCGAGTCGCCGTTGACGAGTGGCCGGCCGTGCGCGAGGCCGTCGAGCATGGCGAGCGTGTCGTTCTCCGCGAGCGGCAGGACGAGCACGGCGCCTTGCTTCCCGGCGAGCCAGCGCGAGGCCTCGGACGGCCCGTCGTAGCGCTCGAGGCGCAATGGAAGGTTGGCCGACTCGAGCATCAACAGGACGAGTGCCGCGAGCACGACGAGACGGCGGCGGCCCGCTAGCGCGAGGCCCGCGAGCACCGAGAGGGCCAGCGTGGGCACGAGTGCGAAGCGCGCGAGCGCCCGCACGCCGCGGACCAGCACCAGCTGCTCGTGGAGGAAGCGGTAGAAGGCGGTCTCCGGCCCGAGCGAGAACAGGACGGCCACGGCGGAGGCGGTGACCGCGACGGCACGGTAACGCTTCGGCGCCGAGGCGAGGCCTGCAATCCCGAGCACGAGGACGACGAGCCCTGGGAAGAGCGTGTCGCGGATCGTCGTGGGATCGAGCAGCCTCTGTGTGAGCGGTCCCCAGAGCCGCGTCCCCGCGGCGACGTACGACGGCAGCGTGGCCGCGTAGATCGAGACGGTCTCGAGCGTGAACTCCTGTCCCTGGAAGGCGCGCATGCGCAGGTAGGGCTGGGTCACGGGCCAGAGCACGACGCCGGCCAGCAGCATCCCGACCGCGAGGCGACCGAGGTCCTGGGGCTTGAGGCCACCGAAGAGTGCCACGATCACCGCCACGCCCAGAGCCGTGGCGGTGATCGCACCGAGGTACACCGACGAGAGTCCCTGGAGCGCGAGCATCAGGCCCACGGCGAGGGCACGCCGCAAGCTGCGGTTCTCCCAGAAACGGTCGAGGGCCAGGAGCGCGAGCGGCAGGAAGACGGTGACCTGGGCATGCAGGTGCGACAAGCGCGTCCAGCGGTGGGGTCCCGCGGCGAAGAAGGCGCCAGCCACGAACGCCGCTAGGCGGTCGCCGCTGGCGCGGCGCACGAGGAGCTGCACCGCGAGCCCGGAAAGCAGAAGACTGCCGAGAAGCGCCGCGTTGTAGGCGAGGACGGGGCCGAACGCTCCCTGCAAGGGCGCCACGACGGCCGCGGGCAGCAGCAGGTTCTCGGAGAACGCCAGCGCATCCTTCAGGGGATGAAAGGCCGGGGCGTCGAACACGCGCGCGGGACTCTCGAATAGCATGGGCCCCGCCCAGGCCAGGATCCACGCGTTGAGGCGGCCGTCGGGACGGTCCATCGGACCCGTGTGCGCGAGGTCGAGGACGAGCGGCCAGCTCATGACAGCGAGCAGCAGGGCATGGCCGAGGACGCTCACGCCGATCTCGCCGGCCGTCACCGGTTTCGGCGACGGCACCGCGCGCCGCACGTCCCACGGGAGCAAGAAGAGCAGGATGGCGGCCAGCGCGGCCACGACGAGCGCGAGGCCGTCGGTCATCCACCACACCCATGCGGGGCACTGCGCGCCGAGGTACCGCACCGGGATCGCCTCGCGGCTGCCGTCCGGCCGCGTCCAGCCGAGGCGCAGGCGCGGGCCGGGTCCTGCGTGATCGAAGCGGACGTCGAGCGCGGTCGCCCCGACGGCGAGGCCGATCGGCGCCGCTGCCCGCAACGGATCAGCTTCGGCCTCGAGGACCGCCCGCCCGTTCACTGACACGCTGACGTGGCCGCGGCCTTCCACCCACATTTCGTAGCGGCCGGAGGCCGGGGCGCGCAGCTCACCGGTCCAGCGCAGCACGACGCGCCGGCCCAGCGGGAACGGGGCCAGGTCACGGCCCGTGATCTCGATGCCTCCCGGCCCCGTGTGCCCGACGACTCCGGCGCCGCCGCTCACTTCGGCGGCGAGGCCCGCGGGCCCACGCCACTTCACCGCCAGCCCCAGCGCGACGACCGCAGCCAGGAATGCCACCGCGAAGGGCGTGAGTCGCCGCGAGCGACGCGGTCGGCCCAGGAGTGCGACCGTGACGGCGAAGCACAAGAGCGGCAATGCGAGCGGCAGCGCCCGCACGTCCAGGGGCGGCTCGGCCGCGGCCGGCGACCAGCGCGTGGCGGCGAGGAGGACGAGGCCGAGCGTGGCGGCGAACGCCACGCGCGCGAAGAAGGACAGCAGGCGCAGCAAGCCCGGGCATTCTACGGCCGTTGACCGGCGCCTCGGAGGCCACACATAATGCGGACATCCCGAGAAGAAAGACTCCGAGGCCTGCTGGCCGAGCCGGGGAGACAAGGAGCGTCCCATGAAGCTGACGTCGATCCTCGCCGCTGCCGGCGGCGCCTTGCTGTCCACACTGGCCCCCGCCGCCGAGCTCCAGCCGGGCGACACCGCACCGGACTTCTCGCTGGGCGGGTCGGATGGCAAGACGTACAAGCTCTCCGACTTCAGGGGCAAGCAGACGGTCGTCGTGGCCTGGTTCCCCAAGGCTTTCACCGGAGGCTGAACGAAGGAGTGCAAGTCGCTCCGTGAGAGCGGCGACCAGATCCGCGCCTTCGACGTCGCGTACTTCGCGGCCAGCACCGACACCGTCCAGAAGAACAAGGAATTCGCGGAATCGCTGGGGGCCGACTACCCGATGCTCGGCGATCCCGACAAGACGGCTGCCGAGCCCTACGGCGTCCTGATGCCCGCGATGGGCTTCGCCAAGCGCTGGACCTTCTACATCGGCAAGGACGGCAAGATCCTGTTCGTCGACAAGGCCGTCAAGGTCGACACGGCCGGCGCCGACATCGCCGCCAAGCTCGCCGAGCTCGGGATCCCCAGGAGGAAATAGGCCGGCGTCAAAGGCCGCTACGATAGTTCGACGAGCTGTGGCTCGCGGCTCAGCATCCAGACCGCGAGTACTGACGGACGACGGAAGCGCCCGTCAGAACTGAACGTCCGTCACCCTGTTGCGAGTGAAGACGACCGTCATCCCCGGGTAGGTCCAGCGGGTCTTTTCGCCGAACACGACCTCGGCCTGGGGCTCGCCGAGCGCGCGGCGCACTTCGTCGGCGGTCATACCCGGCTTGATCTCGGTGCGCTTCGGCCCGGCCTGCGCCGGCGCAGCGGGGCTGGCGGGCGCGCGCCCCGGGGCGGGAGTGGGGGTGAGCGCCAGCGCGCCCTCCGGCAGCGCCACGGGTACGGCCGCGATCGTCGTCGGACCGGGCGCGGCGCCACGGCGCGCCTGCGCGGGACCGTCCGGCTTGGGCCCTTCGGGATAGTTGAACGCGATCTCCTTTTCGAGCTTGGTCGCGCGCGCCGCCGATTGCGCGTGGTCGCTGAAGAAGAAGTTCCCGAGCTTGTTGCCTTCGCCGTACTTCTTCGCGAAGCGGTTCCACAGGCGCGGGCCCTTCGTGATGTCGTAGCCCGCCTCGTAGGCGTAGCGCAGGCCGACGCGGTCGGCCTGGTCTTCCATGCCGCGCCCGTACCCGTTTTTCCAGGCCGAGGCGCCGGCCAGCACCGCGAGCCCGAAGATCGTCTGCTTCGTGTCGCTGTCGACCGTGGACGTCGCGCCGAGAGCTCCGATCATGGCGAGCTGGATCCACATGTCCCTCTTGAACTGCTTGCGCGAGTGCTCGTGGCTGGCGTGCACCAGCTCGTGGCCGAGCACGATCGCGATCTCGTCGTCGTCCATGTCGTCGAGCAATCCCGAGAAGACGTAGATCGAGTAGTTGCCCATCGCAAAGGCGTTCCACTCCTTGTTCTCGATGACGTAGACGCGAACCGCGTCGGGATCGATGTACGAGGGCAGCAGGTTGTCGACGATGGTACGGACACGCTCGACCTGGGGGCCGCTCTCGACGAGCTTGCCCACGGGCGACTTGTCGTCGCCGAAACGCCCGCTCTGGCGCGCCTCCGTCTCCGCCTTGTCGGTGACCGAGCGGACCTCGCCCTCGAACATCGCGGATCCGTTGGGCTTCGCCTCGACCTCGTGGGCCAGAAGCGCCCCGTCGCGCTGGCGCTTCCCCTTCGCCTTGACCTCGTAGCCGAGGGGGATCGAGGCAAAGCTCTTCGCCTCACCCTCGCCTTTGAACTTGAGGCGTGGCGCCGGACACACTCTCTGGGCGTCCGCGATCAGGCACTCGCCGAGGTGCCACTCGACGTATCCGTCGATTTTTTCGCCCCGAGCCTGGTCGGGCTCGTCCTGGGCGGTCAGGCCCGCCGCGCAGAGACCGCTCGCCACCACCGCCAGCAGCGCCGCTCGGATACCCCGTGCCATCGCGACCTCCGCACCCGTAGGGACGAAGCCCTGCCGGCCGTGTTCCCTGACGAAGAGCATACTCCCGCAGGGTCCGTGACGGGCCTCACGCGAAAGGCGTGATCCGGCTGACCCGGCTAGCGGGCGATGCTCTCGAGAGCGCTCTGTGCCTCCCGCGACACCAAGATGTCGGCGTCCCGGCTCATGGCGGTGAGGCGTGGCACCGCCTCCCGCGCGGCGGAGCCGATGCGGCCCAAGGCGCGCGCCGCCTGGGCCCGAACCGTCTTGTCCTTGTCGTCGAGTGCGCCCACAAGCGCGCGGAGCGCGGGCTCGGCGCCACGGCCCACGCGTGCCAGCGCCTTCGCCGCCTCCCGGCGCACGGCGACGTCAGGGTTCGCGAGCGCCTCGCCGAGCGGCCCCACGGCCGGCGCCGCGGCCTCGGCCATCAAGCCGAGTGACTTCGCGGCCTCGGCACGCACCATGACGTCCGCATCGCGCAGCGCCTGCGCCAGGGCGGGGACGGCCGAGCGGCCGGCCGGGCCGATGCGGCCGAGGGCTTCGGCGGCTCGCAGCCGGACGTCGGGACTGCGGTCGCCAAGAGCCGTGGTCAAAGCGGCGAGCGCCGGAGCCGCTCCGGGACCGATGGAACCGAGGTCCTGCGCCGCCCGGCGCCGTGTGGCGGTGTCCCGATCGGCGAGCGCGCTCACGAGCCGCTGCAGCTCGGGATCGACCGCGGGCGTGGCCGGCCCCGGCGCGCGGCCTGGCGTGGCCAGGACCGGCCCAGGCGTCGGGTTCGTGAGTGGGGTCGCGACGGGCGTGGGCGGCGGGCCCGGCTCCGGCAAGGCCCTCCCGCCTGGGGGTGAGCCGCCGGCAACGACGGGCGTGCGGGTCGGCGTCGGGGTGGGGCCCTCGCGGAGCGTCACGGGCGGCGTGCCTCGCGGAGCGGGAGTCGACGTGCGCGGCTCTGGCGCACGGGCTGGTGGAAGGGCGTTCGAGCCCGAGGCCGGGAGTGTCGTGCTGGGAGCGGTCGCACCGGCGGTGGTGGTCGTCGCTTCGCCCCGCGGTTCGGGCGGCTGACCCGGCCACAGCCACATCAGCAACCCCGCCGTGACGACCGCGGCGAGAAGGCCGAGCGCGCCAAGACCCACGAGGACCGCGCCGGTACGCGACCGCCGTTCCGGGGCTACGACCGCGTCGCTGCGCACAACCGGCGGGCGAACGGCCGGCGGAGGCGCCGGCAGCGGCGGCGCGGTCCCGGGCGCGGGCCGCGGAGTCGCGGGGGACACGATGGTGGCTGGCGCCGCGGCAGCGGGCGGCGGCGTGCGGGGGATCACGACCGTCGCAGCCCCGCCACGAGCGGCGAAGGGGGAGCCGAGCCCCGCCGAAAGCGCGTCGACGAAGGCCCCGGCGCTCGGCCAGCGGTCCTCGGGCTTCTTGCTGGTGGCCTTGAGCAGCGCCCGCAGCAGGGGCTCGGGCACCACGTCCGGGGCCGGCAGCGGCAGCGGGTCCTGGACGTGCTTCATGAGCACCGCGAGCGGCGTGTCGGCGGCGAACGGCACGCGCCCCGTGAACATCTCGTAGGCCACGATGCCGAGCGCATAGACGTCGGCGCGCGGCCCGATCTTGAGACCCGTGGCCTGCTCCGGGGCCATGTACTGCGGGGTCCCTGTGATCATGCCGCTCGCCGTCAGGCCGCCCGAGGACTCGAGGATCTTGGCGATCCCGAAGTCGGCCAGGTACGCGCGGCCGGCGTCGTCGAGCAGCACGTTCTGCGGCTTCACGTCGCGGTGGACGATCCCCTTGCCGTGGGCGTGGTCGAGCGCATCGGCCACGCCACGCAGGATCGCGACCGAGCGCGCGAGCGCCAGCCGCTCGCGCTTGATGAGCTGGGCCAGCGTCCCGGCCGCGATCAGCCGCATCGCCATCCAGGGGATGCCCTCGGCCTCCTCGATGTCGTAGGAATAGATCGGGACGATGTTCGGGTGCTCGAGGCTCGCGATGACCTTGGCCTCCCGGCGGAAGCGCTGCGCGAAGTCGGGGTCGTGCAGGAACTCCCGCGGCAGCACCTTCAGTGCGACGTAGCGGTCGAGCTTCGCCTCGTAAGCGCGGTAGACGGAGGCCATCCCGCCCCGCCCGAGCTGCTCGACGATGCGGTAGGGGCCGGCGTTCGACCCAGGCACGAGAGCCACTCGCCCACACCTCCCGGCATGAAGCCTACCACCGGCCTGGCGAGGCGGCAGCGTGGCGTTTGAGCGGCGGCGGGTACTGTGATAACCGTCTCTTGGGCTTACCAGAGAATGGCCAGGATCCTGCTCGTCGAGGACAACGACATGAACCGCGACATGCTGTCGCGGCGCCTGCAGCGCAAGGGCTACGAGGTGCTGCTGGCCGCCGACGGGATGCAGGCGATCCTGATGGCCGAGAGCGAGGCGCCGGACCTGATCCTGCTCGACATGAGCCTGCCGGTGATCGACGGCTGGGAAGCGGCGCGCCGGCTCAAGGCCTCGCCGGCCACGGCCCGCGTTCCGATCGTGGCGCTCACCGCGCACGCGATGGCGGGCGACCGCGAGAAGGCGCTCGCGGCGGGCTGCGACGACTACGACACGAAGCCCGTCGACTTCGCGCAGCTCACCGCCAAGATCGAAGCGATCCTGGCGCGGCGTTCATGAGCAAAGGGGGGGCTGCGCCGCCCCCCCTTTGAAACCCCCGCTCGCTCCGCCCGAGTGAATCGGGCTGCGCTCGCAGCCCGTTGCCCGTGGACGGGGCGTTGTGTGTGCCGCAGCGCGGCGCGCGAGCCGTCGGCGATCGTTTCCGTAGCTCCATTGTGTTGCTTGGACTCGTCGCTCGCAGCCTGCTATCTCTTGCGGCCCGCTTCGAGCGCGCGGCGCAGCTCCGAGGAGAGCTCCTCTCGCGAGAACGAGCCCTTGTGGAGCACGCGCCGCACCTGGCCGTTCAAGCGGCGGCGGTCCTCCTCGGTGATCTCCTTGGCGGTCACCACCACCACGGGGATCTTGCGGCCGCTCTCGCTCTTGCGCAGCTCCGCCACGAACTCGAAGCCGTCCATCTCCGGCATCATCAGGTCGAGCACGATCAGGTCGGGCACGTTGCGCGCGACGCTCTGCAGCCCGCGGCGCCCGTTGTCCGCTTCGCTGACCGCCCAGCCGTCGCGCTCGAGCGCGCGGCGGATCACCTCGCGCGTGGGCGCGTCGTCCTCGACCACGAGCACCGGCCGCAGCGAGCCGTCGCGGCGGTAGCGGCGCAGCGCGGTGACCAGCTTCTGGCGGTCGAACGGCTTCGTCAGGTAGTCGGAGGCCCCGAGCGCGTGGCCGATGTCGCGGTCGTCGAGCATCGAGACCATCACCACCGGGATCGCGGCCGTGCTCGCGTCGGCCTTGAGCGAGCGCAGCACCGTCCACCCGTCCATTCCCGGCATCAGCACGTCGAGGCTGATCGCGTCCGGCTTCTTCTCGCGCGCCAGCCGCAGGGCCTCGTCGCCCGAGCCGGCGACCAGCAGCCGGAAGCCCTCCTTCTCGAGCCCGCGCGTGATCAGCTCCCGCGTCGCCTTCTCGTCGTCCACCACGAGCACGAGCGGCGCTAGAGGCGCCAGCGGGCTGCTCTCCGCGGCGTGGCCGGGTACAGGCCGCGCCGCCCCGCCCGTGCGCGGCAGGCGCACCGTGAACGTCGAGCCGCGGCCGAACTCGCTGTGCAGGTGGATGTCCCCGCCCATCATCTGGGCGAAGCGGCGGCTGATCACGAGGCCGAGGCCGGTGCCGCCGTACTTGCGAGAGGTGGAGGGATCGGCCTGCGAGAAGGACTGGAACAGCCGGCGCTGCTGCTCGAGCGTGAGCCCGATGCCGGTGTCGGCGACCGAGAACTCGATCCACGCCTCTCCCTGGATGCGGATCGGCTGCACCTCGAGCCCCACCCGGCCGTGCTGGGTGAACTTGGCCGCGTTGCTCACCAGGTTGAACAGGATCTGGCGCACGCGCGTGAGGTCGGCATGGATCACGCCGATGTCGGGCGGGCAGCGCACCTCGAGCAGGTTCTGGTTCTTCTCGACTAGCGGCCGGATCGTCGCCTCGACGTCCTGTACCAGCGCGCGCAACTCGAAGTCCTCGATGTACAGCTCCATCTTGCCAGCCTCGATCTTCGACAGGTCGAGCACGTCGTTGATCAGCGCCAGCAGGTGCTTGCCGGCCGCGTGGATCTTGCCGAGGTCGGGACCGAGGTCCTCGAGGCCGCGCTCCTGTGCCTCCTCCTCGAGCATCTCGCTGTAGCCGATGATGGCGTTGAGCGGGGTGCGCAGCTCGTGGCTCATGTTGGCGAGGAAGGTGCTCTTGGTGCGGTTCGCCTGCTCGGCCACTTCCTTCGCCACCGTCAGCTCGGCGTCGCGCGACTGCACCTGGCCCAGCATGTCGTTGAAGCCGTCGATCAGCACCCCGAGCTCGTCGTCGGCCTCCTTCACCGCCCGCAGCGCGTAGTCCTTCTGGCGCGAGACCAGTGTCTCGACCTCGGCCAGGTGCAGGATCGGCCGCGAGATCACCTTCTGGAGCTGCGAGGCGAGCAGCAGCGACACGAGCAGCGAGACGAGCGTGACCGCGGCCAGGATCCCGAGGTAGCGCTCGAGGCGCGCCGCGAGCTCGCTGGTGTTCGAGAGCAGATAGATGACGCCGACCGGACGTCCCTCGAGTGTCGTCACCCGGCGGTACACGAAGAGCCCCTCGTCGGTGAAGGCGTGCGTGTTGCGGTTGGTGAACGCCGGGGTTGGGCGGCTCACCAGGATGTTCCGCTCGTGGCCGCCCACGGCCCGCCCGTTCGCGTCGAAAACGACGCCGTGGTCGATGCTCGGGTATGCCCGCAGCGAGCCCATGATGAGAGCGAGCGCCTCGCGCGCCTGCGTGCCGACCCCGCCGGCCGCGCCGTCCGCGGTCTCGGCGTCGAGCGCGGGATACGCGAGCAGGGCGACTCCGCCGGCCGTGGTCGCGAGGTCCGTGACCATGCGCTCGCGGAAGGTGTTGTAGTCGTAAGCCAGGAAGGCCGCGGAGGCCAATGTCACCGCGACGCCGCTCGTGACCACCACGATCGCGGTGAGCTTGCGCTTGATCGACTGGTTGCGCATCCAGCGCCGCAGGCGGGTCGGGATCACCGCGAGCCCTACCTGCCGCCAGCGCGCCGCGGATGCCATGCTCAGCGGCATCCTAGGCCCGGCGACGGGTCGAGGCAAGGCAGCGCGGTCGGGGCCGCGAGAAGCAGCGCCGGGTCGACGCGCGCGCTGCGCCAGCGGATCCCGAAGTGGAGGTGCGGGCCCGTCGCGCGACCGGTGGCGCCGACGGCGCCGACCCGAGCGCCTCGGCTGATCTCCTGTCCCTGGCTCACGTCGACACGGCTTAGGTGGAAGTACTGCGAGACGAGTCCATCGCCGTGGTCGACGAAGACGGCGTTCCCGCCAAAGAAGTGGTCAGCCACCATCACGACGCGTCCGTCGGCGGCGGCACGGACGGGAGTGCCTTCCGGAACCGAGTAGTCGGCGCCGCCGTGAGGGCTTCGCGGACTGCCGTTGATGACGCGGCGGTGACCGAAGCGTCCCCCCTCGGGCAGCGGGTCGAGCGGCGCTTCGAGCGGCAGGCCGAAGCGCCGCAGGCCCTGCCGCGTCCAGAGCCGCGCCATCTCCCGGTTCTCCCGGCGCACACGTGCGAGGTCCGCGGCCCCTAGGTCGACCATGTGGCGCGGTAACGTGAGCTTCTGCACCGGGTAGTCGTAGCGCGCCACGCGGACGGTCGCCCTTTCGAGCTGCCCGGCACGCCGGCGCGTCAGCTCGAGTGGGCCGGCCTTGCGCAACAGGTCGATCGGGACGACGCAGGCCCCGGCGAGGGGCTCGAAGCGCCGCCCGCCGGCCGCGCACCATTCGATGCCTTCGGCCGGCCAACGGACCGCCGTGCCGGGACGCACAAGGAGCGGTGGCTCGGCCGCTCCGACAAGGGGCGCCCAGGCCAGGAGCAGCGCAGCGGCGGTGAGTCGCTCCGGCGCAGGGCGCCGGCCGTGGCTCAACGCGGCGCCGACAGGCGCTTGACGTCGAGGAGCAGGGCCACGATCACTACGCCCAGCAGCACCAGAGGCGTACCGGTTCCAGCCTGGCCTCCGGTGAACAGGACTCTAGCCCCCGCAACTCCGCTGAGCGCCAGCAGCGAGATCAGGATTCCCCACCAGGTCGCGACGTCTCCGCGCCGGTAGGGGCCCAGGACGGCGCCCAGGAACAGCGCGGCCCAGGCGGCGCCCCACGCGGCCGCCGTCCCGCGCGTGCCGCGCAGGCCGATCAGAACCGGCTCGCGGCCCGAGGCGATCTCGGCGATCGACACCCCTCCCACCAGGAAGTCGCCACGGTAGGCGACATTGGCCGATATCAGCGACACGAGCAGCACCAAGACTCCGACCAGCGCAAGCAGAACCCAGCTCACGGTGCGCAGCTTCGATCCCATCGATGCCTCCTAGCCGCGGCGCCCAAAGCGCCACCGCCCGACAATGTGTGGGTAAGGCCCGATCCTACGACAGAACCGGCGGGATTCGGTCAGGCGCGCCGCCAGAGCGCCTCTCCGACACGGACGAGCGCGCCCGGCGCGACGGCCGGCGCGAGTCGCGGATCGGCGACGAGCAGCACAACCGTCGAGCCGAGGTTGAAGACGCCGACCTCGTCGCCGCGCCGGATCGGGATCTTCGCCGCGGGTTCGAACCGGCCGGCCGCGTGGCCGCGGTTCGTCACGAGATCGGCGAAGGCGAGGCTGATCCGTCCCACGTTGGCGGCGCCCACGAGGACGAGAGCCACGGCACCGTGGGCCTCGCTTTCGATGAAGACGGCCACCCGCTCGTTGCGCGTGAACAGGCCGGGCACCGAGCGCACGCCCGCGGCGTTGACCGGAAACAGCCGCCCGGGCACATAGCGCCAGGCCACGATCTCTCCGTCAACCGGTGAGTGGACGCGGTGGTACATGGCCGGGCTCAGATAAAGAGTGGCAGAAAAGCCGCTCCGGAACCGGGCGGCGTCCTCGGAGGAGCCGACGAGCGCGTCGATGCCGTAGCTTTCGCCCTTCACCTGCTCGAGCCGACCGTGGTCGGGGACGGGTCCGATCGCGCTGAGCCGTGAGTCGGAAGGCGACACGACGCTGTGGCTCGCCGGATCGATCGGCCGAGCGCCTGCGCGCAGGCGCCGTGTGAAGAAGGCGTTGAAGCTCGCGTAGGCCGAAGGCGGCAGCGCGGCCTCCGATAGATCGACCCCGTAGGCGCGCGCGTAGGCCCAGATCGCCGGGACCCGGAGCGGCCGCGGAAGGGGCAAGTCCGAGAGATGGCCGAGAATCCGGCTGAGGAGCGGCCCCGACACGGCCGCCACCGCGATTCGCTCCAGGGCCGAGTCCGCGCCGCTCACGCGTGCCATCGTATTCGTTCCGTTCGGGCCCGTCGCGTCGGCGGCGGACCTGTGCTGGCCGCGCGGCGTGCGATGCTAGACTGCCGCGTTTGCGCGGGTCCCGCGGGGCCTCGTGACGCCGTCATGCGAAGGAGTCCGTTGGCGAAGCAGTTGAAGAAGGCGAAGGCCGCGAAAAGCAAGGCGGGCCGGCCGCAGCTCGATCTGTTCGGAGACGAGAGCGAGCCGGCTCCCGGCCCCGCAACAGCCTCGACGAGGGCCGCGGTCAGCGCTCCGAAGGGAAAAGGCACGGAGCCGTCGCTCCCACCGGCCGCCCAGGAGCCCGCTACCCCTGCGCGCGCGGCCACATCGAAGACGGCGCCGCGCGTCACGGCCGAGTCGCTCGCCTCGAAGCAGCGCGAGATCTCGGTCTCGGAGTTCTTTGCCAAAAACCGCCATTTGCTCGGCTTCGACAACCCCTCGAAGGCGCTCCTCACCACCATCAAGGAGGCCGTCGACAACTCGCTCGACGCCTGCGAAGAGGCCGGCATCCTTCCCGAGCTCCACGTCGAAGTCCACGACCTCGCGCTCGAGACCATGAAGCAGGACGCGGAGCTCACCAAGGGCGAAGGCCGTTTCCTGGTGGTCGTCGAGGACAACGGTCCGGGGATCATCAAGGCCCAGGTGCCGAAGATCTTCGGCAAGCTGCTCTACGGCTCGAAGTTCCACCGCCTGAAGCAATCGCTGACTGCCGACCAGGCCGTCCTGATCGAGCGTGGCGGCAGTGTCGAAAGGCTGGCCATCGGCCAGCTCGTCGACAGCCTGCTCGCGCACGGCGAAGAGGTCAAGGACGTGAGCGCGCTCGGGATCCGCGCCCCGGCATTCGATCGATCCAGCTGGCGCTACGCTTGGCGGCCCGTATCCCACGTGATCCGACACCGGCGTGAGAACGAGATCCTCGAGGTGCGAACCGAGAGAGGCAAGCGCGTTCGCGTGACCGGCTGCCACAGTCTCTTCACCTACGACCCCGATCGGCGACAGGTGAAGGAGGTGGAGGCTCGCTCCCTGCGTGCGGGCGACTACATCGTGGCACCGCGGCGGCTCCCGGACCCGGTGCGCCTCGATCGCCTGAATCTGCTTTCGCACCTCCGTGCCGCTGACCTGGCTTCACGCCAGGTCTTTGTCTACGGGGTTCCCGAGGCGGTCTTCGAGGGGCTTCTCGCGGGCTCCACGACGGTGCAGCGGAAGGTCGGTGGCGGCCGATCGCGACGTTACTTCCAGGTGCCTGGAAACGATGGCACGAACGCCTTTGTCCTCGACGACTCGTGGGCCCAGTACCGGCGGCGGGGCTTCCTTCCGGCTCTGCTGGTGAAGCGCCTCGGCCTCGAGGGGGAATGCGCCGGTGGCAAGCTGCGAACCTATCACCACGGCGCGATCCGCGAAACTCCCGTCACCTGGGCCCTCAACAAGGATCTGATGCGCCTCCTCGGGCTCTACGTGGCGGAGGGACACTCGGACGCTCGCCAGGTCGGATTCACGTTGTCCTCGAAGGAGACGGACCTGGTCGACGAGCTCGTGACGACCGCACGGGCCCTTGGACTATCCACCTCCGTCCAGCCACGCGATCGCAATGCCGTTCGCGTCAAGCTCTTCGGCGGCCTCACGTCCCTGTTGTTTCCCGCATGGTGTGGGCACGGCGCCAGAAACAAGCGGGTGCCCGGCTTCGTTTACCACGCGGGTCACGAATTGCGGCAGCACTTCCTCGACGGCCTCTACCAGGGCGACGGCCACAGGGTGAAGAACCGTGAAGTCCTGATGCTCGGCTCCGCCAGTCGGATGCTAGTTGAGGAAGTGGAGGTGCTCTGGCTGCTGCAGGGCGTGGTGCCCTCGCGTCACGGACCGTTTCGCCAGCGTGGCCTGGGAAGGAACACCTCCAGCTCCTGGAGACTCGACGTCTACGGTTTCGACATCGGGGCGTCGCACGTCTACAAGCGGCGCAGCGTCCAGGAGCGGCAGAACCGCTACCGGCTCTTCCCGACCCGGAAGCTGGCGCTTGCACGAGCCGAAGCGGGCGTGCGGGTCGCGGCGGAGCCCGAATCGATCCTGCGCGCGGCGGGGCTCGGAGCTGGCCCGGCGGCCGCCGGGAAGTCGGTCGGCATCGTCATGGGAGCCACCGTCGGAGCCACGTACGGTCTTGACCAGCTGTCCGCGCTCGCTGGCGGCAGAGTGACCCGCCAGCTCACGAATCATCTCGTCGACCGAGGGTATCTGGCGGTCCCAGCCGGGGGTTATGCTGCGACGCCCAGAGTCGAGCACTTGCGCCGCGAGGTTGCGGCTGTGCGCTCTTTCGTGGACTCGGACCTCTGCCTGTTGCGCGTGGACCAAGTGCACCGCGTCCGCGGCGCCCACCCCTTCGTCTACGACCTCTCGGTCCCCGGGTGCGAGAACTTCGTGGCCGGCAAGGGTGTGCTCGCCTGCCACAACTCGCGTGGACAGCAAGGCATTGGGATCTCCGCGGCCGCGATGTACGGGCAGCTCACCACCGGCAAGCCGATCCGCGTCACGAGCCGGGTGGGCAAGCGGAAGGCGGCGCACGTCTTCGAGATCCAGATCGATACGCGGAAGAACGAGCCGGTCGTGACCCACGACGAGACCCTGGACGAGTGGCATCAGGAGCACGGGACCCGCGTCGAGCTCGAGATCGTCGCCAACTGGCAGCAGGGCCAGCGCTTCGTCAACCGCTACGTCGAGCACACGGCGCTCGCGAACCCGCACGCGACGATCCACTACACGCGGCCCGTAGGCGCCGCCCAGCGCACGAGCGCCAACCGGCCCGGAAACGAGACGCTGACGTTCCCGCGGGCCGCGAACGAGCTGCCCAAGGAGGCGGCCGAGATCAAGCCGCATCCGCACGGCGTCGAGCTCGGCGCGCTCATGCTGCTGGCGCGGGAGTCGAAGAGCCGCGACGTCCGCGGCTTCCTGCAGACGGCGTTCAGCCGCGTCTCGTCCTCGGCCGCGAGCGACATCCTGGCCAAGGTGCCCTGGGGCAAGAAGCGCGTGAGACCGCGCGTGCTCGGCGAGAAACGCACGATGGCCGAGGAGCTCCACAAGGCGATCGCCGCGACCCGGCTCATGAGCCCTCCCACGAACTGCCTGAGCCCGATCGGCGACGAGCTGATGCGGCGAGGACTCGTCAGCTTCCTGAACGTGATCGAGAGCGAGGGCGACAGCGGGGACGAGAACGCCCAGCTCGATCTCGACTCGGCCGGTATGAAGCCGGCGAGGAAGGCCGGGAAGGCCACCGCTGCCGGGAAGCAGCAGGCCAGGACGGAGAACGCGCAGGCATTGCCCGATGCGCCGGCCGAAGAGGGCGTCGAGAAGATCAAGGGCCACAACTACTTCATCGCAACGGTCACCCGCTCGCCCAAGGTGTACCGCGGCAACCCGTTCCAGGTGGAGGTCGGCCTCGCCTACGGCGGCAGCTGGCCCGCCGACAGGACGATCGAGCTGTTCCGCTTCGCCAACCGCGTGCCATTGCTGTTCCAGCGCGGCGCCTGCGGTGTGACCGAGGCCATCGTGCGCACCGACTGGCGCAACTACCAGCTGAGCCAGCCCAAGGGCTCGCTGCCCGTGGGACCGATGGCGCTGCTCGTCCACATCGCGTCGGTGTGGGTGCCGTTCACCAGCGAGTCCAAGGAGGCCGTGGCCCACTACCCGGACATCATCAAGGAGATCCAGCTCGCGGCGCAGGAGTGCGGCCGCAAGCTGGCCAGTTTCATCCGCAAGCGCAAGGCCGCCGACTACCAGGCGCAACGGCGCAGCATCTTCGAGCTCTACATCGAGGAGGTCGCCGCCGCGATCGGGAAGATCACGGGAAGGAAGCCCGGCCCGATCAAGCGGGAGTTTCTGCGGGTCGCACACCGGGTCACGGCGGCGGAGATGCAGGAGGAGGAACGGGCGCTGGAGCTGGAGGCACGCCAGGCAAAGCCACCGGCGAGAGCTCGCCCTGAGGCGACGGAGGAGTAGCGCCGATGCGCAAGGACGCGGTCTCCAAGAAGACGACGGCCAAGATCGAGAAGCTCGCCGACAGCGTGTTGAAGGCGGTGGCGAACGGGAAGAACCCCTTCCTCGACATCCCCGTTCGCTCGCTCGCCAACGTCAGCTGGAGCGAGAAGCGGCGCCTCGTCGAGCTCGGCAACCAGAAGCAGAAGCGCTACTTCTTCAACGTGGCGATGGCGAAGAAGTTCATGCAGACGTTCCTGGTGAGCGAGGCCTGCAAGGAGCTGATCGACTCCGGCAAGACCACCAGCATCCGCGACCTCTACTACGTCACCAAGCACACGATCGGCGACACGCGCCAGAACACCTTCGAGGAGCAGGACGAGTCCGACCCGATCATCGAGGACCTCGAGGTCACCGTGGACGCCCTGCGCGAGGAGCTGCACCTGTTCGCCGCGCGCAAGGGCTCGATGGTGGGCCCCGTCACCATCACCGACAGCGGCGACACGATCGACCTGCGCCGGATGGGCTCCGGCGGCTGGGCGGTGCCTTCGATCGTCGAGGAGAACATCATCAGCTTCCGCAGGCACGAGGCCAAGTACGTGCTGCTGATCGAGAAGGACGCGGTGTGGACGCGCTTCAACGAGGACAAGTTCTGGAAGCGCAACCAGTGCATCATCGTCCAGGGCGGGGGCCAGCCGCCGCGGGGGGTGCGGCGGCTCGTGCAGCGGCTGCACCACGAGCTGAAGCTGCCGGTCTACGTGCTCGTGGACAACGACCCCTGGGGCTTCTACATCTACAGTGTCATGAAGCAGGGCTCGATCAACCTTGCTTACGAGTCGATGCGCATGGCGGTGCCCGAGGCGCGCTTCGTCGGCCTGTCGTCGTTCGACAAGGACAAGTACCAGCTGCCGGGCAACGTCTCGATCAAGATGGACGACGGCGACAACAACCGGGCCAAGCAGATGCTCGCCTATCCGTGGTTCAAGCACGCGCGCTGGCAGCGCGAGATCCAGGAGATGGTGCGGAGCGGTCTCAAGTTCGAGCTCGAAGCGCTCTCGAGGCGTGGCATCAGCTTCATCACCGAGGAGTACGTGCCCAAGAAGCTGAAGGACCGGGATTGGCTGGAGTAGCCCTGCTCTTCGCGTCCGCGCCCGCTGTACTTGGCCCTGGACAGCGGCGTCCCGCAAGGAGGACGTATCGTGGCGATCCTGACGAACCTCGAGGGCGTCGGAGCCCCAGCTCCTCGCGCTCGCGCGAAGGGTGGGCCGACGAGTTCCGGTGATTGCCCCGGCCAAGTCGGCTGGCTCCCGTCATTTCTGACAGTTTCGAATGACTCGCTGTTCCGCTACTCTGCTACTCGGTGACCGCCAGGCGGCCATCCGGATGTCACGAATGTTGCCGTGGCGACACTATGCTCCGACGGAATGGACACGGTCGCTCCCGAAGCTTGGAGCGGGCGCGGCTACGGAACGTCCGGTTTGCGCCGATTTCGGCGTTTCCGGCGCGGGACGAGGAACAAATCGGGACGGGCACACGTTTTGCATTAAAGAAGAGTGGGAGGCATGGAAGCGGTCATGAGCGGTCGTCGAGCGAGCACCTACATCGGAGTCGCCGTAATGGGCGGAGTGGTCGGGGCCATCGTCGGTCTGCTGGTGGCTCCTGGATCGGGAGACGAAACCCGGCGTCGCATTGCCCGCCACTCGATCGAGGACCAGGAGCGGATGCTCCGGCTCGCCGAGATGGGCTCCGACCTGCTGGGCGACGACAGCGACCTCCCCGCCAGCGCCTGACGCCTGGCGCGCGAGCCCGGGTCCTCCGGGCCGTATGTGATACCCTCCCAAGGGTTTTCTGCACCTCGGGGAGGATCATCGGCGTTGCCTAGAGCCAATGCATGGACGGACCCGGTCGTCTCGAGGATCGTCGCCTCCGGCAAGGGACCTACACGGAAAGATCATCGACGGCCGGAAACCGTCGACGAAGTTCCCACTCCGCTCCCTCTCGAACGTCCGCGACAAGCATCCTGAGAAGTTCCTCCCCTGAACGGGGAAGGAACTGAGGTAGGAATGGCGACCAAGACGAAACCCGCGAAGGCGAAGAATAAGAAGAAAGCCGCCGCCAAGCCCAAGGCCCGGCCGAAAGCCGCTGCGAAGGCGAAGCCCCGCCCCGCCGCGAAGAAAAAGGCCGCCAAGCCCGCGCCGCCGGAGAAAGCGAAGCCTGAGCCGAAGGGCAAAGCGCCCGTCCCAGCCAAGGGTGCCGTCCCAGCCAAGGGCACCGTCCCAGCCAAGGGCGCTGTCCCAGCCAAGGGTGCCGTCCCAGCCAAGGGTGCCGTCCCAGCCAAGGGCGCTGTCCCAGCCAAGGGTGCCGTCCCAGCGAAAGGAGCCCCGGCGAAAGGCGCCGCTCCCAGCCGGCCGGCGGGCCGCAAGTCCTCGCGGCGGCCGTCGCTGCTTCGGCGCGGCCCCGACGGCGAGATCCTGGCGCCGGGGGATCTTCTGCTGCCGGGAGGAGCCCAGCGGCTCGAGGAAGTTCTCTACCTGTTCCGCGGCTCGTCGGCCGCCGAGCACCCCGTGGTCGAGGAAGCGATCGCCGAGGTGCTCGCCAAGCGCAGCGAGGCGCCCGGAGAACGCGACGAGCTCGCGCGCGGGCTCGGCTGGGCACGGGAGCGCTTCGAGCGCGGCTCGATCGAGCCGGCGATCCCGCCGCGCCCGAACGTGAGGCGTACGTTCCAGGGGGTCCTCGAGCGGGCCAAGCAGAGGCGGCGCGAGATCGGCGCCTTCCTGCGCGGCCTCGACCTCGGCCACACCGAGAGCTCGCACATGGACGCGCACGGCGAGGCCAGCCTGGTGAGCCTGATGAAGCTCGCCGCGGGGCTCGAGAACCTGGCGGAGGCGGAGGAGCCGCCGCAGACCGACGCGACCGAGTTCCACCGCGTCTTCGAGCAGCTCGAGGCGGCCACCGAGACGCTGATCATCGACGTCGAGCAGACGCTACGGCGGGTTCGCGACCGGCTGAAGGCCTGACGAGCGCGGAGGGACGTGTGAGCGAACGGACGGCCGGCTACCAGTACACCCTGGTCGTGGGGCCCGACTCGCCCGACCGCGCGTGGCTCGAGAGCGTCCTCATGCGCGGCGGCCTCGAGGTCGCCGCCTGCAGCGAGGCCGAGCTGCTCGGGATGCCCGACGTCGTGGCCCCGCAGCTGGTGATCCTCGACGACTCGGGGTCGCGCGAGGAGCGCATGGCCAGCTTCGCCAACCTGCGCGCGCACGGCCCACTCGCGGGCGTGCCCGTGGTCGTGCTCGCCTACGACGCCGACATCGAGAGCTTCTCGGCCGCGATCACCCGCGGCGCCGCGGCCTACCTGGTGAAGCCGGTGGCGGCTGAGGAGATCGTGGCCGTGGCCCACAAGATCTCCGGCTGGCTGCGCTCCACCGACCGCACCGAGAAACGGCGCCGGCTGCGCCGGCCGCTGATCCTGCGCGTGGACGTCGAGATCGTAGGACGCGAGGGCACCTTCCCGGGCCAGATCATCGACGTGAGCGGCAGCGGCTGCCGGATCGAGGTGAAGCAGCCACTCGAGAAGGGCAACAGCGTCCGGCTGACGCTCTACGGCGTCGAGGGCTCGACCGACCTGATGCTCGCCGCCGAAGTGCGCTGGCAGCGTCCGGCCCAGGACGGCACCCAGATCGCGGGCCTGAAGTTCACCGGCACAGCCGCCGTCCTGGCCGGCCGGCTGCTGGGGACGGTCTCCGGCCGGGTGTAACAGCGTGCGAACGATTCTCGGCCGCCGAAGGCTAGACGAAGATCTCGAAGACCTCGTTCGAGAGCAGAACGCCACGCTCGCTGAGGTGTAGCCGGCCGTCACTGACGAAGACCAGTCCCGCGCGCGCGGCCGTGGCAAGGCCGTCCTTCCACTCGACGAGTGGTTCGATCCCGTAGCGGGCGTGGATCTCCTCGAGCTGCACGCCTTCGCGCCGGCGCAGGCCGGTGAAGAGCGCCTCTGCCGCACGCTCGCGCGGCGAGGGACGCCGCTCGCTGGCCTGGGCCGCCTTTCCGCCACCCATTTCGACGGCGCGGCAATAGGTCGCGTAGCGTTCGTGATTCCAGGAGCGCCGGCCGTCGCGATAGCTGTGGGCCGCCATTCCGAAGCCCATGAAGGGCGCGTCGTCCCAGTACTTGCCGTTGTGGCGCGACTCGAGCCCCGGCCGCGCGAAGCTCGAGATCTCGTAGCGGTCGAGGCCCTGGGCGGCGAGGCGAGCGACGGTCTCGTCGTAGAGCTCCGCCACCAGGTCGTCGTCGGGCAGTCTGAGGCGTCCCTGCTTCTGGCGGTGCGTGAGAACGGTCTTTCCGTCCACCTCGAGCACGTAGAGGCTGACGTGATCGGGCTCGAGAGCCAAGAGCTCGGCGAGTCCGCGGCCGAAGCGCTCGCGCGTCTCGCCGGGCCAGCCCAGGATCACGTCGAGGCTCAGGTTCGTGAATCCCGCGCTTCGCGCCTCGCGAACGGCCTGCCGGGAATCCCGAGCGGTGTGGTGGCGGCCCATCTCGGAGAGGACAGCGTCGTCGAGACTCTGCACGCCGAGGCTCAGGCGTGTGGCACCCAGCTCCACCAGCCTGCGGTACCCGCCCTGGTCGAGGTCGCGCGGGTTCGCCTCGACGGTGATCTCGGCGCCCGTCGGGAGCGCGAAGCGGCGACGAGCCCGCTCGAGGATGCGGGCGAGGCGCTCGGCGGCGAGCAGGCTCGGCGTCCCGCCGCCGAAGTAGAGCGTGTCCGCCGCGCCCGCCTCGACCGCGTCCATTTCGAGGAGGAGCGCCCGCGTGTAGCGCTCCTGCCGTTCCTCGTCGGGCCGACGCGGGTCGATCGCGAAATGGCAGTATGTACACTTCGCCTCACAGAAAGGTATGTGGACATACAGACCGAGCGCGTCGTCCGACCCCACAAGCTACCCAGGGGGGTTGGGGGGGACGGAGTCCCCCCATTTCAAAGAAAGCAGGCCGTTTCGAATCCTCCCAAGAGCCGTACTTGAGGAGCGACAGGAACGCAGGCCGTTCGGAATCCTTCCGAGAGTCCCACTTGAAGCGCCCACTGGCTTTACGGCCGGCGCAGCGCGATCTGGTTCGCCTGCTGGCGGGCCTGGCGGTGGTCGCTGCCGCCCACGCGCACGATCAGGCACATCTCCATGAGACGCGAGCGCAGCCGCTGACCGATGCGCTCCACCAGGAACTCGCGCCTTCGCAACGGGTCGGCGGAGAGCGCCTCCTCGCGCGTCACGTCCTGGTAGTTCGTGGTGATGATCGTGGGCCGCTTGGCCATGTAGCGGCTGTTCAGGATGTAGAAGAGCGTGTCGTTCATCCAGTCGGTCATCTTCCACGCCCCGAGGTCGTCGAGCAGCAGCACGTCAGCCTCGACCACCGGCTCGAGCACCTGTAGCTCCGTCGTCTTCGTCTCGGGGTCGTAGGAGGACTTGATCTCGCGGATCAGCTCGTGGAAGTCCCAGAACTGCCCGCGCGCGCCACGCGCCGTCACCAGCTCGCGCAGCACCGCCACCGCGAGGTGCGTCTTGCCCACCCCGTTGTCACCGCAGAAGAGCAGCCCCAGCCCCTCGTCGTCCCCGAGCTGCGGGTAGCCCGCGCAGAACGCGAGCGCCTTCTCGAGCGCGGCCGAGAGCGACGCGTTGCCGGGATCGAAGCTCTCGAGCGTGCAGTGCTCGTAGCGCGGCGGGATGCGGCAAGCCGCCGCGGGATCGCCGGCCTTTCCGGCGCGGGCGGCCTGCTGGCAGGCGCAGCGTTGCGCGTACTCGCGCCCATCGCGCGTCACGATCTCGAACCCGGTGCCGAGGCACCGCTCGCAGGGAGGCTCGCTCACTCCCCCATCCTAGTTCAAGTAGCCGCGCAGGCCGTGGGCCTCGCGGCTCCTGCGCAGCTTCTCCTTGGCGCGGCTCTCGATCTGGCGGATGCGCTCGCGGCTGAGGCCCATCGCCTCGCCGATCTCCTGCAGCGTTTTCGGCTCTTCGCCGTCGAGCCCGAAGCGCATGCGGATCACCTCGCGTTCCTTCTCGTCGAGCCCGCTCACCATGCCCTGGATGCGGCGCTCGAAGGAGGAGCGGATCATCTCCACCTCGACCGAGGGCACGCTGTCCTGTTCGAGCGTGTCGCCGAGCTCGAGGCCGCCGTCGTCGCCCACGGCGGTCGAGAGCGAGACGTCGTCGCCGGCAGCGAGCAGTAGCGCCTCCACCTCCGCGGGTGGCAGCGCCGTCCGCTCGGCGAGTTCGGCGGTCGTCGGCATGCGCTCGAGCTCGCTCTTCAGCTTCTCGCGCGCCGCGCTCAGCCGCGAGACCTGTCCCGACAGCTTCTGCGGCAGCCGGAATACCCGCGCGTGCTCGGACAGCGCGTGGAAGATCGCCTGGCGCACCCACCACACGGCGTACGAGATGAACTTGACGTTGCGCTCGGGGTCGAAACGCTTGGCCGCCTCCATCAGGCCGAGCGTGCCCTCGTGGATCAGGTCCATGAAGGACATGCCCAGGCCGCGGTAGCGCTTGGCGTAGTGCACGACGAAGCGCAGGTTGCCCTCGACCAGGCGCTTCACCGCCTCCTGGTCGCCGTCGCGGATGCGCCGGCCGAGCACCTTCTCGTCGTCGGCCGAGAGCGGCTTGAACTTCGCGATGTCGCGGATGTAGGCGTTCAGGCTGTCGGTCGCGATCTCGCGCCGGGCTTTCGGGTCCTCTCGCTCGTCGCCTCGAGGGTGCTTCGGCTTGCGGCTCTTGCTCAGCTTTCCCATAGCGCTCGCCCGGGAAAGACGATTATAGCGCCCGGCTAGTCGCTGCCGCCGGCCGGGGGCCGCTTCGATTGCGCCGTGGCCTGCTTTGCGTCCGCGAGCTGTGTGGGCGGCAGGCGCACGAGCGCCTGCTGCAGCCGCTCCTGCCAGCCCTCTTGCGAGGCGTGCGCGAGCTCCTGGCGAACCCAGGTCACGAACTCGCCCACCTCGCCCTGCACCTGCTCCATCTTGCGCCGCATGTTGAGCACGATCTCGACGCCGGCCAGGTTGACGCCGAGGTCGCGCGTGAGGTTCAGGATCACCTCGAGCTGCTTCAGGTCGGCCTCGGAGTAAAGCCGCGTGTTGCCGTCGGTGCGCGAGGGTTTGAGCAGCCCCTCACGCTCGTAGAGGCGCAGCGTCTGCGGGTGGATCCCATAGGCCTTGGCGACGACGCTGATCATGAAGAAACGGCCGGCGCCCGGCTCGGCCGGCGCCGCGCTCGTGGCCCTTGCGCGTGGCACCGGTCAACTCCTCGGCAGCGCGGCCTGAAGCTCGCGCAGCAGCGAGCGAGCGCGATCGTCGGTCACCGCGGGGATCACGATCTGCGCCTCGACCCACAGGTCGCCCCGGCCGCCGCCCTCGAGGCGCGGCACGCCGCGCTTGCGGAGCCGGAAGCGCTGGCCGTTCTGGGTCCCGGCCGGCACCTCGATCGTGACGATCCCGTCGGGTGTCGCCACCTCGACGTGCCCCCCCATCGCGGCGCGCACCATGTCGACGGGCACACGGCAGAACAGATCGGCGCCCTCGCGCCGGAACACCGGATGCTCCTCGACCTCGACCGTGAGGACGAAGTCGCCGGGGGGGCCGCCGCGCCGGCCGGCGTTGCCGGCCCCGGGCAGCCGCACCTTCGTGCCGTTGCCGACGCCCGGAGGGATGCGCACCTCGAGCCATTCGCTCGTGATCATCCGCCCCTCGCCGCCGCAGCGCGAGCACGCCTTTTGCCGGAGCTCGCCGCGGCCGTCGCAGTCCCGGCACGGCCGGGAGAAGATCATGTGGCCACGGCTGCCGCGCACGCTACCCGTGCCCCCGCAGCGCGGGCAAGCAACGGGACCGAACGCCACCTCCCCCGCGCCGCGGCAGGCCGCGCAGGCCTCGAGGCGGCCGAGGTGCACGCGGCGGGTCGCGCCGGTCATCGATTCCTCGAAGCTGACGCGCGTCGCCTGCTCGAGCTCCTCCCCGGCGGGCGCGTCGGCCTGGGGCAGCTCGTGCTCGAAGATCTCGCGGAAGCCGACCGTCTCGACGCGCACGCGTGCCTCGAAGTCGAAGCCCTCGAAGCCGCTCTCGGCCTGGGGCAAGACCGGCTCCGTCGCGAGCTCGCCGCGGTCGTAGGCGGCCCGCCGCTGCGGGTCGGCCAGAACCTCGAAGGCGCGCGCCGCCTCGCGGTAGCGTTCGGCCGCCACAGGATCGCCCGGGTTGAGCGCGGGGTGCCACGCGCGCGCCAGCCGCTGAAAGGCGCGCCGAATCTCGGCCCCGCCCGCCGCGCGCCTCACGCCCAGCCGCTCGTAGAGGTCCATGGGCCTACTTCTTGTCCACCACCTCGGCGTCGATCACGTCGCCGTCGCCCTTGTTGGAGGCGGCTTCGGCCGGCGGCGCGCCCGAAGCGTCCGGACCGCCGGCCGAGGCCTGGCGGTAGAGCGCCTCGGCCAGCTTGTGCGACGCCTTCGTCAGTTCGGCGTTCGCGGCCTCGATCGTCTCGCGCTCGCCACCCTCGACCGCCTTCTTCGCCGCCGCGAGCGCCTGCTCGACCGGCTCGACGTCGGAAGTGCTCAGCTTGTCGCGGTTCTCCGCGAGCGTCTTTTCCGTCTGGTAGACGAGCGTGTCGGCGCGATTCCTGGCTTCGGTGGCCTCGCGACGGGCCTTGTCCTCGTCCGCGTGCGACTGCGCGTCCGACACCATGCGCTCGACTTCGTCCTTGGCGAGGCCGGACGAGGCGGTGATCGTGATCGCCTGCAACTTGCCGGTGGCGCGGTCCTTCGCCGACACGTTGACGATGCCGTTCGCGTCGATGTCGAACGTCACCTCGATCTGCGGCACGCCGCGCGCGGCCGGGGGCAGGCCCACCAGGTTGAACTTGCCGAGCGTGCGGTTGTCCTTCGCCATCGAGCGCTCGCCTTGCAGCACGTGGATCTCGACCTGGGTCTGGCCGTCGGCCGCGGTCGAGAACACCTCGCTCTTGCGAGTCGGGATCGTGGTGTTGCGCTCGATCAGCGTCGTCATCACCGCGCCGAGCGTCTCGATGCCCAGCGAGAGCGGGGTGACGTCGAGCAGCAGCAGGTCCTTGACGTCGCCGGAGAGGACTCCCGCCTGGATCGCGGCACCCACCGCCACGACCTCGTCGGGATTCACGCCCTTGTGCGGTTCCTTGCCGAAGTAGTCCTTGACGAGCTGCTGGACCTTCGGGATGCGGGTCGAGCCGCCGACCAGCACCACCTCGTCGATCGCGGACGGCTCGACGCCGGCGTCCTTCAGGCACTGGCGGACCGGGCCCATCGTCTTCTCGAGCAGATCGCCCACGAGCTGCTCGAGCTTCGCGCGCGTGAGCTTCAACGAGAGGTGCTTGGGGCCCGAGGCATCGGCGGTGACGAACGGGAGGTTGATCTCCGTCTCCAGCGTCGTCGACAGCTCGCTCTTCGCCTTTTCCGCGGCCTCCTTCAGCCGCTGCAGCGCCATCTTGTCTTTTGAGAGATCGATGCCCTGGTCCTTCTTGAACTCCGCGACGATCCACTCCATCACGCGCTGGTCGAGGTTGTCGCCGCCCAGGTGCGTGTCGCCGTTCGTGGCCTTCACCTCCACGACCCCCTCGCCCACCTCGAGCACCGAGATGTCGAAGGTGCCGCCGCCGAAGTCGTAGACCGCGATCGTCTCGTCCTGCTTCTTGTCGAGCCCGTAGGCGAGCGCGGCCGCGGTCGGCTCGTTCACGATGCGCAGCACCTCGAGGCCCGCGACCTGGCCCGCGTCCTTCGTCGCCTGGCGCTGTGAGTCGTTGAAGTAGGCCGGGACCGTGATCACGGCCTTTGTGACCTTCTCGCCGAGGTGCTGCTCGGCGGCGTCCCGCATCTTCTGCAGGATCATCGCGGAGATCTCCGGGGGCGAGTACATCTTGCCCTCGATCTCCACGCGTGCGTCGCCGTTGCCGGCCTGGACCACCTTGTACGGCACCATCCTCTGCTCTTCCGAGACCTCGCCGTACTTGCGGCCCATGAAGCGCTTGATCGAGAAGATGGTGTTCTCCGGGTTCGTGACGGCCTGGCGCTTGGCGACCTGGCCCACCAGGCGCTCACCGCTGCCCTTGGCGAAGGCGACCACCGAGGGGGTGGTGCGGCTGCCTTCGGGGTTGGTGATCACGGTCGGGCTGTCGCCCTCCATGATCGCGACCACGGAGTTGGTCGTGCCGAGGTCGATTCCGATGATCTTGCTCACGCGGGGTTCTCCTGGCCGCCCACCGGCGGCACGTCCATCATGCGGACTTGAGTGGAGGGTTGTCAATGGCATTGCGTCTGGCGCTGTTTATGCATATGAAACAGCGACTTAGGCACACAGCAGGGCGGGTCGTTCAGCCGAAGGCAACCCCCGGGGGGAGGTTGGCCAGGCGACTTCTCGCGCACTCGGGAGGCGAGTTCTGGGCGCCCTAGCGACAAAGGAGCCCGCGACTGGCAGGCCAAAAGCACCGCTCAGAAAACCGCAGACTCCGCGGGGTATCGACTGCGGGGTGCTTCGACTCTTCTCGGTGAGCCCTGCGCTACTTCTTTTTCCGGGCCACTGGCCTACCCCTTCGGATGCCAGAATACCACGTATCCGTGATCCTCAAGAAGCCACCCTGGGTAGTGTAGCCGAATTCCGTCCGGCAACGGTGTCGGATCGTCCCTTTCGCCCAGCCCGATGACGTCGCCGTCAAAGGCGAGCCCGGCACCGTGGACCTCCACACGCAGACCCTTAGTCAATGAGTCCATGGTACTGAGGATGAATGGGCCCTTGGCGTCAGGGTGGTATTCGACCGTCTTGAGTCGGATCCTCGTAACCCCAGCGGGAAGCTCAATCTCCCTGCAACCCGTGAACTCTATTCCCTGTGGATCGGGAAGGTCCCTTTGGTGAAGCTGGACTTCCCGATAGTTTTCGTCTCCTACCGCAACTGCCATGCTGATTCGACGCTCCGGGGGCAAGCCAGCTATGTCGTGTGTCCGGAGCTTAAGCGCTCGCGATAAATGACCCGCGTCTGCTCGGGAGAAGTGGTCCATCGACGCTTCCGGCGTGGTGGCCGAGCATCGTCGGATGCTCAAGAAGCGCCCATGCAGTATCTGCCGCCGGTGGT
>Ga0247727_10004885_pt1 | contig 27884 bp, 30 predicted proteins | sample WisWelCaveWW1625_FD_202498 | JGI IMG/M metagenome (GOLD analysis project Ga0247727, IMG submission 202498) | Biofilm microbial communities from Wishing Well Cave, Virginia, United States - WW16-25 | ecosystem: Environmental > Aquatic > Deep subsurface > Groundwater > Cave microbial mat | place...
TTCCAGCAGCGGGCGGAAGCTCTCCCAGTCGATCGCCGCATCCAAGCGGCGCAACGGGTGCGCCTTGGCCCGGAGCCATTGGACGCGCCGTTCCACGTCAAAGAAACCGGGAGTTTGGGAGGCTTGACAGGTCTTCATGCGGCAAATTCTATCAGCACCTTTTTCCCAGGCGACTGGTTTCGTTCTTCACCGTCATTTTTTGCTGAGTTACCGGAGGTGCCCTTAAATGGTGCAAAAAACTGTCCAACAACTGCCGTCCACCTCAGAGGGCAAACAATAGAGGGGAGAATGCGTTATGAAGAAGTCTATTCACTTGGTCGCAACCTTGACGGTTGCGATGTCACTCACCATTCTAGCAACCAACACAGATGCGGAGGCCGGCACCCAGACGCTGATCGACCTGAAAGTGAGGTATGATTCTGCCGCCGACCAAGCGGACGTCAGTTGGTATCCGACCTCTGCCGATTCAATCCTCAACTTCGAGGTTCGTTGTTATTCTCAAGGTGGGGAAGCAATTCATACACAGACTCTCCCGGTCCAACAGCGGTCAGTAAAGCTTTCGAACATATCGTCTTCGGAAGTCGCGGAGATTGAGGTTCGTGCGCTTGGACCGGACGGCTCAGTGTTACGGGCGTCACCTCGCGAAAGGATTATTGCGCCCGCCGTCGCCGCTCAGGCGCTTGCAGCGCAGGTTGTCAGCGGGCTGGGCCTGTCACTGGTCCAGGTTGATTCGTCGCAGTTCCCATTTATTTACCTGACAGTCCGTGCGACTCTGGACGGTTTGCCGATTGATACGCTCCGCACGGAGAATTTTTCCGTCACTGAGGACGAAAGACCGCAAACCGACTTGTTTGACGTAACACCTCCCCAAACCGGCGGAGGCGTGCGCCTGGCGGATGTTGTCTTCCTCATTGATACCAGCGGGAGCATGGACCCTGAGATCGCCGGCGTGCGCGACAACGTTCGAGTCTTTGCGGATGCCTTGGCCACAAGCGGCATTGATTATCGGCTCGGATTGATCCAGTTCGGCCAAACAGCCAGCAGTGGCGCGCCCCGAATCATCGGCGGAGGTCTCACTGCCGACAAAGAAACCTTTAAGAATTGGGTCGCCGGCTTGGTTGCCAGCGGCGGCACAGAACCCGGCTTTGCTGCCATTCGATTGGCCATCGCCGGATTCAACTTTCGTCCCGGCGCTCAGAAAGTGTTCGTTCTGATCACTGACGAGGACAGCGACGATCGTGACAAGACCAGTACGACTAACCTGATTCTCGCAAACCAAGTCACCGTTCACACCGCCGTGGACTGCGCGGTCGGCACATCGAATTCCGATTACTGCGATGCTACGAGTGTGCGTGGGATTTCCGAAGGGTTGGCATTGCCGGTCACAGGGCCTTACGACGCTGTTCTCGATGCCATTGCTTCCCACGTAGCCAACACTTATATCGTGCGGTACCGGACGGACAACCTGACGTTGGACGGAATCGAACGTCAGGGTGTCTGCATGGCCACCGATAATTCCCTCGTCGCTTCCGTAGCGTTCTCGTACATTCCGGGTGGTGCTCCCGCTATAGAGCGGACGGCGGAAACACTTGCCCTGCACTTACAGCCCCTCTTGGTCGGTTCATCGCCAACCATAGCCGTCAGAGCGACAGACGCTGCGACGCCATTCGTGCAGGGCGTCACGCTGTTCGTGCGAACGACCGGCTCAGCGGCTGGCTACACTTCAATCAACATGACCGCTCAGGGTAACGACGTTTACTCGGCTGCCGTGCCCGCGAATTTGGTCAACAACCCAGGCATTGACTACTACATCCGGGCAACAGACGGCCAGGTCACCTCTTCCGATCCCAGTACTGATCCCGACAGCTTTCCTTATCAACTCGCCGTGCTTCCAAATGTGGCCCCTGAAATCACGCACACGCCACCGTCCTCGTGGCCTCCCGGACAAGACCTTTCACTGGAGGTTCGCGTCGCCGATAATACGCACTCGATTGGCAGCATTACCGTTGTTTATCGTACCTTGGGACAGCTTCTCTGGACTGAGGTTCAAAAGATTTACACTGTTCCACAACCCACTGACGTAACCGAAACATTGGTCATTCCCGGCAGTGCCGTCTCCACACCGGCCATTCAATATTACATCGTCGCCACCGATGACCTGGGGGTTTCTCGTTTTGCGCCCGAGGGCGGGGCCGACAATCCGTATGAGGTGACAGTTGACGGCGTTCTCACCTGCCCGACGGTGACTGGCATCAGCCCAACGAGTGGATCAGTAGGCACCATTGTTACGATTACAGGAACCGATCTCGCTGGCGTTACTGACGTGAAATTTTCAACTGCTGTGCCTGCCATCTTCACCGTCGATAGCGACACGCAAATCAGTGCAACGGTCCCGGATAGTGCATTAACAGGTCCGATTACTCTGACAAAAGTGCCTTGCACGCCGGTACAGACGGCGAATTTCACCATCTTTGTTTTAAGCTTTGTTCATCCTTTTGAGCCGTGGATCAAGAGTGGATATGGTTTCCGTGATGATTGGGAATGCGATTGCGCTGGAAAACCATTTAAGCATGTGGGGTTCGACGCTGGAACCTCTCTATCGGGGGCGCCAGTTAACACTGAAGTCAGAGCTAGTGCAGACGGGGAGGTAAAATTCACCGGAGTCATTCCCGGCGGCTGGGCTGAAGCTGTGGTTTTGGAACATGACTTGGACGGTAATCCAAATACCACAGATGACCGTGTGACTACGCTTTATGAACATGTGACCACCTTGGTAAGCGAGAATGATAAAGTCAAGCAAGGGGTAGTAATTGCGAAAGTCGCAAAGCTCGCAAACAAGCGGAAATCTCACTTACACTTCGGATTCAGGCGAGGAGCGTTCGTTGAAGCCCAGGCGAGCGATTACATACGAGGAGCGTTGCCACAGACCGCCGAGTGCCGGCCATGCTGGAGCAAGCATGTAGAGGGCGGCCTGCCAGTTTTTCCCGAATCGTGGGAAGACCCCCAAACGATTTTTAGTCCATGAGTCATTACTCTGGTAGGCGTTTCGACTGATTGCCAAGAATCATTTCCGAAATGAGCAGACGGAGGCGATCTTTGACAACATTCGCTTCATTCTCTGAGACTCAGCACGAGCGAAGTCCCAGCCAAAGCCAGCGCGGACGGCAAAGACTGGATGAACCATAGACAAACGGGGAGGTAAATCATGGGACATCCGTTGACCGTTGAGGTTCTCGACAGCGACGGAGACCCGGTGAAGGGTGCTCGTATGAAGATTGATATCAAAGGCATCTGGAAGGGTGGGACTCTCGAAGAATACACCGACAGCAGCGGGCACGCGGAATTTGAAACGGCGGCGGACTACGAGGAATCCAGGGAGATCAACATTTATGTCCGCGATCAGTCTTTCGGTCCGTACGAGATCGGTGGTGGCGCTTACACTGTCCAACTTGAATGAGTCAGCGCGGGCCGAGTTTGCAACGCAAACAATGCCGGCACTTTGATCAACGGGGCAGCCGCCCAGCCCAAGCGTTTCTATCGCGTCCGCATCTTGCCGTAAGAAATAGTGGAACAGGCGGGACGCCCGTTCTACTCCAACGAGCGCACGCAGCAGACTTCATTTGATGTCTCTCACTCCCGTTCGAGCCACCCTTCGGGTCGCCTGCCGGCGCTCGTCTCGCGACTACCTTCGTCGCTCGGCTTCGCGCGACAGTTCGAGGGCGGATTCGGGGACCATGATGACCGCGATGGTGTCGCCAACGGCGTTAAACACTTCGGCGCTGTAGCCGTCCTCACCGTCGCGGGCGACGTGGTGTTCGACCAGCTTGACGATGTCGCCGCGCTTCAGCCCCGAAAGCTTTCGGGGCAGGTCGCGTGTCAGGACCACATCTTTGTATAGCGCGAACTTCATGATGGTCTCCGCTTCTCTGGCAGCAATGTAACAAACCTGGTGATGCCCGACAAGTGTTCGGTCAGCCGTGCAGCATCTTCACCGCACGTTCGACTTCGCTCAATACGTTTTTGAATTCTGCGAGCGTGTTGGTCGTGCCCAACGAAAACCGGATCATCTGCCGGGAAGCCGTCGAGTCCGATTTCATCGCCGTCTCATCCGTAATCGCATTCTCCAAGTCCGCCAACTTCAACAGCCCGTCCCGGCCCACCGGCAAATACGTGACCCGGTATCCGCCACCGTAGGGCGAGCTTCCAGCTTGCCTCTGTTCCGAAGACGGCGACAACCGGGACGGATGTCCTACTGCCGGCGGCAACCTGGAAGGTTGCCCTACCTCACATCCATGTGATCCGTGTAATCCGTGGTCAACTTCCGGTCGTTCCAACGCCATGCAATAGTCCAGCACCGACGAATGTTCGACTGCCGACGTGACCACATGCCGTTTGCCGGTCCCCGTCAACGCCGCATGAATCGCCGCAATTCGGATGCGCGGTGCCGCGCAAGTCACGGTAGTAGCGATCCGGTAGTGTGACACGCTGGCGCGCGTGGCACAGTTCACGAGATTTCGCCGTGCCATGTCCCAGTGCCTTCCACCATCACCTCGTTGTTTTCCAAGCACTTAGGCGCATGGCACACGCATAGCTAAACGGTATGACGGAGATTTCTACTCATGGCAAAGGTACTTGGAATCGATCTGGGCACGACCAACTCCTGCATGGCCGTCATGGAGGGCGGTGAGCCGGTCGTGATCCCCAACGCGGAAGGCGGTCGCACCACGCCGTCCGTCGTCGCCTTCACGAAATCCGGCGAGCGGCTCGTCGGTCAGGCGGCCAAACGCCAAGGGGTCGTGAACCCGCGCAACACGGTCTATTCCATCAAACGCTTCATGGGCCGCAAATACGAAGAGGTCGAACAGGAGCGCAAGCGCGTGCCCTACGAAGTCGTGCGTGCCGGCAACGGCGATGCCGGGGTGAAAGTCCAGGCCGACAACGAGACCAAGACATTCTCCCCGCCGGAAATCTCCGCGATGATTCTCGCCAAGATGAAGGCCGACGCCGAAGCCTATCTCGGCGAAAAAATCATCCAGGCCGTCATCACCGTCCCCGCCTATTTCAACAACGCCCAACGCGAAGCCACCAAGGATGCCGGCCGCATCGCCGGCCTGGAAGTGCTCCGCATCATCAACGAGCCGACCGCCGCATCCCTCGCCTACGGTCTCGACAAGAAGAAGGATGAGCGCATCGCGGTGTACGATCTCGGGGGCGGCACGTTCGACATTTCCCTGCTGGAGATCGGCGACGGCGTGTTCGAGGTCCGCGCCACCAACGGTGACACCCATTTGGGCGGCGACGATTTCGACGAGCGGGTGATGAACTGGGTGATTGACGACTTCAAGAAAGAGGCCGGCATCGATCTGAAGAAGCAGCCGGACGCCCTGCAGCGCATCAAGGAGGAATCCGAGAAGGCCAAGATCGCGTTGTCCAGCGCGCAGGAGTACGAATTGAATTTGCCGTTCATCACCGCTGACGCGAGCGGGCCGAAACACATCGTCAAGAAACTCACCCGCGCCAAGCTCGAGCAGTTGTGCGATGAGCTGATTGATCGCACGATCCACCCCGTCGAAGCCTGTCTGCGCGATGCGAAGGTGGACATGAGCAAGGTGGACGAGTTGGTACTGGTCGGCGGCATGACCCGCATGCCGAAGGTGATTGAGACCGCCCAGAAGCTCATCGGCAAGAAACCCCATCAGGGCGTCAACCCGGACGAGGTGGTCGCCGTCGGCGCCGCGATCCAGGGCGGCGTGCTCACCGGCCAGGTCAAACAGGACATCGTGTTGCTGGATGTAACCCCGCTGACGCTCGGCGTCGAGACGCTGGGCGGCATTCGCACCCCGTTGATCCAGCGCAACACGACGATCCCAACCCGCAAGAGCGAGATTTTCTCCACCGCGTCGGAAAACCAGCCGAGCGTGGAAATCCACGTGTTGCAAGGCGAACGCGAGATGGCCCGCGATTGCAAATCGCTGGGCCGGTTCCATCTCACCGAGATTCCGCCCGCGCCGCGCGGCATGCCGCAGATCGAGGTCACGTTCGACATCGACGCCAACGGCATCCTGCACGTCAGCGCCAAGGACCTCGGCACCGGCAAGTCGCAGAAGATCACCATCACGGCGTCCAGCGGACTGTCGAAGGACGAGGTGGAGAAGATGCGCGGGGATGCCGAGTCACACGCCGAGGAGGACAAGAAGGCGCGAGAGAAAATCGAATTGCGCAACCGCTGCGACCAGCGGGTGTACGAGACCGAAAAGCTCATGCGCGAGCACAAGGACGTCGTCAGCGGCGACCAGAAATCCAAGCTGGAAGCCGCTATTGAGAAGGTCAAGGACGCGCTCAAACGCGAGGACCACGACGCGATGAAAAGCGCCGAGGAGCAATTGACCGAGGTATGGCACGCGGTCAGTTCGGAGATTTACGCCAAGGCGCGCGAGCGCAGCAGCGGCGGACCGGCGGGCGCGAAGGCCGACGAGCCGACGCCCGAGCCGGAAAAGAAGAAGGACGGCGAGGTCGTGGACGCCGATTTCGAGATGGTGGACGACGAGAAGAAGAAGTAGTCCGCCCAATCAACCTGAACCAAAACCAACCAGAAGGAGCGAGAAGAACCTATGACAGTGAAACCGTTGGGCGATCGCGTGCTCGTGCAGGCGATCGAACAGACCGAAGAGAAGAAGGGCGGGATCATTATTCCCGATACCGCCAAGGAGAAACCCCAGGAAGGCAAGATCATTGCCATTGGGACCGGCAAACGTGATGACAACGGCAAGCTCATCCCGTTTGAGGTGAAAAAAGGCGATCGCGTGCTGATCAGCAAGTATGGCGGCACGGAGATCAAAATTGATGGTAAAGACTATCTGATCATGCGCGAGGACGACATCCTCGGCGTGATCGACTAACCACTCAAACCCACAGGAGGAGTGATTCATCATGGCTGCAAAACAACTGTTGTTCAATGAAGACGCGCGCAAATCATTGCTGCGCGGCATCGAGAAACTGAGCCGGGCCGTCAAGGTCACACTCGGCCCGAAGGGCCGCAACGTGGTCCTCGACAAGAAATTCGGTTCGCCCACGATCACCAAGGACGGCGTCACCGTGGCGAAAGAAATCGAATTGGAAGACGCTTGGGAAAACATGGGCGCGCAAATGGTCCGCGAAGTCGCCAGCAAGACGAGCGATGTCGCCGGCGACGGCACGACCACTGCGACCGTGTTGGCCGAGGCGATTTATCGCGAAGGGCTGCGCAATGTGACCGCCGGCGCCAATCCGATGGCGTTGCAGCGCGGCATCGGCAAGGCCGTTGACCGGTCGGTCGAGAAGCTCCAGGAGCTGTCCAAGAAGGTCAAAGACCGCAGCGAGATCATGCAGGTCGCGACCATCTCCGCCAACGGCGACAAAACCATCGGCAGCATCATCGCCGACGCGATGGACAAGGTCGGCAAGGACGGCACGATCACCGTCGAGGAAGCCAAGAGCATCGAGACCACGATGGACGTCGTCGAAGGCATGCAGTTCGACAAGGGCTATCTCTCGCCGTACTTCGTCACCAGCGCCGAGACGATGGAGTGCGTGCTGGAAGACGCCTATATCCTGAACCACGAAAAGAAGATCAGCAGCCTCAAAGACCTGCTGCCGTTGCTGGAGAAGGTCGCCAAGCTCGGCAAACCGTTGCTGGTCATCGCCGAGGAAGTCGAAGGCGAAGCGCTGGCCACCCTCGTGGTCAACAAGCTGCGCGGCACCATCCAGGTCGCCGCCGTCAAAGCCCCCGGCTTCGGTGATCGCCGTAAAGCGATGTGCGAAGATATCGCCACCCTGACCGGCGGCCGCTTCCTGAGCGAAGACCTCGGCATCAAACTGGAGAACGTCCAGCTCGACGACCTCGGTCGCGCCAAGAAGATCGTCATCGACAAGGAAAACACCACCATCGTCCAGGGCGGCGGCAAACAGAGCGACGTTCAGGGCCGGATCAACCAGATCCGTCGCCAGATCGACGAAACCACCAGCGACTACGACCGCGAGAAGTTGCAGGAGCGGTTGGCCAAGCTGGCCGGCGGCGTCGCCGTCATCTACGTCGGCGCGGCGACCGAGACCGAGATGAAGGAAAAGAAAGCCCGCGTTGAAGACGCGTTGCACGCGACCCGCGCGGCGGTCGAAGAAGGCATCGTCCCCGGTGGCGGCTCGGCGCTGATCCGCTGCATCTCCGCGCTCGAAGACTTCAAGCTCAAAGGCGACGAGGCGATCGGCGTCGAGATCGTCAAGCGCGCCCTCGAAGAGCCGTCCCGGCAGTTGGCCAACAACGCCGGCTGGGAAGGCTCGCTCGTCGTCCAGGAACTCAAAAACCGCAAAGGCTGGGAAGGGTTCGACTGCGACAAACTGGAATACGTGGACATGGGCAAATCGGGCATCATTGACCCGACCAAGGTCACCCGTTACGCGCTTCAGAACGCGGCGAGCATCGCCGGTCTGTTGCTGACCACCGAGTGCTGCGTCACCGAGGTGCCGGAGAAGGATAAACCGGCCCCGATGGGTCCGCCGCACGGCGGCGGCATGGGCGACTACTAAGTCAAACGGACAACTCAACCAGTAGGGGCACGGCCGGCCGTGCCCCTACTTTTTTTCGGGAACAATTAGCTTGTGCCCCTGCGGCTTTTGACGGACAATCCGCGCTCCCTTACCCGGTATGAACAGCATGAACAGCAAGTACTTGTCCGACGCCATGCAACGAATCCCCAATCCCGATTTGCTGATTAACGTGGTCTCCCGCCGCGTGCGCCAGCTCACCCAGGGCCACCGGCCGATGATCCAGGTCGAGCCGCGGATGGATCCGGTGGACATCGCCATGAAAGAAATCACCGATGGCAAACTCAGCTTCGAAGTTCTCGAAGGCGAAATCGGCGACGTGACAAAGTAGGCACGACCGGTCGTGCCGGCCACCATCCAAAACCACAAAGCCGGCCGCGACTACTTCATCCTCGACACCCTCGAGGCCGGCCTTGAGTTGAAGGGCACGGAGGTCAAAAGCCTCCGTGCGGCCCGCGCGTCCATCGACGACGCCTTCGCCCGGATCGACCGTGGCCAGGTCTGGCTCTACAACGCCCACATCGCCCCCTACGAGCCGGGCAACCGCTGGAACGTTGACCCCCTCCGTCCCCGTCGGCTGCTCCTGCACAAAAAGGAAATCGACAAGCTTGCCGGCAAAGTGAACGCCAAAGGCATGGCGCTCGTCCCCCTGAAGATATACTTCACCAAAAGTTTCGCCAAAGTCCTGTTGGCCGTCGGCAAAGGCAAAAGCCAGATCGACAAGCGCGAAGTCCTCAAGAAGAAAACCGCCGACCGCGAGATTGATCGCGCGCTGCGGAATCGTGTCAAACATAGAGACTGACCATGAACTGGAAAGCTGCGGCCATCGGCGTCGCCTGTTTCGGCGCCGGCCTGTTCGCCGGTTTCACCGTTGCCCGCAAGCCCCCGGCAGTTCCGCAGCCGGAATCCACCAGCACCCGGACCTTACCCGGTGATACACCCGCGAAGCCGCCAGCCAAATGGGGTACAGCCCCGGCAAGTAACGCCACCGACCTGCCCAAGGCCACCGGCGCCCCATCGACCCAGCGTCCCGCCACCACGGTGGCGGACCTCGAAACCGCGCTTCGAGCATCACACTCGCGCTGGGATTTTGGCGATCTTTATCGGGTGCTGGATGGCCTCGACCCCGGCCAGTACCGCGACACCCTCACGCGCTGTCTCAAAGCCGCCGACTCCGGCGCCAAGTACATGGCCGTCCATGGACTCAGTGCCCGTTGGGGGCGAATCAACCCGCCAGACGCGCTCGCATTCGCCCAGACCTTGAGCAACTCGTCGCAGCGCACCCAGGTCATTTCCGGCGTCCTCTCCGGTTGGGCCGAAAGCGATCCGGCGGCCGCCATGGCGTGGGCCAAACAGCTTCCCAACGGTCAGTTGCAAAATCAGGCGATCGGTGCTGTGGCCGACACCCTGGCCAGCCAGGATCCCCAAGCCGCGATCAACTTCATGAACACGCTCCCGGCAGGCCTGCCGCGTTTGAACATGCTCTATCCCGTGTTCAATGAATGGGCCCGGCGTTCCCCGCAGGCCGCTGCTGCTGCCGCCCTTCAACTCAGCGGACGAGAACACGACCAAGCCATCAGCATCATCGCTTCCGCGTGGGCGACCCAGGATCCGGCCGCCGCGCTGGCTTGGGCTAGCCAGCTTCCGCCCGGTACCGCTCGCAACCAAGCGCTGGCCAACGTTGCGACCGGTTGGGCATAGTCCGACGCGGCGGCAGCAATCGCCTGGGTGCAGGGCCTTGCCCGAGGGCGCGGCCAAGCGAACCGCGCTCAACAACGTCGTCAGCCAACTCGCGCGCAACGATCCCCAAGCGGCGGCCGCTCTCCTAGCCACGTTGCCGCTGACTCAGGACCGCGCCAACCTGTACCACCAACTCGCCTGGCAATGGACCCAGAGCGATCTCCCCGGCGCAGTCAACTGGATCAAACAACTTCCCGAAGGCCCGGCCAAACAGAATGCCTTGCAGAACATGGGCAGTCCCTGGGCCCAGACCGACCCGTCGGGTGCCATCACCTATGCCCTCAGCCTGCCGGCCGGGAGTCAGCAGCACAACCTGCTCGCCAACATCATGTCACAGTGGGCGGTGAATGATCTGGAAACGGCTCGCGCGTGGGCCCAATCGCTGCCGGCTGGTCCGACGCGCAATCGCGTCATTTCCTCCATGATTTCCGCGTGGGCCAACAGCGACGCTCAAGCCGCCGCCGCCTATGTCAACCAACTGCCAGACAGCAGCGAGAAGAACCAGGTTGCGACCTCGCTGGTCTCCTCTTGGTCCCGGCAAGATCCTCCGGCGGCAGCCGCATGGGTCACGCAGTTAGCTGCGGGCGACGGTCGTGACAACCTCATCAGCCAGATCGCCAGTGCGTGGGCCGGTGTCGATCCCAGCGGGGCGGCCAAGTGGGTCGAAGACCTTCCCGACGGCAAAACCCATGACCGCGCCGTCCAGTCCTTCGCCCAACAGCTGGCCCAATTTGACCCCGCCACGGCCGCCGCGTGGGTCGATACGATTCAGGACGACAAAGTCTGGCAGGGCGTGGCTCAACCGGTTGCCAATCAATGGGTGCGCGTGGACCCGACGGCCGCCAAACAATGGGTCGCCCAATCCTCCCTGCCTGACGAATTCAAAAAGCGCATCGCCGATTACAAGCCGGAGCAATGAGCGTCGGCAAAGGCAAATCCCAAGTGGACAAACGCGAGACCCTCAAGAAGAAACTTGCCGACCGCGAGATTGATCGCGCGGTGCGCCGCTCCCGGTAGGGCGCGACTGCCGGGCGCGCCGCGGCCTTGTCCTCCCTGCCGCTCCTCTGGTAGGCTTCCGCCCAAGCGGGAAGCATGCATGTGACTACCGAAGCTGACACCTGTCGAAAGTATGTGTTGCCCAGGGTTTATCTGGACGGGTTGGCGGGGCAGGTGTCGGTGCTGGCGCGGCTGCAGACCGAAACCGCCGCCGAACTCGATGCCCTGCTGCCGTCCGTGTTGGACAAGGCGTTCAAGGGAGAATTATGAGCGAATCCGAAGACTTCAAAGATGAGCTTCTGGAGTTCTACAAGGGATGCTACGAAGCGGAGATCGAGCGCAAAGACAAGCTGTTGGACAGAGTGAGCCTTGCGGTCGGCTTCCTCACCATCTTGGGCGGCATTTTGGGGTTCTACCTGACCTCGCTGGAGATTCCGCACTTTCGTTGGGCGCATCTCACCTTCTACATTCCGCTGGCGCTGGGCTGCGTGACGACTGGCGTCTCGATGGTGTGCGTGGCGCGGTCAGTGGCGAAGGGGTTTCGTTACGCCTACGTTCCCTCGCCGATGGAGGTCGCGAATTTCGTGAGAACGGCAGAGGACCTGAACGCGAAAGTTCCCAAAGCGGAACGGGCAGACATTCGAGCGTCCTTCAGAGAGAATCTTGGAGACCAGTACTGCAAATGTGCCGCGATCAACTGGAATCACAACACCACGAGAAGTGGCTATCTATTCTGGGCGATTCGGTGGGCGGTGGCTTCAATGTTTATCGTCATCTTGGCTCTGCCCGGCTTCTTCCTCATCAAAAAGGACTTTGAAACAAAGCCGACCGAGGTTAAGGTTACAGCACCGATTGAGATCAAGAAATGAGTGACAACAAGGAACAAAGTAAGCCGCAGCCCGCTCCTGCATCAGCGACAGAGCAACCGGCAACGCCGGCTCAATCTGTTGCACAGGTGAAGACGGACCAACAGCCGGTCAAGGCGGTATGGCCGACAATTCGTTACGTCACCGAGGCCGCCGAGAAGGATGTTGGGCAAACGAATGTGATTCGAGAAACCGCCAAGGAAACGCCTCCTCCCGTTAAGGCAAACGAACAGTCGGGCAAGTAGGAAGCATTCTCGTACTTCGGTACTCGTCGCCACTGAAGCAACGACGGATCGTGGGGTATCTGGACGGGTTGGCGGGGCCGGTGGCGGCGCTGGGGCGGCCCCGACTTCATCGGGGTGAACTGCAGTCCGAAACCGCCGCCGAACTTGACGCACTTCTACCGTCTGTATTAGACAAAGCATTCAAGGGGGAGTTGTGAACCACGGACTGCACGGATAGGCACGGATAACGGCATGGCTCTAAAAACAGAAGCTAACGAAGGCAACCAAGCTCATTTGGCTTTGTTCACTTCGTTGCCTTCTGTGAAAGCTCATCCGTGTGATCCGTGTAATCGGTGGTTGATTTCCGGTCTGGCGCGGAACGGGTTGGCGGGGCGTTCAGAGGAGAACTCTGAGTGAAACCGGCCTACACCGAACGGCAGAGCCAATTTCTGGCCTACATCCAGCAGTACAGTCTGGTGAACGGTTGCGCCCCAGCCGAAGCGGACATGGAGCATTTCTTTCGGGTGACGCCGCCAAGCATCCACGAGATGGTGCTGACGCTGGAGAGGCGCGGTTTCATTCGCCGTGTTCCCGGTCAGGCGCGCAGCATCACCGTGATTGTTCCGTCTGAATCACTACCGACTTTGAAACCCGTCCAACAGTAACTCCTGCAATCCATGCCCGACGAAACCAAGCAAGCAACCAAGAAACCCGGCGGCTGGAGCGCTGTCCGCCAACACCTCACCACCTGGAACAAGCCCGCGTTGCTCGCGCTGGTGAAAGACCTTTACGAGGCGGCCGCCGTGAATCGCGATTTCATTCAAGCCCGCTGTCAGGCCTCCGAAAGCGGAGGCGAGGTTCTGGAGAAGTACCGGCGGAAGATCGTGGAGCAGTTCTTTCCCGCCCGCGGCTTTGGCAAACTGAAGCTGGGCGAGGCGCGCAAGGCGATCCGGGATTACCGCAAGGCCACCGGCAACCTCGCCGGCACGGCGGAACTGCTGATGACCTATGTGGAGAACGGCGCGCAATTCACCCGCGAGTATGGGGACATGGACGAACGGTTCTACAGCAGCGTGGAATCGGCGTTATACGATCTGGCCGCCTTGTTGCAGGGCGAGGCGCGGGAGTTGTATCCCCAGTTCAGAGATCGGTTGGCTGCCGTGGAACAGATGACCGCCGGTATCGGCTGGGGATTTCACGATTTTGTCAGCGACGTGGTCGGGCGACTGGAGGAAACGGTGGAATGAGGCAACGCCGGATCGTGGTGTATCTGGACGGGTTGGCGGCGCTGGCGCGGCCCCGACCTTGGCGGGGTAAACTGGCGACCGAAACCGCCAAAGAGATCGACGCGCTATTGCCTTCCGTCCTGGATCGCGCATTCAAGGGGGAGTTGTAAACGACGGATGGGCACGGATAACGACACGGACTTTTGAACAGAAGCTATCGGAGAAAACAAAGATCATTCCGCTTCGTTCTCTTCGTTGCCTTTTGTGAAACAACATCCGTGTCATCCGTGGTCAACTTCCGCACCGTTGCCGTTTCCGTCACCTCTGATACGACGGGAAAAGCCGAACCTTGCACCGCGCCCCGCGCGGTGCGATAAAGAAGAGGTGCCGTTGCCCTCGGCTTCCACTATTCCGGCGACGCCACCGACCGTGGCTGTGCCGTCGGCCGATCTGCTTCAGGACTTGAGCGATGCGGACGCCGCCCTGCTGCACTCCAAGCTGACCGAACTCGCAGTCCGCTGCGGCGAAACCATCATCCACCAGGGCGCGGCCGGCGATTGTCTCTACCTGGTGCGCCGCGGGGAACTCGAGGTGCGCCGCGGAGACAAATTGCTGGCCCGTCTCAGTTCGGGGCACGTGGTCGGCGAGATGGCCCTGCTGAATCGTGAACCGCGCAATGCCGACGTGATCGCGGTCACCGATGGCGTGCTCGCCCGCCTGGCCGCGACGGATTTCGAGGAGCTGTGCCGCCGCGCGCCCCAGTTGCGGTGGTTGCTGACGCGGTTGGTGGCGCGCCGGCTGAATTGGTCGGACGCCGACCTGCTCGCGCGGCGCATCGGCCCCTACCAAGTCGTCGCGCAACTGGGCGCGGGCGCGATGGGCTGGGTCTTCCGCGCCGTGTGCGCGCCGGCCGAGCCGGGTCAACCGGCCGACCAGGTCGCCCTGAAAATGCTGCCACACCCGCTCGTCGAACGCCCCGGATTTTTGGATCGGTTCCGCCAGGAAGCGTCCCTGCTGCAGCGACTCCAACACCCTCACATCGTCCGGCTGCGGGACACCATTGAGCTGTATGGCACGATCTTCCTCGCGCTGGAGTTCGTGCCCGGCGCCAATGCCCGGGAGTGGGTGGACCAGCGCGGGCTGCCCACCGAGGACGACGCGCGCTGCATCGTGCGGTCGGTCATGGCCGCGCTGCAAGCGGCGCACGCCAGCGGCGTGCTCCACCGCGACGTGAAACCGGACAACCTCATGATCCGCCACGACGGCGTGGTGAAACTGACGGGTTTCGGGATCGCCGCGCCGATCACTGCGCCGGGGGGACGCTTCGAAACAGGGATTGACGCCCGCGTTCGCCGCCCCGGAAGTGTTTGGCCAACCGGAGGTCGGGCCACCGGCCGATTATTACAGTCTCGGCGTGATGCTGTACCAGTTGTTGACGGGGCAGCTCCCGTTTAAATCGGACAGCCTGCTGGGCTGGGCCGAAGCGCACGCGATGGAAACGCCGCGCCCGTTGCACGAACTGCGTCCGCGGATCGCTGACGATCTGGTGGAGTTTATCAACGCCGCCCTGACCAAGACCCCGGCCGCGCGCTGGCAGGCGCTCCAAGCGTGGTGCCAGCGCTGGCCGCACCCGTCCGATCCCGGCGTCGTACACCGTCCGCCAGCCCCGCCCCTGCTGGCCAAGACCCCGCCGGCCTGAGACCACCGCGGATCAGAACGTGATCCATTGGGTGGCGATTCCAGCGGCACCAGTCCAGGCGTACAAGCGACTCCCGTAGCCACCGACGTGAGGAGGTGGTGGCAGTGACTACTCGCCGGCCAAACAAACCGCCTCCTCACGTCGGCGGCTACCTACACGCGGGAAGCCGAAATCCCAAACACGCTCTAAGATGATCGCCGAACCTTCCGAGCAGTCGAAGTCGCTCATCGCCTTTCCCTGGATCGCGCCCTCGGGACCGTAAGCCGTGACGAACATCTCGGTGAACCGGAACTTGGCCGTGCCGCAGTTGATGACCACGCCGTGTTCGGGCCGGTCGTCACGCTTACCGTAATCGAGGTGGAGCGCGGTGTGGTTGCGCGCTTTCAAACACGAAACCGCGCGCACGCCCGTGCCGAAGACGTGATGCGCGACGCTGATGGCATGAATCAACGCCGCCCAGTGGGTCGAGTTGCAGGTGACCGCGCCGAAGCTGACCTCACCCACCTCCTCCAACCGCGACCGGACGCGAGCCGTCGCGGGATTGGTCTGGAGGATCGAGAGCGACAGCACCGGCGCGCGATGTTCCTTCGCCAGGCGCAGAATCGCGCGTACGTCGCGCAGGCTGTTCGCGAACGGTTTGTCGATGAACGTCGCCACGCCTTTCTTCAAACCGGGCGTGGCCAGTTTGAGATGATCGCTGCCATCGCCGTTGCAGTCAGCGATGAACACCAAGTCCACCTCGTCGGAGACTTCTGCGAACGAATCGCACACCTTGGGCCGACCGTGGAACACCCGGGCGAACATTTCGGCGCTGGCGTGGTCCTCGTCCCAAACCTTGGTGATGCGAAAACCCTTCACGCGCGGCGCGGTCATGCGCCACGGGTGGCAGTAGTGGGTGTAGAAGAAGTAATGAACGCCGGCCGTTTGCCACGAGTAGCGGAAATTCTTCTTCACCGGCATCGGCTCGCGCAACAAGAGCGGATCGTGGTCGTCCATCTGCGCGCCGAACCACATGCCGTGCGTGTCGCAACGAATCAAGCCCACTCGGATTTGGTCTGCCATAGCGCTCGCAAGCCTGCCCGCCATCAAACAGATAAAAACCGCTCAGGGCAATACAAATGGCTCGCGAATCAGGCACGGACCGGCGAATCCAATCACTTGGCCCTGGCAGCCATCGCGTCTCACTTGTTCCCGGCGTTCGCGCCACGGGCGGTAATACAGATTCTGGCCGTTGGCGGTCAGGAAGTTCACGAACTGATCGTTGCCCGGAAACCAGCGGGCGACATAGGCATCGTCCAACTCGACGATGTGTCGCCGCCAATTCTCGAACGCGTCACGGCGTTGAAGCAGTGCGGCGCGGTTCGCCTCGGAGGGATCGGCCTGGTGCGCCTGGTAGGCGACAAGCATGAAGCTGACGTGTTTGAGATAGTCGAAGTGTTCGCGGGTGAGACGCACGTGCATGCGGGCGCGCTCGGTCTGCGCCGCGGCCTCGGCTTCACGGAGCGGTTCCTCCAATTGCAAGACGAACGCCGGCGGGTAATGCAACACATGCTGATCGGCCGCGGAGTAGCGTTCGAGCGGAACGATCTCGCGCCCGTACAACAACCCGAAAAACTGCCGCATCGCGGGCGCGGCGTCCTCGAACACGCCCCGGCAGTATTCGTCGAGGAGTTTGTCGGGATCGAGGTCGGGGTTGCCCAGGCACTTGCCGATCGTCCAATAAACCGGCCCGGACAGTCCCCAGTTGGTATCGGGAATTTGGTAGAGGCCAATGAACTTCCAATCCCGCAGGTAGCGGATGCGGGCGGCGGCTTGTTTGGGCGTGGTGTGCAGGCCCAAACCGTGGCCCAACGTGATGTCGAACCAGTACAGATAACAGGTGAACGCCCGCACCTTGCCCTGCCAGGGCAGAAGCGCCTGCGGGTTGATGTTGCACATTTCGCCGACGACGTTGTCGCCGAACGACTCGAACTTTTCCGACGGCAACAGGGTCTGCCGGTAGACCAGCAGGTGAACGGTCTTGCTGGGGTGCGATTGGCGGCAGGCGTCGGCGATGGCTTTGTGCAGTAGCAAGAGCCGCTCGCAACGATGCCGGGCTAATCGCTCGAACCCTTCCTGATCGTACATCTCATACCAATCGGGCGGGCTCTGGTCGCGATAGTTGTCGAGCGCCTCGCATCGCTCGCACTGGCAGCGCGAGTAGTTGTCCTCCTGGCCGAGTTGCACCCAATCGTAGCCGGCGTCGAACTCGCTGCGAATTTCGCGGATGAGAATGTCGCGCACTTCGGGGTTGGAACCGCACAGGTGGTTGCCGTCGGCTGTCCGTTTGCCATTGATGAGCGCGAAGTATTCGGGATGATCCTTGAAATATTTCTCGGCCGGCAGCCAACTGTAGTAGGAGTGACCCCCGTAGGAGCGGATTTTAATGGCCGTGCGGAAATTGTTGGCAAACGAGGCCGGCGTGCCGACACCGTAGGGGTAGCGTCCGTGGGAGTAAGCGAACACCGGCACGACGGTGCGATCGAGGTTGCGGGGAACAGACAGCGTTGTCTGCGGCGGCACCCTTTCGCCATCGGGGCTGGGCAGAAACCAGCGCACGCCGCAGTGGTCTTCGAGGAACGTGACGACCGCTTTGCACGTGCCGCGGGCGCCGAGGTGCGCGCCAGCTTGCCGGAGGGCGTCAAGCTCGATCTGACCTTTTTCCCAACCGTCGTAGCGCGGTTCGGCATAGAGCTGCTGTTTTTTCATCGTGGCCCAGGAGGAACAGGATGTCGTCCCGCACGGCCAGCCGCGCGGTGTCCCATTGCCAATCGTCGCGGACGAGGTTGGCTTTGACGGCCAGTTGGGTATGGCCAACCGCGATGCGCGGCCCGCTGACCGCGCCGTCCTCGGTGACCACCGGCAGTCGGGCGCCGGTGGCGCGCGCGAGATAGTCTTGCAGCCAGCCGGCAGCCTTCTGTGTCCACGCATCCGGCGAAGCCGGGACCACGATTGTCGCGGTGGGTTGGCCGTCCTTGACCAGGATCAGATCTCTTTCATTGACGCCCGGCAGGTCGGTCAGTTCTTTTTTTTTACGTCATCAACGGACGGCGCAGAGACGGAAAAGTCATCGAACTTGGCCTGCTCGTAGTACTGTGCCAAGCCGACGTAGCCCGCTCTGGTTTTCGCCCCGTCGCTCGCTTCGAGGCAAAGCTTGCCGTCCACGAATATCTTGTGACGGCGGCCCTCGGCGACCACCCGCAAGTCGTGAACCTCCTTGGGCGGAAACGATCCCTTGGCCTCGGCCACGATATTGGTCCCGAAGGTCAGCCGCACGCAGTACTGATTGAGCAGCGCGTGATAGCCCGGCGCATCAAACCCGCCTTGCACCGAATCCAACCGGTAGGAAACGCCGCACACGCGGACGTCGTCGCCGTACCAGGCCGAAACTTTGACGCGGATGTCCACATCGGCGGCGGTGAAGCGGTCGAGATTGGCGCAGGCTTCCGTACTCCCGCCGTCGCCGAGGCTGGCGCCTGCCACGTAATCGAGCCAGAGCAGATTCTCGGCGATTCGGACGGCTTTCGAGTCTTTCTCCGCCACTTCGACCCAGGTGTAGTCGCCTTTCTCGGTCTGGCCGGCCTGCTCGCTCTCCGGGCGCTGGAACGAGTCCGCCGGCCATTCAGCGAGCGTGACGGTCGCCGCCAGGAGCGACACGGTGACGATGGTGAATGTCATTTTCGCTGACCGCGCCGCAGCTTCCATGTGGCCAGACCGACCAGCATCAGCATGACCGTCGTCGGTTCGGGCACGAGCGGCTCGACCTGGAAATCGTCGAAGGCGTAGTTGCCGTAGTAGGTGCCCATCCCGACGAAGCCGCTAACGTTATGGGAGAGGTCGCTGTCGCCGTAGCTGATGATGGGCACACCATCGAGATACACCGTCTGGTTGGTGCCGGACCCAAACGCCCGCAGCCGATAGTCCTGTCCCTGCACGAACGCCGTCGCGTTGGTGTACTGCGCCAACAGGGTATTGCCCCAAGTGAGGCTCACGCTGTTGGCGGGGTATGACCCGTCCCACAAACCCATCGTCAAACGCACGCCGTAGCCGGCCGACCCGCCGGCAAACGTCGAACTCGTCGAGCCGAGTCGGTACAAGAGTCCACCGAAGTAGTTATCGCTGGCGGTATGGAAGCCATTGATCGTCACGGACAGATCCAGGTTCTGCAGCGACAGCCCGAGCGTGGCGCTGGGATCCGTGCCCGTGCCGCGCGAAGCGAACCGCGCGGTGCTCGTATCCAGCGTGATCTCGCCGGCCGTTTCATTTTCGTTCCACGGGTATCCGCCAACGCTCGTCGTGCCGAGCGACGCGCTGTTGGCGCGGTTGAAGTCATCCAACGCCATGATCGCTGCCGTCGCGTTGGTGACCGCCACCAACCCGCTCAGAACGGGGCTGGCCCACATTGATTTGACTGTTCCCTTCATGTTCTTGCTCCTTTCAGGTGTTGGTTCGGATTTACTCGGACGAGCTCTCATCAATCGCCGCATCCACAAAGCTCTGCCAGCCGGTGCCGTACTCGCCGTAGTTACCGACGAGGTCGGACCGGCCCAGCGCGGCGACGCGCCCGTCCGCAAACAGAAAATTGCCGCGCCGCAGATGGCGCAGGTGAACGTCGTTACCGGGACTGTAGGCGACAAAGAAGTAGCGCTGGAAACGGTCGCCGGCATCGCCCGGAAAATTGAGCACTGAATCGCCGATGATCAGAAAGTCATGCGTCGGCCCCCAATTGATGACCGGCGGCAGCGGCGGCGAATTCAGCGAAGTCTCGACCGAGCAGTTGTTGACCTCCAGTCGGTTGATCTGGTAGCCCATGTAGCCGTAGTAGTACCGCATCCCGTAGGTGTAGCCGCTGGGCGAAAACGTCCGCGGCTTGTGCGCGGGACAGACCAGGACGGAGCCTTGGCCGGTCGTCGGCGCGGGCAGGAATTTCTTGCTGACCAACGTCTGGTGCCACGCCGCCACGCCGTCGTTGCACAGCGGCGTCCAGCCTTTGAAATCATCCGCGTACAACAGCAGGGCGACGCCGACCTGGCGCAAGTTGCTGGTGCACGCGACGGCTTTGGCCCGGTCACGGGCGCGATTCAGCGCCGGCAGCAGCAACGCCGCCAACATGGCGATGATCGCAATGACCACCAACAACTCCACCAGCGTGAATGCGTTCTCCCGCTTCGTCCGCATCAACCGCGATCATAGCCAATGCCGATCCCTCGCTCAAGGATTGCAGGCATACACCTTTTTAGCCGGAATGAACGGATTTTTACCGCGCGCCGCGCGGCCGGTGGCGCGCCTGAAACTCCAATGGATTCATCCCGAACCGCCGGCGAAACGCCGCGGCGAAACGTCCCGCCGAGCTGAACCCGACTTCGCGCGCCACCGCGCTCACCTTCGGCGCTTCTGCATCGAGGAGGAGTTCCGCGGCGCGATCCAGCCGCAGCCGGTCCCGGTAATCGAGCAACGTGCAACCCATCGCGCGCCGGAATCGCTGAGCCAACACGTCCTGCCGCCATTTGAGTTCCACCAGAACCTTCTGCACCACGCCTGGCTCGGCCAGGTGCTCGCGCATCGCGCGCATCACCACCACCAGCCATTCCTGACCGGCCGGCTCTCCGACCGTGCTTTCACGGACTTCCAGGTGCGGCGGCAGCAACAGATGCCGGCACGGGAGCGACCGCGTCGCCTGCAACCGCTCCAGCAACAGGCGCACACTTTGCCGCCCGAGTTCGCCCCAGTTCGGATCCACCGTCGTGAGCGGCACGTTGGCGAGCGCGTAGAGCGGATGATTGTCCAGACCCGCGATCGCCACGTCGTGCGGCACCCGGTAGCCGCGCTCCAACAACCATTCGATCAACGAGGCCGACACGAAATCGTTATGACTGAACATCGCCAGCGGCTTCGGTTGGCGCGCGAAGAACCGATCCAACTGTTTGAACCGCCCCAGTTCGGGGCTGGACGACGGCTCGTCCGCCGTGAACGGACGCAGGTCCAAGACGAGCGACTCGTCCCACATCCCGCACTCCCGCGCTTGTTCGGCGAACTTCGCGAACCGTTTCCGCGCGTGCGGCACGTCCAGCGTGATCAGATAGCCGCACCGACGGTGGCCAAGTTCCCGAAAATGATCCAACACGCAGCGCGCGACGAATGCCTCGTCAATCATGACCGTGTCTGCTTGAATCCCCGGCGGTTGGTCGCCGATCATGACCAACGGGAATTGCCAGGCGCGGATCGCGACTCGACGGGCGGTCAGCCAACTCTGATCTACATCGATCGCCCCGGCGATGCCCCGCCGTCGCAGCGCGCGCAACAAAGCCAGCCCCCGCGGCGCGGACGGCCCGCAGGCAATCACGCGCACCAGACAACCCTCCCGATCCAGAGCCTTCACCGCCGCTTGCGCGATCTGTTCGGCCCACCAACTCGGTGACCGAGTTGAACACAGCACCGCCACCCGCCAAGGCGGCTTGGAGCGGCGATGTACGACGGGAGTTTTCATGCTGGCGCGGACTGATCAACTATCACGAGCATCGTCGCGCAGCAAGAGCCGGCCGAATGAGGCTCATGAGACGATTTCGAGGAGGAGCGGTTCGGACTGGGGCCACGACCACGCGTTGATGTAGCCGGGTGTCGCTTATGGCATCGAGCGAACCTGACCGAAAGGCCGCGTTGTCGCAACGGAATTCCTCGTACAGCTTGTGAACGCGCTGTGCAGAATACGCTGGCGATTCAACCGCATTGGCCGAGAGCCACCGTTCGAATCCGGCTGACGCGAATCTGCTCACGCATGGCGGCCATGGCTGACACGGCCCAGTCGGCGCAGAGGAGTTCGGCTTGCTGAAGGACGGTCGCGGTGGCCTTCTCCTGTTTGTCGGGCGGGTAGCCGTACTTGCGGAAGCCGAATCGGATGAGACGCCACCGTGTTGTTTCGGGGGCAAATGCGTTTGACTATCACTCTCATTTGCGCCCAACACCACATGGGCGCGTCTCGTCTAACTCGGCTTCGCCCTTAGCGCCTCGCGCTCAGTCCAGTCGATGGTGACGCTGTTGCGGACGGCTTCGACTAGCTCCCGGGCGATGGTCGTGAGCGTCGGTTCGCCCAACACCTTCACGGAGCTATCGTTGACCTCCAGCGCTTCATAGAATGCTAGCTCATCGTCGGACAGTTTTAAGTCTTCGCCGCGCTTGTTGGCTTCGCGCATCTGTTTCGCTAAATGGATCAATTCTTCGATGACGGCGGCGGCTTCGATGGCGCGGTTCTGGTACTTGCGGATGGACTCTTCAAGCATCGCCGAGAATGAGCGTGACTGAATGAGGAATTTCTTTTGCCGGAGTTTGATTTCGTTGTTCAGTAACTTGCGCAACGTTTCTACCGCGAGGTTCTTCAGTGGCATGTTGCGAACTTCGGCAAGGAATTCATCCGAGAGAATTGAAATGTCGGGGCGTTTCAAACCGGCAGCGGCGAAAATGTCGATGACTTTGTCCGAGGCGACCGCACGCGAGATGATCTGACGGATCGCGGCGTCGATCTGGTCCGGTGACTTCTGCTTCTCGCCGGTACTCTTCGAGAGTGCGGCGCGAACGGCTTGGAAGAAACCGACGTCGTCACGGATTTCGAGCGCCTTATCGTGCGGGACGGATAACGCGAACGCTTTGGAAAGTTCGGTGACGGCTTGCAGATACCGGTTCTTCTTCTCGTCGGGGGTTTCGTCTTTCGTTGGCTTGAGGATGTGTTCTTGTGCTGCCGGCAAGAGACTGAGCTTTTGCGCGGGCGTGCCGGTAGTCCACGCCGACCGGTCAAACTTGTGGAAGAAGTTGCTGCAAACTTCGAACTTCTCCAGCATCACGTTGACGGCTTCCTCTTGATCAATCGCCGTCTCGCCGTGGCCGCCGCTTTCGGTGTAGGTGGCGAGCGCCTTTTTCAATTCGTAGGCAAGACCGAGATAATCCACGACCAAACCGCCGGGCTTGTCTTTGAAGACCCGATTCACGCGGGCGATGGCCTGCATCAGTCCATGACCGCGCATCGGTTTGTCGACGTACATCGAATGCAAACACGGCACCGGAGAATTGCGAATGGGGAATGGCGAATGGCGAATTGGCAGACGGGCCGTTCACTCGACACTCGACATTCGGCATTCTTCATTCCCTGCGGCCACATGTCGCGCACGATTACGATGAGGGACGGTTCTTTGGGATCCTTCAACCGGTTCGCCAGCTTGTGACGCGTCTCCTTGTTGCGGATGTGCGCCCCGACGCAAAGGCGAAGGATTGGCTCAGTTTAAAACCAAGAGCGCGGCCAGATTGGGAAGCTCGCCCAGCGGCTTCTCAGACAGTATGAGCCGTGTCGTAAGCCAATTCTTGAAGCGGACAGCAAATCCCAGTTCATTCAACATGCTTTCGACGCCTGTGGGAGGAAGGTGCTCTGCAAAGCGCCCTGGCGCTTCGTCGTCCAGCAGTCGCATCCCTTCCTGGGCGATGAAGCGGTTCAACTGCCCTGCATTGACCGCGGAGACAATACCGTCATCGAAACCTGGGCGGACGCGCAAGGCTATGCCCGCGACGGCTGGTGTGTCCAGAAACTGCGGAAACAACTGCCGCAGCAATGCCTCGTAGACCTCGCCGCCAAAGTGGAACCAGAGTAATTGATTCTCTGCACGGACGAGAGGCGCGTCATTATCACTGAGGCCGCAGCCACGTCGTACGTGTGCGGCAAAGCTTTCGGAGATCCGCCGCCTGCGCCCGCCGTATCGCGGGGTATCCTCGCGGTTATCTGCTTCTGCGTCATTGAGCGGCGTGACGACGATGCATTCGTCCTGACGGATGATGCGGTGCTGACGTCCGGCGATGGTGAGGGTGCAAGCATTCTCGGCAGGTCCGGTGACACGGCCCACCACTTCACCGGTCAACACGATGCGAACCTCGCAGCCCCTTGAAGCAGACCGGATGTTCGAGTGGATGGTGTCGGCGCCTTCCGCGTGGGCTGCGTAGTCCTCCCATGCTCCCTCCAGGTGAAACTTGCCGCGATGCTCGGCCAAATAGCCGTCGGCGTTCCAACCGCGAATGTGTACCTCGGCAAGCTTGGCTGTGTCGGCTGCCGGCCATGCCGCTGCTGCAAGTTGCTTCAGCGCATCCATGCTCCGGCCCTGTCCGTGATTCTGGCGTATGTAGCTGATGACTTGCTGGGGGAAAACATCCCAGCGACGGAAACGGTGTCGCGGCTCAATGCGCCCGGTCGTGGCGTTAACCAGTTGGCTTGCTAGCGCGGCGGCGTCCACGGCGTTGCGAGCGATGGGAAGCAATCGCGTGAGTCCGCTGCGGCGTCCTCCGCGACCGATCCGTTGGAGCAGGCTCGATGTGTCCGGCGGTGCTCCGACGAGCACGACAACATCCACGTCGCCGATGTCCACGCCGACTTCGAGGGTGTTGGTCGCCACCAGCACGGCATCACGCTGCTCGTGAAAACCATCCTCCGCCCGCTGCCGATGTTCTCGGCTTAAGCTTCCGTGATGCGTTTCCACCCAGACTTGCCGACGCTTTTGCAGATAACGCCTCAATTCGCGCCCGAGCAGATCGCACTGGCGGCGAGAGGGCACGAAGACCAAAGCCTTGCGACACTCTCCGCTTCCGAGCGCGGCCCAGAGCAATGCACCGATTCGTGCGTGAGACGTTTCCACCGGCAGCACTGGAACCAGGTCCGCTGCCGCCAAACCGCTCTCAAGCCGCCGCCAGCGGCCGTCCGCCGTCAGCACATCAATGGGCCGGCTGCCGGGGCAAACGACCGCCTGTGCGTCCGTGCCGAGCAGTCTCTGCGAGATCTCTTGCGGATCGTGAATCGTGGCGCTGGCACCGCAGACTTGAATTTCGGAGTTCGTTGTCCAACCCTTGGAGACCGCGGACTCTCGCAGCTTCCGAAGCCGCGCGAGCAAGAAGACAAGCTGGTCGCCGCGCGCGGTGCTGTCGAAGCAATGCGCCTCATCCACGAACACGGCAGCGACATTCGCCAGTAGGTGGCTAACCGGCTCGCCGCGTTCGACCCGGAGGCGGCGGACGAGCATCGAGTCAAACGACTCCGGCGTCGTGACCAGAACCTCCAGTTCCGAGTCCGCGCCGGCGAAGTCGCTGGTTTGTGCGCCGCAGCGCCAGCCGAGTTTCGCGAGCGGTGTTTCAAGACGTGCCCTCAGGTCGGCAACGAGCGCCCGCGTCGGGGCGACAGCGAGCAGGCGTGGGCCACGGCCACCTCCGCTGGTCTGCTTGCGCAAACGCCAGACGAGCGGGGCGGTGACCGCCTCGGTCTTTCCAGTCGCTGTGGCCGCGCACACCAGAACCTGTTGCCCCTCGGCAATCGGCGGAATGGCTGCCCGCTGGACATCGGAGAGCGCCGGAAAGTTGAAGAAGGCAAATCCAACGTCGCCCAAGTCATCGCGCAGGCTACGATCTGCGCGGCTGCGTTCCCGTCCCTCGTCAGGCATAGGCGGCGTCGAGTTTCTCCAGGAGGAGGCGAATGAACCTGCGTGGGTTCCGCTCGGCTCCGCGCGTTAGCGCAGTTAGGGCGTCGGAGACCAGTCCCTCCATCGGCGACGCCTGGTCGTCGCTCAACTCATACGCTTGCCGGTAAAGGCGGCAGACCTTGCTGCCCAGTTCTCTGATCTCGCGGTCGCTCAGTTCACGCAAGGTGACTGTTTGAATGTGCGATCCCAACGTGTCCTTCAGCTCTTCAACTACTGGGTCCGGTTCGGAATCGGCGGGCGTGATGGCGAGGGCGACCACGAGCCTGGCGTAGCTGCCGCCGCGTGGTCCGGCGCCGGCCATTTGCCGCCACGCTTGCAGCAATGCGGACCGCTGGTCACGTTCGCTGCGCGTCCGCCAGCGGTTGCCGTAGTCCACGTCTGCTTCGTCGAGCAAGATGGCCAGGCCGCCGCGAGCACCCGTGGCCATGCAGGCTTGCCCCCATTCGCGCAAAAGATCGGCGGCCCGGCCAGGACGATCGGCGAACCGATTGGCGTTCACTGACGGCAGGCGCACTCCGATGATGCGTCCGGCCTGCGGTGCGCTCACTTCCAAACTGAGATAGTCCTCCACTGTTTCCCACTTGTCCGCGTCGTCCACGTGGTCGCCGTTCAGAGTAGCCAGGCTGCGATAAAGCATGTCGGCACCGACCGTGCCCAGCCTCTCCACGGCTCCCGTCCGCACCAGCCCGGCAAGTCGCTGGGGAAGTCCATCGCTGGCTGCCGCTTCTGGAAACTCTATGGAATGGGACAGCGCGCTGATCAGGCCCAGCGGGCGGCAAAGTGTCGTGCAGACGCCATCGAGAACGACTGTGCCGGTCGCCATACAGCGTTCGCGCGCACGCAGCCGGAGATGGGCAAGAGCATGGCTCTTTCCCATACCGTAAGGACTGACGAAGAGCAGAAAAGAAACCTGGCCGCTGCCGGCGCGGTCCAGCGCCCACTGACACGCCTCGTCCACTTCCGAAAGACCGACGCTCAAGTTGCGGACTGTTCCTGCTGTGGACTGTCCCAAGCGCAGGGCGAGCAGGGCCTGGCGGGCCTCCTGCCACGATGGGACCTGGGGAACGGCGACTGGCATTTGGGGAGTGTTAGTTGGTGGGTCTTGCAGCCTGATCGGCTTGGCGGTCTCGCGCTCCACCAGTTCATCGAGCTATTCCGGCCGGCGCGAGAGACCGAGGTCGGGGTAGTCCACCAGCACCTTCACCCGACCGAGCGTGTTCGTCCGTTCGCGGATGATGCAGTCGCCTTTGCGGGGATGTCGCGCGGGGATTTCCATCAGCCAATGTCTTTCTCGCTCTGCACCTGCTCGGCCTTGTGGAATTCGTCGTTCACGCCCCGAATCCGCGCCGCGAGAAACTCCTCCGTGTAGTTCTGTTCTCCGTTGCGGCCCTGTTCGCCCAGCAGGCTGCACCATGCCTTTACAAAAAGTCGGCGCGCGTTGACTTCGAGAAGCTGCTCCGCCGTCACGTCCGCCAGCTTTTCAAGGTTTTTGCGCTGCCGTTTCACGTCGAACTTCCAGCCATGCACGTGAATGCCGAGTTCCAGCAGTTTCTCGCCGATGCCTCGCAAAATATCGCGCTGTCGGCACAGTTCACCCAGGTCTATTTGGGCAGCGTCGTCGTTTCCACGATGGAAGGGATCGAACACTTGAAAGCGCTGTTTCAGCGCTTCGTATCGCTTGGCTATGATTTCGGACCATACATCCGGCACTGCTGCAAAGACGCCAAACAGCGGAATCGGATCCATGCGGTTGTCCGGCTGGTCCAGCATCGTCCGCATGGAGACGAGGATCTTTTCCAGCGCTTTGCCGCGCGCGTTGAAACTCACTTCCATCTCATCCAGCAGGAGCACTAACCCGTGAACGCCGGCTTTGGGCAAAAACTTTGCCACTGAGAGCGTGTTTCAAAAGTCTAAATCTTTCGTAAGTGGTTGGTACGATTTTACTTCCGGACTGTCTCCAAATCTGTTTCAAGATCGGGATGCAAAATGTATCCCTGTATCCCAGCAGTCTCACT